>Ga0268252_1000417_pt1 | contig 27831 bp, 23 predicted proteins | sample AgamicMgSfrz_FD_200244 | JGI IMG/M metagenome (GOLD analysis project Ga0268252, IMG submission 200244) | Agave microbial communities from Guanajuato, Mexico - Mg.Sf.rz (v2) (version 3) | ecosystem: Host-associated > Plants > Phyllosphere > Phylloplane/Leaf | place: Guanajuato, Mexico | collected... | reverse complement strand
ACAGTCTCTACTTCGATTTTATCAAATGCTTTCACTTGTTCTTCTGTTCTTACTAACGCCCTCACAGAAAATTCATCACTTGCTTGTAATAATGTCACCAGCTGTTTACCTATTTGCCCATTCGCTCCTACCACTAATACTTTCATAGCAAAGACCCCTTTCTTATCCATTTTCTATTATTATTTCATTTAGGAGTTTCTTTTTCAAATTGATCAATGAAACTTTAAATATTCGCGCCATCATTTCTATTTTATTCCTCAATCAATAGTAAACCCAATTTTGTTACTTATTCTCTAGAAACTAAATATGATAAAATGGATGAATGACTAAAATGAGTGAGAGAATTTAGCTAAAGCTTAACAAAACATCCATCATTTACTTTCAAAGTAACTTAGGAGTGTAACTTAGAATGAACAAAAAAGATATAGCAAATATACGGAAACAATTTAAAATGAACAACGATCTACTTAGAATCACAGACATGTTTAATGTCTATGTCATGAAAGAATCGAGTGATATATTCCATTATCAAAGTCAGCCTTTTGGGATGCTCGATCAAGATCAACAAGAGTTATTTTTACATAACTTCAAGAAATTACTTGCCGGTAATTTGGATGAAAAGCTATTTGAATTAAGGTTTCAAAGAGAGGCAGAAAATAATAGCCAGCTTATCCTACACAAAGGATTACTTAGCTCAGAAGTAGAGGATTGGAAAGAGCAAATGCTTCAGATTGTGGACAAGCTGCTTAATAGCAGACAATATGAAAAAGACATTGTCATCACATTCATTCGCGGAGAATATTTAAAGCCGAAGAAACGACGCAGTGAGGAATCCGAAGAAAGTGAACGCGATACGGTTTTCTCCCATCCTTTCCTTTTATGCAGCATCAATAATACACAAGAGCCTAAGAAAGAATTACTTTTTGACTATGTAGAGAAAGAGTTTAAATACAATATTGTGGTTGATCCCATTATAAATCTTAATGCGCCAATGGGCGGATTTCTTTTCCCTAGCTTCACAGATAATGCAGCAGATGTTAACCATATTCTCTATACTGCTGGCAAGATTCATGAACCAGATTATCAATTTATCGAAGAAGTACTAAACGGCGAAGAAATGATGACTGCTCAAGACGATAAAATCGTGTTTGAAGAGATTATTAAAGATGTTACAGGAGATCAATTAAGTACTTCCACTCTTTCCAATGTTTACGAAGAAATTAACCGAATGATAGTCGAAAATGAAGAGGAAGAAGTCCCAAAATTGGATTCCAAGGACGTAGAACAAGTCTTAAAAATGAGTGGCGTGGAGGATATTAATACAGAAAAGGTTGAATTTGCCTTCAAGAAGATTATTGATGATGATAAATACGAGTTAAAAGCAAGTAATATCTTACCAAAATTCACATCAAAGTCGATAAAAATCAGCACAAAAATTGCCAATATCGCCATCAGCCCACCAGATTTACGATATGTGAAACAAATTGAATTTAGCGGAAAACGGTATTTGATGATAGAGGTTGAAGAGGATACTGTTATTGAAGGATTTACGATGATTCCCGAAGCATTTGGTGGAGGTTCAGGAGAATAAGTGATAAAGAAGACTTCCATCAGTGGTGGTTTTTCTCATCCCCCACTGATGATTAGTTGAACCAATCGGACCTTCACGGACAGTTGATCTCTCACCTTTCTTCCTCGTATTCGCCTAAGCTTAAGGGGAGAGTCTTACTGTCCGTTAAGAGTGGGATAAAAATAGAGGTTTCTCCATATTAGATGGAAAAGCAGGAACCTCTATTAATTTCATCCAAATTTAGTAACAGCTATCCTTCTATTTCAGATCACTTCCCACTACCGGGGCTAAGCCTTTTTTCATTCACCACTTTGTTACCTTTCCAATTTTGTGCAAATAAACCCGTATAAATAAGAATCGTACCAATCATAACTATAAAGCCTATGTAGACAGACATCATCGTTGGTATTAAAAATGCTCCAATAATAATACTCGTTCTTGCAATAAGATCAGCTCCACTGAAAGATAAATTGGAGAAAGCAGAGTAGGATCCCCGTTTATCGCTAGGAATCATATTCGCTTGTTCCGCATTTCGAATCGGAGAATAAATCAGTTCGCCAATAGTAGCGAATAAATTAAATAAAATTAAGATATACCATGTATTAGCAGACGTAACCGTTGCATATCCAATTCCATAAATGATCAGACCAATTAATAAAGCATGCTTTTTATTGAGCCTATCTGTAAATCGATTAATGATAAAGGTAAAACAAACAACGAGAAGCATATTCTCTATGTTCAATATACTCAACATCCGTACCCCAACAATTTCAAAGCTGCCAATATGCACCGCTTTAAATGTCTCTGCGAGGCGAATCCCAATATAACTATTCAGTGAAAATTCAGCTGCAAAAATAAAGGTAGAACCTGCGACTACTTTTACAAAGGCTACATCCTTAAAGGCCACTCTATAATTATTAATTATATCAAGAAAGACATTATCGTGTTTTTTCTGTAATTGATTTGTGAACTTGTCCTGTAGCCAAACTCCATAGGCAATCGGGATCATAGTAGATGTGAAAGTTAACATCATAAATAATTCCTTCTGATGATTCAAATATAGTAGTCCACCAAGCGCGGCCCCAATCGCCATCGATAAATTGACAAGCCAATAATCTAGAGCATAAATAGCTTTTCTATTTTCTGGTGTTGTGGAATCAATAATAATCGCATGCATTGCTGGTCGTCCTAGACTACTTGTAATGATAAAACCAATGTACGCAACAGCGAACAAGCTTATTATGTTACTTACTGGAAACAAACTGATCGTCATGATCAAGAAGAGCAAAGCATTCAGCCAAGATGTTGTCATTAACACCTTTTTTCGAGGAAAGCGATCCGAAATGTAACCCCCAACTAAATTGATAAAAAATCCGATAACCACTGTACTGATCAAAAATACACCAGCCCAAATTTTGTTTATTTCCTGTGCAAAAAATAGAGCCATAAATGGCATAACTGCTGATGATACCGCTCGATTAAAGAAAGAAGTAATCATCCTAACTTTTATATTTCTCGGTAATTCCTTCCATTTCATGTTGTCTCCCCCTTATTATTACTGTATATTAAACTAGACGAACAATTCTAAAAATAGACAATTAATAAAACAATGTCCCCTTTTAGGAGGAATAAGGATGGATAACAAATTACTTACCCTTTGGAGATACTATCCTTCTGGCAGTATTCGTATGGAGGAAATCTCTGAAACCCTTCAATTAAGTTCGAAACAGACCACTCGTTATTTAAAAAAATGGATGGAAGAAGGTTGGCTATCTTTTACACCTGGACGGGGGCGTGGAAATATCTCCACATTAGTATGGAAAAAAGAGGTTGAAAGTTCATACGAAGAAGAGGTATTAAAACGAATTGATCAGTACCCTGTAGAACAAACAAGCAAATACTTAATGTATAATTGGTCAACAAACAGCAAAATGAGATTAATGAATAAATTTCATACGAAACTCGGTTTTGTACAAGAGTCTAAAGATAAATTAATTGTGCCAAAAAGATATCCTTTTCATTCCATCCACCCACTTGAAGCTGGTGATGTCTTTAGTGCCCATCTAGTCGCAAATGTCTTTAATCGGCTTGTCACCCATACAGAAGATGGAAAAGTTATACCGGAAATTGCCCATAGCTGGGATATCTCCTCCACAAAACTACGACTCTATTTAAAAAAAGACATCAAATTCCATGATGGTTCCATTTTAACAGCAACAGATGTGGCAGATTGCCTGGAAAAAATACAAACTCATTCCTATTATAAGGAGTTATGGACACCTATAGAAAAAATAGAGATAAAGTCTCCCCACATACTCGATATTCTTCATCCCACTGGATGCAGCTATATCTTGCCAATGCTCAGCATGATGTGTGCAAGCATCTATAGAGAGACAAAAGAAAAAATATTGGGGACAGGTTACTTTGCCCTACAACAAAATAACGACCAGAAAACAACACTTACTGCTTTTAAAGATCATTTTCGAGAAAGGCCGCTAATTGATGTCGTAGAATTCATCCAAGTACCTGAAGATTTTAAAGGAATCTATCATTCTCATATGAAAGAAACCACCTCTCCCTCTTTTGAAATAGAAAGTGATTCTGGGTTTGGAGTTATTGTGATGAACACTTATCGAAATTCTATCATTGGGCGGAAGGAAGTAAGAGATTATCTACATGAGATCATTGCGAAAAATCGCCCAACGATTGGCGACCTAAGCCCGCGTCTAATACCAAATGATAGAAGTATCATGGTCGGGCAGGAACAGACCTTAACTACTCCCAAAGCTGAACGACCAAAATTCCCCAATCCAATTGTGATAAGAGGCGCCCGTCATACAGCCAATACTACACAATGGCTTGCGGAAATTTTTGAAAAAGAAAATATTCCTATCGAAATCAAGTGGTTCTCATTTGCTGATACGTTAATGAAACATCCCAAAACATTAGACGTAGACATCTTTGTACATGGAGAAGTCTTTGAATCCAATCAAAATTTCTCCTTTTATCATTTTTTAAAGAACGGATTTTCTCCTCTTTCGCCAATTCTAGAGAAGAATGAGGGGATAACTAAATTAATAGAAAAATATAAGCAAATTCCATTTGATAATTGGACAGCATTAAACCTAGAAATAGAAAAAGAGTTGATTAATCAATCTATTATGATTCCACTGTACTATCAGAAGCGATATATTCCATTTTCAACAGATATAAGGAATATTAAAATTGGTCATTTTGGTTATGTGGATTTTTCGAAGGTTTGGGTGCGGCCTAAAGTATGAGTAGGTTAGAGCTTTATCTAGAGATATTAATCTTCTATATTTTTATTTCTTAATTAAAAATGGAAAATTCACTAAAGACTGATTAGCATAATACTTTTTTTATTAATCTATTTACAAATCCCCCATTAATTTTTAGGTTTTACGGTAACACTAATGAGGAATAAATAAACTTACTGTTATCGAAGACTGATCCAAGCATTAATCGAAAGGAAAAAACAAATGAAAATTAGGTTTGGTTATGTGGCAAATGCATTAGGATTATGGGATGCAAGCCCTTCAAAAACGTTAACTTTTTCCCGTTATTCAGTCCTTCCTAAACAGGAGGCAGAGGAAAAACTACTAGAAGTTACAGCACAAAACTTACAAAACACAAAAAGAATACTTTATTATAATGCGGCCCACGAGATTCCTTTATATCGTTTATCAAGTTCACTAGTACCTTTAGCAACCCATCCAGAAGTCAACTGGGATTTCATAACTCCTTTTAAAGAACAGTGGGAAGAACTAGGTCAATTAATAAAACAATTTAAACTTCGGGTTAGCTTTCATCCGAATCAATTTACCCTTTTCACTAGTCCCAGGGAAGAAGTAACGATAAATGCTGTAAAGGATATGGAATTTCATTATAAAATGCTAAAAGCCATGGATGTGCTCGACACCAGTATCATTAATATTCATATTGGTGGAGCATATGGAGATAAAGTGACTTCTTTAAATCGGTTTCATCAAAATATAAAACAATTGCCTGTAGAAATCAAAAATCAAATGACGCTTGAAAACGACGATAAAACGTATAACGTTAAAGAAACACTGTTGACTTGTGAACAGGAAAACATTCCGATGATTCTTGATTATCATCATCATATGGCAAATAAAGACGATATAGATTTATCTCTTTATTTAGAGCGTATTTACCATACGTGGACTAACCATAAAATGGTTCCAAAAGTACATATTTCTTCACCAAAATCGATCCAAGCCTTTCGCTCTCATGCTGACTTTGTTTCCATTGATTTTGTCCTCCCCTTTTTAAAAATGGCTAAAAATCATAATCAAGACTTTGACATTATGATAGAGGCTAAGCAAAAGAACCTTGCAATGCTTAAGCTTATTGAAGATATAGCCTCTATTAGAGGAGTAAAAAGAATTTCAGGTGCAACTATAGAATGGTAGAAAGAACTTCTGCAATTATATGATAATGAGGTGTAATAGATGACCATTGTTAGGCTTGGATATGTTGCAATGAGCATGATTGTAAAAAACGCATCCCCCTCAAAAACGATGACATATACTCAATTTCAGAAAATCGATGATCGGGAAGCTGCCCTCCGTAAGTTAGAACGACTTGCCTTGCTGAATTTACAGAATACCCTTCGCCTCTTAAGGCATACTGTTGCTTCCGATATACATTTTTATCGTTTAACTTCAAGGCTTATTCCGTTGGCAAACCATGAAGAACTTCTTGATTGGGATTATATGAAACCATTAAAGGAACCTTTAGGTGAAATAGGGGCATTTGCAAGAACACATAAAGTTAGAATCGATTTTCATCCTGATCACTTTGTTCTCCTTAATTCAACTCAGAAGCATGTTTTGAAAAACTCAATTAAAACGTTGAAATTGCACTATTTATTATTAAAAGGAATGGGCATAGATACAACTCATCGATGTGTCATGCATGTTGGAGGAAATTATAAGGAAACGGAAGAATCTTTAGAACGCTTTATTGATAATTGGATGCTAGTTCCAAAATCTATTCAAAACATGATTATGCTTGAAAATGATGATACCTCCTTCACCTTGGAGGATACACTTTACTTGTGTGAAAAAGTAGGAATTCCGCTTGTATTTGATTATCACCATCATCTTGCCCACCATCATCATTCCAATTGGGAAGATAACTGGGATCGGGTCATCCAAACATGGAAAGGATCACCTTTGCCCATTAAAATGCATATTTCGAGTCCAAAAAATGAAAAGCATTTTCGCCATCATGCCGATTATATTGATATAAATATGTTCTTCGATTTTCTAAAAAGGATTAACGGAAGTATAAGCCAAATCGACTGTATGATGGAAGCAAAAAAGAAGGATGAGGCACTTTTTAAACTTATGGAAGAAGTTAAATTACGAGGGGACGTGGAGATTATCGATGGCTCTTCTTTCCGAATAAAGTAAAGGAAAGAAGAGTCTGTTGAGTGATTCATTCATTTTCTAACGATAACTCTTGGGGCGGTTCACCGTGCATGTTTAAAATCCGAACCACTTCAGGTGTTATTTGGAGATACACATAGTTTGGATCTTCAGGCCCTTCAAACCATTGCTGAAAAGAGTCATCCCAAAACTGTTTTTTCAATGTTTCTGTATTGTTAATAACGGACTTCCCAGTTATTTCAATATACGTATCACTTTGTCCCTTTTCTTCATATCCTAACAATACAGAAACATGCGGGTTTTTTTCGATTTCCTCTATCTTTTCTGTATCCATTTGAGTGGGTGTATATAAGGTTAAATCATCATTGTAAAATGTCATATATCGTGAGTGAGGTCTATTATTTTCAACAGATGAAAGTATTCCTGTTCTATGATCTGAGATAATTTTAATAGCTTGATTTCTTATGTCTTGATTTGTCATATTCTGTTCTGCTCCTATGTTTATTGTTCATTTCCAACGTCTATTAATGTTCTAATCGATTTAATTCTTGAATGCATTCTTGAACTAGTGTAACCCCTTGACTCATGGTTGCTCCGCCTCCAAATGCTGCCGTTACGCCCACAGCTTCTAGGATTTCCTGTTCTGAACAGCCTTGATCCAAACATCCCTTTGTATGATAAATGATACAGTACTCGTCCTGAGCATGAAGGCTGATTCCTAAAGCAATTAATTGCTTTTGTTTTGGAGATAAAGCTCCTTCTCCAAAACAAGCTTCTGTAAAAGCATTAAATTTACTTGCAAATTCAGGCATCTTCCCAGTAAAATCACCAAGCCCTTTTTTATACGTTAACAGTGTAGTTTCGATTGAATTTCTAGCTTCCATTTCTTAAACGCTCCTTTTTTTATCATGGTGTACATCAGCATTATTATGAGCAAAAGTACAACGATTTAATAAGCGGATTTCATTTCCCATCACTTCCAAAAAAAGTAATACATACTTAAAGAACCCGAGGTGAAAAATCTTAATAGAATGAATTTAGAAGGTGAGTGAATAACACTGTATAACGAAAACCAAACTTTTCAAGCCGGAGACATCGTCTATGTGTTTTATCGAAACCCACATACCCAAGATGTAGCAAATATTCAAGCTGCAGCTATAGTTAAAAATCCTGACGATTCCAACCAATTATCTTTATTTTTGTACGAAAATTACTATCCTCTTTCAAACGAAGTTGCTGTATATACGACAGAAGAAGAAGCTCAGCAAGCTTACTATTACTATTATGGAGATGACTCGGAAGGGAGATTGGAATGATTAAACCCTTTACTCCGAAGCTTGTTTATTTTGAACCAGAGGCACTAAACTATCCATTAGGGAAAGAGCTTCTTGAGAAGTTTGAAAAAATGGATGTAGAAATTCGGCACACTACTTCCCATAATCAAGTTAGAAACCTTCCTGGAGACAATGATTTTCAGCGTTACCGCGTAGCAAAATCAACCCTTGTCGTCGGCATTCGGAAGACGCTCAAATTCGATACCTCGAAGCCTTCTGCTGAATACGCAATTCCTTTTGCAACTGGCTGTATGGGGCATTGTCATTATTGCTATTTGCAAACAACGATGGGAAGTAAGCCTTATATTCGTACCTATGTAAATGTCGAAGAAATATTAGAAGCTGCCGATCATTACATGCAGGAGCGCGCTCCAGAATTTACCCGATTTGAAGCATCCTGTACATCTGATATTGTCGGTATTGATCATTTAACCCATACCCTTAAACGTGCGATTGAGCATTTTGGACAATCAGAGTACGGAAAACTAAGGTTTGTAACAAAGTTTCATCATGTTGATCACTTACTTGATGCCAAACATAATGGAAAAACCCGTTTTCGCTTTAGTGTAAATGCTGATTATGTCATCAAGCATTTTGAGCCCGGAACCTCCCCTCTAGCAAAAAGAATTGAGGCTGCTGGAAAAGTCGCAAGAGCTGGATATCCCCTTGGATTTATTGTGGCACCAATTTATCTTCATGAAGGCTGGGAAGAAGGATACTTTCATATGTTCGAACGACTAGACGCTGAATTGCCTGCCGAAGCAAAAAAAGATTTAACATTCGAGTTTATCCAGCACCGTTTTACTAAGCCAGCCAAAAGAGTCATTCAAAAAAATTATCCGATGACAAAATTAGAGCTGGATGAAGAAAAACGAAGGTATAAATGGGGAAAATATGGGATTGGAAAATATATTTATCAAAAAGAGGAAGAAGAAGATATTAAAGATCATCTTCATTCCTATATGAAAAAATTCTTTCCTGATGCTAAACTAGAATATTTCACGTGAACAAAAAAGAAAAGGTCTTATGTATTAGACCTTTTTCTCTTTTCTATTTCTTGTTTCCATCAAGGTTTTAACACTGCAAATTCATTACACCATGCTAATTCTTGAGTGTATGCCATCTCCACACTTCCAATCGGAAAAGGATTTCGAGATTGTGGTCCATGAAAATCACTTCCTCCAGAAATAAAGAGATTATAATCTTTTGCTATTCTGCACCAATCGTTTTGTTCCTCCTCGGAATGTTTGGAGTGATATACTTCAATACCGTCCAAGCCTGAAACGATTAGCTGCTTCAGATTAACATCCTGCTTATAAATTCCAGGATGAGCTAGAAACGCTAGACCACCAGCTTCATGGATTAGCTTAATCGCATCCTCTGCCGAAAAGCTACCTCTTTCTTCAAAGCCTGGCTTTCCCTTTTTCAATAATTCTTCATATGCCTGTTTACTACTTTGAAAATAACCTGCTGCAACTAGTTCATCTGCGATATGTGTGCGAACAAGTACACCTTTCCCTACACGGTCAAGGCAATTGTTAAAAGAAATGTTAAACCCAAGTATATTCAATTTGGCTGCAATTCTTTTCCCCCATTGTATACGATCCTCTACTCTCCAAGAGATATGTTCTCTTAATTTTGGATGCTGGGGGTCAAATCGGTAACCTAAAATATGCAATTCTCCTAATGGGCCATCCGTATTAAGTTCAATACCTGAAATAATTTTCAAATCACTTTCGCAATAGGCTACAGCTTCTTCATATCCTGCCAACACATCATGATCTGTAATCGAAATAATTTTTAGTCCCTTTTTCATGCTATCTTCTACTATTTCTCTGGGAGACCAACTACCATCAGAATATTCAGAGTGAATATGCAAATCAATCATTCTTTTCCCCCTTTTTTATCTGCTGCTGGCTAACAGAACTCTTTCCTCTACACCGGTATAGATTTTTAATGAAACAGCGTCTCCTGGTAAGAATCGTTTTTCAAAAACAGAAGCATAAACATTAATCGTCTCTTCGCCCGACTGAATACTATAATGAATTTCATTTCCTTGGAACTGGGCAAATTGAACAAATCCCGTCATTTGATTCTGTTCTGCCTCACCGAGTTTCCATTGTTCCGGACGGACAGGGTATAGATTTTGAGCTTTTATTTCTTTTGATATTCCAATGTCTTGCCAAGACACAGAAGGAAAATTCGCTGGAATAAATCGGTTCTCTCCAACCCACTCCCCTTTTATCAGATTACTTTTCCCTACAAAGGTGGACACAAATACTGACTGCGGAGCGTTATAAATACTTTCTGGAGTACCAATCTGCTCTATTTTTCCGTCATTCATCACGACAATTCTATCAGCCATCGCCAAGGCTTCTCCTTGATCATGAGTAACATAAATAATGGTAGTCCCTAGTTTCCGGTGAATCGTCCCTATCTCTCTTCTCATCTCCATGCGAAGCTCTGCATCAAGCGCACTTAATGGTTCATCCATCAAAAGTAGCGATGGCTTCGAGACGATAGCACGAGCAAGGGCAACACGTTGTTTTTGACCTCCAGAAAGTTCAGCAGGATAACGGTCTTTTAAATGAGAAAGCCCCACCATTTCCAATGCTTCCACAACTTTTATTGCTTGTTCTTCCTTAGCCTTTGTTTTGCCAAATCGATGATGTTTTAGAGGGAACCGAATATGTTCTTCCACCGTCATATGCGGCCATAATGCAAAGGACTGAAATACCATACTAATATTCCTTTTTTCAGGTGGAACAAGTTTATTAGAGCTTGCTGCCAGTTCATTATCTATGGTAATCGTTCCTTCTGTCGGCTTCATAAACCCTGCCAAAAGCCGTAACAATGTCGTCTTCCCACATCCAGAAGGACCAAGAATAGCGATAAATTCTCCATTCAGAAGTTCTAAATTAATATTATCCAAGGCTGTAAAGTTCCCATAGTTCTTTTTTAACCCATCGATACTAATCACTCTTTATCACCTTCTGCTTCCATATTTTTTCTAATAGAACAAACATAATTCCCATTATCAGTACAGCTCCGACGATTAAGGTTGAAAATGCGGTGGAGTAAGTGGTGTATCCTGCTTGCTCAAAGCTAAAGATAACTACACCAATCGTTTCAGAACCACTCGACCATAGAAGACTGGAAACAGTAAGCTCTGTCAAGGCAGTCAAAAACACAAGAGCTGCCCCGCTTAATACACCAGGCATTAGCAGCGGAAAAAGGATACTTCTCCATTTAGCCACAGCTCTTGCACCTGAAATTCTTGCTGCTTCCTCCATGGTAGGATCAATTTGTGAAAAGGCAGTCAGGCTTCCTCGCATTTGCAATACAGTAAAGCGAGTTATATAAGCAATAAGTAAAATCCATATCGTTCCATAAATACCTGGTTGTACTCCCGGTAAAGGCTGAAGCCACATTAATATAATAGCCAAAGCAAAAACAGTTCCTGGCAAAGCATACGGAATCGTTACGATAATCTCCGAAGCTTTCACAAACAACGATGGCTTTTTAAAGCGAAGATAGGCAATAGCTGTTCCAATTACCATACAAATTAACATCGTTGCCAAAGCAAGGGTTATACTATTTCCTATTGCGGCTCCAGTTTTAGCATCCTCGAATAATAGATACATATAGTTTTTTAAAGAAAGATTTTCCCATGATAGAGATAATCCATATGCTTTAATAAAGGATGTCGACGCCATAACAATCAAAGGCACAAGCGTTGTAAGCAATAGAAAAATCCATAGTACCAACTCCGCTAAATTCCGCCAGCCTCTTGAAAGGAAATACCTTGGCTCCATATCTCTTGCCGCGGTTTCACTGACATTGCTTTTTCTAATTATCGCCCATTGGACTAATGTACCAATAAGAGCAATTACGCCCAAAATAACGGAAAGCACGGCAGCCCTCGAAAAGGCAGACGGACCATATCCAATGATCTGTTCATAAATATAAGTGCTCAAAACACGAATATTGGCTGGAATACCAAGGAAAGCTGGAATACCGAAGTTATCAATATTAGATAAAAAAGCAAGAATACCACCACTTGCAATTCCTGGGAGCGCCATCGGAAAAATAACTTTTCGAAAAACAACTCTCCCAGATGCTCCAGAAGTGCTGGCAGCATCTTTCAATTCTCTAGGTATCCGGCGGAGTACCTCTACACTCATCAAATAAACAAGTGGATAATGGGAAAGTCCAAGAACAAAAATGATTCCTCCCGTGCTGTACAAATTGATGGATTTATTAAAAAGAAACTGAATTGGACCATTTCCACCAAAAAATTGCACCCAAGCAAGTGTTGCTACATACGACGGGATTAAAAAGGGTAAAAAGATGAGCAATTGTAGCCACTTTTTTGCCCTAATATTTAAATAGGCCATTACAAATGCAAGCCCTACTCCTAATACTAAAGCGAGTAATGTACTTGAAATAGTAATAACAATCGTATTTTGTATTGTTTTCCACGTTGCCTTTTCTAACAGTACTTCCTGATAAAGCTGAAGACCAACGCCCTCACTAGAGGACAAACTCAGCCAGACGAGCCGACAAACCGGAAGCAAAAATACAAATATTAGTAATAGAAAACCTGGAACTCCCCACCAATTTCGGGAAAAATGAGAAAAGGAGAACGGCAATAAAGCTTCCGTCTTCCTTTCTGAACGCTGAAGATGTGAGTTCATTATGTCCACTCCTTCTTAAAAAGTGTTCTATTCACTGATTACTGTTTCAAATTCCTTCTTATCCGCCTCTCTAGCCTTGAATAAATCTTGAACATCTGCAGAAATAACCTTCATTTCATCAATTGTTTTAAGTCCTTCTGGAGCTTCCACTCCTTTACGAATTGGTGTATAACCAAGCTCAGAAGCAAGCTTTTGTCCTTCCTCAGAAAGAACGAAATCTACGAAAGCTTTAGCTGCATTCATATGTTCCGCATCCTTCATAATTCCAATCGGTTCCGTAATAACTGGTACACCTTCTTCAGGATAAACCAACTCTACTGGAGATCCTTCTGCCTTAGCTCGTGTCACGAGATAGTCAACAATCATACCGTAGTCTTTTTCCCCACCAGCTACTCCTTTAAGTACATCACCATTCCCTTTTGTAACTGTTACATCATTTGTAGCAATATTTTTGTAGAAATCCCAGCCAAAGTTATCTTGACGAGTAAACACACCTAAATTATAAGCAGCAGCCCCGGAATATAATGGACTTGGCATAATAATTTTTCCTTTTGTATCTTTAGAAGCAAGCACATTCCAGCTTGTTGGCATTTCTTTTACATTTTGCGTGTTGACAACCAACCCAGTAGCCATTACTTTCGTTCCATAGTAAGTATGATCTGGATCGATCAATTCTGATGGAATTTCAGCAGCTTCTTCCGATTCATATGTTTGAAGCATATCTTCTTCTTTTAGACTTTCAAATGTTACCGCATCCGCTACTAGCAGTACATCTGCCTGGATCTTTCCAGCCATTTTTTCTGCTTTAATTTTTGAAATTACTTCTTCTGTTCCAGAACGGAACGTTTCCACCTTCACATCCGGATATTTAGCATGAAATGCTTCTACTAATTTAGCAGCATCTGCATCCGGCTGAGAGGTATAGAAATTAAGTGTTTCCTCTAGCTTTGACTCTGCCGAATCATTATTTTCAGAAGCATTACTTGTTTCTTCCTTACTTCCACATCCTGCAGCAAATACCATCAATATTCCCAGTATTAATACAAGCAACCATTTACGCATAATCTATTTCCTCCTCATCTGTACTGCCAAAATTTAAATGAGCAAACCATCGTTCAATTTGTTCTTTTTTTCTTCTATGAAATGTTCTAAACTCAATCGGTGATATTGTCACAAAGCCCTCTCTCAGTAGATAGTAATCACTATCTTTATCCAAATCTTTCATATTATGAAGCTGGTCCTTCAGCCAGTAATAAACTTGTCCATGTGGATCATTTAAGCCAACATATGAATACCTTGCTACATTCATATCTAGAGGAACAATACGGACCCCCTTATAAACTTCTCTTGATAAATAAGGTAAGTTCACATTTAGGAAAACACCTTTTGGAAGCTTATTCTGTAACAGTACCTCCATAATGGGATAAAACAGTTTTTTTACTTTTTCATAATTAATATCCATGTCAGAAAAGGCATTTAATGATACTGCTACAGCAGGAATTCCATAAAGTAAGCCTTCCACTGCTCCAGCCATAGTGCCTGAGTAATAAAGATCGCGGCCTAGATTTGGTCCAAGATTTATTCCTGAGATAACAAAGTTTGGTGGTTCTTTCATCAGTACTTCGATTCCGAGCTTCACACAATCTGCTGGTGTTCCATTAACTGCCCAGCACCCTTTCGCACCAGGAAAAAGCGGCAGTGGCTTTGCTTTTAAGGGGACTCTTAAGGTAATGGAATGACTGACTGCACTTCTTTCCTGATCTGGACAAGCCACATAAACATCCGCAAAATGCTGCAATACTTCCACTAACGCCTGAAGACCAGGAGCAAAAATACCATCGTCGTTCGTCACCAGAACTTTCATTGATGCACCCCCTTAATCATTTCCATGCTTTTTAAATAGTGAAGATTATGATTCCACCAGTCCAAGCTTTCCGATGCATCAAAGCCCTCGACTACAACGGGAAGATGGGAAATAGAAAGAAATTCTTCTAATACATAGCTGTCGAGTATTCCTGTCCCAAGTGGAACATGTAGCTGATTTAAAGAATTATCACTTATATGAATTTTGTCCACATTTATTAATTGGGCAAATGCACGTTGAGGAATATCCTCCGAAATATGAGCGACATCAAAGGTTGTTTTTAATTCCGGTAAAAAATTCGCAATCAATCGGTTCATCGTATCAGGACTTGTCACAAATTCCTTTGGCTTTACCTCCATTAATTCCATACTAAGGCTTTTCTTGTATTGTTTCGCTGTTTCCACTAAGGTAAAAATAGATTCCTTCATTAGCGTTTCGTATATTTCTTGCTTAATCTGTGGTAGCGTCAACCTCCCGGGGTGAAATGTTATCGAGTCTGCACCTATCTCATCTGCTAACTTAATGGAATGCTGGATTTGTCTTACCGAGCTTTCTCTTATTTCTTTTTCTAAAGAACAAATATTTAAATCCCAGCTAGCCGCATGTACGGTCAGGTTGAGAGAGCCATCCTGATTTGCTTCGCGGATTTTTTTTGGATTTGTTCCATGAAACCAAACATGTTCTGCCCAAACTTCCAATCCTGATAATTCGCTCTGCTTGGCAAGCTGGACCACTTTGTCTACTGAATACGCCCAAGCTAACGTGGAAGCAAAATGCATAAAAGTACTTCACTCCTTTTGATAGAATTCAATTTATATAGGTTATTTTCTCTACTAATTAAATTTTAGAAAAGAAATATAAAGCTACTTTGGGGGCGAATGTAAAGATATTATGAAGAAAATTCAGATAACTAACGAAGAGATAATTGTTTTTTCAATGAAAGTACGACTTTTTGTAAAAGTAGAGTAAATTATTTACACTATATTAAAATACATTGCTATTTAAGGGGAAAATTTGTCTGAGGCTGAAATCCTTTTATAAAGTGAAACTTCCATCAGTGGGGGTTTTCCTTTATCCCCCACTGATGGTTAGTTGAACCAATCGGACCTTTACGGACAGTTGATCTCCCACCTAGCTTCCTCGTATTCTCATAAGCTGACGGTTGAGTCTTACTGTCCGTTAAGAGTGGGATAAATGATGCCTATTTTCATAAAGACAAAATAAATTCCCCTTCTATTTAGAAGAGAAATTTATTTATCAAATATAATACTCATAATATATGGACTTCTAAAAAACTGTCACCATATAAGTATTGTTCTCCTTTGAAACTCTGAGATTTTACTTCAATGGAACGACGTTTTTTGTTTTCAGGAAAAAGACTAGATGCTCTCTTAGAAATTCAACATAACGGTCAACCTCTTCTACCGTTGAATACGGCGAGATCGTGAAAAATTTATGTGCATATACAGGGATTCGCTTGCTTGAATTTGCTGATTCTACGAGACGCTGCTTTTTTGTATTTCCATAGAAGACCGTATCTCGTTCAGCACCAATTACTTCTGCAAGCTCATCATTGAATTGATTAATTTCTATCATTTCTTCAGCAGTTAAAAGTCCATTCCATTCATCTTTCCATTTCGGCTCTTCAGGATAAAAGCGGAATGTCGTAATCGGTGAAATTTCATTCGTAATTGCTACATTCGAAATTTCTTTTGTTAACGTCTCTCTAAATTTAATATTAACGCGAATATAGTTAGCTAAAAGCTTCTGATATCCTTCCATACCGAATGCTAATAGGGAGGCATAAATCGCCAAAGCACTTCCCATTCGCGAGCATTCGAGAGTGTAGCCTGTATGATAGCTACCGTAACCACGATTCCCAACATATGGAGTTTCCTCTTCGTCTAAATCAACATACTTAAGGTTCTCCCTGTTCTTCATCAAAAATAAACTCGTAATATACGGCGTTTGCCCCAACTTATGGAAATCAAAAACCATACTATCTGCAAGTTTGATATGTTTAAACTTCTGTTGATAAGATTTCAGTACATCCTTAATATTGTCCTCCAATCCTAAAGGATTGCTCTCAAAGTCGTAATTATTAAAGAAGGTGTACATCCCTCCCATCGCTGTATCTGCGTGAATATAGATTGGACTTAGACAATGCTTGCTCTCTAGCTCTTCGGCAACCTGCTTAATTTCCTCTAAGTTGTCAATTCCAAATGTATCGGTTGTTCCCATTGTAGCTAGAACATACAGAGGAACACCGCCTTTTGCTATTACCTGCTCCATTTTTTCTTTCAAGTCTTCTATATTCATAGAATGGTCATGATTCACTTTCACACGAATCATATTTTCTACGCCAATTCCCGCTGCCTCTACAGATTTATACAAACTATAGTGGGAAAGTTCGGAACAGAAGCAGTATAGATTTCTAGGTATACCCATTTGATTAGAGGTTGGCGCATAGCGGGCGATTGCAAGACGTAAAGAGTTAAAGACAGCCCCTTGTCCTCCCCACGTTGTATATCCTGCACTTAAATTTTCATCATATCCGATTAGTTTGGACAACATACTTGTGACTTCGACCTCTGCCGTGGCTGCTGCTGGTCCTTCCACATCCCAAAGATTGTTTCCATTAACAAGCACCATCACTAAATTCCCGATAATACTAGCAATATTCGGAAGAGGCGCAGCATTGGCAACATAGTTCCGATTGACATAACGATGGCCATCTACCAACTTTAGAAGCTCTGCCATCACTTCATCCATTGGCACACCCGCTGTCGGAACGTTTGCTTTTTGAATAACACGATTATAATAATCCTCCGTGTACTCTGGCATCTCTCCAAGTGTTAGTTTGTTAGGGTCCTTTAATTCATCTATCTTCGTTAAAATCGTCTTAAAATAGGACAATAATTCCTCTCTTTGAAAGTCATTTCCGTCCATACTAGGAAACAATTTTTGTATTTCCTTCATCGTTTGACCTCCTTGATATTTTTACTAGAAGTAGTTTTTATTTAAACAAAGCTAGAATGCAATTTGATAATCCCGCTACAACAGACAAGTCCAAATAAAAAGGCCCACACCAAGGCGGACATAAAGTGAAACTTCTCATAGGAGTGATTAACCTATGAGAAGCTATTTATCTTTATATTGCTACGCTAACCTTATCTTGAGCAAGTTGATCCGCTTCTGTTTCAGCACCTTGATTCCAAGTAGATAGTAGTTTGTCTACATCATTTTTCAATTCTAAAAGGTTCTCTGCTTCTTGCACTAGTTTTTGCATCGTTTGTAGTTCATCATCACTAATTTCGATTAATTCCTCAAACATTTCAACCGATTCTCTTGATATAGATGCTATCTGTACAATGGTTGTCATAATTTGCTGGGAAGAAGAAGACAATTCTTCCGTACTTGCAGAAGAATTTGTATTATTTTCAGCAATAGTCTTTGTAGTAGCGAGAATTTTTTCGAACATCGTTCCAACCTCTAAAATGTTCGTGTTTGTATCTTTAAACTCTTCTGTTCCCTGTTGCATTGATTTTACAACTATACCCGTTTCCTCTTGGATATTTTTTACAATATTTGATACTTCAGAAGAAGATTGGCGAGACTGTTCAGCCAGCTTTCGTACCTCATCTGCTACAACGGCAAAGCCTTTACCGTGTTCCCCTGCACGAGCTGCTTCGATTGCTGCGTTCAATGCCAATAAGTTAATTTGTTCGGAAATCCCCGTAATTACTTTTACAATTGTACCTATTTCTTGAGACTTTTCTCCAAGTTTATTAATAGCATGGAAGGTTGTATTGATCGTTTGGTTAAATTGCTCCATTTTTTCTAAAGAGTCTTTTAACTTCTCATTTCCTTCTTCCGTCAATTCTAAAGTAGTATTGGATTGTTCAGAAATTTGATTGGATCTTATCGATAAATCTTCGATTGCCTGTGCCATCTCTTCCATCGATAGCGCGCTTTCCTCTGTAGCTATTAATTGTTTTTGTAAACCTCTGCCTACCTCATCAATAGCAGCTCTAACAATATCAGCTTTTTCTGTAGCGTATTCACCAATTTCAGCTAAATTTTCTCCCTTTTTATGCACATTTGCTGAAAAGGAAAAAAACTTCTCTCTAATACGATCTAAAAACTCAATTAGTTGATTAAATGTAGCATGATAAGAGCTTGTCCCCTCTACTTTGCTACTCATATTACCTGCTGCTATTTCTTTCATCCCATTTATTATTTCATTATTGATATGCGGATGATGTTTCAGTGAAAAATATCGGTAAGCAAAATACACTGTTGTAGCTAATAAGATAACAATAATACCTAGCAATATAGCTTCCATGATTAATTAACTCTCCTATTTTTATATTATTTATTTCAGTTCTTTAATAATGATATATGTTCCGTCAGCTATTGTTGAAGGGATTCTAGTAAGCCTGCTATTCTCTTGATACTTATGAACAATATAATTTCCATCTACATCTCTATATTTCACCATATTATGATATTTCTCCATCACACGCATAGACTTAGGGTTTGTCGCTTCTCCTAAAACAGCCTTCAACCCTTGTGCAGCTGCTTTCGTTATTAATATATTTCCTAATTCCTTAATAACTTCGTGACGTTCCTGTTCAGCAGTTACTCCTAACATGAATAAATGCAGCATTTCCCCATTCTTCATATCATTTCCAGTACGTTCTTTATAATCTGCCATGAAACGTTTATCCACATCTTCCAAAACGTGAAGGATAACATTCATATCAGAAAAAGAGCCTTCAAATACATCTTCTCCAATAATCTCCGGTGCATTTGTATCTCCAGCAAGTACACCAACCACATTATGATCACTATCTAGAGCGACTGCACAATATCCTTGCTCAATGGTAGAATCTAGATAATCCTTCGTAAATTGATAGAAATCTTCATAACCTATATTTAATTGACCAACCATCGGCTCTTGAACCCATTTCCCCACTATATCCACTCCGATAAAAGAGCTGGCAAGACAATTTGCAGCCTTTTCAATTAAAGCTGTTTGTTCTTTTGTAATAATCTCATATGTGTATAAAGCTTGTGTTTTTTGCAATTTTCCCAACGTCCCTTCTACTCATTAGATAAAAAACCCCTTCGTATTACTTGATACCTAGCCTTACATAGAATGAGATACACGATCAATAAATGTACCAGTAAAATCAATTCTTTCAAGGGCATTTCTAATTTGCACTTGAGCAATTTTAGATGAGGGTTTCACTACAATAACATCCTTAAAACCTAAGCTACAATAAAATTGCATCGTTTGTTCCAGCTGTGGTACAACCTTTGACGGAACAGGCGTTTGGTGGGTACCATCAACAACAAAGGTATAATCTTTTCTTGATACTTTATTTATCGTATCCTGTAAATCAACCATATACCCTTCAGCGTCTTCCGCTCTCATCAATCCATGTACCTGAACATGTACTTCTTTTGCGTTTTCATCTATTGCCATCTTATACTTCTTTTTGTCTACTACAATCATCACTAATCTCCTTTTCTTTTAGTCTGCTACTTTATATTTTCATCATTTTCCACAGAAGTCCAAAACAAAATAGCTATCCCAGACATAGATAAATAGGGATAGCCAAATAATTGCTTGGTGTTATGCTTGGCAACCCGACTATCATTATCCAGAAGGATTTTAGACTCGTAGCTTTGCGTCCTTACCTTTCGATAAGTTTGCCTTTATTAATTATAAAAACAATAGTTCTAATATCATATATATATATTACTATATAATTATAAAGAACTTGTCATTTTTTGTCGATACTAGTATTTTTTCTTCATCGTCATTTTTACAAAAATAGTTCTAATTACTCTGATCCAACTAGTAGACATAAGATAAATCTCTACAAAAATTAAAAGCCTGTTACTCCTAGGTTGTCGAAAGGTCGACTATTACTAGAAGTAACAAACTTAGGTTACTAATCAATCCTCATCATTATTAAACATGTGCCCAAATACCGACGCTCTTAATCTCTTTATACTCAGGCTGCCAAACTGCATCTTCTACAGCTTTGGGAACATCCGTAACCGTTATCTCTGCTCTTGCAATCCCTTCCTCTATAGCAGTCTTTGCCACTTCAATCGCAACATAGATAGATACTTCATATAATTTTTCAATCGAAGGAAGTAATGATGCACCTGGTTGGTTAGTCTCGCACATCTTCGCGACGGCATTGGCTGCTGCTGCGAACATTCCTTTTGAAAAAATTTGTGCTTTTGCAACAATAGCTCCTAGTCCCAAGCCTGGGAATATAAATGCATTATTTGACTGCCCAATTTCATAGGAAACACCATTATATTCTACATTGGCAAAAGGACTGCCTGTTGCAATTAAAGCCTTGCCATCTGTCCATTTAATCAAGTTTTCTGGCACTGCTTCAGCCAATTTAGTAGGATTGGACATAGGCATAATGATTGGGCGTTCCACATACTTTGCCATTTCTTTCACAATCTCCTCCGTAAAAGCGCCTGCTTGGCCAGAAGTACCAATTAGGATAGTTGGTTTCACTCTCTTAACTACTTCCATTAATGCGATGATTCCGTTCTTATTCTTATCCCAATCCTTTACTTCCTCCGCTTTTCTTACATAAGGCAATTGGAATTTAAAGACATCAGGTGTTTCATCTGTCAATAACCCTCGATAGTCAATAGCCCAAAAACGATTATAAGCTTCTTCCATTGTTAATCCTTCACTCAGCATGGCATCTACCAATTGATCCGCGTTACCGAGACCACCAGCACCTGGTCCAAAGACAATAATACGTTGATCCTTCAGAGAAGCTCCTGTGACTTTCAACGCAGACATAACAGCAGCAAGAGTCACCGCACCTGTTCCTTGGATGTCATCATTAAAGGTAAGAATATTATCACCATATTTATTTAAAATATTTCGTGCATTCACATTACCAAGATCCTCCCAATGAAGAAGTACTTCTGGGAAAAACTTTCTTGCAGTATGAATGAACAAATCAACGAAATTGTCATAACGTTCACCACGGACGCGGGGGAATTTATTACCAATATAGATAGGGTCTTCAATTAAAGACTGATTGTTCGTACCAACATCCAACACGACTGGCAGAACTCGGCTTGGATCAATACCTGCTGCTGCTGTATATACTGCTAGTTTACCTATCGCAATATCTATACCACCAACCCCTTGATCCCCAATACCAAGGATACTTTCAGAATCCGTGATGACGATTAAATCAATCTCATTTTTAGACTTTCCAAGATTATGAAATGCTTTTTCCACGCCTTCAGGATTATCAATAGAAAGATATAATCCACCCGGACGGCGATAGCTATGAGAATATGACTGGATAACCTCACCGACAGTAGGTGTATAAATGATTGGGAGCATTTCCGCTATGCGTTCCTTTATAAGTTGGTAAAACAGAACGACATTACGGTTATATAAATCATAAAGAAAACGATTTTTTTGAAGATTTGTGGTTAACAGTGAAAATTGCTCATAAACTCTATTCACTTGTTCATCAAGAGTGAGCACTTGTGGGGGCAACAGACCTACGAGGCCTAGATCTTCCCTTTCCCCATTCGTAAAAGCTACTCCTTTATTTAAAAAAGGATTAGAGAGAATTTCTTTTCCTTTTAATGTTGTGATAATTACATTCTCAGATACGCTCATTGTGTCGCTCCTTCTTTCTATATTAATTAAAAGCTATTAATCTTCTATTATCAAAAACTAGCTACTTCCTTTAATGTTAAAGTCTTTTGCTCTTTTCCACTAGACTATTTATCTTAAATTCATTATTTTGTAACTAAATAACGTAAAGGATAAAGGGAAACTTCCATCAATGGGGGTTTTCCTTTATCCCCACTGATGGTTAGTTGAACCAATCGGACCTTTACGGACAGTTGATCTCCCACCTATCTTCCTTGTATACTCATAAGCTTGAGGGGGAAGTCTTACTGTCCGTTAAGAGTGGGATAAAAGTTCACTTTTTTTGTTATGCTGCACTAGCAATAGATTTTTTTTCCTTTTTCCTCTCTGTCCTTTTATATACATAGCTAACAATAATTGGACAGACTATTGCAGATACTACACATGCTGCTGCAACTTGCGCCGTAGCTGCTGGTGCTATAGAGGCTAAGGTTGGATCTGCTGCTGCAACAACGGCTGGTGTAGCTACTGCATTTCCTGCAGTTGACCCTGTTGCTAATCCAACGATAGGATTTTCTTTGAATAACTTTAATAGTACGTAAGCTCCAATTCCTGTGATTGCAGCTATTAACCCTAGTAATACCCCAGGTCCTCCTGCTTCTATTATCGTTCTAAGATCCATTCCTGCGCCTAATGGGAATGAGAAGAATGGGATTAATAATAATTTGCTGCTGCCAAGAAACTTTCTCATATCAGGATCAATATTTCCTAAAATCATCCCTATTAATATTGGGATTAATACTCCTATAAGTGCTTGAAAAGGAATGGAGGCAAGACCAGATGCACCTAATGCAACTAATGTAAAAAATGGACCGTCTTTTAAAGAAAATAACGCGTATGCCCCTACATCTGTTTCGTCACCGTACGATGAAGCAAGAGATGCATATAATCCCCCATTAGCATTTAATAACGCTGCGAGAAGGGCTAATGGTGATAAGCCTAATACTCCAGCTGGTCCAAAAAGCATCGCTACTGTAATCCCTATCGCAGCCCCTACTATAAACTTTGCTGATAGCAATATTGCTCCTTTTTTTATTGCCTTTGGTGCTAGTTTAAAGTTAATTTGCGAACCAATTAAAAACATAAAACATGCCAAAATAGTGGATGATGCTTCTTTACTAAATAATGCCGTTGTAAAATGACCAATTTCTAAAAATTCTGGGAAAAAGGTGTTCGTTAATACTCCTAAAAATAGTGGGACAACCATCATGCCGCCTGGTATTTTATCAAGCGTCCTCTTAATTGGAATATGCATTCTTAATCCTCCTAACAAAGTTTTTTTACTTTTCCTTGACTTTCCCTTTGACATTTAGGGGAACAAAACATTTTGTATTGCGCCATGCTTTAATCCCCCTTTGTTGTTTACATGTTCATCATATTCGCAAGTTAAACGCTTTCATAGTTTATGAAAGTTTAATAATTCTTTTTGTAAATAAAAAAAGGAAGCGGTATTTATAACCGCTTACAAAAAGTTTTTTATTAAGTGTTCTTTTAATGGATTATATTCGTGTTGATATACAGGCCTTCCGATCGTTCCATAGATAACCTTGACTTTAAGTATTCCTAAATCTTTTAGGAAATTAAGATACTTTCTAGCAGATACTCGTGAAATTCCAACCATTTTTGCTACATCATCGGTTGAAAAAGGTACTGGTACTTCCTTTAATTTCTGAATTGCCTCCCATATCTGCTTCAATGTATCCTTTGTTAAACCTTTTGGCAGTTCCTCTACTAAAACAGGTTCTTCTCTATGTAAAAGGAAAATATCTAGTTCCTGTTGACTAATGGCATCTTGCTTATTTGTAATCCTATTCTGCTCAAGATAAGTAGTTAAAGCAGCATTAAACCTTTCAAATTCAAAAGGCTTAATTAAATAGTCGACAACGCCATACCTTAAAGCCTTTTGAATTCGTTCCATATCTGTGGCAGCTGAGATGACAATAACATCCAGTTCAAGTTCATTTTTCCTAATAAAGGCTAACAACTCCAAACCCAGCTTGCCCGGCATAAAAATATCAAGAAGGATTAGCTGGATTTTTTCTTTTTTTAGTAAAGTGATAGCTTCCTCTACTGAATTGGTTATTGCAGCCAAATGGAAACCATTGATTTGAGCAAGGTATCGTTTATTAATTTCTGCTACCATCGGATCATCTTCCACAATCATCACATTAATCATTTTTACTCATCCTCTGCTTTATAAGGTATATACACGGCAAATGTTGTGCCCTTTCCAGGCTTGGACGAAATAATAAGGTCACCTTCCAGTCTTTCTATCGCCTGTGTCAAAAGATACAATCCAAACCCTCGTTTATTTCCTTTGGTAGAGAATCCTTTATCTAGCATTTTATTTTGAAGGGAATCACTCATCCCCATCCCCGTATCTTTGACTTCAATTGTCAAAATATCCTCAGCGTAATCCAGTTTAAGATGGACTTTTTTGTTTATGCTATCCACCATTGCTTCTATTGCATTATCTAGGAGATTCCCAACAATGGTGATTAGTTCATGGGTAATCTCTGGATTTGCAGGTTTAGGAAGTTTATTTTCACAATCAAAGGAAAGGGAAACACCTGATTCTCTGGCAAAACTCAGCTTGCCAATCAGAAACCCTGCAAGAACAGAATCTTGGACTTTCTTCGTAACAAAGCCTATTTCCGTTTCTCGGTCGTTAACTGTCTCACTTATATAATTGGCGAGTGTATCATATTGTTCCATACGAACTAGACCAAGAATAACATGTAGTTTATTCATAAATTCATGTGTTTGTGCACGGAGAGCATCCGCATAATTCCTAACCCCCGTCAGCTGTTCAGCCAATTGCTGGACCTCTGTTTTATCACGAAATGTAGCAACAGCTCCCACCACTTGATTTTCCACAACTACTGGTAAGCGGTTCGTTAAAATGGTAACTCCATGTAAGTTCTGCTCTTGATCCAAATCCATCTCACCTGATTGGATAATCCGTGTTAAGCGAGTATCTGGCAAATATCCTTCAATGTTCTTACCGATAGCATTCTCATCCAAACCGGCTTTTTGAAAAAGCTTACTGGCTGCCTTGTTAACAAGCGTTATTTTCCCCTCCTGATCAATGGCTATAATTCCCTCACGCACAGACTGAAGCATGGAACTACGCTCTTCCAAAAGCTTAGCAATAGCAAACGGCTCGAGTCCTAACAGTATTTTCTTAAAATATCTTGCCAGAACTACTGCACCGATTACCCCTATTAGTATTCCGATTAAAGTCCCAATGGCTATTCCCATCTGTCCTTTACGAACAGCCTCTGTCACACTCTTTAAAGAAATCCCTACGGCAACCGCACCGATTTGTTCTCCTTGCGCATTTTTTATCGGCGTAAACGCCCGCATGGATTTTCCGAGCGTTCCTTTTGAAATGGAAACATACTCCTCTCCATTAAGAACAGGACCCTCATCTCCTCCACTGAAGTGCTTTCCCACTTCACTAGATTCCGGATGGGATAGACGATTTCCGTTCATATCCATCACTACAACAAAGTTAACATTAGTTTGCTCTTTAATTTGATTAGCAAAAACTTGTACTTCTTTCTCGTCCGCTTTGCCTTCCAGAATCTCCATAACATGTGGAGTTATTGCCATCATCCTCGCAACATCCAGTGCTTTTTCTTTCTGTGTTCCTTCTACACTTGAGGTAATGCTATTGCTAATAATTAAATCGGTTATTGCAAGGGACAAAGCAACAACACTACATACAAAAGTAATAATGATAGCTTGTAAACTAAATTTTCCTTTTTTCATATTCCCTCCGTGTTTTTCTAATAGTTATAGTATGTATAAAGTGAAACTTCCATCAGTGGGGGTTTTCCTTCCTCGCCCACTGATGGTTAGTTGAACCAATCGATAGTTGATCTCCCACCTATCTTCCTCGTATTCTCATAAGCTTGAGGGGGGAGTCTTACTGTCCGTTTAGAGTGGAATAAAAAGTGGGCAAAAAAAGCAAAAGGCTACTAAGCTCAAAAAAAGAGATACAAGCAGCCTTATTTATATTATGAAATTTAGCAAAACGACATATGCTATTAAGAAGATTTAACTAACATAAGAGAATAACCCAAATCTTTTTCAAAAAGTTTTTTTAAAATTATTATAATACTAAAATACAGCATGAAGTTTTTTTGTAATTAAAAAAAGTACTTATAGGAACAGAAAAGGTTAATGCCCTTGAAACTAATAGATTGTCATGTTTTAATGCTCTTTTTTTCTCAAACTACTATTACCGATTATAATAATTGAAAATTCTTTCTTCTTATGTGTATAGTTAAACTGATAAAGCAGCCAAAAAGGAGTGGGGACTCATGGGTTTACAAAGAAATTGGGCAGGTAATTTTCAATATAGCACAACTAACTGGCATGAACCTGAATCTGTTGAAGAGGTTCAACATTTAGTATCAAGCTTAGCAAAACTACGCGTAATCGGAACACGTCACTCGTTTAATAGCATTGCAGATTCGACTGAGAATATAATATCTTTACAAAAGCTCAATAAGGTCTTAACCATTAATCGTGAAAAGGGAACTGTAACCGTGGAGGCCGGAATAAAGTATGGAGATCTTTGTCATGCACTGCAACAACAAGGCTATGCCTTACATAACCTTGCTTCCCTTCCTCACATTTCGGTTGCTGGAGCATGTGCAACAGCAACACATGGTTCAGGCAATAACAATCAAAATCTAGCTGCAACAGTATCCGCTATGGAAGTTGTGACAGCAGATGGAAGTATTGTAACCTTTTCCAGAGAAAAATCAGAGGCAGATTTACATGGTGTTGTCGTTGGACTAGGTGGTCTTGGAGTCGTCACAACCCTAACACTAGACATCATGCCAACTTATCAAATGAGGCAAGATGTTTATGAAAATCTTCCGCTCGCTCAATTAGCTCACGATTTTGATGCTATTTATTCCAGTGCCTATAGTGTCAGTCTGTTTACAAATTGGCAGGACGAAATATTTAATCAAGTGTGGCTTAAAAGCAAACTAACAAATGATCAAACTTTTTCGTTGGGAGAAGACTTTTTTGGAGCAAAAACGGCTAAAGAAAACCTTCATCCCGTACCAGGGGTTGGAGCAAAGAATTGCACAGCGCAGCTTGGTGTACCTGGGGATTGGCTCGATCGCATGCCACACTTCCGAATGGACTTCACTCCGAGTAAAGGCCAAGAGTTACAAAGTG
>Ga0268252_1000412_pt1 | contig 28028 bp, 31 predicted proteins | sample AgamicMgSfrz_FD_200244 | JGI IMG/M metagenome (GOLD analysis project Ga0268252, IMG submission 200244) | Agave microbial communities from Guanajuato, Mexico - Mg.Sf.rz (v2) (version 3) | ecosystem: Host-associated > Plants > Phyllosphere > Phylloplane/Leaf | place: Guanajuato, Mexico | collected... | reverse complement strand
TCCAGACAGTTCATAAAGCTATTGAGCTGTTATCACTACCCTCTCATCAACCTTCTGATATTTATTTCAAACGAATTCTATTGTACGGGTATGACGGTATCGAACTAGCGTCAATATTGCAATCTAAGGGCATCATAACGCGTAGTTATAGCAGAACACTGACATTTCCCCATGCTTTGTGTGAGTTTATTTGGGATGGGATAGACACGCCTTGCCATAATCGTGAAGCAGAATTAGTGAAAATATGGCACCACTATCTAACTACATTCAAATTTTCTTGCGAAATAAAATTCAATGATTTTTAGAAAAAAACACAAAATAACTTACACTATAAGTGGAGGTGATTAAATGACAATATTGTTAGGAGCAAATGTTAGTATTGCACAAAAAGGATTGTTAGCAGCCGTAGAAGAGACCATATCTTACGGGGCAAATACCTTTATGATTTATACAAGAAGTAATCGGGCTCCTCGAAAATCTAAACCTATTAGAGAATTCCGTATCGAGGAAGCGCATTTACTCATGAAAAAACATGGCCTAGATATTAAACACGCAGTTGTGCATGCTCCTTATACTATTAATCTAGCTGGTAAAAATGATGTACGCAAAAGCGGAATGGAAATCTTAAAAGAAGAAATTGAACGAACAGATATGTTAGGAATTCCTTATTTGGTTCTCCACCCTGGAGCCCATGTTGGTCAGGGAGTAGAAGTGGGAATTAAACGAATTGCTGAGGCGTTAAATAAAATTCTTTCTTATAGTCAACAATGTACAGTTTTATTAGAAACTATGGCTGGAGATGGTAGTAAAGTAGGCTGTTCTTTTGAAGAAATATCTGAGATTATTAAATTAGTAGAAGTAAAATCTCGAATAGGTGTGTGCATGGATACTTGCCATAATTGGTCTATGGGGTATGACATTGTAAATAACTTTGATGATATTTTACAGAACTTTGACCAAATCATTGGATTAGAAAAATTAAAAGTATTACATGTAAACGGTTCTAAACATCCAATAGGTTCGCGTAAAGACCGTCACGCGAATTTAGGAGCCGAGGACGACACGATTGGAAAGGAAGTCTTACGTTCTATTTGTCATCATCCAAAACTTAAAAATATACCTAAAATTCTTGAAACGCCTTTTGGTCAGTACAAAGAAGAAATTTCCTATTTATTAGGTGATGACAATGCATCACTGTCCAGAATCTCGCTTAAATGAACCTCCCTGGGTTCGTTTAAGCTTTTTTTATTTTTTTTAAAAACGATGATAGGCGCTCTTTAAAAAGGCTTAAATAAAGGGTATATTGATATAAAAGAGGTGAAGCATGAAAGAAGAAGATGGAAACTTACCCAAAGGATGTTTTTGGGGAGCGCTCATTGCTATTCCCATATGGATAAGCATATTTGGATGGATGAAAATTTTTAAACATATCCTGTTTTCTTGAGCAAGAAAAGGGTGAAAAAATGAAGAGAACAGCATTAAACAAATTACTACTGCTTCGAGTAATTAAGCTTTCGAAAAATCTTACGAGTTTTCGAAAAATAGCACAATTGGTCTTTATATTGCAACAGGAAGGTAGACGGGAAAAGCGTGTTACATTTAATTACGAATTTCGAAAATGGCATTACGAACCTTATAGCGTTGAGCTTGAAAAAGATATTCAACAACTTCATCGTGAGAACCTTATTGTAAAGTCAGATGAACTAATACACCTAACGAATAAAGGAAATTCTTTGAACGAAAAGGTTAGTGACTATTACCATCAAGAACGAGTTGATTTGTTTTTTAAATTTTTTATTTACATCCACGAAAACGAAACGCTTTACGAAACCTCCGATTACATCCATGAAAAGTACTCAATCGGCAGCCATGAAACAGACAGTATCATATTAACCCTCCATATGGAAGATGATTCTTTTATGAAGCCATCCACCACAAAAAAAGAAAAAATCTCTCAAACGTTTAAAATGATAGATGACGAAGATTACGAGCAGTTGCTACGTGCTAAAAAACTTCTTTCATTCGATAACTAAGCCGCTAATTAGAAGCAACTAAAAAAGCACCTCTTTTTCATGATACCCTCTAAAACCCTATTATAATGGGATTAGAAATCATTGAAAAGGAGGTGTTCGACTATGAGAAGCGAAATAACGGTAGGTGATTACCAGACTATTTACTTTAAGATAATTGATGCAGATGATGAAGTAAACGAAATTGTGTTTTTAAATGAAGATGAGGCAATATTTGCTGCTAATCGTTGCAACGGAAAAGTTATGAAGGTTACGAAAAAAATCACGCAAACAATGAAATTTGAACGTGTTTTGTAACCACTAAAAACTCTTCTATGAAAGAGTTTTTTAGTATCGAATTTCCAACTTACTTCATTTATTTTTTATCACAGGATGTGATGTAATGACTTCATACATAATCCTTTTCTTTTTGGTTGTTAATTTAATTCCTGTTATCCGAAAGTTTTTGCGTATCACTAGTACCATGTTCCATGAAATAGGACATGCTTTAATGGCGCTATTTTGTAGTGGAAAGGTCCACCGTATTTATTTATACAAAGATGCCAGTGGAGCAGCAGTTACAAGTAACGAAAATTGGATAAGTCGATTTCTTACATCTTTAGCGGGATATCCTGCTGAAGTATTAGTTGTATCTGCCTTTATTCACCTGCTGTACAGTCAAAGCGAAAAGATAATACTAATTATTCTAATAGCAACTACATTGTTTTCTTTACTATTTGTGCGCAATATATTTGGATGGCTTTGGGTGCTAGTTATTGGAGGCTTTTCTGTTGCTGCTTTTGTTAATATCTCAGAACCTTGGCCAATTTACTTTTTGTTATTTTTGACTGCGAATATGTTGGTTGAAAACATATTCTCTTCAATGATAATTTGTTGGCGGAGTTGTAAATATCCTAAGGATGCTGGAGATACTACTTCTCTTGCTCACTTAACAAAAATTTCAGCTTTTTTATGGGGTATGGTTTTTTTAGGTTTCACTACCTATATAATAGCGACGACGCTTCCTTATTTTTTTCATATAAAAATGCCTATCTGATTTCAGATAAGCATTTTTAAAATGTATAAATAATATCTTCTTCAAAGGCAGTACGAAGTAAAATTTGTCCAATATCAATATTCAACTGAATCGTCCGACCTTTTCTTCCTCCCACATTTTCAAACTGCACAGGAATGTCTTGTTCGTGTAAAATCCGCAATGCAGATGCTATATTACGCTTACCAATATTCATTAGAGGATTCTTTTGGTAACGAAACATTTCTGCACCGCCAAAAAGAGCTCCTTGCAGTTCTTTTCTGGAGGCACCTATGTCTATCATACTCTGAATAAATAATGGAATATTGGTGTTACAGTACTTTTTAAAGTCGTGTACTTTTTTATTTGCTGGTCTTTCTGGCAACATTATATGAGAAAGCCCACCTAATTGATGTTGTCTGTCGTAAAGAATTACACACACGCAAGAACCTAGCCCGCTTGTTCTTAAGTGTTGAGATGCATTTGAAACAAAATAATCGGAAATTCCAATGTGTTTAATTTGAGTCATATGGTATTCCTAGTTTAGTAAATAATATATGTAAGTGGGCTGGACTTGGAAACAAAAGAAAGTGGCCTTCTAATGAATGTTCATCTAAAGAAAAGGAGTTTGTAATAAAAATAACTTCATCTGCAATTTCACTATACTCTAGTAATCCTTGTTCAATTATAGCTCCTAACATGTCAAATGTAATTTGTGGAGCTTCTTGCTCAATTTTCAAATTAGTGAATTCCGTTAACGATTCTACAAAAGAATCGGATGTAATTTGACTAATTTGAGTTAATAGAAAAAAGCTATCCATTTTATGTTTGAGCGTTGAGGCCAATTGTTCAATATCACCTTTTTTGAAGAAAAAGAAAGAATTCCCCTCAATTTCGCCGTAAAAACGAGAGAAAACAGTGTACACTTCTTCTTCTGGGTCCCCAATAAAACGAAATACATCTTCAAATCGTACAATTTCAATAGAAGGCACAGACATAAAAATTCTTTTATCGATATATTCTGATAACTTCGAGATGGATGTTCCTGTACTTATATTTGTAATTTCTTTTAATACGTCTAAATGATAAGGATTTAACGAATCAAATGGCATAATAGTCTCCTTTCATTTTATAAATTACATCTTAAAACATAAGAGATAAAAAATATAAGGTAAATAGAGTCTTTTGTTTGATGAGATAATCAGGAATTACAAACCTTATACAAAAAAATAACCGTTTTTATTAAAAAAACATGAAAAATATGTAAACTTTGAAGGCAAAGGGTGTGTATTTACCTTCAAAGGTTGTGATAGATGTGTCTGAAGATGCGGAGTACGTAAGTTTTTGTCATAAAATAAAAGATTTTTTACAAATAGATTTATTGGAGTATAAGGAAAACCAAATGAAACGACGATTAAAATCTCTATATGAAAAGAGAGGATTTTCGGATTTTCAAACTTATTATAAACACATTGTAGCCGACGAATCAATTCGTTTAGAGTTTCTTGACCGTATCACGATAAATGTATCGGAATTTTTTCGTAACTACCCTAGATGGCAAGTACTTGAAAAGGATATACTACCCCAATTACTTAAGGAAAATAGACCGCTCAAAGTATGGAGTGCTGCATGTTCATCTGGAGAAGAACCTTACACACTAGCTATGATATTATCAAGATTTTTGCCACTAGAACGTATTCAAATATTGGCCACTGATATCGATGAGAAAATATTAGCTAAAGCAAAATCTGGTGTCTATAACGAATATGCCATAAAAGGGTGTCCAGAAGCTTACTTTAAAAAATTCTTTACTCAAAAAGATGGTCAATATGTAATAAGCAATGACATCAAGAGTTGTGTGACCTTTAAGAAGCAAAACTTGTTAAATGATATGTTTGATACGAATTATGATTTAATTGTTTGCCGCAATGTTATGATTTATTTTACGGAAGATGCAAAAGAGAAATTGTATCGAAAATTCAGTGCAGCATTAAAAGAAAATGGGATTTTCTTTGTTGGTAGTACTGAACAAATTTTTCAACCTCAGAATTATTCGTTCGTAACCGAAAAAACATTTTTTTATAAAAAAGAACGATAGTATGGAAAGGAATGATAAAAATGATTGAAACGGTAGAAGAAATTGGAAGATGGACAATTACTATTTATACATACTGTATTTTATTTTATGTTATCACCTCATGGATTCCTGCGTTACGAGAAAATCCTTTAGGGAAAATCGTCACAAAACTTGTTGAACCGTATTTGCGTTTATTTCGCTTTATCCCTCCTATTGGTATGATAGATATTTCCCCAGTTGTTGCTATATTTGCATTCAGTTATTTAAGTCAATTCTTATTACTTGGAATTGTTGAATGTATTCGCTTATTTGTATAATTTCAGCCCACATAAAGTGGGCTTTTTCATATTAGAAAGGAGTAATTTTATGCAATATTGGAAAGAGTTAAAGAAAAGCAATATCATGGATTTGTCTGCACAGTTAGCATTTTATTTTTTATTTATGGTGGTACCGTTTATTCTTTTCACCTTATCTCTTCTTAGTTACTTGCCTCTTGAAACCAAAAATGCATTGTATGTTATGACTAAGTACTTTCCTTCATCAAGTGCAGAAATAGTGCGAACGGAATTAAAAGATGTTTTAGAACATCGCGCACACTTTATACTTATTATTTTTCTATCTTTATTTGCCACTACAAACGGCATTCACTCTATTATTCGAGCATTGAATAAAATCCACAACTTTCAAGAGATACGTTCCTTTTGGAAAATACGCGGATTGGCTATATTATTTGCTATTATGATGATGCTTGTTATCGTTTTACAATTACTCATTCCAACCTTAGGAACTGCTGCTGTTTTATTCGCTAAAAAATATTTTCCCTCCTTTGAAAGTTATGCTCCTATTGTCAGTCTCTCTAAATGGATATTAGGATTTTTAATTGTTTATATTGCTGTATGGTGTATGTATCGATTTGCCCCATGTCAAACCTCTTCAACTTCCCCTATTCATATTGGAGTTAGCGTAACCGCTATGGGCTGGCAAGTAACGTCTTTCCTGTTCTCTTTTTATTTATCACACTTTGGGCAATACAATTTTACATATGGTACATTAGGTGCTCTTATTTTGCTAATGACCTGGTTCTATGCAATCGGTTTTTTCCTATTATTTGGTAGTACCATTAATGCCTATATGGCTAAAAAACAGTTTAAAAAATAAGTTTCCCCTCCCGCTCCTCTTATGCTAATGCACTACTAAGGAGGGAATCTCTTCTTTGTCGTTTATATAAGGAATAAGTGGTCTGTAGCTAAATAGACAAAACAACTAAAGGGGATGATGGTTGTGGGGAGTGCATTTCAATCGGTTTTTTTAGGGCTTGCTAAGAACAAAGGGTTAAACCAATTAGCTAAAAAACATGGACTTAAGATGGGAGCAACAAGATTTGTTGCAGGAAAAAGTATACAAGATATGTGCATAGCAGTAAAAAAATTAAACCAACAAGGGATTTTTGCAACAGTTGATTACCTCGGAGAATATATCCAAACAGAAGAAGAAGCGATTCAAAATCAGCAAGTAGTGCTAAGCGTTCTGGAAAAAATTGACGAAGACAAACTTGAATCTAATGTATCTATCAAACTTACATCATTGGGCTTAGATTTTGGAGAAGATTTTTGTCACGAAATAGTAGAAACAATAGTAAAAAAAGCGAAAAAATATAACAATTTTGTTCGCATAGATATGGAAGATTATGCTCGAAATGAGACTACAATGCGAATATACGAACGGCTTGTTAAGAAATATAAAGAACACGTAGGACTTGTCATTCAATCTTATTTATATAAAAGCGAGAAAGATGTTAGCTTTTTACAAAAATACAGCTGCAATTTGCGTATATGTAAAGGAGCTTATAAAGAAAGTGACCGTGTTGCATTTGCTAAAAAAGAACAAGTTGATGCTAACTATTTGAAACTAATTGAATTGCAAATGGAACATGGTTGTTATGTAGGGGTTGCGACACATGACGAAACCATCATTTCATTTGTAGAAGCTTATACCAAAACAAAAGATATTTCTAAGGATAAATTTGAGTTTCAAATGCTGTATGGTATACGTTCAGAAAAACAACAAGAATTAGCCAAAAAGGGGTATACGGTAAGAGCATATGTCCCCTTCGGTAATGATTGGTATGGATACTTTATGCGTCGTTTAGCAGAAAGACCCGCGAATATGGCGTTTATTTTAAAATCGTTTTTCAAAAAATAGTAGAAAACTGCAGAATGAAAGGCGCGTGAAAAAGTGAGACGAACATTTAAACTTTCTGCGGAGGAATGGTTGTTTGCAAGACAATTCGCTTACATGGATAAACAGTGTGAACCATATGTGTACGAATCAAATTTACTAAAAAAAAGAAAAGCAAACGAACCAAAAAATAAAGAAATAGTACCCTATCTTGTTGTGGATGAATATGGTTTACTCATAAATGCTACAAATAAAAAAGGGCAATGGCTACGCTGGGAATGGGAGGATGTTAAAAGCATCCGTTTATATCCCCTCATGTATCCATGGAAAGCATCTATCTACCTTTTATTTAACGAAAGTGATAAACGAAGAGAAAAAAGGAAAGCAAAACGGTATTTATGGTATATGCGTAGAAGATACAAACATTTTCATTTCAAATATTGCGAAGACTATGCTGAATGCTATTCGTTAATATTTGAGACCAGAAAAGGAAATGGCCAATTTTATATTCCCAGCGAGTGGAAGGAACGTAATAAGTTGGCCTGGTTGTTGGAGACTATTGAATTACCATCCCGAAAACGAATAAACTATCTAAATACAGATGACCATTGGAAGATTCACCTCAAAACACGCATATAAAAAGCGAAAGCTGCGGCTTATTTGCCGTTTGCTTTCGCTTTTTCTTGAGCTTCTAAAACTTTCCATTCTTTTTGGTACAAATTAATATTTTGTTGATGTTGTTTAGCTGTAATAGAAAATAGTGTTTCTCCGTTTGGTCTTGCATAAAAGTATAATGCTTGTTCATTTATTTGAGGTTTAAGTGCGGCAAAGAAAGAATCTTCGCTAGGAGCAGCGATAGGACCTATTGGGAATCCTTTAACGTAATAAGTGTTATAAGGTGATTTAACTTGAATGTCTTTGTAATAAAGAAATACTTTGTGTTCTCCATTCGCATACGCCGCTGTCATATCACTTTGTAATTTCATCCCTTTGCTTATACGATTATAGAAAACTTGTGCAATACGACTGCGGTCTTTGGTGTATTTTGCTTCTTTTTCAATAACTGATGCTAATGTTAAAAGTTGCGGAAAAGTGTATGGTTGGTTTTCAATTGCTTTTAGGTTATCCATATACCAGCGGTTCGTCTCTTTTAGCATCATATCTACAATAATATTTGCATCTGTTTCATAAGGCTTGTTTTTGGGGAAGGCATAAGTGGAGGTATGCAAGTACCCTTCAAATAGTTCTTTTACCCCTGTTCTGATACCAGGCAACCATTTGTACTTATTTTTAAATTGCAAATAGTTAGCAGGTGTTCGGACATATGCTAAAAACTCTTGTTGTTTAATAATCTTATGTTTTTCTAAAATTACTGCAATATCTAACATTGTAATTCCTTCAGGAAAAGTCACATTTATCGTTTGAGGATTGTTCTCGCCATTAACTAACAATTTGATGATGGAATTGAAATTGCCCTTTTTAAACTTGTAGTCACCTTCTTTAAAAGCGTAGTTTTTCTCTTTGAAATTCTTTGTAATATTCTTTTCATACCAAATCTTACCCTTAATGTAATAATAAAAAAAGTCGCTATCTTCTATAACCCCTTCTCCTTCTAAAATATCAGCTATTTCTTTTGAAGAGGCGCCTTTAAATATGGTAGCAGTCCCCGCGTTTGCATGGTTAACTCGTTTGAATGTATACCATGCTGATAAACATATTACAGCAAACGATATAATGACTGTAATAACAACCCATAGGGCTTTTTTCATTATTCTCACCTCTCATATGGAACTAACGGAAGGCGGCACCTAAATACCTCACCTTTGTTAACATCTGTTAACATTCCATCATTTGTTATACAAGAAACAGAATAAATCCTTTCTTTTAATCAAGCATTAACTGGGTTCGAGGTTCATAATCTAATGACTCTATCTAATAAGACACTAAGTTTTATATAGATTTATAATGAAGTCCATAATTTCTAAAGGGGATAATTCAAGAAAATTCACTCACGAAAAACAATGGTACAAACGTAAAAAAGGAAATAAACGCATATACAGAAAGTAGAAAATGAGGTGATAAGTTTGGAAGATAAAGAGAAAAAAGAAAGAAATAAGAGAGTAACACGACGAATAGTTAGCATTTTAATTATACTTGTACTTGTTAGTTTGTTCGCTATAACGAAGTACGAAAGTGCACAAGTCAAAAAAATTAGTGTGACCGAATTTGAAAATGTACTTGAAAGTAAAAAAACAAAAAAGATTAAAGAAATCGCCTTATACGACAATACAGGAGTTCTGCGTTACAAAATAGATAAAAAAGAGTATGAAGTTAAATTACCAATGAATTATATAAAAGAAAACTCAAAAATGGTTGAGACGTTTAAAGATAAGAATATTAAATTCACTGTTAAAACAGAGCAGAATTGGTTGTCTACTTTCGCTAACATAACGCGTATTTTATTCACCGTCCTTATTATTTATTTCTTATATAAAATTGCTGAAGACTACTTCAAGAAAATCGATATTGAAGAAGTTAAAGGTGAGAAATTAACCTTTGAGGATGTAGCTGGTGCCAACTCAGTTAAAATTGAGTTTAAAGATATAATTGATTATTATAAAGACCCTGAAGCAAACAAGGAATTTAAGGAGGATTTACCGAAGGGAATTTTATTAGAGGGACCTCCTGGTAACGGCAAAACTTATATAGCAAAGGCTCTTGCTGGAGAATGTGGCATTCCATTTTTTCAAAAGTCTGCATCTGACTTAGAAGGTAAATACGTAGGTGTAGGTAGTGAAAATATTGGTAAGCTGTTCGCAGTTGTTAGACAACGCGCTAAAGAGGCAGGGGGAGCTATTTTATTCTTAGATGAATTAGACTCGATTGCAGCAAAGCGAGAAATGCGTACGGTTGTAGAAACAACGCAGACAATTAATAAGTTACTAACAGAAATGGACGGCTTTGCAAAAGAAACAAATGTAATTATTATTGCAGCTACGAACCTTGTAAGTTCGCTAGATGAAGCCGTTATTCGTCCTGGGAGATTTGATAGAATTATTCATATCGGTAAGCCAACGTATGAAGAACGAAAAGAAGTCCTATCCTTATATTTAGATAAGAAAAAAGAACGTATTAATGAAGAAGTAAAAAAAGAAGATTTTGTTTCAACTTTAGCTAAAATTACAGAAGGATTTTCGAATGCCAAACTTGCCAATCTTATAAAAGAATCTTCTGTATTAGCACGTAGAAAAAGCAAAACCACTATTGGTATTCAAGAATTACGCGAAGGTTTTACAAAAATTGTAGCTGGTGTAAAGCGAAATGAAAAACTCGATGAAAATGATAAAAAAGTGGTGGCTTATCATGAGGCAGGACATGCAGTTGCTCAAATATTAACGAGTCCATTGGGTTTAAATGGTGTAGCCTACATAACGATTACCCCTTATGGTCAATCCCTCGGACATGTTTCCCCTATATCACCTGAATCGCGCATTTATGAAAAGAGAAAAAGTTCTCTAGAAAAACAAGTTATGGTTATGTTAGCTGGTCGTGCGGTGGAAGATAAACTACTAAACGGTGATTATACGGTTGGTGCAGCTAATGATTTGTACCAAGCAAACCAACTTCTGTTGCAATATGTAGTTAAGTTCGGTATGGCTACCAGTGAAGAAAATCTGTTTATCAATGAATTAGACGAAAATAACCCTCGTATTCGAGGCCAAGTTAAAAAGATAAGAGAACTTCTTTATCAGGACACGAAAGAATTAATTGAACGCCATTATGATGTAGTTGAAAAGATAGCAACTCATTTAATAGAACATGAATCAATAGAACAACATGAATTAGCCACTCTATTAGAAAACACAACTTACTTCGTTGGAGAGAAAAAAGAAATTTAATAGATATAAAAAAGCCACACACCCTTTTCATAAGGAAATGTGTGGCTTTTTTATGTTAGATAGAAACTGTGAGCGTAACAGCTGAGGCGTAATTATTAGCTATCATTTTCCTTTTTATTCTTGGGCTTCTTTTTTACTCGCGTAATACCAATAGACGGTTTTGATTGAGTTTGCATGTGTTTGGAGACTAAATCTGGAGTAAGAACACCTTTTGACGTTAATTTGGAGTAATCGAATGGGGTTTTTAATTCTTCTTTGGAGATATTTAAAGTGGCTGCTAGACTATCTTTATCTAGTTTTTCCGAAATTCGAACGCGGGTAATTACTTTTCCATAAGTTCCATTTGGAAGTTCTGCGAAGAATTCGTGCGTACCTAAGCTTTCTAGATTTGCTCTTATTCTATCTTTTAATATATCATTCTCTTCTTTTCGTTCATTCATGATTTCTTTATTCTGAATGAACTTTGCGATATCATCCTCTAGTTGAAGTTGTGCAACCTTCACACTTTCTTCTCGAGAAGCGCCTTCAACTTTCACGTCGTAATCTTGGTTTAAAATTTCAGAGTTCATACATTCTCTCCTCTTTTGTTTTTAGCAGTATATCATACGAGGATTTACGTTTTAAAGTCTGAAACGTATTTTAGACTAAAAAAAGGAGCGTTGGTTAAAATGAAATATATTTATAACTTCCTAAAGTTTTTTGTATTGCTAGGTCTATGTTTATTTTTAGGGATGAGGATATTTGACATTTACGCTAAACTTGTATTCCATGCCCCGTTTTTAGCTGAGTTTACATTCGCTTCCGTCTTCATCTTAACGCTCATAATGTTTCTTTACAGCATATACAGCTTTTTTTGCGATTTATTCGGTATTAAAAGGTTCGAATTATCCTCCTTTTTTAATGGAAGGGAAAAACCACAGTATGAATAACAAAAAGTCTCTGGTTAAATCAAATTTACCAGAGACTTTTTGTTATTCATTAGAAAATGAGCTAACAGTTAACAAGGGAGAAGTTTTTGCTCGTAGAATGAACTAAGTAAAGAAGATGCATTTACGTGACGCTTGATTTGGCATAATATGCTACATGGTTTGGGGGGCAAAATATGAATGAAAGGTTAACTATTTTACATCAACGTAATCAAATATTGCTTATTTTATTTTGGGCACTCTATATATTTAGTGTCTTATCAAATATTATAAGTGGTCTAGAAATCTCTAGTATTATTAGTGGTGGAGTATTTTCAATGCTTCTTTTAATTGGGGTAACATTTATGGTTTTAAAAAGAAAAGGGGTTCACATAGTAAAATACTTATATACCATTGGTGCAATTGGGTATGTATGGTATATGTCGTTAATGACATATGATATTACTAATTTTGTTTACTTATATGCGGCGCTAGGTATTGTAACCATTTATCAAAATACAAAAAACATAATACTGGGCATCGTTTTGTCCGTTATAACTACTCTTCATTTGTATGCTAGTGACCATAAGAATAATTTATTTATAGACACAGCTACAAAGGATGTTATCTTTTTAATCCTCCCTATTATCATATTAGGCGCTATTTATATTGCACAAGCGATGATAAATGATAAAGCAGATGAGAGAGAACTGTTAAATAAAAAACGTATCGAAGTGGCAAATGAAAAATTGAGCCTATTAAATGAAGAAATTAAAGACTCGGTAGCAACAGCATCTACTATTAATAATCAATTAAATCACGATATGGAACAGACAGATGAGGCTTCAGAACATATGTTAACAACGGTAAAAGAAATGACACAGGCAATTGAATCCCAAAGTTTTTCCGTACAAGACATTAACGAGCGCATTAATTCAATTAACACTGATATTGGATTTGTGAACGATTCTGTTCAGAATACTAATCTATCTGTCATGCAAACTAAGAAAACAATTTTAGCAGCAGAAAACGAGGTTTCTTTGTTGCGCAATGTAGTAAATGAATTAGAAGCAGTTATTCAAAATAATGTGGTTAGTGCCACTAAACTAAATGAAAAATCGCAAAACATTTCTGATATTATTCAAGTAATATCAGAGATATCAGACCAAACAAACTTATTATCTCTTAATGCAGCAATAGAAGCTGCTCGGGCTGGTGAACACGGAAAAGGTTTTGCCGTTGTAGCAGAAGAGATAAAAAAATTAGCATTACAAACTTCCACTAGCGCTGGAGAAGTAGCTCGTATATTAGAAGAAATACGCATAGAAACTGGCAATACAGTTAAACAAACGAATAATTCCAAAGAAAAGATAATTTTAAGTCAAGAAGCAACTGGCAAAGTATCCAAAGCATTTACATCTATTTCGGAGGATAACGATAATGTTGTAGAACAATCAGAGTTAGCGGCAAATCGTATTACAAAGTTACGTGAGGACACAGATGTTATCGTCGAAGAAGTAGCAAACGTGTCAGCTATTTCCGAACAGAACTCTGCTTCGATTCAAGAAGTTCTAAGTCAAATCGAAATTGTAAAAGAAATGTTAGATATGAATAAAGAACGTTTTTCTCAGTTAAACTACAAAATGCAGGAATTAGAAAAAACAGTGAAATAACGATATTCACTGTTTTTTCTTTTGACTAAGGGATTTAGTCAATATTAATCCAGATAACGGCTCCGAGCTTGTGACGATAGGGAATGGGCCTTTTCAACCATCTAGGATTGTTAAAAACCCATGCGTGTGGATTTTTGTACGCCAGTTCATCGTATGAAACATTTTTAATGCAGTGTTTATCCATATTTTGAATATAATCATCTTTTGTAATAGGAAAACTATTTTCAATTGTAGCGGTCCCGACAATAAGGCCACTCCCACTTCTAATCAAGTGGATTTCCCCTCTAATTTTTGTCTGACTGCTTCGGATTTCCCATGTTTTATCACCATTTAAGATATGAGTAACCCAAGGTTCTTTTATCAGTAAACCTTTAATAACAATCCCCTCCCCTTCTCCAAAATTACTCATAAAAAAACCCCTACCTGTTGAATTTAGGAGTTTTTTTATTTAAGCAGTGATTAAGTCTTCATAATACGAGTTATATTCAAGTTCCGCTAAGATACACGCATAAAATTCTTGCTGATTATGGTATAAATAACGTTCAAAATATTCATCAAGAAACTCTAGCAAGTCTTCTTGCTTGTGGGTTAGCTTTACCCTCGAATAACCGTACCGATAATAGTCAAACACGAATTGTTTGATATGTGGTTTAAACGGTGTGAGTCCTAACAAAGCGGTTAACTTATCTAAAATACGTTCATCTTCTAAGTGAGAAACGAACTCATATTTTATCACATCCTCTGTCGAAAACTCGTAGTGGCTGCGGGGTAGATGAAAAACAGCAGATAGGTTTTTCATAGAACCGCCTCCTTTTTTTTACAGTGTACCATTCATTCTAAAAAACTGGGAAAATAACTTAGGTTTTGATAGGAAACGCTTCTTTTGAATTGACAAAAACTAGAAAAAGCTATATTTGTATTAAAAGTACGAAAGGAGGCGAACTCCATGTTTTCTAAATTTTCGCGTTCTAATCAAGGTAATGTTATAGGATATATAATTGTATTAGCAGTTATTATTGTTGGAGGTTATCAATTTTTTGTGTACATGAAATTAACCTCACAATCCCAGGTGGAAGATAAAACAGTTCCAGCTATTAACTACGTAACTGGTCAGACTGATGAAGCTCCTCCTGCTACTTCCACAGCAGGATATGAAGCAATTACCGATAAATCAAAACAGTATAATGGCGTAATGGCTCCACCAAAAATTGAGATAACTCCTGAATCCAAAGAATATTTTTACTCCGTCAATGATACAGTCGATGTAAAAGCCACTCCTATTGAAACTGGTAGTTATAAGCCCAAAGAGCCTCTTTATTGCAAATGGGGAGGGATAAAAGGTTATACAGGTACTTCGTGCGAACCAGGAACTAAAGCAAAATTAGATGTAGGAAATAACTATATTAAAGTTCAGATGTGTGATGCACGTAAAGCATGCGCAGAAGAAGAGCGAAAAATATTCTTAGGCTATCGTGACCCATTTTTAGTAATGCACGAAGAATGGGATAACTACGTTGTAAGCGGAACATCGGGCCAGTGGAAATATGACAGTGATACCAAAACCATTTACTCTACTCAAAATGTCGATTGGTCAGGGTACTGGAATCCAAAAGATGTGGACTTAGACAACTACGAAGTAAGTTTTAAGATGAGAGTTTCCTCTCCTGATACTGATGATGATTCTATTGGGTTTACGTTTCGTATGAAAGATACGAAAAATTTCTATTTCTTTACGTTAGATAATCGAGATGCAAACGGTGGGACAAGTTACCACAGTGGTTTATATAAGAGTGTTAACGGTACCAAAACACGTTTAGTCAACTTGCTTCCTGCAAAATGGACGCGCAACGTGTGGAATGATGTAAAAATACGAGTAGAAGATAGCCATATCCAAGTATGGCTTGATGGAAAACTAGTAGCGGATGTAACAGATACTTCGAACCTCAAAGGTGGATACGGTCCTTTTAGCTTATCACAGGCGTATGCGCAGTATAAGGATTTAAAAATTACGTTTGATTAAAGTCAGGGATTATCCCTGACCTTTTTTGTGAAAAGAATAGAAAAAATAATGCGACTATAAGGCACAAATGGAACAAGTGATATGATAAAGAAAAAAAAAGGTGATAACATGAATAAAATATTATCTTCCTTCCTAAATGAAGCGGCGCTTGTTCAAAAAGAAAATCAACGAATAGATAATTTTAAAAAGTTGAAGAGCGGCGAAGAGGAAATTGAACAGCGGCGAAAACTGTTGGATGTTAAGGTGAAAAATCCCTTAGATAATGAAACAACAATTGCAACTAACCGAATCCAAGAATTAGGGTTTACCATTTTATCTCATGAAAGAGAGATGCGTGATATTTGCAATTATACTTCTGAGGTAGATGTTTATTATTGTGAATACGAGGAATGGCGTTTTGTCGTGGAGTGGCATTCTGATATTGATATTGAAGAGGGAATTTTATCTTTAAAAAAAGCGACTCATAAAATAAACGGTATTGAACTAGATGTTAACTGTGACCTTTTTTGCAATAACACAAGCGTTCAATTATTAGAGAAGGTAAAATCTGTGTTTAACAGTGGTTATGAAGCTTATATTAATAAAACATATGGCCATTATCTGCAGTTACCCACTTTGCTGGCAAGTAAAGGTTTTGTAGTAAAGGACCATAATCTCACTTTTTCTTTAGCAGAGACTAAAGGGTGTTTGCAAATTGATGAACAAATTTATTTACATGTTAAGCCCTACGAAGAAGAAAGTATGATGCTTTTTGTCACAAATTTTCAACATTGGACTGGAAATGCATCGAAAGCAACCTTTGAATTAAACAAAGGAAAGGAACTCCGTTATCCATTTCCCTATAAAGGACATGATAATGTTGATGAACTTTGTAAATGCATTCAAGCTTTAAAAGAACACATGGAGGGTGAATTTGGTTATCGGGAATCCTCTGCTCAAGATTCCATTCTTCATACCTACTACAACCACTACGATTTTATCCACATCTTCACTTCCCTTAAAAACGAAATAAAAAAAACGCACTACGATTATTGGAATCACTATCTTGTTAAATATGAACGGGCAAAACATCGAGGTAAAAATGGTTTAATAGATAACGCATACGCCATCAATCATTACAAAGGACTTGAGATTCATGAAACAGTTTTGTTTTCTCTTAATGACGCGGCACAGTGGACAATTGGAGAAGAGTGTATTCAGTATCTAATTTGTTTTGTCTACGATAAAAGAATAGATAACACATCCTGTTCTTTAAAAATTGTTCAGTGGATAGCCCCTATTAATCATTCGCTATCATCTTCTAAGTTTGAGGTAGACGAAGAAAGTCCTTATTGCAAGGGCGTGTATGAACAGAAGGGAACCTTCACTGAACTAACAACTGAGTTAAAAACGTTTTTATATAAAAATCTATCGTTACAAGGAATACAAATTTAACTTTATTTTTCATGAGTTAGCGATGAAACAGTTATCGCTGGAAAGGAGTCTATTGTGAACGTGCCTCGTGAACATATGTGGGATACCGAACAACTGAAGCAAATGAGCGATAATGATATATTGTCTCATTATCATTATTTAAAAACCCAATTTGATTTAATTGATATATACGTGCTTACAGAAATCTGTGCGCGAAATCTACTGCATCGACTCCCATAACGAATGTAATTTGGGATAGAAATTCACTTAACGCCTTAGGAGGAAGTCATGAATCGTCAACAAATAGAAGAAAAATACAAATGGGATTTAACAGCTATTTATCCAAGCATAAACGCATGGGAGAACGAGTTTAAAGATGTACAGGATAATATTCCACATTTTAAAGCATTTGAAACTACACTTAAAAACTCTAAAAGTTTATACGAGTGCTTAGTATTAGATGAAACACTGTCATTAAAGATGGAGCGTCTATATGTATATGCATCCTTAAAAAGAGATGAAGACACTCGTGACAATGATGCCCAACGTTATGTTGAAAAAATCTCTACGTTATCAGCGCGTTATTATGAAGCAACAAGTTTTATTATTCCTGAAATTCTTAAGATAGAAGAAGATGACCTACAAGTTTTGTATGTTGAAGAGGGGAAACTGCTTCACTATCAAAAACAACTCAATACACTTTTACGAGGTAAAGACCATATACTAAGTGATACTGAAGAACGCTTACTAGCCACTATTTCAGAAACCAAAGGTGTGGGGAGTGATATTTTTAGCGTGTTAGATAACGCTGACATGACCTTTCCTGAAATAAAATTGCCCTCAGGTGAAAAAGTAGAATTAACACAATCTAATTATTATGTATATATTAAGCACAATAATCGCTCAGTTCGTGAACAAGCGTTTAAAGCGTTATATCATACCTACATGAAATATCGCAACACAATTGCTAAGGCTCTATCTTCTCATGTAAAGGAAAACGTTGTTTACTCTACGTTACGAAAATATCCTTCAGCGTTAGAAAAATCGCTATTTCATGATGATGTCCCCAAAGAGGTGTATACGCAATTGATAGATACCACTAAAAACCACCTCACTACATTGCATCAATACATGAACATCCGCAAACAACAATTAAACCTTTCCGAATTAGAAATGTGGGACCTTTCTGTTCCCCTCATTAGCGATTACAATCGTACTATTTCATATGAAGAAGCTTACAATGAGGTAATAGATAGCTTAGGTATATTAGGTAATGATTACGTAGAACTTTTAAAGAAAGCTAAGGAGGAGCGCTGGATTGATGTGTACGAAAACACTGGGAAACGCGGTGGAGCGTATGCATGGGGAGCGTATGGAACGCATCCATATGTACTTTTAAATCATAAAGATGATATTAGTAGTCTATTCACATTAGCTCATGAACTCGGACATGCCTTGCATTCTTATTATAGTGATGAAGCTCAAACTTATACATATGCCCAGTACGTTATCTTTGTCGCTGAGGTAGCTTCAACAGTTAACGAAGTCCTTGTTATGGAACATATGTTAGAAAAAGCAAAAGCTTCTCAGGATATAGAGTTAGAAAAATACCTATTGAATTACTTTTTAGAACAATTTAAAGGTACAGTTTTCAGACAAGTTATGTTTGCGGAATTTGAGTTATTAACTCATGAACACACAAAAAATGGAGAACCATTGACAGCAGATGATTTTACAGATATATATGGAAAACTGCACACAGTTTATCACGGAGATACGGTAATTCAAGGTGAAGAAATTACCTACGAATGGATGCGCATCCCTCATTTTTATACCCCTTTTTATGTATACAAATATGCTACGGGGTTTTCGGCAGCTATTGCCATTGCCAAGGCCATACGTGAAAATGGTGCCCCTGCTATTCAAAGGTATAAGGGTTTTCTTAAAAGCGGTGGTTCCGATTTCCCAATAGAGTTATTGAAAAAAGCGGGAGTCGATATGAGTAGTAGTAAACCTGTTGATGACGCTCTTTCTTATTTTAAAGATTTAGTTGAGCGTTTTGAAGAACTAGTAAAATAACTTATTTTATCATCCCGAAGGTACTAAAAAAGCGACAGAGATTAATTCAGCAAATGCCATCTCTGTCGCATAAAACAAATTACCTTTGGTATTTTTTTTGATTAATTATAGTCTTACCATCGTAAACAACTTTCACATTCTGCCCTTCATTTGGAATTACTGCCCATATGTTTGGTAAATAGCGGGGAACGTTTCCTACAGAAGAAGGAACGGTAATATTATTACCATTTAAATACATGCTTGCAGAGGAACCACCATCCATTGCCATCGCATTAATAGCCCCTCGCTTATATAAAATATCTTGTACTTCTTTAATACTTGCTCCAATGCTTCGGGTGACTTGTCGTCCGTCAATTACGACCAATATAATTTTTCCGTCTTTCGTTTGCCCCATTGCCGTTCTTGGCCCTAAACCCCAACCTCCATCACCATCTGTTATCATTTTTTTGCCATTTGAAATAAGTTGAGGTTTAAACCCAGCCGCAAATTGAATGTCTGCTGCGATGAGCTGATTGGCAGTAAATTTCCCTGTTAGTAATTGTCCGTGACTTGTTAAACCAGCTACAAAATTTTCTTTCCCTTTGGAGTTATTGATTATTTTACCTTTTTCAATAATAATTCCTAGAGGAATACCACCGTTCCCTACACCATTTGGGTCATAAAATCCACCAGCATTAGTAGCAGCAATAGCATGAACATTTTTAGCGATAACAAAAATTTGTTGTCCTTGGTTACGTAATTCAGAAGTTCTTAATTGTACATTAAACGGGTTTGATATAGTCATTACTTTGCCTTTGTAAAATGACGTGGCGCTATATCGTTTTTCTATTGTTTCTACTTTTACTACTAATGGGTCAGTTTTTTTAGGGAATCTCGTATAGCCTCCACTTATATTTGGGTTATCGCTATCTCCAGTGTTTATGTTTGGTGCTAATAAAGTATTAGAGTACTTTGGGTTTTTAATTTTAGCTAATATTTCATCCAATTCATTCTGAGGTAAAAATAACCATTTAGCCCAGTCGCGATGTTGGGTAGATGCAATAGTTTCAGCAGCAAAACGTCTTAAATCATGGCCCTTTTCTGTTCGGAATAAAAAAAAGAAAAGTAACACCAATACACTTATAAAAATTAAAGTTAATTTCAAAAGCCACTTTTTCTTACGCACGCCACCAGCTCCTTCGTTCTATCAGATGCGCATTTTACTAGTTCTTTACCTTATTAACTTTTTTCTATCAAACTCATTCTTAAAAATAAAAAAGGCCTATTACGGCCTCAATTTAACTTTTATATTCATAACAATGTCTGCAACTACAGAAATCGCATTTTTCACACAAAGTATATTGTCTACAATCGTCACATTTATCCAGGCGGCTACATCCGCATTTTACGCATACCTCATCTTTTCTCGCCATAAAATCACCTCTTCTTTTAAACATAAACATCTTATAGTAGTTATAAAATATTTCAACTATTTATTAGGTGTAATTTAATAGTTTACGTATTACGTAAACTATTACGTTTACATAAAAGGTTTACGTAATACCGTATAAAAAGATTTTTAAATGCCACTAATCTGTAGGAGGATTTTATCAATACATTTAATGAAGATATTACACTCTTATTAGGATACCTAGAGCGCATTCAAAAGGGGAAGGATTTAACGATGGAAGAATATGTAGCGCTAAAATTTTTATTATCTCAGTTCTACGAAAGCGTGGACATAACAATTCAAGGTATGGATACCATGAAGGAATACAAATTGTATCACTAATATCTTTATTTAGAATTTCTCTTATAACATAAAGAAAGGATGAAGGATAATGTTAGGAGCGAACGAAAAAGTGAGTTATTTCCAGCCTTATGCACCTTATATCTATGAGGACGGGACTTTCGACAGTTTATCTCAGGTTGTTAAACGTCATTCACAAAGTAATGTCATTATTATAGAGAGGGCTGCAGATGAAATAAGTCGTTTTATAACATTTAACATGGAGCACTGGGAGGAAGTATGGAACATAGATAAAAATGAATATGTGCACTTCCCAAAAAAAGGAGATAACATCGACCCGTTTGACAGGATTGTTCATTTTAACACCAATGATTCTAGATGGGGGAAAATCGGAACAGTACATATTGATGATTCAGTAGATGATGTTTTGCTTTGTGAATTATTAAAAATAAAAAAAGAGTTATTAGCAGTTCGTTATACGCCCACTGAAGAAGATAATGCAAGATGGAAAAAGTATGCATGTGATGTTACAGGAAGGTATGGTTTTTTACTAAGCAAAATGTTAGATGGATACACATATTTTTCCGACTAAGGGAGCAATGGAATAAGCCGAATGTAAAATACTCTTATTGGCTCAAAATAATATCCTTACCTTTAGATAGATATCATAAAAGGCCCCACTTTCCGACTGGAAAGTTCAAATGGACGATGAACTAGGAAATAAGATTAGACCACGAAAAAACAAAGGGGAAGAAAAGGGACACCCTCTGATTATTTCTGTATCTTATTCGTTCTTATTTTTTCATTTTCATTCCTTTCGGTAGTTAGAAAAGAAAATGAAATTATTAATAATAAAAAAGAAAAGAGAAGTACGCTCATTAACCGAGACACCCTCTTTTCTTTTTAGTGTTTATATTCATTTATAACTGTGTACTGACTCAATAAATAAGCGTTAATTATCCTTGAAGGATATGTTAGCACATAACTAGATAAATAAAACGCCTCGTGTGTTAAAAAAGGTAGCTTGGTGTCCCATGTTTTAAATGCTGAATGGGGAGTTGGAGCAGAGTGAGCCTTGATACCAAGAAAAGAAGCGATTACCATTGACCTACTCATATGAAATGGGTCACTAACCAGTAGTGCATTCTCTAATTTATGGCTATCCATTATAGAGCGAGCATTTAATAGATTTTGCTCTGTTGCTCTAGAAGTCTCTTCTATGTAAATATCTTTTCTATTTACTCCTTTATCAATAGCGTATTGTTTTGCTACGGAAGCTTCGGAAGGTGTGTTTTTGTCATATTTGCCACCTGTAAAAATGAGGTGAGTCACATACCCTTCTTTATACAACCAAACTCCATGGTCTATTCGTTCTTTGAATACAGGAGATGGCTGGTTCATCCAAACAGAAGCACCAAGAACAATTGCAGCGTCTGCCTTCTGTTTATTATCTTTAAAACTGTATCCGTACACTACTAATAAGGAGAATCCATATGTAATAAAAGATAATAGAAGGAATATCTTTAACCACCATCTTATTTTTACTATCATCACTAGCCCTCCTATCACTTACCAAGTGTTGAATGTAATACATAAATTATACAAATTCAAATAACTTAGTTTATCCAGAGAATTCGATTTAGATGTTCGATTTTCCTTCGCGTACTCGCTCAAAAGAAGGGTAAAAAACGTAAACTTTTTAGGTTTACGTTTACCATAAACGTAATAGTAAAAACTATTAATCAGTTAATATCTATCTTAAATATGCATTTATGGAAATAAAAGAAAATAGTTTACGTAAACATAAACGTTTACTTTTTACATATACCTTTCCTAAAGATAGAAGTCATTCGTTGTAGCAGCCAGCTCAGTGTTCCTTCCCTTTTTAAAATAAGAAATAAAATTGCAAAATCGAAAAAATAGGGTATAACCTTAAAGGGAGGTGAAGAGAATGAAAAAAAGATATCTAGCTTTAGGTGTATTAGGAGCAGCTGCTGGCGTTGCAATCGCAACAAAGGGGAAAAAATCCAAGAAAAACGAAGAAACTGTTTCTAATGAGGAAAACAAAGAAAAGTAATTTTACATAACCCTTATGGAGCGAGTGTTTACTCGCTTTTTATATTGTAGAATCCTCTACGTAAGCTTTTAATGCTGCAAGGCAAATAGCTTCGTTATCATTTGAAGATACTCCGAAATGGCTTTCGTTATTTGAAAAAGAACATATCCATTTCTCTCTATTATAATATATGCGAAACTCATAATTGTTTTGAGCCATATGATGAATTAATTGTCTGGAATGCTCGGCTGAGCTAGAGGGATGAAAGTAAAAACGCTCATTTTTATCGTTAGTCCATAAAGTACGAACGCTTTCAGCCCTGTTCTTTTTACGAAATTGGTTTATAGAACTATCAGCAGGAGTAAACCCCATTATATCTAGACCAATTAAGTAATCAATATGTGTTAATAGCATATGCTTCCTCCCTCCTTGTGGATTTATATTTAGGAAGAGCTGATGAAACCCTTTAAAAATAAATGGAAATATTAGTTGATTATACGAGGGATTTTATTATAATAAGTGCAGATAGAGAGAAAGAAGTATTACTTTTGATACCGACTATGTCGGTATTTTTTTACAAAAAAACCGCCTCTATATGGGCGGCTTTCTTTATTCTTCTGGAGCTAAGCTGAAAAGAAGTTGCATAGTTTCACTTTCGGTGCTTTCTCCATTTTCCAACAATTCATTTATTAAAGCTATTCGTAATGCTTCATTTATCACATGTGTTTTATAACCTTTCTTTTCTTGTTTGCATAAACCATCAAAAATATCAAACAGTTGACGGTTAATAAAAAACGTCTTGCGGATGTGCGTATCATCAATCCCTTTCTTACTCATTTTATTCCTAAATGATTGAGTAATACTATTTTGAGATTGAAGCGTTGTTTGTGTTGCGCCACTAGAAACGTTTTCGTTTTTGTTAAACGTTTCAGGTTTACTAACTTCGTTTACATTATTCTCATAATCCGATTCGTTCGTAGGTATTTTAGTTTCTTTCTTAATATCATCAAGTTGAGAAGTGTTACCTTCTTTATTTTCTTTTACAAGTGTAGCGACACCACTTCTTTTTTCTTCACTTTTCTGTTCGGCAATTTGAGTTACTCCACTGTTAAGGTTGGAAGTAATGGATTTTTCAGAGCTTGCTGTCGATTTAAGTGCTTCAACTTCTTTCCCTCCAAGCTCATCGAACGGATTCAACAGGTCTTTCTTTGCTCGTGCCACTTAACATCTCCTCCAGTAATTCAAAATATGCTTTTGTTGCTTTGTTTCGTCTATCTCTGTATACCGCTGGCATATTGTCATAAGCATTTGCGTTTGCAAATACAATTGAGCGAGGCACAGTAGTGCGGAACAACTTAATACCTGCAGTCTTACAAAAGATTTCTGCATTTTGTAGATATGCACCATGTAAGGTTGTACGATTATCAATCATCATACCTACAACCCCTAGAATATTTAAAGAAGGATTTTGTTTAGATTTAACTTCATTAATTGCCTTTATAATTCGGATTAATCCTTTAACGTTGTATACTTCAGGTATGAATGGTAATAATACTTTATCTGAAGCTACCAGTACATTATTTGTTACTAATCCCATAGAAGGTGGAGAATCAATAATTATATAATCATATTTATCATGTAGAGGAGCCAATGCCTCTTTTAGTAGTTTAAATATATCTGATGTATTAGAATATTTTTGTAAATTTGTGAGTATATCGAAGTCTAGAAAGTTCATATCTTCATTCGCAGGAACTAAATCTATATTTTCATTTATTCTGATGATTACGTCCTCTATGTTTTTTTCACCTATCAATACATCATAAATAGTATTTTCGAAATCGCTAGGGTCATATTTAAATGTTATTGCTGCATTCCCTTGTCCGTCTGTATCTACTATTAAAACCTTATCGTCTTTTTCAATTGATAGTGCACCCGATATGTTTGTAACCATGCTAGTTTTTCCTACGCCGCCTTTGTTCATAATTACTGAAATAATTTCCGCCATACTTATAATTCCTCCTCTTTAGGTAACTTTAACCAAATTATATACTACTCGAAAATATGAAGTCAACAAAAAAATTACCTTTACAGTAATAGTTTAATAGAATCGTAAACGTTAAACGTAAACGTAAACCTAAAAGGTTTACGTAACTACACTAAAATTTTACGTCATTTCCTAACTTTAAAACCCCGTTCTATCAAGGTATCAACTGATATGGTAGTAAACGTGAATAAATTATTTCCCAATATCTAGTCTGAGGTTTTTAAAACAAAAAAAGGAATAAAAAAAATTTTATATATTATTAAATTAACAAATGAATTGATAGTTTTGCTTATGAATCAGGAGGGTAAGAATGAGAAAATTTATAACTAGTTTACTTATTTTACTAACTATATCTAGCGGTCTATATGCACTTGGTTATGCTCTAAACGAGCCGTTACTGATGTTAAGATATGAACAGTACCAAGAGGGTTATTTAATTGAATCTGGCGGTTCCGTGCTACCCTTGCTAATTGGTTCCTTGTGCGCAGCTTTATTAAGTGGAAAATCAAAAAAGAGAACTAGATGAAATATTAAACATCTAGTTCTCTTTTTATTTGTCTCCAAATCTATCTTCTAATTCTTCAAAGTAATAATTCATTTTTTCAATATTTTGGTACACACGATTATCGTTTACGTGTTTACGTAACAACTGTTTAATACGTTCTTTAATTGGAAGATTGATACCTGCAGGCGAGGTAGTTAGTTCACAATATGTAAGCCAGTCAATTTTTTTCTTAATATTACTGTCTATAAAATGCGAACACTTTTTATAAAAGATGTAATGAGGATGTTCTGTATCCATCCGCTCACCAAAAGATAATGAGTGAAAAAGAATGGGTAATATAACTTTGTAGCCTAGTCCAAGTTCGCTTGCAAATAATGCCCCATCTAATGGATAAAATTTTGTCCGTTGTAGACTTTTAGCATAACCAATAGTTAATAAGATGCTTTCTGGCGAGTCATTGTCTTTAAGTGCAACCTGTAGAGCATGTTCTAAACGGTTTTCATCATCTGCTAATAGTTTTTTTAGCAAGGATGGCGTCACACGTATATTTTTCGTACCGTAATCAACATAAAATTCTAGAGATAACAACACAACTGGAAAGTCTTGATACGTATTAAGATGAAAATCTGCATGAATCTTTTTGTTTTGGAACGAACATGTTTTTATTTGCAATTCTCTAGCAGGCAACAAATCCAATTCTCTGCTTCCTATAACTAAATTAATACCATATCTTTTATGAAGATAGTTATATGAACTTACATTAGGTTTTGTCGGGTGTTCATCATCTGGTAAACATATAATTTCATAAAAATAATCGTAAAGCCTCCAGTGCTTTAGCAGTGCAATTGTTGAGGCTCTATTGCGGTGGGTCACTAGAAAATTTTTATTGGCTACGTTCATAACTTGGTCAACAAAAGCAAAGGGAGGTTTTTCTGTAACGGGATGCGCATTTTCAATACGCCAAAACGTGCTTTTTTCTTCACTTGACAATTTAGTATTACCTAGTTCTGCATTTTTACTTGTTTGTACATGTTCAAGAAAATCGTTTGCAGAATTTGTAAAGTGATTCATGTCCGAATATGCGGCTTTAAGGGTTGGAAATGTATCAAATATGGTGCCATCTAGATTCCATAAAATATTCACATAATCCCCCTCACATTCTTATTAGAAAGTAGAACCACTATAAAGAAGAAATTCAAAAAGTAAAGTAACTTTTTTTATATTAACTGTTTTAAAATTCGAAAAATTGCACATACTTATAATAAGACTACTAAACTAGTTGTTTTCATTGTAAAATAGTGGTTAAAGAGGTTGGTAATGTAAAAGTTTTAGGGGGAATGGATATGAAAGTAGGAAAAAAGCTTCTTTCTTTATTAGGTATAACAATTTTATCAGCTGGGTTGGGTGCATGTGGAAATAATGTAGACCTATCTAGACACGCAGAAACCGTAAGTGCAGAAAAAGACGTCCCGCGAAACATAAATAATATAAACGTTAAGGATTATGCTTTTAACCCACAGGAACTAAATACAATTAAAAAGACATTATATGAAAACGAAGAGGGAAAAATCATCTTAGAGGGTTACCAAGCCAATGATGTTAATAATTATTTTTTATTTGTTAAATATACTGGCAATCTTACAACATCTGACCAAGGAACACTTCGTATGCGTGTAATTTTGGATAATGGTGACTCTTTTGAGTTAAATAGGAATGACCGCATTGAAGTCGTACAAAGTGGAAATGAAGAATACCACGTATATAAATCGGATACACCTAAAAACTCAGGTAAAATTGTTCGTGTTGATACAAGTTTGCATGACAACATAGATGGAGACTTTGATGAAGAAAATGCAATAACAACTAAAATGGATGATGTGGAAGAGGACAAAGAAATAGTACCTGGAATAGAAACAATCGGAACTACAAATGTACCTGTTGATATTACAAAAGAAAATGATGACATGGAAATACACATTGACAGCTTAGATTTTATATATGAAAAAATATCTCAAGTAACGATTAACGGCTCTGTTACCTTTAAAAGAGATGTAGATAAAGATGTCAAATTCAGTTACGTCGAACCAGCAGCTCAAGAAGTAGACAAAAGTAAACTATACTTTACTAATGCTGACGGTTCTTATTTCGAGGGTACAACTGCTGATTTTTCTCATAAGTTGAAAGTCGATTCATCATTAGGAAAGGGAAATCAACTGTATTTCACTATTAATGATGTATTATTTGCTTTAGATTTGGAGACAGGAAAAGAACTCGATGTAGTGGATATTACAAAATTTGAACAGCACGAAAAAGATTTAATCACCAAAGAAACAGCAACAGGATTTAAAGATGTTGATGGTAAACGAGTGTATGATGCATTTAAAATCGATGAACCTTTTTCTTATTAT
>Ga0268252_1000411_pt1 | contig 28035 bp, 31 predicted proteins | sample AgamicMgSfrz_FD_200244 | JGI IMG/M metagenome (GOLD analysis project Ga0268252, IMG submission 200244) | Agave microbial communities from Guanajuato, Mexico - Mg.Sf.rz (v2) (version 3) | ecosystem: Host-associated > Plants > Phyllosphere > Phylloplane/Leaf | place: Guanajuato, Mexico | collected... | reverse complement strand
TACACGTTTATCACCTGTATTTGCTCCAATTTTTCCTAAAGCAAAATAAATATTACTTTTGAGCGATTCTTTTTTGCTTGTTTTCAACATGTCAATGAGATAAGAGATATAGGTTGTGTCTGTCAATTCCCTAACCTTTTCATAGGCATTCCAAGAAGGAGCTCCCTCATTTGTGTAGGTTCCATCCTCTTCATTATAAATAGTGTCCTCTCCATCCATTTCATTGATTAAATCCTGTAATTCTTTCTTATTCATGATAGAAACCTCTACTCATTATTATTTAAATTTATTATATTATAAGTGTGTATCAAGCTGACTGCAATTATATTTCTAAAAAAAGCTTAAGCCTCACACCTTAGGATTTATGCCACTTTACTTTTCGTATATTAAAGAGGAATATCTTCATTACATTTGTCATTTCATGTACTCCTTCTAATAAAAAAACTGTCAGTTCCAAATATAGATAATTTACTGCAGGTATTTTCCACTTTTATATCTCTTTCCTCCAGATGTAATTTTCATATTCCTTTTATAATGGTTTGTGTTTTCCTGCTAATTTAATGAAAACTCCCACTGATTAAAGACAATTTCAGGGAAGTTTATATATAATAAAGTAATAAACATGTTGAACTCACTACTTACGACCCAGATAACCTATTATTTGAAAAGGAACGGTATAAATATGGATAGATTAAAAGAAGATTCGTCAATATCGTTAAAAGATCAAGTGAAGAAAATTATTCGTGACGAAATTATTATTAATAAATTAAAACCAGGTGAACGGATCGTAGAAACAGAGGTTGCCAAAAGACTTGGGATTAGCCAAGTTCCTGTTCGGGAGGCCCTAAGAGGCTTAGAGGAAGAAGGACTTATTCGTACAGTTAAGTATAAAGGTGCCTTTGTAACAGAGATAAATAAGACTGAAATGTATCACATTTTTTCGTTGCGAGCATCCATTGAGACAGATGCAATTGAAATAGTCACGCCAAATCTGACAAATCAAAAGCTTGGAGTGCTGTATGATATTGTCGAGCAAATGAAGAATGAAAAGCCGGATTATTTGCTTCAGGCTAAATTGGATATGGAATTTCACCGCACCATTATTGCTTGGGCAGAAATAGCAACATTCGATAGAATATGGTCCATGCTGAATAGTCATATTCAGCGTTATATTACCATTCTCAATCCAGAAATCAGAATACTGCCTCAAGAAGTGCATACATACCATTTAGAGCTAGTAGAAGTATTAAAGCAAAAGGATATTCAAAAATCCAAGGAAGTATTTAGGCAGCATATTATGAAAATGGTTCTGTAAGTCTTTTGTGCTCAATAGTATAAAGGTAGAGTGTTGATTATTATATATATAACTTAAAATTATATATAATATGTATCGACACGCCCTTAAAGATTATATATAATGTTACTAGTTATATATAATCTTTACGTAAAGAGGTGTTGATTTCAATGAAAAATGCTGTTTAACAACAAAATGATAACGGTTTCTTTTTATCAATGATTAACAGATTTATGAAGGAGGAAATGCTACGATGTTTCGATTAGATGGAAAAGTCGCTGCAATAACAGGTGCGACAAGAGGCATAGGAAAACAAATGGCACTAGCTTTAGCGGAAGCTGGAGCAACACTTGCGTTGCTCCAAAGGAATACGGAGGATGACAGCGTTCAAAAGGAAATTGAAGCAATTGGCAAAAAGGCGGTTATCGTGCCCTGTGATTTAGAAAATCAAGCTCAAGTAAAGCGGGCCATACCAACAGTTGTAGAGCTGCTAGGCAGCATTGATATTCTTGTTAATAATGCAGGCATTCAACGTCGTTCCCCTTCAATATCGTTTACTGAAGATGACTGGGATGATGTCATCAATGTGAATCTGAAAACTGTTTGGCTGCTATGTCAGGAAGCAGGTAAATATATGGTTCCGCAAAGACAAGGAAAAATCATTAATATGGCATCCCTTCTATCCTTTCAAGGAGGATTAACTGTTCCTGCCTATGCTGCTGCTAAAGGCGGAGTGGCTCAGCTGACTAAAGCATTAGCTAATGAGTGGGCAAAGGAAAATGTTAATGTTAATGCGATTGTACCTGGCTATATTGCTACAGATATGAATGAAGCGTTAGTTGCAGATGAAACACGCAATAAACAAATTCTTGAACGCATACCTGCTGGCCGCTGGGGAACTGCAGAAGATTTCAGCGGAACAATTGTATTTTTGGCATCAGAGGCTTCCAATTATATACATGGGCATTTATTGGCAGTAGATGGAGGCTGGTTGGGCCGTTGAATTATGGGTAGCTTTCTACAATTAGGTCTTTCTCATTTATGAGAAATTAGCAACAAATTGCAGGAAAAGATAATGATTTATCTAAATATGCCCATTAAAAAAGGGTCCTATAGTAATAATCAAATGATGCCTTGCTTGTCTTCTAAGCAGGGTAAAATCACGCATTTATGTAAGCGTTTTATCATGATTGACTATACCATTTCCTGGAGGTAATACTATGCCTATTTTAATTGTTGCTATTGGTGTCCTTATTTTATTATTCCTTATTATGAAAATGAAGCTAAACACTTTTGTATCCCTGGTGATTGTCTCGTTTTTAGTTGCTGTTGGGCTTGGAATGGAATTAACGGAAATTGTAAAGACAATAGAAGCTGGTATTGGCAGCCAATTGGGGCATTTAGCTTTGGTTTTTGGACTTGGCGCAATGCTTGGAAGATTAGTATCTGATGCAGGTGGTGGACATAGAATTGCCATTACCCTTATTAATAAATTCGGCAAGAAGCGAATACAGCTGGCTGTTGTTGTTGCTTCCTTTATTATCGGGATTGCTTTATTTTTTGAAGTTGGACTCGTACTATTAATTCCAATTATTTATGCAATAGCGAAGGAAGTAAAATTGCCTTTTCTATATTTAGGAATCCCAATGGCAGCGGCATTAAACGTAACACACGGCTTCTTGCCTCCACATCCAGCACCAACTGCGATTACAGCTGCTTATGGTGCAGACATTGGTCAAGTATTATTATTAGGTACACTTATTGCAATTCCGACAACGATTGTCGCAGGGCCGCTATTTAATAAGTTCGCAATGAAGGTATTTCCAAATGCTTATAATAAGAGCGGCAACTTAGCTGCATTAGGTCCACAAAAAGAATTTGCATTAGAGGACACACCTGGTTTTGGCATCAGTGTATTAACATCACTATTTCCTGTTATATTTATGGGGCTTGCAACGATATTCTCCTTGCTAATGCCTGGGGAATCTACAGTGAAGGAAGTTGTTGAATTAATTGGTGCACCTGGTACAGCCATGCTGTTATCGCTTTTAATCGCCATTTATACGATGGGATATGCAAGAAAGATTCCAATGAAAGAGATTGGCAGTACACTTTCTGAATCTATTGCACAAATTGCCATGATGCTGTTAATCATCGGAGGCGGCGGTGCCTTTAAACAAGTCCTTGTAGACGGCGGTGTCGGTGATTATGTGGCAACATTATTCAGCGAAACAAATATGTCCCCTATTTTAGTTGCCTGGATGATTGCTGCAATTTTACGTCTTTGCTTAGGATCTGCAACAGTGGCTGCACTGACAACAGCAGGGCTCGTCACCCCTTTACTGACGTTAAGCACGGTAAACCCAGCGCTTGTCGTTTTAGCAACAGGAGCAGGCAGTGTCATATTCTGTCATGTTAATGATGCAGGATTTTGGATGGTAAAAGAGTATTTTGGTTTAAGCATGAAGGAAACATTTCAGACATGGAGTGTGCTGACAACCGTGATTTCTGTCACAGGGCTTTTGTGTGTGTTGCTGTTGGGTGTGATTATTTAAAGAATGCAAGCGGTTTTTTGCGAGAAAGTTATGAAGCTATTAAATACATAAAATCTTTATGTAAACGTCCCATTATTCCATCTTAAGACAGGTAATCCTGTCTTTTTTTTTCATTGAATTATATGCAAGCTCGTCCCCTGCATAAATGCTGCAGATGAATCAACTGCATCACCGGCATTCACAATCAATTGCACAACTATGTTGAAATTAATAGTTTCCATCTCTTCAATCATTGTCTGACCCTTGAGATTATAATCCCAAGTAAACCAGTCCTTTTTCGCTGTCTCGATCACTACAAAAATTGTTCTAACCTTTAAGCGAGCACCAGAAAACCTCCATTTTGTTAAACACAGATAAAAGGTATTTCCCTCTCACTTCCTCTTATCCAAAGAATTGCAAATGGACATGCGGACTCCTAAACAAGCACTATACTTTTGATATGGTTATGCAACTATTTTTCTGGAGACACTTCTTTGCAATGGGCCATTTTAATCTATTACCAGAAATGCTCTGCCTTCCTCTAAGAACGCTTCCAGCTCCTCAAACTCCAAATAGGTAAATCCATGTGTTCGTGACACACAGGTAATTACATCATTTTCTTCATCCACACTAAATATAGTGTATCTACATCCATCTAAGATGATGGCCAATCCTAGCGGAAGATTTGCATGATTATCATTACTATAAAACCCACTTGTTTTCTCGAAAACTTTCATACTATCACCTCTTTATAAAATAAGTTAATTATCATCTTGACGGTACTCTAAAATGTCGCCAGGCTGGCAATTTAATGCCTTGCAAATCGCATCCAATGTAGCTAACCGCACCGCTTTAGCTTTCCCGTTTTTTAGAATGGAGAGGTTTGCCATAGTGATACCGACCTGCTCCGAAAGCTCTGTCACACTCATTTTTCGTTTTGCTAGCATCACATCTATATTAATTACAATTGCCATATTTTCCACCTCATATCGTATGCTCATTTTCGTCTTTTAGTTCAATTGCGTCCTTCAGAAGCTTTTGAAGGACAGCAGCAAACACCGCAATAACGATGGAAGCAAAAACAGGAACCATGCCAATAAGAACTAATCCTGGAGCATCGTCTAGCTGTGCTACAAAAAAAACAAATGGAAGCATAAATACATATAAGCAGCTAATGACCATTGCACTTAGTTTTATCCACTTTAACGCATTCACTGAGTCTTCTGAGAATGCGTTGTTCTTATCAATATAGTTTAAAAGTCGGTAAGCCTGATACAACGCATAGAAATAAGGGGCAGCTGATGCATACATGATCGTAACAATGGGATATAAAACTTCCGCATAATCTGGATTTGCAGCATGTGTGGGTAACCAAGTTAAACCAAAAATCCCTAAAGCTAAAATCGGAATTCCTAACAGAAAAACAGCTAATTTTAAAAAGGACGTAGACCCTCGTTTCATTTAAAACACCTCACCAAATGAATTTACAAACTGAATTTAACACATAATTTATTGTTTTACAATAAATTATTATTGATTTTTACTAATTAGTTATTGAAAGACATTTTGTAATGAGCCTATTAATCTTTAAAAAATCTAGACTAAATTTCAATAAAAAAAGGCCTAAACCCCATATGTTCCAAGAGTTTAGACATTTTACTAAGACATTTATTAATAAGATAAAGTACAGTATCTTATTACCTGAATTCTGCACTTATTGTATAAGATATAAAACAGCAGTTTTTTGCTATATTTAGCAATACCGCTTTTTATCAATTCGTATTTTATTTTCCTATCAAAACAACGATCACATAGGAATATAACCTTTAGTCAGATATACAAAAAACACAACAGGAATGAAACTAAATATCATACATAAATTACATAAGGCTAACCATCTTGTGTTAGAGAGTATTCCTAAAATCATTCCAACAGGGTTAATAATTAAAGTAAGCATCCCATACGGTGCCTGTATTTTAAAAGCCAAATAAGGCATCCAGACGACTATGCCACAAGGAATAATGTCATAGATAGCCAAAAGTATCGTTCTCTTTTACAAGTGACATGATTAAGTAATTTCACTCTTTTCAGTCCCTTTTTACACTTATTATAACATGGTTTTAAAAATTTATTGGCTAACCCTTCTTAATAAGCATTCACTTATCTCTAAATAGACAGTTCACACAGTTATCTAATTATAAGCGCTATTTGTCTTAGAAAAATGAAGATGTTAATGTTCTTAGCACCTTTTATACAGGGCAACATCTCAACATATTTACTACTGCTTATCTTTATCCGTTACTAAAAGTAAATTTTTTAATCAATAAGCTTTTTTGATAAATAACATATGTAAATTGTCTTTTTCAATAATCTACTTATTCGCATACAAAGAAAAGCACTCCCCTTTAAAAAGGAATGCACTCCCCCGCTTTATCTCTTACGTTTTATTAGCTTTCACAACATTTCTAGAGGCACTTTCTATAGTCTCTTGCATCTTAATTGTAAATCTTCATGTTACAACTTATAACACCAAATGAGCTATTTTTTTCTGCCTAAGCAGAAAAAATATTTAACAGAGACATGCTCCAACAATGATTAATAAAATAAATAACACGACAATTAAGACAAAATTATTATTTTGATATGTCGGACATGCATAACTGTAAGCTGGTGCTGTATAGGTAGGGAATGATTGAACAAAAGCAGGAGACGTAGTGGGCTGAGGCGGTACATTCGCACCGACTGTTGGAGGCGCGTTCACATTTGCATACATATTTAAACATCCTTTCTTTTTAAGTAAGCTTCTCACTACATAATACTCTCAGATATGAAAATGGAGCCCGTCTACTGAAAAATGGGTGTTTTACCTGGTAATTAAAAATGTCATTTATCGAATAAGGTACTTATGCTATTTTTGTCTTAGAAGAACTGAAATCCCAATGAAATTAAATAATTATTGTAATTTAGTAATGAAATGGAACTGAGGTTATGGTGTACGAAAGGCTGTTTTATTTTGAAGTCAATGCTAGTCGGTTGTCTGTTTGTCAATGCTGATAAACGAGAAAAAGAAGGTCTTGTCAACAAACTTGTTAGGGCTGCGGAACGATTACTCCCTTGCCTTCTCTGTTTATTAAGAACCTGAACTATTTTTTCATTAGTTTTAATAGAAAATCCGTGTCCGAAAAAGCTTGAGTCATCGAGAAGTATGGCATTTACCCCTCTAAACCAAGGTGTTTGTGGGTTAAAGTCGGGATTATCGAAGTAAACAATGTCACCAGGTAAAAAACCACTTGAATGAAATGTAACGAGACCGAGGTCAGTATCAGTATGCCAGCTGTAAAGATAAAGTCCTTGAAAATAAGCATTGAATATATGATGACCAAGGGTCTGTAACGTAGCATAGTAATAGATAATCACAGAAGCTGTAGCACATTCAAACGCATACAGCGAACTGTTCTTAAAAATGTCCATAATTGCATCAGAAGGCCTAACATCCGGTCTCAGTAGAAAACCACCAGCCTTCGTTAATTTCCAGTAATTTGGGTTACATCGAGCTTGCTCGAAAATAGTAAATTCAGGCCTGGCTTCATTCATTGCTCTTGCGCTGTTAATAATATTTTTCCGTACTTTTATTTCAAATAGTAATTCTCTTGAAGAATTATAAGAATATACAATATTATCTTCTTGCATAAATTGCATTATGTTTTTCTCAACTTGATCTAATTCCAAATTTTCTTGGAATTCAAAGGATTTACCCATTACTTGTATCACTCTTGTTCCTCCATTCTCTGCTTTTTCCAACTGTATTAAACATAACTTATTCCCATCTTCTTTTTAAAATAGAGCAAATCCTGTTAGCAGGAAGCTATCCTTGCATAATAAATAGTTTCTACCTAAGTAAAAGGGCGATGCTCTAATTAAAGCATCACCCTGTATATTTAGTAGCATGTAAATGAAATAATTCTTCTTGTGTCAATACCAAAAATCACCCAACCCCTACCAGTCCATCTGAAACCAGCCACAGATCTTGGGCCTACGAATACTGGATAAAACCAAAATCCTGTACCATTACTTAGCCAAATAAAAGTATTACGAAACAGGCATAATCTTATTGCTCCAGGATCCACAGCGAATGGTGAAGCAGCTGCTTGTTGAGGAATAAATGGTGGAGGAGGAGCTGTTGGAGCTTGTGAAGGTTGTAATGGTGGTAGACCTGATGGTCCTCCAAAACCAGGTCCTCCGAATCCAGGTCCTCCAAAACCAGGTTGACCTGATGGGCCTGGAGATTGTGGAAATAGAAAATTCAGAAATTGTCGATCATAATTTATATTTTGATACATTTGAAATATCGCCACCTTATTTTAAATAAATCCTAAAGGTATTGTATGTTTTACTTTTTTTTGTGAAGCTTATTCGCCTAAAACTTAGGCTGTTAAATTTCATTGTTGATATTACTTAAAAGATAAAAACACAAAAATACCTTGGTTTTTCGTGTTTCTTGTTCAACTCCCCCCTGTTAGTGTAAGTACATTCCTTCACAAATTTGTCTTTCGCTATTTCTTTTATTACAGGAATGCTTCCATGATTGTTACATAGGTAAAATCTCAATTTTTATTTTTTTATACTATATTTATTCTGTTAAATATTGTATAATCCCCTTTAATAAATGCAATGAAAAGAAGAGTAAGTGTGCAAAAGCATAACAGAGAACTCCAGTTGCTGGAAATGGAGGATGTAATTGTACCCTGAACCAAGTCTTAGAGCAGCATATAGGATATTTCTTTCTGATATTGATTATATGTCGGTTTTCTTCCGTTAAAGAGAAAGAGTATAAACATTCCACTAATTTGGCTATGTAGTACTCGAAAAGGTTTCTGTGGTAACACAGAAATAAACTGGGGTGGCACCACGATCTTCTTAAATATAAGAAGTCTCGTCCTCAAGGAGTATTCCTTGGAGGTGAGATTATTTTGTTTTTAAAACTTATATTGAGGAGTTATTAGAATGAAATGGAAAAATCCCCTTTTACTTTTATGTGGAATTGGAATTTCAAATATAGGTGCATGGGTTTACTTAATTGCATTAAATTTAATTATATTAGATATGACGAGGTCACCGTTATCCATTTCCATACTATATATGCTACTGCCTATCGCCACCTTGTTTACAAATCTCTGGTCGGGAAGTTTTATTGATCGATTTAATAAAAGAAACCTCATGATTTTTCTTGACTTATTTAGAGCAATATTTATCTTTACATTGCCTTTTTTTGAGTCTCTTTTTCTAATTTACATAGTAGTTTTTATCATTAATATAGCTAACACTATATTTGAACCAACTTCTATGGTTTACATGACAAAGTTAATTCCAAAAACAAATAGGCAAAGATTTAATGCCTTAAGAAACTTCATTAATTCATGTGGATTTATACTCGGACCTTCCATAGCAGGATTTCTTTTTATTATTGGTACTCCAAATCTAGCTATTCTGCTGAATTCTTTTGCGTTAATCTTATCAGCGATAGTCATACTGCTACTTCCAAATGTAGAAATAAAGAAGGAAGATATACTTTTACAAAAGATCAATATTGCATTAATCTTAAACGATTGGAAAAGCGTATTTCAATTTAGTAAAACTAATGTCTATGTGACTCTCATTTATGTTCTATTTAGTTTAGTTACAGTGTTTATGACTGCCTTAGATTCTTTAGAAGCAGCTTTTGCTACAGAAGTACTATCATTATCTGATAGTACCTATGGATTTCTAGTCAGTATTGCAGGAGTTGGAATCATTGCTGGTTCACTTGTTAATACTTTATTCGCAAACAAATTAAAACTAAATGTTCTAATTGGACTTGGTGCATTCTTCACACCTATTGGCTACATAATCTTTGCCTTTTCAACTGATTTTATATGGGCATCTATCGGATTCTTCACTTTAACTTTTTTCTTGTCATTCGCAAACATAGGGTTCTTAACTTTCTATCAAAACAATGTCCCTGTAGAGATTATGGGAAGGTTCTCCAGTATTTTAGGAATTCTGGAAGCTGGTTTAATTATATTATTGACAATGACATTCGGTTTATCTGCTGAGCAGTTTGACATTCGTCCCATCTATATCCTTGGATCGGTAGCTTTCTTAGTATTAGGGTTAATAATCATTATTTTTGTAAGTACTAAGTCTAAAAGAAATTATCATGAACAGGTGCTGGAATAAAAACCAAGTAAGTCCCTTTCTAAAGTAGAAAGGGACTATTTTTAAGTTATCACTCAAATCTGTTCTTCCAATATCCTGTCACGTTTTTACTATTTAGTAATTAAATATTTATTGTTACCCGGCTGTTTCTTGGTTTCATTCCAGGCTTTAATCGCTTTTTCACGACTTACACCTTGGTTCTTGGGATCAGCAAAAAAATCACGAATGAATTGATTATATTCAAATTGAGGTGCTATGATTTTCTTATAGGAAGGATCTTTCAATCGTTCTTCTTCCTCATTCCAGGCTTTTACAACATCACGATATGTTTTTCCTACATTGTTTTTAATAAAGTTTTGTATAAAGGTGGAAAAGTGAAATTTTGGGACAACTGACTTAAAAAATTTTCTTACATTTTGACTACAACGATGGTTTTCGGTGATGACTGTATCCAAGCTTAAGTTTTCTTGAGGTGGAAGCTTCTTATTCGTATTTGATTTTCTTTGAGGTTTTTTTATTTCCCCTGTCCGAAGAAATATTTCAATCCTATTGGTAATCTCTATTTTAGAACCTAAAGCACTGATACCGTTTTCTCTACAAAAAGACTGTAATTCTTCCTTTAACCAATAGAAATCTTTAAAACTTTCTACACTTATATCTTTCGTTAAATCAGGTCGCATAAGATTACCCCCCTCACATTCATTCTACATTATAGAACAATTGTTCTTTTTTAAATAATACCATATTTTAACTAATGATATGTAAAAAAGCCACATTAAAATGCGGCTTAATCTTAAGTATAAATTCATCAAGAGGGCTTTTTTCAATCAAATCGCATTTTCACTTATTACAGGAATGCTGCCCCGTTTCTTCCTTTCATAAGCTATTTTCCATTTGTCGTTTGTTTCAGCGAACTTTCTCTCGTTATATATAAATGCAGAGTTTACCTTGGACTTTCTTCCTGCTCGACTTCCGTTTTACACGAAATTTCCCTTGTTTACTTTTGCTGCAAAAATGGGTAAATCCAAGAAAATCAAAGCTTGCTGGTTTGCTATTTCCTATTCTTTTTGCGTTATGTTCCGCAAACCTCCCATGTTGCTTTCTGCACGCAGGTAAGGCATCAGCCCTCTCAGTTTACAAACGTTTATGGAGCTCAATCCCTTCAACCATATGGCTTGTGGCACGCTACCTAACTGTCTAAGCTTAAAGACTAAAGTTACCTTTAATCCTCCAAGACTCGCTACGAACGAATGGCTAGTTCTTACTCGGCGGGAATCCCACCCGCTATATGATACGACCTATGCTCGGCCGCACACCTGCCACGTTTATAACATAAGAAATTCTTCTCTTTATTTAATCCAAGAATGCTTTTTTTGATGAATAAATGTGAAATGATAGATTATTCTGTCCTTATAAATAAACCCTCTTAATTAGAGGGTTTGACCATTATCTATAGTAAATACTTGCCCCGTTATAGACTCTTGAGTTAGTTGAAAAATTATAGCTTCTGCTATATCATCTGGTGTGGAAATCCTTTGAAGTGGCAATTTACCTGCAAGTTGATACATTTTCTTTTCATTACCAGCCCACCACCTTGTTTCTACAGCTCCAGGAGAAATACTATTAACTCTTATTGAAGGTGCCAATGCGATAGCCAATGACCTTGTCATTGTGTGTATAGCAGATTTTGTTGCTGCATATGGGATGGATGAACCTATACCAGTAATTCCTGCTACACTTCCTATATTTACTATTACTCCAGATTGTTGTTTTTTCATATAAGGAACAACAGCCTTTATGCAATAGAACATTCCCTTCACATTTACACTGAAAAGAGAATCCCATATTTCATCTGTTACAGTATCTAAGTCATCCATAGCTATTTGAGCTGTAATACTAGCGTTGTTTATTAAGCCATCGACAGATCCAAAAGTTTGAACAGTTTGATATACTAATTCCTTTACTTCCTTTTCTTTTGCTACATTTGCTTTATAAGCAATAGCTATCCCTCCATTTTGTTTTATCTCATTGACAGCTTTAAGAGCTTCATTTTCAGATTGGTTGTAATTTATCACCACTTTTACACCTTCAGCTGCTAGTTTTACAGCTGTAGCTCTTCCTACTCCAGTGCCACCACCAGTAATGATTACTACTTTATTTATTAATTTCATTTCACGACCTTCCTTCCTTATTTTTAATTTATTTGTACTATTACATTATGCTTTATTTTAAAATGAAGAGTATAATACAGAATAATGAATTAGGTATCATTTAAAATGATACCTACGAGAAGGGTGAAACTATTGGAAAGTCATGAATTAAAGATTTTCAAACACGTTGCAGAACTGCAATCAATATCTAAAGCTGCTGAAAAGTTAGGATATGTACAACCAAATGTTAGTCAACGGATAAAGAATTTAGAAAATGAACTAGGTGTTCGGTTATTTATGCGAAATAATCGGGGAGTAACATTGACTGAAGAAGGGAAAAAATTATTAGATTATACAAATGAAATATTACAATTAATAGACGAAGCTAAGACAGCTGTTAATCCTAATAAATGGAGAGAACCATTAAAGATAGGGGCCTCTCAAACAATTTCTGCAGTTAAAATTCCTCACTTACTTTCTTCTTTTTTAAAAGAATATAATAATATAGATGTGAAGGTAAGAACAAATAATAATTTGACGTTAGAAGAAATGCTTTTCTATGGTGAAGTTGATGGTATATTTGTAAATAGTAGCAAAAATATAACTAATTGCGATATTATTTATAGTTACTTTGAGAAAATTGTACTAATAACTCCTAAACTTAATCCTTTTGACATTAATTCTAGTTATACGTTAATAGTTAATAGTGATGTAAATTGCATATATAGAAAACAATTATTGGAGTTGTCCAAAGAAAGCAACTTTCATAGTTCCAATATCATTGAGTTTGATTCACTAGAATCCATTATTCAAGCAGTTCATGATGGACTAGGTATTAGCATAATACCTGCAGACATTGCAGAAAATCGAAAAGGTACAAAGGAAATCATATTCACAGAATTACCTAAGAGAATACAAGTAGACTTTTTAATCAAGAATAAAAAACAGCAAACACCGGGTCTAAAAAAATTCATTCGCTTTTTGCAAATAAACAACAATAAAAGTTAACAGTGGTTATATTAGGCAGTCATACTATATACTGCCTATCTTTGTGAGTGAATTCACTTAAACTATCCTGCCCTGTTTCTCCCATAAGAGTTTTTTCATTTTTTACATGCTACCCCTTTCCTTGTTATGTCGGCATTAGTGTTAAAGGAAGAGGTTGGTTTATTGCAATGGTTAGGTGGATTCACCATCTTATTTGGCATTGCAATATGTAATTTCCGCTTTAAAAGAGCTAAAGTATCTAGCAATTTAAAAATTTATTAAACTGTTAATTTGTATGTTATGATAACTGCTACTAAAAGAAATAAAAAGGATGATTTTATGCTTAATTATACTGGATATGACAAGATTTATCGGGATATAGTAATGGACATTATTAACAATGGAACTGATCAAGACCCTACTTTGGTTCGTGCTAGATACTCTGATGGAAGTCCTGCACCAACAAAGTTTATCCAAGGAATCAATTTTAAAATCAGACCTGAAGATGGGATACCTATTTTGCGCTCCAAAAGAGTTTTCCAAAAAACTCCTTTGGTAGAATTAGAGTGGATTTGGCAAGAGTTGTCAAACGATGTGACATGGCTTCAAGATCACAAATGCAAGGTCTGGAACGAATGGGCAAACACAGAAAATACTATTGGGAAGGCTTATGGATTTCAACTTGCGAAGAAATGTCGTCAGGTGTCTTGGCAAACTGAAAAGTTAAATCAAGTAGAGTATGTTCTTTATCAACTCGAAAAAAATCCTAGTTCTCGTAGAATAATGACAAGTCTTTGGGACGTTGATGACTTAGATGAGATGACCCTAGAACCTTGTGTATGGGCTACTAATTGGAAAGTAAACAATAATGTACTCGATTTACATGTTAAGCAAAGATCTGCCGATATGGCTTTAGGTCACCCATTTAATGTCTACCAATATTCCGTCCTTCATAGATTAATAGCTGATCAATGTGGTTATGAATTAGGCACAATGCATTGGTGTATTGATGATGCCCATATATACGATAGACATATCGATATTTTAATAGAACAATTGTCTCAACCTATTCCTGAATGTTCACCTACGCTTATTCTTCCAGATAAATTCGATGAAAATGGTCGAACATCCTCATTCTTTGATCGTAGATTATCTGATGTCCAATTGCTTGATTACCAACATAACGGTATATTTAAATATCAAATAGCTGAATAATATAGAACAATTTATAATAAATGTACAAAAAGAGGCTGGAACATAAGTATGTGAATCAGCTTAAAAACCGAACCATTTAATCAATTAAAGATTAAATGGTTCGGTTTTTTCGTTTTAATACAATAATTAGAATTCTTAGTGAAATGGAGCGGAGGACACTCGACTACTAGGGAAATAGAGGACGCTTTAGACCCCGGAGGAGGCTCAGCTTCCTCCCCGCGGAAAGCGAGAGGACGAGCGCGCAATGAAACGAACTAATTTTATATCCATATTCTATTTAGTTACGTGCTTCATTTTTTTAATTTAGATGTAATTTTATTATTCGTGTTTAGAAAGGTTATCTTTTGTTTTGTTCCAGCCTCTTTTGGGTGCCAGGCTACGCCTTACTTTCAACAAGGAAAAGCCTAACTTCCTTGTCTGGTATGAGAACAGGTTTGACCTTCTCACTAGCGCTGCAAATTAATTAAGGACACACCTTTTTTACTTTAACAATTTTTTTACGTTCTTAATTTTTCAAGTAACATCCTATGCATAAAAAACACCCAATTTTATTGTATACTACAGAAATTGTGTTCTTAGCTGTTTATACTTTTTCTTTCATAAACATGGAAATAGTAGATATAAGGATTTTTATCGTTCATAACTCCTTTTTCAACAGATACTTCTCTCCACTCATTGAAATTAACTTCAGGAAAAAATGTATCTCCTTCAAAATGATGATGTATTTTTGTAATGTGCATTTTATTAACATAAGGCAAGAATATATTATAAATCTGTTCTCCTCCGAAAATGAATATTTCCTCCTCATTCACACACAAATCAAAAACTTCCTCGACTGAATGAGCAATTTCACAGCCATCAAAATTAAAATTCTTATCTCTTGTTAGAATAATATTCCTTCTATTAGGTAAAGCCCTTCCGATTGATTCGAGGTTCTTTCTTCCTAATACAATTGTATGTCCCTTAGTAGTATCTCTAACATACTCCCAATCCTTAGGAATTCTCCAGGGGATATCGTTATTTTTTCCTATTACTCTATCCTTAGCCATTGCAACAATTAGGGAAATTCTCATTTTTATCACCGCCTTTTTACTATTCTACCATATAATATTTATCTTACTATTGAAGCTCTTTGTTAAGTTTAATTACCCAATAGTTTATAAAGCAGAGAGGATCTCCTTCTCCATTAACTAAAGAAGGCTCCCCCCATTGTTAGCTGTAATTCATAATAGAATATTTAATTTTTCTCGTTTTTTCATTTCCATTTTTTCTAACGTTAATTCATCCACCCCCTCTTCACACGCATATAATTAGCTTCTGAATGGTTTAGCACCAAATATGAGTAGCTATATTAATTGTTTTTTTCCATTCAATAAAACGGTGTTTATCGTTGTTAAAACAGCATATTGACAGACTGTTTTTAGGGTATTAAACTGTAAACCAACCTAAAAAAAAGGGGGTTAAGAATGGAATTCATTTTATATCTGTTATTAATATTAATTGCTACAAAAATTGCAGGTGATCTTTCCGTAAGATTAGGACAACCATCTGTACTGGGAAAACTAATAATCGGGATTATATTAGGTCCTGCAGTCCTTGGGTGGATAGAAAATAATGATTTTATTCATTATTTCTCTGAAATCGGAGTTTTATTACTCATGTTCTTAGCCGGTTTGGAGACAGATCTAGATCAACTTAAGAAAAATTGGAAAGCTGCTTTTGCGGTTGCTATAATCGGCATCATCCTTCCTTTTATCGGAGGATTTGGTATTGGAGAACTCTTTGGATTAAATACAACATATTCCCTATTTATAGGAATACTACTATGTGCAACATCTGTAAGTATTACTGTCCAAGTGTTAAAGGATATGAATAAACTCAATTCCCCTGAGGGGAGCACTATATTAGGTGCTGCAGTTGTAGACGACGTTCTAGTTGTCGTGCTCTTAGCTGTCATGACTAGTTTTCTTGGGACTGGAGATGAAGTATCCCTTGGACTTCTAATAGGTAAAAAAGTCATCTTCTTTATTGGTGTATTACTTGCAGGAGCTTTCCTAGTTCCCCAAATGTTAAAAATACTCTCTAAATTAAAAGTTACAGAACCTGTGGTATCCATTGCCCTTGTCATTTGTTTCGCTTTTGTATATTTTGCAGATATTCTTGGAATGGCAGGAATTATTGGAGCATTCGCAGCTGGCATAGCCATTTCTCAAACAAACTTTAAGCACACCGTCGAGAGTAAGGTGGAGCCTATAGCATATGCTGTATTTGTCCCCGTCTTCTTTGTAAGTATCGGTTTAAATGTTTCATTTAGTGGTATAGGAAGCCAGATTGGGTTCATTGTAGCCCTAGTAATTGTTGCTATCCTTACAAAACTTGTAGGTGGGGCTATTGGAGCAAAGTTAACTGGATTTAAAAATCGTTCTTCTCTTATTATCGGAGCTGGGATGGTTTCTCGAGGAGAAGTAGCACTAATCATTGCGGCTACTGGTTTGCAAGAATCCCTTTTGTTACCTGAATACTTCACTGCTATAGTAGTCGTTATAATTGCAACAACCTTGTTTGCTCCTCCATTATTAAAATATTTAATACAAGGGGAAAGTAAATCTTTAAATAGAGAAGAAACTATTTAACTTTAAAATTTAAGGTGGTCATTTACTTGGCAAATAAAATTTATCTCTTTTCGTACGACACTGAAAATGCGGTTACTAAAGCAAGTGTTGAAGCCATTATGGATGATTTATATGACGTATTAAACATCTTTAACAAGAATGTATACCTTATTAAAACAGAAGATGATTTAAGTATATTAGATAAATATATCCAAACTTATCTAAAGAATGATGATAGATATATATTAGTCGATATAACGGAGCAACCACTAAATTTCAATAATTTAAATGCTACTGATCCTAACTATTGGTTCTATAATATTTAATCTAGATTAATTAGTTTAGTTAGGATTACACAAACTGTCTAATATAAAACAATCTCAACAATAATGGCAGGAAAGGCGCGTCGAAATGAATTGGTGAAATATCGGTACCTGTTCGTGTTGCGTTTATAAGGGCGCTGAACAATTGACCGATGTATAGTTCTTCTCCAATTCTGAGTCGACCTCTTCTAATGCGTCTAGCGTTTTCGTTCTTTTTTTATGTACTTCCATCATCTCGTCATCAAATTTAGAGCGGAAAAACGGTTCTAGCGGTACTAAGTCATCTATTTCACGAAAGATATTTTCTAACGCTCTTCTCTGTTCTGTATCCATTTCATCTCTTGTCGTTCTTTTTGAGCGAGATCTTCCTCCAAAAAGGTACTGTATACTTTTGTGTTACCACCAAGTTCTTTATCTTCTAATTTTCCGGCACCCCCTTCGTGAAAGGCAATTTGACGATCAACGAATCGTTCCCAGGCACTCACTACATCAAGTTGTCCTTCGAAAAAACTTTTTATGGCGGAGACTCCTTGGCCTTCGAAATCATCTTTGTCTTGCGGATCAAAGTGAATTGTTGTCTTATTCCCTTGTAGTGTTCTGCTCTTTGTTCCATAGCCTCTCCTAAACTGGAAGCATCTAAGTTTTTCACCTTATCTCCTCGCTTTGTTAAGGATTATGGGAGAAACCTTGTGATAATATTATGCATAATTACCCATAGTTCTATTGTAAAAAAGTAAGAAAATGGATTATACAGGTAAATGGATGTGAATTTTTAAAGGGACAAATACAATTATATTTGGCTATGTTAAAAGTTAAGGTTGATAATGAAGAATAAAGAACTTATTATTAACATTTTTATCCATTTAGTGATATCATTGAATGATAATGTTAATTTATGGAGGTGAAGAGAATGATAAAAGAATATTTTAGGGATGGATTTTTAATTTTAGTAATGTTTCTAACAATGTTTTGGTCACTTTATAGTATTGATGGGATTATAGATTTTACCGATTCATTAATCTTATTGCCAATGTTATTAATAAGTAGTTTTTACCTAATTTCTCCACTTTTTTTAAGTACGGAAAGAATCAATTCTATAGACAATTGGTTTGATTCTTTATTAGGTTTTAATTCAAAATAATGAATAAACTATAAGAGTGATGTGAAAATAGCTACCATTAGTAGCTATTTTTATGTTAATTAGCTATATAAAAAGTTGGCATCAGGATACCACAAATGATTGTCTTTTAATAAAAATCATTATTAACTTTAACATAGCCTTCATTTATTACAGGAATGCTGACCTGATTTGCGACATAAGAGAAAAGCTCCCCTCTAATTAAGGAAAGCCCTGGTTAGTACAATAGAATTATTTAAAATTATTAAAGTTAGCTAAACTTTCTCCAATCGGTGTAACTATCCCATCCATACTTATAGAATTTTTCTTTTTACGATATTCCTCTAAGTCTTGTTCACTTTTATTGTTAGTCCATTTTTGAAGAGTATCTCGTTCACCGTCGTATGAGTAGAACGGTACACTAAATCCACATGATGTTTTTACTGTTTCAATCCTTGCATGAATAATCTGTCGAGCACCAGGAAGTATGTCAAAATGTTTCGCCATATCAGTCCATTCTGGTGTGCCAGGTAATATCACATTACCGCTACCATATAGCCTTAAAATCATAGGAGGTCCTTCAAAAGCTAAGAACATAAAAGTAATTCTTCCGTTATCCTTTAAATGTGCACTTGTTTCATTTCCACTACCAGTTAAATCTAAATAAGCTACCTCATTCGAGGAAAAGATTCTTAATACATCATGACCTTTTGGTGAGATGTTAACATGACCATCTGCTGTTAGAGGTGCTGAGCCAACAAAAAAAACCCGTTGTTTTCTTATAAATTCTTCGTGTTTTGGAAGTATTGATGAATAAACAGTTCCCATAATAAATTCCTCCTCATCTAACAAATGTAAAAATTAAAAAGCCTACCATCTCATATATAATGGTTATATTTATATTTATTATAGGAGTGCTGTACTTTATGAATCTGTAGAAGTTTTACGAAGATTTTTAGCTTCCTTAATATTGTCAATTAACCCAATAGGAGCATTTGAATGGTTAAATATCTCCTCTGTTGTCATCCAATAAACCTTTTCTACCTTCATCTGGGCTTTTTATATACGGCTCATCATTATCAAACTCACAAAGGAAAACGATATCATTTACTTTATAAACATTTTCTTTTTCAAAGGGAGTATTTCTTACATAAATTTAATTATCTTTTACTTTAACATCAACCTCTCCAAATAACTTCCTTTTTAATGTTTTATAGTAAGTTAATTGAATTAACCTACTTTTCGACTGTTCCACCAACCAAGAAGAGAGGTCCTCCCGGATAGTCTTCCTTCATGCTTCTTTGGTTAATTAAATACTAATCCTTGCTATACTGCTCCTTTTACATTTATATAAAACAATATTACTGCCCCTTTTAGTTTATTATGGTAACTATTTTCTATGAATAACTATAGAATCCCTTCCTCAACAAATGCCCTGTTTCTTCCATAAGCATCACGAATTTAGCCATGATAGTACCATAAACAAATGAAACTAAGTGATAGAACCTTACCAATAAATTAGCCCCACCACATTGCGCAAACAATGAATGACCACATAGATACAACTATTCCTACTGTCCCAAATGAAAATATGTATAAAAGAGTGTATTTTTTATCAAGTATTTTTGTTTTTATCATCAAAAATGCGATTAACGGGGTAACTAAGCACATGCTGATGCTAATAATAGTCATTATTGTTAAGTAATATAGACTATCAGTTGTATTACTTATTCCCTCAAGAAAGTAGGCTAATGATTGTCCATATACACCTAATACTGTTCCCATTACAATAAGCACCCATAAAACTATATGACTTAATTTCATCGTAATTCACTCCTTATATAATATATTTGCGTTAGTATAATATTACACTAATAATAACAAAAGTTACCGACTTTTAGTATCTTATTTTCAAATTAAATTTAAACCCCTCACTTGTAAAAAGAAAAAACCACCTTACAAGTGGTCATTAAAACAGTTTATTTAACTAAGAAACGAAAATACAATGCTGCCCGTTTTTTACTTCATCGTTATATTTTTATTTGCCAATATAGCCATGCTTGTCACAAGATATTGTGTTGTGACAGATAGTACTGATGTTGTCAACCTGTATGTTTTATAGTTAATATATAAAAAAAACCAAATCTTTAATGGATTTGGTTTTTTCGGTACTAGTTCCTTTTGAGCTATTAGTAAGATGTTTGTCCTTCTGTATCAGATTCTGAATCTGAACCGTCATCTTCCATATCATCAGGGTAAACAATTGTATCAATTTCTTTATTAGTAGATTCATCTATTACTTTAATAGTTGTTTTAATGTTATCTGCAGCTGCACCATCATAAAGTTGATAATACATTCCAGCAAATCCAACTGTAATAAGGCCGAAAGCATCCATACTATCTTCGTATGCAGCTTGATCAACCGTTATAGTCACTTCTGAAAAGGAGTCGTTATGAGTAACTTTCTTAAATGATGGATAATCACCACTTGTTGGTAATTCGTTTAATGTGTCTTCCATACTTTTACTCATTTCTTCCATCATTTCTTTGTGTTTGGATTTTGACATTTTATATGTTAGGGAACCGTCATCGTTTTTTGTAACTTTTATTCCCTCTGCTTCTGCGTCTTTTGCCATACTATCGATATCTTCATCCTCTAAGAAAGAAGCTGGTAATGTTACTTCTACATTCAGAAAGCCTTTATCTACTTTTACAGCCTCATCTGAACTTTCCTCTTCGGAATTTTTACTTGCTTCTTTATCCGAACCACAAGCAGCAAGTGCAAGCATTACCATTGCTAGTAGCAATGCATAACTAACCTTTTTCATTACTAAGAATCCCCCTGTGTACGTATAGTATATTTTTTGTACTATAGTAACATACCATATTTACTAGGATTCATCTACCTGTCTTTTATGGCTTGAGGACGGGGAGTTAATAACTTTATAAATTCAACGCCGGGAGAATGCTCCCACTTTAAAACACAGCTATGTGATAAATAATTTGAAGCTTAAGTGGGGGATGAATCGCTTAGATAGGATTTTTCTTTATTTCAGTTATAATGCCATTATTGTTTTATTGTATATTACTAGTACTAATGCTTATCATAGATAAATACTACCTGATTTACTTATTAGAATACAATGTAAATCATATACTAATATACTTTATATAGTGTACCTTTAGATTTTTCTTAGTCAACTTCCCTCTATATAATGAGGGAAGTTCAAATAGATACCACATCAACGTAGAAGCTTTACTGCCGGTTTGGCAGAACTAGTGTAATTCCGCAAGGTCTTAAATGACTGGATTGCCTAGCACATGGTTCTTTTCATTGATTGAGGTTACAATTAGTTCACTTCGTGATTAAGAGCAATATACTCAATTTCTTTTAGCAATTCAACTACCACAGGATAATCGGATTTATTCTCCGCAGAATAACCGACAACCTAGCATTGTTCCATTTTATTAACTAATACACTTCCTAAGACTTCTAATACTTCAACTCTTGTTATTTTCATCATATATCTCCTTTAAGCACTTGTTATTCTTAGTAATTATAGTGGGGTTCTTCCTTGAATGGGGAATTAAAAGAAAAAACAACGGGAGTAATTTCCGCTGTCTTTTGTGTAGGAATGAGTTCTCTTTTTTTAATTTACTACTTAAGATTATCGATTTTCCAAAATGCCGGCATAGGATCAGCAGTACTATCAACTAGGAAAGAAAAATCATCTTCTATTTTATCAACATTGAAACTAACAGTAATATCTTTTACCTCTTCTGACTGTATTTCAACAGGTTCTATTGTATCTTTATAGACCGTTGATTTGTCTATAAGAATAAACTTAGCCTCTGAAGGGTTTATAGCTAGTTTATCGTCTCGTACGTTCTTAATAGATAGATGAACATCCACTTTATTATCAGAGGTGCTTTTTGCTCCTAGAACAGTTATTAAATAATGGCCACCCTTAATAGCTTCGCCATAGTTTAAAGATGATTGTAGAAGTATATTTTGGTATTCATTTACTTCTTCCGATGCTTCCGTATTAATCTCGCTGGTTGTTTTTTCTGCAGTAACACCTATTGTTTTTTCCTTTGCATCATCCGAAGTGGATGACTGGTTACAAGCAACTAATACAAACAAGGCAAACAACGAACATAATATTGTGTATAACAACTTCCTCAAAATTAAATCCACCTTTCTCCTTTAATTGAATAATATTCAAGTAGAAAAAATGACGAATATTAATACTCGCCATTTTAATTTTGTTATACATATAACTTCTTATAGTTGCTAATTAAAAAGTATATTCAACTTGTTGCTCCGGAGTAATATCTTCGTAGCTGTCAGCATCCATTGAAGAACCGAAAATAAGCTTCAGTTTAGAAATATCTTCATCTTTCACGATAAATGCATCTACGAATTCCTTTTTTACTTTTCCAAGGAAGACTGAATCTCCGTCTGCTTCTGTATAGATAAAGTCATTAGAAATAGCATCGATTTGTTGGCCCTTATCTGTTACAAGATCTGTTAGAGCATACCATTCAATATTCTTTTCTTCTGTATTTTCTACATCATATTGAATTTGAACGTATGTGAATTCATCACCAATCGATTGAGCTGCATCTGACTCATAAGACAGGTCATTCTTGAATTCTTCATCCAGGTTCGTCATTTTGAATAGTTTAATATCTTTCATCGTTACCTTTAGCGGAGCGATGTCTACTGTTTCATTGATATCTTTGATTTTTAGTAATTCTAGTGTTCCACCCTCGATATCTGATTTTTGTCCTGCTTCTGTGAAAACAATGTTTCCATTATCGTCCTTAGGCGGAGCGTTGCTTACATCTTTTTGTTCAGCAGCCGTTGGTGCCTTTTCTTTTTCTGTTGAAGAAGTCTTTTCAGAATCACTTCCACAAGCAGCAAGTACTAGTCCTGATGCCAATACAAGTGTTGTTAAGATAGTCTTTTTCACGTTTGTTTCCCCCAGTTTATATATGTTTAAGACTTACACATTATAGCAAATTCAAACAATTTGCGTAATAGGGTTTTACTTGTAATATAAACTGTCCTACTTTTGTCTAATGGAGGCTTCATAATAAATTATTTACTGACATTTTGATTTAAAGAAAAAAATTTTGAATTTAAAGCGTGTATTTACTTAGTTCACAACTAATATACAAACTATCCTCAAGTTGATTGTTCTAAATGATTGACTATACGATTATACATTTCGTAAAATCTTACATAAAAACTTCCGCAACTTTGTGAAAAACCAGTTAAATCTGTAAAAACTTAATATTAAAATTAAGACTTTTTATTGTTAAAAAAATGACTCCTCAGATTCCTCGAAAGCTATGTCTATGGTTTATATATCTATAGACAATCGTTTTTCATGAAACTATTTTGAATAGCTTGATTAAAAATTTTAAAAAAGGAAAAATAAATAAGAAAAGTTCCCCTTTTTGTCAGGCGAACTTTTAAAAAATCACATTTTTATCAATAATAATACGTATTAGGCTATCATATTAAAGGAGTGTTATAAAAATGAAAGCAGTTGTGATTAATCAATATGGAAGTAAAGAAGAATTAGTGGAGCAGGAAGTTAATAAACCAAATGCAGAAGCCAATCAAGTGGTTCTAAAATTAGAAGCTACATCCATCAATCCAATCGATTGGAAATTAAGAGAGGGTTATTTAAAAGAAATTTTTGATTGGGAATTTCCTATCATCTTAGGCTGGGATGCGGCTGGAGTCATAACAGACATAGGTTCAAACGTTACTAAGTGGAATGTTGGAGATCGAGTATTTAGTCGTCCTGAGACAACTCGTCGCGGTACGTATGCTGAATACATAGCAATTGAGGAGCACCTACTGGCAAAACTACCTGATTCTATCTCATATGAGGAAGCTGCAGCTGTACCTTTAGCTGGTTTAACGGCATGGCAGGCATTGTTTACTCATGGCCATTTAAAAGAAGGTGAAACTGTACTTATTCACGCTGGTGCTGGTGGTGTAGGGATTTTTGCTATTCAATTAGCAAAGTATGCCGGTGCTCATGTTATAACAACAGCAAGTGAAAAAAACCACGAACTTCTCTATTCCTTAGGTGCTGATCAAGTCATTGATTACAAAAAAGAAAACTTTGAAGAGGTTCTAAAAGATGTAGATTTAGTGTTTGACACTATGGGTGGAGAAGTAGCTGAGAATAGCTATAAGGTACTTAAACAAAATACCGGAAGATTAATTACCATTGTTGGTGAACCAAATCATGATACTGCTAAGTCTCACAATGTATCGGCAAAGGGTATTTGGCTGCAGCCTGATGGTGAACAATTGCAGAAAATGGCGGATCTAATGGAAGAGAAAAAGATAAAGTCTATTGTAGGGGCAACATTCCCGTTTAGTAGACAGGGTATTTATGATGCACATGCTTTGAGTGAAACTCACCACGCTGTAGGTAAAATTGTCATTACATTTTAAAAAGGAGATTGGCAACGCACAAATTTAGGTAGACATTATAATAGGTATGCTCTTTTGAAACGGATGAGCCTGCCTATTTTTTATTAATAATATTTCATTTTCATAAGAGAAAAAGGGGATCATTATATTTAAACAATAAACCAAGAACGAAGTGGTTTCCCCACTTTCTCAACCCTTATTGAACCCCCACAGATTTTACGAATATCTTTTGAATACTGCCCTGTTAGCATTAGAGCAAGTTAGAAGTATTAATCCTTACTAGATTACTACCAAGTTTGTGACACAATAAGAATTCTCTCCATTTATTATTGGAAGCCTGCCCTATAGTAACATAAGAAAAGCTCCCATTACTTCAGAAAATGGTGAGATTTTAATAAACCTCATATCTATCAATAATTGTTGAAATACACAGTGTCATTAAATGTCATTCCAAAATGGCTATATTCTATATAAACATTATTTATTTCTTCATTATAAATGACACTAACCCCATAAATTTCATCATCTTTTGAAACAGTTTCATCATCTTTTGAAGTACCTGCTTTTATAACTACGTCTTCTATGTTAGTAAAACCATATGCTTTCGCTTCCTCACTCTGAAAATCATCTGTTAAGACAAAACCTTGTAATGAATTACTAACTTGTAATTTCGTTTCTATAGGCTTTTCATTGTTATTTACTGAAACATCTAATATTTTCACATCACGAAAACCATTGTTATCAATCCCAACAACAACTGATTTATTATCTTCATTTGAAGCAATAGTGTCAATCTCCATAGGCGGATTAAATTTCAATAAAAAGTATACACCACAAATAATTATTACGAGAATAACCATTCCGGTAAACTTCCAATTTAAACCACCCACTAATTCAGCAAGCTTGCTTCCTTGAATACTACTAGAAGGACTTTTTAATTCTTCTTGTCTCATTTTTTCTCTTTTTACTTTAAGATTATCTTTGTCATTTCTCATTTTAATTCCCCTTAATCTTTTATCAGCCCTATATACTTAAATATATTTTAAGCTGAATTCTTCTACGAATAATCCACTCGTTATTACTTTTGTGCTTGCTTTAGGACAATCATTAGCAGCTCCAATATACATATAATAGTCGTATCCAAAATGAACAGAGAACTGTTTTTTATAGCTTAAACTACACCAAATGGATTCCCGTAAAGTTAGCTTTATTAACTCTTTAATTTCTCGCTTAGATACCCCTTTGCCTAACCACATTGTTAACATAAAGCTGGAGGCATTTTGTTCCACTACTCCATCAGAATGAAGCTCCAAATCCTTCAAATACAATTTATCTATATTCATTTCATTCATAAAAGATAAAACTGCATTTATATATTTGTCTTCCGTTTCTAAATACTCTTCCTCACTAACTTTACTACCTATATCAGAATAAGAAGTCCATTCATCTTTAATTTTATAAGAACCATTATCATCCCTGTGTAAAGGGTTATATTTCGTTACTCGCCACGAATACAATAGGGTCTCTCCTCAATTCATTTTAAAATTATGAGACTAACACTAAGATAAGTTTCTCCAACAAGGTAAGTTCTCTTTATATAATTCAGAAATACTACCATGTTTGTTCACTAAAAATAGCAGCTTACCTTCCATAAGCAAAAAAATCCTACTTAAAAAAAGTAGAATTTATAATAATTGCATTTTTAAAAAAAATCTTTCTCATGACCATTTCTCATCATCATCTATCCATTCCCAAGCAGTTAAATCGAATGATTTCATTGCGTCATGAAAAACAAAATAAGAAGGTAGATTCAATGATTCTGCAACAGTATTCTTCCAGCAATTTTGAAACCACTCTCCAATTGCTTTTTCTTCCTTAGATGCTAACTCTTCTTCATTTTCCTCATAAAAGCTGTAAAATTCATCAAGCTGTTCATCTGATATGTGACTTATTTCCACATCTGAGACTATTCCTTCGCTACCAGCAAATAACACGGAATCTTCGGTTTCTTTAAATACTTCATTATTATCTCTATCCATTGTAAACATCCTAATACTAAATGATGATTGATCCATAAAAACAACAAAGTCTAATAACTCAATTTCAGGAGAAAAATCATATGTTCTTATCTCCAGTAATTTTTTTGTTAGAGTTTCTGTATTATTATTTAAGCTTTCTACAAATGTATCCATATACTTATTAACTAAAAACATAACAACCCCCTTGGTATATTTACCCATTATATACCAGTAATTACCGTGAAGTATAATGTAAATATTTATTATTCTAGTTAACTAAAAGAGAGGTTGCCCAAATCGCAACCTCTTAACAGTATAAAACTGATATATGCTTATTTTATTTACTTGAAATAAAATTCAAAAGCAAATAAACCATGGTTGACAATACAATAACAGGTACAATTCCTACAACAGCACGTGCTACATATAGCTTTACACTACTTGATTGATATTTAGTGAATTTTAACTTTTTTACAAAATTAGAAACCACAATAATTGAGAATACTGTAACTAAAATAGTGACTGTGCTCCTCATCGCTGTGACCAACTTGTTAAAATCCCTGCACCAAATAATTTAAATTTCATTTGTTTTTTCCCCTCTTAAATGGATAGCGTTCTAATGATAAAACTAAAGCTTTAAATTCATCAATATCTTCTGTTACCCACTGATTTCTATCAAGTTCGCGTATTACTTTCTTTAAAACTGAAAGTACAGAATCCTTGAGTTCTTTCAATAGGAATCTTCCTTTAAAACTGTCATCTAAATTATCTTCAAATCTAAAATTCATTTCTACTTGATTTTCACTTATTTTTTTCAAAAAAATTTCTGGTGTGCCAGCCATAAAACCCAATTTATAGTTTGTTCCAATTCTAGAAATATCAACACCTCTAATAGATTTAATCCACCAAGATAAGATGATTACCAAAAAATCATCCCACCCTTCACTAGGAAAGTATCGATGATAATCAATAATAAAATATATCGTGCCTGTTATATTTTTACTTCGATTCATTTCTAATGAAGCTAAATCAACATTAAGGGAAATATGCTGTTCCAAATAATTCATCCTTTTTACACTTTGTTTCCTTTACTATTCTCTAAACCTTAATAAATTCCTTTTGCCGGA
>Ga0268252_1000407_pt1 | contig 28176 bp, 20 predicted proteins | sample AgamicMgSfrz_FD_200244 | JGI IMG/M metagenome (GOLD analysis project Ga0268252, IMG submission 200244) | Agave microbial communities from Guanajuato, Mexico - Mg.Sf.rz (v2) (version 3) | ecosystem: Host-associated > Plants > Phyllosphere > Phylloplane/Leaf | place: Guanajuato, Mexico | collected... | reverse complement strand
CGCTTCGATCGTCACTGGACCGCGTCGGCCGGCATCGACAACGTGACGGACCGCCGCTACTACACGTTCCACCCGTATCCGGGCCGCACGTTCTATGGAGAACTGAAATGGTCGCTGTGAAATCGAGGCCGCGGGCGGCGCTCGTTGCGGGATGGCGAGGGGCGATGTCGCGCCCCGTGTGGATCGGGCGCGATGGCGTGCACGAAGCGCGCAGCGGATTGCTGAAGGCCGACGTGCTCGACCGCGGGTTGCGGCACGCGAAGCGCTGACGGAGTCGGTGGCGCGCGGCGAACCGGCCGCGCGCCGCGCCCGATGCGAAAACGCGCCCGAAGGCGCGTGGAGAGAAACGTCAGGCCGCTCGCCTGAATAGCCGGATCACGAACAGCAGGATCACCGCGCCGATGACCGCGACGATCACCGAGCCGATGAAGCCGCTGCCGATGCTGATGCCGAGCAGCCCGGCAAGCCAGCCGCCGATCACCGCACCGACGATCCCGACGATGATGTCGACGATCAGCCCGAAGCCGCCGCCCTTCACGAGCAAGCCGGCAAGCCAACCGGCGATCGCGCCGATGATGAGCCACATAATCAAGCCATGAGTCATGGTGGTCCTCTCCTTGGGTTGAGTCGAAATGACCGGGCACCGGCTGTCGCACGCCGCAAGCGGGTTGAAAGCGGCATGCGGCCGTCGCGCCGCCCACGCAATGTAACGCGATAGACGGGTCAGGATCGTTAAGTAATGTTATGCACCCTTAAGCAGATTTTCCAGGGGATTTGTCTGGGTATGGCACGACTCGTGCGCGCGATGCATGGTGAGCAGGAGATCGAGTGTGGCGGCCATGTCGCCTGCGTGTGCGTCGTGCTGGGGGCGAGCACGGGCCGTCGGGCTGCACGAGATGAGGATGCCGTTGCATTCACGTCGAGCAGCCGGCCTTCGTCGTCATGGCCGCGGGAGGTCGTGCCGCCGCGTACCGCGAGGGGCGGCCGATGCGATCGACGGGCGTGAATGGGGGAAATGTCGTGCGGAGGTGTCGGCGAGGTTGCGCTAACAATGTGCCGCCGCGGTGATCGCGACGGGCAACGTGCGCATGCGGTTGCTGAACGCGTCCACGAAGATCGTGGATCTGTGTGATGGGGGCAGTGCGTCGCCGAGGGACTGCAGGATTTCGGCGCCGGAAAAGAGAAAAGGCCTGACAAGCATCGCTTGTCAGGCCTTTATATCTTGGTGCCGGAGATAGGAGTCGAACCTACGACCTTCGCATTACGAATGCGCTGCTCTACCAACTGAGCTACACCGGCAGCAGAGAAATGAAATTATATGGTGAAATCCGCGATCTTGGCAATAGGTTTTGCGAATTTTTTTCAGCTTGCTGCGGCTGCTTCGCGAAACCTTCGATCCGGCGGACTTTCCGCTTTCACTTCACTGCGACGCGACCCGTTAGGGCCACATCGCGAAGGCGCGATTGTACTGACGTCTCGCACCCTCGTCCAGTGCTGCAGTGCAATTATTTTGCTTCGTCGTGATAGCCGGTCACGCGCTCGACTTCGTTCTTCGAACCGAGGAACACGGGCACGCGCTGGTGCAGGCCGGTGGGCTGCACTTCCATGATGCGCTGCGTGCCGGTCGTCGCCGCGCCGCCCGCCTGTTCGACGATGAACGACATCGGGTTTGCTTCGTACATCAGGCGCAGCTTGCCCGGACGATCGGGCGTGCGCTTGTCGGCCGGGTACATGAAGATGCCGCCGCGATTCAGGATCCGGTGCACGTCGGCCACCATCGACGCGATCCAGCGCATGTTGAAGTTGTCGCCGCGCGGGCCGTCCTTGCCGGCGTTCAGCTCGTCGACGTAGCGCTTGACCGGGTCGTACCAGTGGCGTGCGTTCGATGCGTTGATCGCGTATTCGCGCGTGTCGGCCGGGATCTGCATGTTGCTCTGCGTGAGCACCCACGAGCCGACTTCGCGGTCGAGCGTGAAGCAGTTCACGCCGTTGCCGGTCGTCAGCACGAACACCGTCTGCGGGCCGTACACGGCGTAGCCGGCCGCGACCTGCTCGGTGCCGGGCTGCAGGAACGATTCCTCGGTCGCCTGCTTGCCGTCCGGGCAGCGCAGCACCGAGAAGATCGTGCCGATCGACACGTTCACGTCGATGTTCGACGAGCCGTCGAGCGGATCGAACACGAGCAGGTATTCGCCGCGCGGGTAGTTCGCCGGGATCGGGAAGAACGTTTCCATTTCTTCCGATGCCATCGCGGCGAGGTTGCCGCCCCATTCGTTCGCGTCGAGCAGGATCTCGTTCGACAGGATGTCGAGCTTCTTCTGCACTTCGCCCTGGACGTTCTCGCTGCCGGCGGTGCCGAGCGCGTCGCCGAGCGCGCCCTTCGACACGTTGTAGCTGATCGCCTTGCACGCGCGGGCGACGACTTCGATCAGCAGGCGCAGGTCGGCGGGGAGGTTGTTGGTCTCACGTTGCTGTTCGATCAGGAACTTCGACAGCGTGGTGCGGCGGGCAATGGACATGACAGACTCCGAAAGGCCAAAGAATCCTTGAATGGCCGCAATTTTACCCGTCGCGCCTTCGGTGCCGCCGGCTTTTTTCGTCCGGTTACATGGCCGGGCCGCCGAATCGGCGCGGTATCGGGCGGCGACGCCGGGCGGGGCGCCCTTGGTCGCGCAGGCCGCCCGAGCGGTCCGACCCCGCGACTGGGTGCGGTTACAGCCGTGCTCGTGCAATAAAAAAGCCGGCGCCGCGTGAGGCGGTGCCGGCTCGATCGCGCGGACGCGACAGGTCGAACGCGCGAGTTACGCGAGCGCCTTCTCGACGATCTCGCGCACGTCACGCGATTTCGCGCCGGCGGCGACCTGTTCGAGCGCGTCGCGCATCCGGTCGCGCAGCGCCGGCGTGAAGCGGCGCCACAGTTCGAGCGAGCGTGCGAGGCGTGCCGCGACCTGCGGGTTGATCGCGTCGAGCGCGAGCACCTGTTCGGCCCAGAACGCGTAGCCCGAGCCGTCGGCCGCGTGGAATTGGGCCGGATTCGCCGCGCAGAAACTGAAGATCAGCGAACGCGCGCGGTTCGGGTTCTTCAGATTGAACGCGGGGTGGGCGAGCAGCTTGCGCACCTTCGCGAGCGTCGGCTGGGCGGGCGTACCGCGTTGCGCCGCCTGCATCGCGAACCACTTGTCGATCACGAGCGCTTCCTTCTCGAAGCGACGGTAGAAGTCGTCGAGCGCTTTCTCGGCCGGTTCGTTCGCGCCCGCGGCGGCCGCGGACAGCAGCGCGCCGAGCGCCGCCGCGCGATCGGTCATGTTGTTCGCCGCGTCGTACTGGGCGGTGGCGAGGCGCACGGCATCGGCCGGGTCCTCGAGTTCGGCGAGATACGCGAGCGCGAGGTTCTTCAGTGCGCGGCGGCCCGAGGCTTCCGGCGTCGGCTCGTAGGCGCCGGGCGTCTGGTGCTGCTCGTACGCGGCGAGCCAGTCGGCGCGCAGCGCGGTCGCGAGCTGGCGACGCACGAACTGGCGCGCGCGATGCACGGCGGCCGGGTCGGCCTCGGCCATCTGGTCGGCGAGGTAGGTTTCCGACGGCAGCGTCAGCGCGAGTTCGCGGAATGCCGGCGACAGGCTTTCATCGGTCAGCACGCGGCGGAACGCGGCGACGAAGTTCTCGCCGAGCGTGAGCGGCGCGTTGGCGGCGGCACGCGCGGCGAGCGTCAGCAGCGCGCGCGTCGCGAGGCGCTGGCCGGCCTCCCAGCGGTTGAACGGATCGCTGTCGTGCGCGAGCAGGAACGCGAGATCGTCGTCGCTGTAGTCGTACTCGACGATCACCGGCGACGAGAAGTTGCGCAGCAGCGACGGCAGCGGCGCTTCCGGCACGTCGACGAACGTGAAGGTCTGCTCGGTGTCGGTGAATTCGAGCACGCGCGTCGTGCCCGACGCGGCGGCTTCGCCGTCCAGACGCAGCGGCAGGTCGCGGCCGTCGCGGCCGATCAGGCCGATCGCGAACGGGATCAGCAGCGGCCCTTGCTGCGTCTCGCGCGCGGCCGGCGACGCGTCGCCGTAGCCTTGCGCGAGGGTGACCGTATAGCGGCGCGCGGCCGCGTCGTATGCGGTACGCACCGACACGCGCGGCGTGCCGGCCTGGCTGTACCAGCGCTCGAACTGCGCGAGGTCGCGCCCGTTCGCGTCGGCCATCGCGTGGCGGAAGTCGTCGCAGGTCACCGCATGGCCGTCGTGGCGCTTGAAGTAGAGATCCATGCCCTTGCGGAAGCCGTCGCGGCCGAACAGCGTCTGGTACATCCGCACGACTTCCGAGCCTTTCTCGTAGACGGTCATCGTGTAGAAGTTGTTGATCTCGACGTAGCTCTCCGGGCGCACCGGGTGCGCCATCGGGCCGGCGTCCTCGGCGAACTGCAACTGGCGCAGCACGCGCACGTCCTCGATGCGCTTGACCGCGCGGGCCGCCGATTCGACGTCGTCGCCCGCGGCCATGTCGGCCGAGAACTCCTGGTCGCGGAATACCGTCAGGCCTTCCTTCAGGCTCAACTGGAACCAGTCGCGGCAGGTCACGCGGTTGCCGGTCCAATTGTGGAAGTACTCGTGGCCGACCACCGACTCGATGTTCGCGAAATCGGTGTCGGTCGCGGTCTCGGGGTTCGCCAGCACGTACTTCGTGTTGAAGATGTTGAGCCCCTTGTTCTCCATCGCGCCCATGTTGAAGTCGCCGACCGCGACGATCATGAAGCGGTCGAGATCGAGCTCGAGGCCGAAGCGCTTTTCGTCCCAGCGGATCGAGTGGATCAGCGAATCCATCGCGTGACGCGTCTTGTCGAGATCGGCCGGTTCGACCCACACCTGCAGCAGCTTTTCCTTGCCGGAGCCGGTCGTGATCGTTTCCTCGATCGCGACGAGCTTGCCCGCGACCAGCGCGAACAGGTAGCTCGGCTTGCGGAACGGGTCTTCCCATTTCGCGAAGTGGCGGCCGTCGGGCAGGTCGCCCGAATCGACGAGGTTGCCGTTCGACAGCAGCACCGGGTACGCGGCCTTGTCGGCGCGCAGCGTGACCGTGTACGACGCCATCACGTCGGGGCGGTCGAGGAAGTAGGTGATGCGGCGAAAGCCTTCGGCTTCGCACTGCGTGAAGAAGTTGCCGCTCGACACGTACAGGCCCGACAGCGTCGTATTCTGGTCGGGGGCGCACGCGCTTTCGAGCGTCAGCTCGAACGCGTCGGGCACGTTCTCGACCGTCAGCCCGTGCTCGTGCGCGCGCACCGCGCCGTGCGGCGCGCCATCGAGCCGCGCGCCGAGGAATTCGAGAGCCTCGCCCATCAGCTCCAGATGCGGCGCGGGCGCGGCATCCGGATTGCGGCGCACGCGCATCGTATTCCTGACGATCGTGCGGGCCGGCGCGAGATCGAATTCGAGTGCGACGGAATCGATGAGGAAGGCCGGCGGCGTGTAGTCGGCGCGGCGGATCACGGTGGAGGAGGCGTTGTCGGACATGGTCGTCGAGATCGGTGGAGTGGGGGACGGGCCCGTCGCGCGGGCCAGGCGAACCGGGCCATTGTACAAAGGCTTGCGGCTGCGTGCCGGGCGAACTTTTTACCGCTTCCGGGAGTCCGCGTATTATCGGCATCCCGTTGTGCTTCGCGCGGTGCGACGAACGGGTGACGGATCGACGAGGATCAACATGAAACGCGAATGGATTTTTCGCGGTGCGGGCTGGGCGGCGGCGCTGTGCGTCGCGCTGCTGACGGGCTGCACCAGCTACGTGACCACCCGGGTCACGGCCTTCTCCGACTGGAGCGGCAGCGACGCGACCCGCACCTATGCGTTCACGCGCACGGACGCGCAGAAGAACAGCATCGAACAGTCGACCTACGAGCCGATCGTCGCGAACGAGTTGTCCGCGTATGCGTTCCGACAGGTGCCGCAGTCGCAGGCACGCTATCTCGTCGGGCTGACCTATGCGGTCGGCAGCGATCTCGTGACGGTGCCGCAGCCGGTCTACTATGACCCGTGGTTCATGGGCCCCGGGCCGTACTGGCGGGGCGGGCCATGGAGTCCCTGGGGTCCGTGGGGCCCCTGGGGGCCGATGCCGGCCGGCTATGTCGCGCAGACCTACCAGGTGTTCGACTACACGCTGGGCATCCGCATCACCGAGCGCGCGACGGGCAAGGAGGTCTACAACGTGTCGGCGCGCACGACCGGCGACAACGGCACGCTGCTGTACGCGATGCCGTTCCTCGCGCGCAGCGCGCTCGCCGATTTCCCGTTGTCGAACGGCGCGGTCCGCACGGTCCGGCTGCCGGTCGACAAGCGCGGCGGGCCGGCGGCGCCGGCCGCCAACGAGCGCGCGGTGCCGGCAGCGCCCGCCTCGGGCGCGGCCGTCGCGAAGTAGCGCGGCATCCGTCTCGGCGCGGCCGTCCGGCCGCGCCAGCCACCTTCCTGTCTGTCAGACCCCGATACCCAGCAGCGCGAGCGCGCCGAGCACGACGAACAGCACGGCCGCGATCCCGTGTACGAGCTTCGTCGGCAGACGGTGCGCGAAACGGTCGCCGAGCAGGATCGCCGGCACGTTCGCGAGCATCATCCCGAACGTGGTGCCGGCCACGACGCCGATGTAATCCTGGAAGCGTGCGGCCAGCGCGACGGTCGCGATCTGCGTCTTGTCGCCCATTTCCGCGAGGAAGAACGCCACCAGCGTCGCGCCGAACACGCCGAGCCGCGAGCGGGTCGCATTGGCTTCGTCCTCGTCGAGCTTGTCCGGTACGAGAATCCACAGCCCCATTGCGATGAACGAGAACGCGAGCGCCCAGCGCATGATCGACGGCGTCACGAGCACGCCCAGCCATTCGCCGAGCGCGCCGGCGAAACCGTGGTTGACGAGCGTCGCGACGAGCACGCCAAGAATGATCGGCACCGGCTTGCGATAGCGCGCGGCCAGAACGAGGGAAAGCAGTTGGGTCTTGTCGCCGATTTCAGCGAGGGCGACGGCGCCGGTGGAGATCAGGAAGGCTTGAGACACGAATGGGGTTCCACGGGCCGTTGTTGTGCGTGCGAGCGACGATTCGCCGCGCGCCGGGCCCTGATGCGGCGCGCAGTGAACCATCGGTCTCGCCAGGCCAACGTGGCTGCGTCCGCCATGGCCGAACGGCCAAGTCTGTTGACGGACGCCTCCGTCACGATGCGCGCCGGGGGCGCGGGACATCGAGCGGAGCGGCTACTCCCCAATGAGCGGCGAATTCTAGCACGGTGCGTTGCACGCCGGAAAGCGGCCAGGCCGCCGTGCCGCGTACCGGAGGGTTTCGATTGCCGGCATGCACGGCGGCCAGGCGGCCGCGCATGCCGGACGGGCACCCGCGGGCAACCCGCGGACGTTACGCGGCGGCCGGGCGGCGCGCGGCGCCGCGCTCGTGCACGAGTTCGCCGGCTGCATAGGTGCGGTACACCGCGCGGTCGTCGCCGAGCAGCGCGAACGCGAACAGCAGTTCCTCGAGCGACTCCGCGCGCTTCGTGCGGCGCGCGAGCAGCGGCGTCGCCTGCGGATCGAGCACGACGAAGTCGGCTTCGGTGCGCGGCTTGAGCGTGCCGACCGTGTCGGCGAGATCGAGCGCCTGCGCGGCGCCGGCCGTCGCAAGCCAGAACATCCGCGTGGCGGTCAGGTGATGGCCCGACAGCCGCGCGACCTTGTGCGCCTCGTTCATCGTCTGCAGCATCGAGAACGACGTGCCGCCGCCGACGTCGGTCGCGAGCGTGACCGGCACGTCATGTTCGCCGGCCTTGTCGAAGTCGAACAGGCCGCTGCCGAGGAAGAAGTTGGATGTCGGGCAGTGCGCGACGACGGTGCGTGTCTCGGCCATCCGGCGGCGATCCTCGTCGTCGAGATGGATGCAGTGACCGTACACCGCGCGCGGACGCAGCAGCCCGTAGCGGTCGTAGATGTCGAGATAGCTGCGATGGCCGGGGAACAGCTCGGCCACCCATTTCACCTCGTCGACGTTTTCCGCGACGTGGCTTTGCACGAACACGTCCGGATGGCGGCGCGCGAGTTCGCCGCACGCTTCCAGCTGCGCCTCGGTCGACGTCGGCGCGAAGCGCGGCGTGAGCGCGTACATCTGGCGGCCCTTGCCATGCCAGCGGTCGATCAGCTCGGCGCTGTCGTCATAGCCCGACTGCGCGGTGTCGCGCAGGAATTCGGGGCAGTTGCGATCCATCAGCACCTTGCCCGCGATCATCCGCAGGTCGCGCGCGTCGCTCGCCGCGAACAGCGCATCGGCCGACTGCTTGTGCACCGTGCAGTAGACGAGTGCGCTCGTCGTGCCGCACGCGAGCAGTTCGTCGACGAAGAAGTCGGCGACTTCGCGCGCGTGCTCGGGGTCGCCGAACTGGCGCTCGGTCGGGAACGTGTACTGGTCGAGCCACGGCAACAGGCCGGGCGCCGGCGACGCGATCATGTCCGTCTGCGGATAGTGGATGTGCGTGTCGATGAAGCCGGGCACGATCAGCTTGTCGCGCAGGTCGTGGACCACCGCGTCGCGCGCAAGGGTCGCGGCGAGCGGCGCATACGGGCCGGCCGCGACGACCTTGCCGTCGTCGACGATCAGGAGCCCGTCGGTCTCGTAGTTCGCGGCCTGGCTCGATTGCGCCGGGTCGCCGTTGAAGGTCAGCAGCTGGGAACGGAAAGCGGTTTGCGTCATGACGAAGGGTCCTGCATCAAGGTAAGGCGAACAGAAGAAAGCGATCGACGCCGCACGTGATGTGCGGCACGGCCGGAGGCAATGGCGCGGGCGAGCGTGGCGGCCGAAGCCGCCAGCGAGTGGTTGCCTGCATACCTCGTAGCCGTTGCGCCTGCAACCGTTGCGCCCGCAGCCGGTATGCCCGCATCCGGTACGACGGCGAACGGCACGGCAAGCCGCGACGGCCGGTGCGTGCGGGCGACGACGGGCTGCGCCGTCGCTCTGCATGCAAGCAGGCGCCCGGCCCGGCGCAAGGCCGAACGGGGAATCGCGAAGCGGATGCCGTTGCCGCGTTTCATCTGTCAGCGTGCCTCGATGCGGGCCGTCACGCGGCCTGCCAGTACGCGTCGAGGCGCGCGTACAGTGCGTCGCGCTGCGCCGGTTCGATGAACGACGCCTCGAAGCCGTTGCGGATCACCGCATGGACTTCGGCATCCGTGAGCTGCAGCCCTTCGGCCGTCGCGAAGTAGTTTTCATTGACGTAGCCGCCGAAATAGGCCGGATCGTCGGAGTTGATCGTCACCGCCACGCCGCGATCGAGCAGCGCCTTCAGCGTGTGCTTCGCCATGTCGTCGAACACGCACAGCTTCAGGTTCGACAGCGGGCAGACGGTGAGCGCCGTGCGCGTTTTCGCGAGACGCTCGACGAGCGCCGCATCCTCGATGCTGCGCACGCCGTGGTCGATCCGGTCGACCTTCAGCACGTCGAGCGCTTCGTAGATGTAGGCGGGCGGGCCTTCCTCGCCCGCGTGCGCGACGAGCTTCAGCCCGAGCGCGCGCGCCTTTTCGAACACGCGTGCGAACTTCGTCGGCGGATGGCCGAGCTCGGACGAATCGAGCCCCACGCCGATCAGGCGATGACGATAGCGCTCGAACAGCGGCAACGCGGATTCGAACGTCGCGAGCGCGTCCTCTTCGGACAGGTGGCGCAGGAAACACAGAATCAGCTTGCTCGACAGCCCGCGCGCTTCGGCATCGGCGAGTGCGCGCTCGATGCCCGCGACGACCGTCTCGATCGGCACGCCGCGCTCGGTGTGCGTCTGCGGGTCGAAGAACAGTTCGGTGTGGACGACGTTGTCGGCGAGCGCGCGCTCGCAGTACGCGGCCGTCATGTCGTAGAAATCCTGCTCGGTGAGCAGCACGCTCGCGCCGGCGTAGTAGATGTCGAGGAACGATTGCAGGTCGGTGAACGCGTACGCGGCGCGCAACGCGTCGATCGAGTCGTACGCGAGCTTCACGCCGTTGCGCTGCGCGAGCGCGAAAATCAGCTCGGGCTCGAGCGAGCCTTCGATATGGATGTGCAGCTCCGCTTTCGGCGCACGGGCAATCTTGTCCTTGAATGTCGGGGTCATGGCGTCGTTCTTGGTCGGTCAGTAAGTAGGGGAAGCCTGCGCGGACGCATTCGCCTCGACGGCCTGCAGCAACTGCGCGGCCACCGAGATCGCGATCACTTCGGGCGCCTTGTCGATGATGCCTTCGACACCGATCGGGCAGCGCATCCGCGCGACCTGGGCCGGGTCGATGCCGATCGCGGCGAGGCGATGATCGAACTGCACGCGTTTCGTGCGCGAGCCGGTCATCCCGAAGTAGGCATAGTCGCCGCGTCGCAGGATGCGCTCGGCCAGCACGAAATCGAGTGCGTGGTCGTGCGTCATCACGACGAAGTAGGACTGCGGCGGCGCCGCGTCGACTGCGTCCGCCGGGGAAGCGGCCGCGTCGATCGCGAGGTTGCCGATGCCGGCGAGCGCGTCGGGCGGCGGGAACACCGCATCGGGCCCGTCGATCCAGCGCACGTGGCACGGCAGCGTCGCCAGCACCTTCACGAGCGCGGTGCCGATGTGCCCCGCGCCGAACAGCACGACGGGGAACGCATACGGCGCGATCGTTTCGGTCATCAGCGATACGCCGCCGGTTTCCCACAGCAGGCAGTCGGCGCGCGCGGCTTCCGATTCGGGCTCGCTCAACAGCGGCGCGCCCGGCGAGGGGCCGAATGATACGCTACGCACGGTCGCGGCGCCGGCCGCGACGCGCTTCGCGAGCGACATGATCCAGCCGAGGTCGCCGACGTCGAGCCGCTCGAACGCGAGCACCACGGCGCCGCCGCAGCACTGGCCGAGGCTCGGGCCGAGCGCGAGCCGCTCGAGCCGGCGTGCGTGCGGCACGTGCGCGCCGTCCTTCAGCAGGTGCCGCGCGATCTCGATCGCCTTCCACTCCAGATGACCGCCGCCGATCGTATGGCGGGCCGTGTCGCGCGTGACGAGCATCTTGGTGCCGGCTTCGCGCGGCGCGGAGCCGTCGGTGTGCGCGACCGTCACGAGCACGGCCGCTTCCCCGTGCGCGAGCAGTTGCTGCAGATCGCCGAGCCAGGCTTCCATCAGCACGCTCCGTTCGGGACGACGCGGCACGACGCGCGGCGCGCTCTGGCAGGCGCGGCGGCCGCGGACTGACGGCGTGCACGAACGGCGCCGCCGGACGCGCGGACGCCATGAGGGTGACGGATGCGGATGGTTTGCGTTGTCATGATGAATCCAGTCGACATTGCGGATCGGGCGCGCGTTACGCAGGCAGCGGTGAGACCGCCTGGCCTCGCGCACGTAGATCGCCATCCAGCCCCGAAGATAGCACCGCCACGCGGCGGGAACATGGCCGGGCGGTGATCCGGGCTATCAGGCGGCGATCATGTCGATCATAGGCCCGCCGCGCGGAATCGGGGGACCGATGCATGTACATCGGGCCGAAACGTACGCGTGACGGGGTGGGAGCACGGCGATCGCGCGATGCGCGCGGGCCCGGAAATCCGGGCGGCGGCAGGGTAGGTGTTTACGTGCGGCGATCGGCCAGGGCCGGCGCAGGCGTCGGCCGGAGCCGCGTGACGATTCGCTCGCCGGCGGCGCGTGGCCCGTGCGGTCGAGCCGCGCCGCCGGCCTTGCGGCCGGCAACGCGGCTGGCCGATCAGCTCGCCAGCTTGCGGCGATGACGCCAGAGGCTCGCGACGACCGCGACCAGGATCACGGCGAAGCCGATCAGCGCCCAGCCGGGCAGCAGGATGCCGAAAATCGGCGGGTAGACGGTCTCGCACAGCCCGGCGACCTTGAACATGCCAGGGAACCACTGCGCGGGCGGCAGGCTGTCGACGATCGGCTGCAGCGTATCGAAGCCGCAGCTGAAGCCCGGATTCATCTGGATCGACAGATGCCGTGCGGCCGTGCCGACACCGCCGGCCGCGGCGATCGCGATCAGCAGTTCGAGCACCCAGACGCCGCGCCAGTTGCGGATTCCGGCGGCCAGGAACGCGAAGATCCCGATCGCGCAGAAGAAGTAGCGCTGGATGATGCACAGCGGGCACGGGTCTTCGTTCTTCACGTACTGCAGATACAGCGCACCGGCCAGCAGGGCGATGCACACCCATCCGAGCAGCATCAGCAGGCGGCGTTCGCGGCGTAGTGCAAGCGTGTAGTCGTTCATGTCGGCGGGGTTCCTCGTCGGTCGGTCCGGAAAACAATCGCGCGATTTTAGCGCGAACGGTCTGGCACGAAACTGACAGCGCGCGTGCGGCACCCTGCCGCACGCGGGCGCGGCCCGCCGCCGCTCCGCTTGCGGTCGGTCGGCGCGGTCAGCGGATCGTGTTCAGCACGGCCTCGACCGACTGGCCGATCGCGAGCAGCGCGTCGTCGCGATGCGGCGCCGCCGCGAGCATCAGGCCGACCGGCGCCGCGTCGCGCGGATGGCACGGCAGCGACAGCCCGCACGCATCGAGGAAGTTGAACGCGCTCGGGTTGCGCAGGATCAGCGCGTTGGTGCGCGTGAACGCGTCGTCGTCCGTTTCGAGTTCGGCGATGCGCGGCGGCACGACCGGCACCGTCGGCGCGACGAGCGCATCGAAGCGCGACCACACCGTGTGCGCGGCTTCGTCGAGCATCGCGGCGCGTGCGGCGAGCAGGTCGAGATAGTCGGCCGCGCTCGCCGGTTCGCCCTTCAGGATGCGCGTCAGCACGCGCGGGTCGTACTGGTCGCGATGCGTGGCGAGCAGCGGACGATGCCACGCGTACGCCTCGATCGGCGAGAAGCCGAAACGGTTGATCTCCGGGAGCCGGTCGAGCGCGGGGAAGCGCACTTCGGTGACGATCGCGCCGGCGGCTTCGAGATGCTTGAGCGCGGTGTCGAGCGCGGCCGCGACGTCGGCATCGACGCCGTCCGTCACGTAGTTCGTCAGCACGCCGAGCCGCACGCCTTCGAGCGGCCGCGCGGCCGGCACGTGCGGCTCGAGCCCCGCGAGCATCCGGTCGACGAGTGCGCAGCACGCGACCGTCAGGCCGATCGGGCCGAACGAGTCGAGCGTCGTCGACAGCGGTACGCCGCCTTGCGTCGGAATTCGGCTCGCGGTCGGCTTGAAGCCCGTCAGCCCGCACAGCGCGGCCGGGATGCGGATCGAGCCGCCGGTGTCGGTGCCGAGCGCGACGGCGGCCATCCCGTCGGCGACCGACGCGGCCGCCCCCGACGACGAGCCGCCCGAAATCCGCGCGTCGCCCGGCACGTCGCGGTGATACGGCGAGCGCGGGTTGCCGAAGTGCGGATTCAGCCCGAGCCCGGAGAACGCGAACTCGCTCATGTTGGTGCGGCCGACCAGCACCGCGCCCGCGCGCTTGAGCCGCGCGACGGCGACCGCATCGGTGCGCGCGGGCGGCGCGCCGTCGAGCACGCGCGACCCCGCGCGCGTGACCTGGCCCGCGACGTCGAACAGGTCCTTGACCGACACCGGAATACCCGCGAGCGGCGACAGCACGGTGCCTGCTGCGCGCAGCCGGTCGTGTGCGTCGGCGGCCGCGCGGGCATTGTCCGCATCGACTTCGGTGAAGACGACGGCGCCCTGGCCTGACGGATCGGCGATCCGGTCGAGCGCGGTGTCGACGAGCGCGCGGCTCGTGGTCCGGCCGGCGGCGAGGTCGGCGGCGAGCTGGGCGAGCGGGGGGAACGGCGTGAAAGTGGTCATGGCGGCTCAGGGGCGAAGATGTTGAAGAAGCGTGGAGCGGAACGAATCGATATGGCTTTCGACGGCCGCGCGCGCGCCGGCGGCGTCGCGGGCGGACAGCCGGTCGAACAGCGCGCGATGCTCGTGCTGGACGTCGGCGAGATGGTGCGGTTCGGACAGCGTGACGAACCAGAAGCGCAGCGAGCGCTCGTGCAGCGCGCGCAGGATGTCGGCGAGCACCGCATTGCGCGCGGCCGCGGCGATCGTCTGATGAAACGCGCGGTCGAGCTCCATCATGCCCTCGACGTCGTGCGTGTCGACGCAGGCCTGCCCATCGTCGAGCAGCGCGGCCAGGCGCGCGAGATCGTCGGGCGTCGCATGGCGCGCGGCGAGTTCGGCGCAGTGCGCTTCGTTGATGCGCCGCACGTCGATCACCGCGACGATGTCGTCGAGCGAGAGCGGCTGCACCATCAAGCCCTTGCGCGGTATCACGGACAGCAGCCCTTCGAGCACGAGCCGATGCACGGCCTGGTGCACCGGCGTGCGGCCGATTCCGGTGCGTGCGACGAGGTCGGCTTCGTTGAGCGCGGCGCCCGGCTTCAGGCGCATCGTGATGATGTCCCGCTGGATCAGCGCGTACGCGCGGTCGGCGAGGCTGGCCGGCGACGCGGCGGGGCGGTCGCGGGTGACGTCGGTCAGGGTGCTCATGGCGATTGCGGGATCGGGGTCGGAAGGGGCGCCATCATGGCGCGGATGCCCGGGAAGCGTGGGGGCGATCCCTGGATATTATTGTGATATATCACTGGTGTCCAGCGACGTTGACGTCAAACGGGCAGCGCCGGTGCGTGAAGCCAGCCGCTCCGCGGCGCGACTTGCCATCGACTTGCAACAATATTGACAGGATGTTGCAGGTTTGCCGCGCGATCGTGCACTGAAGCATAATGAATCCTCGTCTATCCCTACGCGCGAGCGACGCACCAGACCATCGTCATGAGCGAAAACACGCCTTCTTCGGCCGGTCTGCCCGGCACCTCTTCCGCTTCTTCCGATTCCCCCCGTCCCGATCCGGCGAAAACACCCGATGCGTCGACCCCTCAGGCCGCCGCGCAGAACGTCGCCGATGACGGCGCGTCGCCCGTCACGGCCGCATCCGAGCCGGGTGCGCCCGGTGCGGCAGGCGCCGTCGGTGATGGCGCTGCGACGGCCGCGCCGCTGAAGCCGGGTGCGCCGCCGCCCGGCTTCGGCGCGCCGCCCGATTTCGACACGCCGCGGCCGCCGCCCGCGAGCGCGCAGAATGCGCCGCCGGCCTACCTGAAGCAGAGCGACACACCGTGGTCGGTGTTCGGCCGGATCGTCGCGGCGCGTGCGCGGCGGCTGTTCGATCGCGCCGGCCAACGCATCACCCAGCGCACGTTGCGCATCGGCGTGTCGGCGCGGATCTTCCATCCGGAGCCGGGCGCGAAGGGACTGCGCGGCAAGACGCTGCAGTATCTCGAGGAATCGATCGCCCACTGGGTGATGTCGCGCGACGTGCTCGTGTTCATGATTCCGACCGTCGGCCATCAAGGCATGATCCATCCGAGCAACATCCGCCTGCGCGATTACGCGAAGCATCTCGATGGCCTACTGCTGCAAGGCGGCGCCGACGTATCCCCGCAGACCTACGCGGCGTCGGACGCGCGTCCCGAATGGCCGGGCGATCGCGTGCGCGACATGTACGAGCTCGAGCTGCTGCACGAATTCGTCGAGTCCGGCAAACCCGTGCTCGGCGTGTGTCGCGGCTGCCAGCTGATCAATGTCGCGTTCGGCGGCTCGCTGTACCAGGACATCGCCACCGACGTGCCGACCGCGAATGCGCACGTGAGCGAGCATTACGACCAGCATCGTCACGCGATCCGCTTTCCCGATTCGTCGACGCTCGCGAGCATGTTCCCGGGGCGCAGCGAGGCGATCGTCAACTCGATTCACCACCAGGCGATCCGCGATCTCGGCCGCGATCTGAACATCGAGGTCGTGTCGGCCGGCGACGGGATCATCGAAGGCATTCGCCATCGGCGTTCGCCGTTCGTCGTCGGCGTGCAGTGGCATCCGGAGTTCCACCGCGCAGGCGGCTCGGAACTGCTCGACTGCACGCCGCTGCTCGATGCGTTCCTGCGCGCGGCGCGCGAAACGCGCCTGTAGCACGCCGAATTTTCCGTGTTGGACGAAGGCCGGCCGCGTCCCGATAAATTCGAGATGCGGCCGTTTCGTTTTGAACGATAATCGCGAGTTCCGATTCGTTCGCCGGAGTCTGATGTTGGCTTTCCGAAACTTTTCCCCTGCACGATGCGCAACGTGGATCGTTGCACTGGTTGCCTGCGCGCAAGCGGGCACGGCCTGGTCCGCCGAGGCGACCGTCCCCGTCGCCGGTACGCGTCCGGCGGTCACGAGCCTGAGCGGCAGCGCGTCGCCTGCGGCATCGGCCGCGGCCGAGACGGACGCCGCCGCGCAAGGCAACGTCGCCGAGCTGACGCAGATGCTGCACGACGGCCGGATCGTCGAGATGCGTACGACGTACAACGGCAGCTACGGCGCGAGCCTGATGTTCGATCCGCGCGAGATGACGTATTACGTCGCGCTGTTCCAGGACAAGAACCTGTGGCGTGTGATCCGTTCGCAGGAAAAGAATCGGGCGGAGATGGTGTACGCGAACTTCGTCCAGCAGACCGCGCAGCTCGCCGATATCGAGATCCGCCGGACCGAGCTGCAGGCGCAGAAGGCATTTCTCGAACGCGTGATCGCGCTGCAGGCGAATCGTGCGCAGCAGTTGCAGGCCGACCTGAGCGTCGCGCGCAGCCAGCAGGCCGAAGTCGCGCAGCGGCAGCGGTCGGCGCAGGAGCAGGCCCAGGCGCTGCAGGTCGAGAAGCGGGCTGCGCAGTTGCAGTTGCGCGATCTGCAGGAGCAGGTGCGGCAACTCGAGAGACAGAACGAGACGGGGCTGCCCATGCACAAGTAACGATTCGTCGAACGGACGGAGCGAGACGAACGAAAACCCGGCGAAGCGATCTTCGCCGGGTTTTTTATTGCGCGGGCGTCAGTGCGCGAACGCGTTCGGCACGTCGGTCACGCGGCGGTGCGACAGTTGCGACGTCCAGTCGAAACCGGCCGCGCTCGGGTGCGCCGGGCGGGCCGGCTGCGTGGCGCGCAGCGCGTTCGCCATGGCGATCAGCGTGGCCGGATCGTCGAGCGAGTCGCGTGTATCGCGCGTGTCTGCCGTGCGCGGCGGCGGAGCGAGCCGATCGTGTGTGCCGGCGTTGGTCGCAGCGCGCTGGAGCAGCGCACGCTGGGTCGGCGGATGTGCGGCGAGTCGCGGCACGACCGGTGTGTGGGACGGTGCCGGCATCGTGCGCTGGCCGGTTGCCCGACGGGGCGACGCAGGCGCGGCGTGCCGCATGTCGGACGCCGTTTGCGGATGAAGCGATAGGGGGCGAAGCGGGGCGCGGTGCGTGGCGGGCGGCGTTTTCATCGTGTTCGCGACAGGCGCCGCGACCTTGCGCTGCGGCGCGGCGTTCGTCGAGGTGGCCGGGTGAGTCGCGGCCATATGTATGGTGCCGGTCGACGTCGTGACGTGATCGGCCACACCGCCGGTCGCTTGAATCGCATACGCGGGACCGAAGCCCGCGGGCGGGTCGTACGTGCCGATCAGCCAGCCGATGATGCCGAGTGCGCCGATGCTCCAGTAGAGCGCATACATCGCGCGCCGGTCACGAGGGCGGCGATGGCGCAAGCGCCGACCGGTGGCCGCAGCCGGCGGGGCAGGCAGCCCGCCCGAAGCCGGCAGCGCGGTCGCCGGCAGCGGTTGCCACCGGCATGCGGAGTGCGGCCAGTCGACGTCGATGCAGGACGTCGTCAGTGTCGCAAGGCAGTTCTTGCTGGACCGTGCACCGGGGGCACCGAGAAATCGCCATTCGCGACCGAACGGCGGGACCTGATCGAGCGGGTTGATGCGAGGGCGGGCGAGCGCGCCTTCGACCGGGACGAGGGGCGATGGGATCATGAAAGGGGTACGTCGTGCGACACGGGCGACCGTGCCGGCGCGGCGCGGAAATGTCGTCGCAAATCGTGACATTGTGGTCAGCCGGCGAAGGCAGGTCGATCAGATCAATCTGATTCTTGTACCTTTTTGGGGGCGACTTGTACGAGGCGGATGCCGCGACGGCCGTGACAGGGGCGCCAAGGGGCACCACAAGGCAAATGTCGGGCTGGCGTGGCATGATTCGCGAATCATGCCGGCGGCGCGCCGTTACGCGCCGTGCCGCCGGCGGGCAGCGATGCCCGGGCGCGCGGACTCACCCTGCGCGTCGCGCATCGTCGGATTCATGCGGCGCGGTATTCGCGCCACCCGAGCTGAGCGAGAAAACATGTCCACAGCGTCCCCTGCCATCGCGCAGGAATCGAAAGTCCGCACCGTCTTCCGGGTCGTCAGCGGCAACTTCCTGGAAATGTACGACTTCATGGTCTACGGGTATTACGCGTCGGCCATCGCGAAAACGTACTTTCCGAGCGGCAACGCGTTCGCGTCGCTGATGTTGTCGCTGTCGGTATTCGGCGCGGGTTTCCTGATGCGCCCGGTCGGTGCGATCGTGCTCGGCGCGTACATCGATCATCACGGCCGCCGCAAGGGGCTGATCCTGACACTCGGGCTGATGGCGATCGGCACGCTCACCGTGGCCGCGATCCCGGGCTATGCGACGATCGGCGTGCTCGCACCGGTGCTCGTGCTGCTCGGCCGGTTGTTGCAGGGTTTCTCGGCGGGCGTCGAGCTCGGCGGCGTGTCGGTCTACCTGTCGGAGATCGCGACGAAGGGCCACAAGGGGTTCTATACGTCGTGGCAGTCGGGCAGCCAGCAGGTGGCCGTCGTGTTCGCCGCGTTCGTCGGTGTCGTGCTGAACCGCGCGCTGCCGGTCGAGGAAATGACCGCGTGGGGCTGGCGCATTCCGTTCCTGATCGGCTGCTTGATCGTGCCGTTCCTGTTCCTGATCCGCCGGTCGCTGAAGGAGACCGACGAGTTTCTTGCGAAGCGTCACCGGCCGACGATGGGCGAGATCATGCGCTCGATGCTCGACAACTGGGGTGTCGTGGTGGCCGGCATGGGGATGGTGATCATGACGACGGTGTCGTTCTACATGATTACCGCGTACACGCCGACTTTCGGCAAGGAAGTGCTGCACCTGTCGTCGCTCGACGCGCTCGTCGTGACCGTTTGCGTCGGGATCTCGAATCTCGTGTGGTTGCCGCTGTCCGGCGCGCTGTCCGACCGCATCGGTCGCCGCCCGGTGCTGATCGCCTTCACCGTGCTGACGCTGGTGTCGGCTTATCCGGCCGTACTGTGGCTCGTCGGCGATCCGTCGTTCCTGCGGCTGCTCGCGGTCGAGCTGTGGCTGTCGTTCCTGTACGCGTCGTACAACGGCGCGATGGTCGTCGCGCTGACCGAAGTGATGCCGGCCGACGTGCGGACGGCCGGCTTCTCGCTCGCGTACAGCCTGGCCACGACGATCGGTGGCTTCACGCCGGCAATCTCGACGCTGCTGATCCACCAGACGGGCAACAAGGCGGCGCCGGGGCTGTGGCTGAGCGTGGCCGCGATCTGCGGCCTGATCGCGACGCTCGTGCTGTATCGCACGGCCGATGCGCGCAACCAGTACAAGTCAGCCTGACGGCGGCCGGTATATCGCGCGGCGTCGGCCGCGCATCACATTGAAAAGGGAGCGCGATGCGCTCCCTTTTTCGCTTGCGGTCATGCGTCGCGCAGCATGTCGGCCACTGAGGCCGCCACATCGCGCCACGCGCCCGGGGCCGGCTGGCGGGCGACCCTGGCTCGCGGATACCACGGACAGTCGTCGCCGGTGAACCAGCGCCAGTCGGCCGCGAACGGCAGCATGACCCACAGCGGCTTGCCGAGCGCGCCCGCGAGGTGTGCGACCGCCGTGTCGATCGTGACGACGCCGTCCAGGCGTTCGATCAGCGCGGCCGTATCGGCAAAGTCGTTCAGCCGGCCGTCGAGACGATGCACGCGCGGATGCGCGTCGACGCGCGCCCGTTCGTCGTCGTCGAGCGCGGGCTGCAGCACGATCCAGTCGATGTCCGGCAGCGCGAGCAGCGGCGCGAGCGCGTCGAACGGCATCGAGCGGTTTTCCTGCGCCTGCCGGCGCCCCGACCATGCCAGGCCGAACTTGCGCTTCGATTGCCCGCCGAGCGAACCGCGAAAGCGCCGGCGGGCGCCGTCGGGTGCGTCGAGGTAGCGCGAGCCGACGATGTCGTCCGGCTGCAGCCCGAGCAGGAACGGCAGGCTCATCAGCGTGCACGCGACGTCCGCGGCAGGCGGCTTCGCGGCGCCTTGCGGGACGAGCGTCACGCGCCAGCGCGATGCGGCCGGCGTCAGCAGCGCGACGAGTTCCGGCTGGACTTCGAGCACCACGCGCGCGCAGCGTGCGCGGGCCAGCGGCACGAAGCGGACGAACTGCAGCGTGTCGCCGAACCCCTGTTCCGCGCGGATCAGCAGCGTGCGCGACGCGATCGGCTCGCCGTGCCAGCGCGGCAGCGCGCCGAGCGGTGTCGCGCCGGGCGTCTCGTGGCGCGCTTCGTAGGCGGGCAGGCCACGCGTGAAGTCGCGCAGCGTCAGCAGCGTGACTGCTCGGTGCAGCCGCGCGAGCGTGAGATCGGGCGCGACCCGCAGCGCCTGGTCGAATGCGCGCAGCGCCATCTCGTGCGCACCGAGCGCGTGATGCGCGTTGCCGAGATTCAGCCATGCGAGCCCGAACGACGGATCGAGCCCGACGGCGCGCTCGTAGTAGGGCAGCGCGTCGCGGTGGCGCGCCTGCGCGCAGAGCGCATTCGCGAGCCCGAACAGCGCGAGCGGAAACGGCGGGTGCAGCGCGAGCGCGGCTTCGAATGCCGCGGCTGCCTCGGCATGCCGGCCGACCGCGTCGAGCGTGTTGCCGAGATTGAAATGCGCGGCGACGAACCGCGGCTGCGCGGCAATCGCGGCCTGGAAGTGCGCGATCGCCTCGTCGGCGCGACCCATCGCGCTCAGCGCCATCGCGAGGTTGTTGTGCGCGCCCGCATGCCCGGGCCGGAGCTCGAGCGCGCGACCGAACGCGGCGAGCGCGTCGTCGTGGCGGCCGAGCGCGTTCAGCGCGTTGCCGAGATTGTTGTGGATCGACGCGTCGTCGGGCGTGAGCCGCAGCGCACGGCCGAAGGCGTCGATCGCATCGTCGTGACGCTGCAGTGCCGCATACGCGTTGCCGAGGTTGTAGTGCGCGAGCGGAAATTCGGGCGCGAGCGTCAGCGCGTTGCGAAAGCGGTCGATCGCTTCGTCGAGCCGGCCGAGCGCTTTCAGCGCGTTGCCGAGATTGAGCTGCAGCGCGGCATCGTCCGGACGCAGCGCGACGGCGCGGCCGACGAGATCGGCCGCCTCGGCGTGCTGGCCCTGCTGGTGCCGCAGCACGCCGAACAGGTGCAGCGCGTCGGCATCGGCGGGGTTGGAGGCGAGCGCGTTGCGATAGCCGTGCTCGGCCTCGGCGAGGCGGCCGGCGCGGTGCGCGGCGTACGCGTGGTCGAATGCGGAATCCATGACGCGAAAACTGGCGGAAAGCGCGTATTTTCCCACACCGCGCGGCGCGGCCGCGTATCGGCCGGTCGGCATATGGCCCCGTGACGCGGAGCGGCGTAGACTTGCAGAGTCGCGTGTCATCGAGGTTCTCATGGCTGACACACTGCCTGATATCCCGCCCGTGCTGATCGTCGGCGCGGGGCCCACCGGTCTCGCCGCGGCGATGAGCCTCGCACGGGCCCGCGTGCCGGTGCGCATCATCGATCGTCTCGTCGCGCCCGCGCCGTTTTCGCGTGCGATCGGCATCCAGGCGCGCACGCTCGAACTGCTGGAGCAGCATCGCGCGGTCGAGCCGTTTCTCGCGCTCGGTCATCGCGCGCATGCGGCCGAGCTGCACGCCGACGGCCGCGTGATCGCACGGCTCGATTTCGATCCGCTGCGAACGCGCTATCCGTATCTGATGTTTCTCGACCAGAGCGTTACCGAGCGGCTGCTCGCCGAGCACCTGGCCGGCATGGGCGTGAGCGTCGAACGCGGGACGGCGCTGACCGGCTGCGATGCGGGCGGCACGTCGCTCGACGTGACGCTGCGCCGCGCCGACGGCCGCGACGAGTCGTTCGCCCCGTCGTACCTGATTGCCGCCGACGGCGCGCACAGCACGGTGAGGCATCTGCTCGGCCTGGGCTTTGCCGGGCATGCGTTCGAACAGACTTTCCTGCTGGCCGATTTCGCGGCGATACCCGACTGGCCGGACGAAGAGATTCACCTGTTCACGACACCCGCCGGCATCGCGGGCCTGTTTCCGATGGGAGGCGGCCGTTACCGGCTCGTCGCGGACCGGCCGCCCCGCAGCGACGCGTCGCCCGACGCGCCGGCGCCGTCGCTCGACGAATGCGACGCGATCATCCGTGCACGCGTCGGCGCATCGATCTCGCCGAGCGATCTCGCGTGGTCGTCCTATTTTCACCTGCACAGCCGGATGGTCGACCGGCTGCGTCACGGCCGCGTGTTCTTCGCGGGCGACGCGGCGCACGTCCACAGCCCGGCCGGCGCGCAGGGCATGAACACCGGCATCCAGGAGGCGTTCAACCTGGGCTGGAAGCTCGCCCGTGTCCTCGGCGCAGGCGCACCCGAGCGATTGCTCGACACGTATCACGCGGAGCGCCACCCGATCGAGCGGGACGTATTGCGGCAGACCGGTTTCGTCACGCAGATCGTCGAAGCCGAGCGCGGCGCGATGAAGCTGCTGCGTGATCACGTCGTGCCGCTGCTGGCGTCGTTCGGGCCGATGCGCGACGCGGTGAGGCGCACGGTCAGCGAGCTCGGCGTGCAATACCGGAAGAGTCCGCTCACGCTCGAGCGCGTGCTCGATGGCGGCCCGCGGGCAGGCGAGCGGGCGCCCGACGCACTCGTACACGTGCTCGACGGGCCGCTCGGCCGCGCGCCCGGCACGGCGCGGCTATACGATCTTCACGATCCGGCCTGCTTCACGCTATTGCTGCTGGAAGAGCCGGTGGATACCGACGCCGGCGAGGTGCCGCCGATCCCGGCCGATGCGCAGGCGCTCGTGCAGGGGCTCGAACGGATCATGCCGGAAGCGGTGCGCGTGTGGCGCGTCGCCGATGCCGAAGGCGATGGTACGGCCGGGCTCGCGCAGGAATACGGCCGCTCGCGCCCGTCGTTCTATCTGCTGCGGCCCGACGGCTACGTTGCCGCGCGCGGGCGCACGGCGACCGACGCGAACGCGCTGCTGCGCCACTGCGAAAGCTGGTTCGCGGGCGTGTCGGTATCCGCGTAGCCGCGCGGTCAGGCGGGCGCCGCGGCGGGGACGAGCGACGCGCGATGCGCGGCGATCGCATCGCGCACGATCGGCGTCGCGCGTTGCCCGGCTTCGCTCGACGGATCGTCGAGCGCGGCCAGCAACGCACGGCGCATCCGCGGCTCCCAGAAGCGCCGGATATGCTCGGCGATCCCGGTCAGCGCTTCGTCGCGATCGGGCATCGATTCGAAGAATGCGCCGATCTGGTTGGCCATGTCGATCAGGTGTTCGTTGTTCATCGCAGTCTCACTTGCCCGTCGTCACGGCGGCCGGCTCGGCGGCGCGGCGCTCGAGCAGGTCGAGCTGCTCCGAGTTGAAGCGCGCATACGCTTGTTGCCAGTCGGACGGTTGCGCAACCGGCATCACCTGAACGGCCGTCACCTTGTATTCCGGGCAGTTCGTCGCCCAGTCGGAGCTTTCCGTCGTGATCACGTTCGCACCCGATTCGGGGAAGTGGAACGTCGTGTAGACGACGCCCGGCTGCATGCGCTCGGACACCAGCGCGCGCAACACCGTCTGACCGGCACGCGACTCGATGCCGACCCAGTCGCCCGTCCGGATTCCGCGATCTTCCGCGTCGTGCGGATGGATTTCGAGGCGATCCTCTTCGTGCCACCGGACGTTCTCGGTCCGGCGCGTCTGCGCGCCGACGTTGTATTGCGACAGGATGCGGCCCGTCGTCAGGATCAGCGGATAGCGCTGCGTGACTTTCTCCGGCGTCGGAATGAACTTGGTGATCACGAACCGGCCCTTGCCGCGCACGAACGTGTCGATGTGCATGGTCGGCGTGCCTTCCGGCGCGTGTTCGTTGCACGGCCACTGGATGCTGCCGAGCGCGTCGAGCTTCGCGTACGACACGCCCGAGAAGGTCGGCGTGAGCCGCGCGATCTCGTCCATGATTTCCGACGGATGCGTGTAGTGCATGTCGTAGCCGAGCGCCTGCGACAGCAGCAGCGTCACTTCCCAGTCCGCGTAGCCCGCGAGCGGCGGCATTACCTTGCGCACGCGCGAGATGCGGCGCTCCGCGTTCGTGAACGTGCCGTCCTTCTCGAGGAACGTCGAGCCCGGCAGCAGCACGTGCGCGTATTTCGCGGTTTCGTTCAGGAAGATGTCCTGCACGACGATGCATTCCATCGCCGACAGCGCGGCCGCGACGTGCTGCGTGTTCGGGTCCGACTGGACGATGTCCTCGCCCTGGCAGTAGAGCCCCTTGAAGCTGCCGTCGAGCGCCGCGTCGAACATGTTCGGGATGCGCAGGCCGGGCTCCGGTTGCAGCGTGGCCGACCAGGCTTCTTCGAACTGCGTGCGCACGACCGTGTCGCTGATGTGCCGGTAGCCGGGCAGTTCGTGCGGGAACGAGCCCATGTCGCACGAACCCTGCACGTTGTTCTGGCCGCGCAGCGGATTGACGCCGACGCCTTCGCGGCCGACGTTGCCGGTCGCCATCGCGAGGTTCGCGATGCCCATCACCGTCGTCGAGCCCTGTGCGTGTTCGGTCACGCCCAGGCCGTAATAGATCGCGGCGTTGCCGCCCGTCGCGTAGAGGCGCGCGGCCTCGCGCACCAGTTCGGCGGGCACGCCCGTCACGTCGGCGGTGGCCTCGGGCGAATTGTCGGTCTGCGCGACGAAGTCGCGCCATTGCTCGAACGCGCGCGTGTCGCAGCGCTCGGCGACGAATGCGTCGGCCACCAGCCCTTCGGTGACGATCACGTGCGCCAGCGCATTGACGATCGCGACGTTGGTGCCCGGGCGCAACTGCAGATGATGCGTGGCCTTCACGTGCGGGCCGTCGACGACGTCGATGCGGCGCGGGTCGATCACGATCAGCTTCGCGCCTTCGCGCACGCGCCGCTTCAGCCGCGAGCCGAACACCGGATGGCCGTCGGTCGGGTTCGCGCCCATCACGACGATCACGTCGGCCTGGCCGACCGAGGCGAACGTCTGCGTGCCGGCCGATTCGCCGAGCGTCGTCTTCAGGCCATAGCCGGTCGGCGAGTGGCACACGCGTGCGCAAGTATCGACGTTGTTGTTGCCGAACGCGGCGCGCACGAGCTTCTGCACGAGATAGGTTTCCTCGTTCGTGCAGCGCGACGACGTGATGCCGCCGATCGAATCGCGGCCGTACTTCTGCTGCAGCTTGCGGAACTGCGTCGCCGCGTAGGTGAGGGCTTCGTCCCAGCTGACTTCGCGCCACGGGTCGGTGATCTTCTCGCGGATCATCGGCTTCGTGATGCGGTCCTTGTGCGTCGCGTAGCCCCACGCGAAGCGTCCCTTCACGCACGCGTGGCCTTCGTTCGCGAGCCCGTTCTTGTGCGGCGTCATGCGCACGACCTGCGTGCCCTTCATCTCGGCCTTGAACGAGCAGCCGACGCCGCAGTATGCGCAGGTCGTGACGACCGAGTGCTCGGCCTGCCCGAGCTGCACGACGGATTTTTCCTGCAGCGTGGCCGTCGGGCAGGCGGCGACGCACGCGCCGCACGACACGCATTCCGACGCCATGAACGATTCGCTTTCGCCGGCGGCGACGCGCGATTCGAAGCCGCGCGCGGCGATCGTCAGCGCGAACGTGCCCTGCGTTTCCTCGCACGCGCGCACGCAACGGTTGCAGACGATGCACTTCGAGGGGTCGTACGTGAAGTACGGGTTCGATTCGTCCTTCGTGTCCTTCAGGTGGTTCGCGCCGTCGAAGCCGTAGCGCACTTCGCGCAGGCCGACCACGCCGGCCATGTCCTGCAGCTCGCAGTCGCCGTTGGCCGGGCAGGTGAGGCAGTCGAGCGGATGGTCGGAGATGTACAGCTCCATCACGTTGCGGCGCAGCGACTGCAGCCGGTCCGACTGCGTGCGCACCTTCATGCCGGCTTCGGCGGGCGTCGTGCACGACGCCGGATAACCGCGCCGGCCCTCGATCTCGACGAGGCACAGCCGGCACGAGCCGAACGGCTCGAGCGAATCGGTCGCGCAGAGCTTCGGGACATTGACGCCGGCTTCGATCGCCGCGCGCATCACCGACGTGCCGGCCGGCACCGTGACCGGCTGGCCGTCGATTTCGAGCGTGACGTCGGTGTCGGCGTGTCGTTGCGGCGTACCGTAGTCGGTGTCGTCGAACGGATCGAATGCGCGCGCCTGTGCGGCGCTCTTGCACGCGCATTGGCCCGAGCCGCAGCCGCCTTGGCGGACGTTGTTCGTGTCGAGGGACATGCAGGGCTCCTTCTGGGTCAGGCCGCAGCCTTGACCGGACGCGACGCGGCATCCTTGCCGGCGGCGAGTCCGAAATCTTTGGGGAAATGGTCGAGTGCGGACAGCACCGGGTACGGCGTCATGCCGCCCATCGCGCACAGCGAGCCGGCGAGCATGGTGTCGCACAGGTCGCGCAACAGCGTGACCTGTCGCTCCGACGTATCGCCGTGGCGAATCCGCGCGATCGTCTCGACGCCGCGCGTCGAACCGATTCGGCACGGCGTGCACTTGCCGCACGATTCGATCGCGCAGAACTTCATCGCGTATTCGGCCAGCTCGGCGAGATTCGACGTGTCGTCGTGCAGCACGATGCCGCCGTGGCCGACGACCGCGCCGATCGCCGTGTACGCCTCGTAGTCGAGCGGCACGTCCCACTGATGGTCGGGCAGGTAGGTGCCGAGCGGGCCGCCGACCTGCGCGGCGCGTGCCGGCCGGCCGCTGGCCGTGCCGCCGCCGAAGTCGAACAGCAGCTCGCGCAGCGTGACGCCGAACGCGAGCTCGACGAGGCCGCCGTGACGGATGTTGCCGGCAAGCTGGAACGGCAGCGTGCCGCGCGAGCGGCCCATCCCGTAGTCGCGATAGAACGCGGCGCCGCGCGCGAAGATCACGGGCGCCGTCGCGAGCGTGATCACGTTGTTGATCACGGTCGGTTGGCCGAACAGGCCCGCGAGCGCGGGCAGCGGCGGCTTCGCGCGCACGACGCCGCGCTTGCCCTCGAGCGATTCGAGCAGCGCCGTTTCCTCGCCGCATACGTACGAGCCCGCGCCTTTCGCGACGTGCAGCTCGAACGCATGCGCGGAGCCGAGCACGTGCTCGCCGAGCCAGCCGGCTTCACGCGCGCGGACGATCGCGGCTTCGAGCGTCGCGATCGCGTGCGGGTATTCGCTGCGCACATAGATGTAGCCGACCGTCGCGCCGGTGGCGACGCCCGCGATGATCATCCCTTCGATCAGGCAGTACGGATCGCATTCCATCAGCAGGCGGTCGGAGAACGTGCCCGAATCGCCTTCGTCCGCGTTGCAGACGATGTATTTCTGCGCGGCGCGTGCTTGCCGCACGGTACGCCACTTGATGCCGGCCGGGAACGCCGCGCCGCCGCGGCCGCGCAGCCCCGATTCGATCAGCGTTTCGCAGGCGGCGTCGCCATCGAGCGCCAGTGCGTTCTTCAGGCCGGCGAGGCCGCCGTGCTGCAGGTAGTCGTCGATCGACAGCGGATCGGTCAGGCCGATCCGCGCGAACGTGAGCCGCTGCTGACGGGCGAGGTAGGGCAGCGCGTCGACGAGGCCGACACTGCTCGGATGCGTGCCGCCTTCGAGCCAGCCGGCGTCGAACAGGGCCGGCACGTCGGCGGCCGACAGGTTCGCATAGCCGACGCGGCCGGCGGCCGTCCCGACCTCGACGAGCGGCTCGAGCCACAGCAGCCCGCGCGACCCGTTGCGGATCAGTTCGACCGCGATGCCGCGCCGTTCGGCTTCGGCCACGATCGCGGTGGCGAGCGCGTCGGCGCCGAGCGCCAGCGCGGACGAATCGCGCGGAACGTAGATGAGGGTCGTCATGCGGCCTCCGGCGTGTGGGCGAGCGCGTCGGCCAGCAGCGCGTCGAACTTCTCCGGCGTGACCTTGGCGTGGAGCACGCCGTTGACCGTCATCGACGGCGATTGCGCGCACAGTCCGAGGCAATAGACCGATTCGAGCGCGACGTCGTCCGGCGTACGGGGCGCGGCGGCATCGCCGTGCGCCGCGTCGAACCGGCAGCCGGTGCGGGCTTCCGCGTGGGCGGCGAGCGTTTCGCAGCCCATGCTGCGGCACGCTTCGGCGCGGCACATCTGGA
>Ga0268252_1000405_pt1 | contig 28205 bp, 33 predicted proteins | sample AgamicMgSfrz_FD_200244 | JGI IMG/M metagenome (GOLD analysis project Ga0268252, IMG submission 200244) | Agave microbial communities from Guanajuato, Mexico - Mg.Sf.rz (v2) (version 3) | ecosystem: Host-associated > Plants > Phyllosphere > Phylloplane/Leaf | place: Guanajuato, Mexico | collected... | reverse complement strand
CGGTATCGGCCGTCATGGATTGGATGGTTAAATCTTGTGGAAACCGGGGTCCGGCAGGCGCGGCGCGCTTCCCGGGCCTTTTTTTTAGCCGTATAAATCACCTCGTTCAAAAGAGGGATAACCCTGTCAGGTGTTTACCAGATAGCGAAATATCGTCGAACTCATCAACTTATAGATCATAAGAACAGAGTAGTAACCAGGGCCGGCGGAACTGCGGAGCAGGTGTTCGCAAATCGACGCACGGGGAGGTGTCATGGAGCAGGGCAAAGACCGGTCACTGGTCGCCAAAGTGATGGATGGGCTTGTCGCGGGTATCGTCGAAGACAAGTACGGCGGCATCTTGCCGCCACAGGACGTGCTGTCGAAAGAGTTCGATGTGAGCCGCACGGTGATGCGGGAAGCGTTGTCGATGTTGCTTGCGCGCGACATGCTCGACGTGCGTCCGAAAGTCGGGACGCGCGTGCGGCCGATGCGCGACTGGCGGATGATCGACGAAGACGTCGTGAGCTGGCGATTTCGGGCAAAGCCCGATCCGCAGTTCATGCGCGACGTCATCGAATTCCGGATGCTGATCGAACCACGCGCGACCGCGCAGGCGGCGGTGCGTGCGACGGCGGCCGACATTGCGGGCATTCGCGAAGCGTTCGATGCGTTCAAGGTGCTGCAGCCGGGCGACCCCGGCTACGACACGGCGGACGAGTTGCTGCATACGCGGATCGTCCAGGCGAGCGGCAACCAGTTCTTCCAGCAGATGGCGGCGATCGTGCGCGGGGCAGTGCGTCTCGTGAATCCGCGCGTCGTGCAGAAGGAAGGCGCGCACGACATCGCGGTGAAGGCGCATGCGCGGGTCGTCGATGCGATCGAGCGACGCGACCCGCGCGAAGCCGAAGCGGCGTCGCTCGCGCTGATCGATTTCAGCGCGGACGAGATTTCGCGCGATTTCTCGGTCGACGTGCCGGTGCGTGCCTGACGCGGCACGTGTCGCTCATCCGTGTGCCGCCGGGCCGTTTATCATGACGGCCGGCCGGCAGCGTGCCGGCTACCGTCATACGACCGACACGGAAGATCAGGATGAACGACAACGACCATCGCCCGGTGCGCTTCGGCATCGTCGGTGCAGGCGGCATTGCGCGCCGCTTCGCGCAAAGCCTCGCCCACGTGCCGGGCGCCACGTTCGCCGGCGCCTGGGCCCGCCGCGCCGACGCAGCGGCCACTTTCTGCGCGACATACGGCGGCACGCCTGCCGCGAGCCTCGACGCGCTCCTCGCGAGCGATATCGACGCGGTCTACATCGCGACGCTCCATGACAGTCACGCGCAGTACACGCTGGCCGCACTGGCTGCCGGCAAGGCCGTGCTGTGCGAGAAACCCGCGGCGCTGAACGCCGCGCAACTCGACACGGTGCTGCACGCGGCGCGCGATGCCGGGCTGCTCTTCATGGAGGCGATGAAGCCGCCATTCTTCCCGCTGTACCGTCAGTTGCGTGCGCACCTGCGTGACGATCCGATCGGCGAGATCCGGCTCGTGCGGGCGGGCTGCGCATCGTCGTCAGTGCCGGAGGACCATTCCGTCTATCGGCTCGATCGTGCGGGCGGCGCGTTGCTCGACATCGGCATCTACGAGGCGTTTCTTGCCGTCGACTGGCTCGGCGCCGCGCGCGACGTGCAGACGCTCGGCCGCGTCGGTGCGACGGGGGTCGATCTGTTCGCGAGCCTGAACAGCGTGCATGCGAACGGCGGAATCGCGCAGCTCTTTTGCGGCCTCGACGTGATGGGGCGCGGCGATGCGCTGATCGCCGCGGCGGGCGGCCACGTGACGATTCACGAGAAGTGGTGGAACCCCGAGCGCGCGACGATCCGCTATGCGGACGGGCGTACCGTCGAACTCGATGCGCGGGCCGAAGGCGGCGGGCTGAACTACGAAACCGCGCATTTCTGCGACCTGCTGCGCGCGGGCGAAACCGAAAGCCCGATCATCACGCACGACCATTCGCGGCAGATGATCGCGATGACCGATGCGGCGCGCGCCGTGCTCGGCGTGCGTTATTCGGGCGAATAGACGGAACAGGCGGGAAGGCGGGCGCCGGGACCGCGAGCGCGGCCCGGCGCAACGGCGCGGCTCAATGCCGCGACGGCAGCGACAGGCGCTTTTCGTACCAGCGCTGCACCCATTCGAGGATCTGGCACAGGACCCAGTACACGGCCGCGGCGGCGAGATAGAGCGGCAGCGGCTGATAGGTCGCCGCGATCACTTCCTGCGCGCTGCGCAGCAGTTCGGTCACGGTGATCACGGACACGAGCGACGTGTCCTTGATCAGGCTGATCAGGCTGTTCGACAGGCTCGGCACCGCGATGCGCAGCGCCTGCGGGCCGATCACGTAGCGCAGCGTCTGCCCCCACGACAGCCCGAGACTGTACGCGGCGAGCCACTGGCCGCGCGCGATCCCGTTGATCGCGCCGCGCATGCTTTCCGACATGTAGGCCGCGACGTTCGCGGACAGAGCGATGACGCCGGCCGGCGTCGGATCGAGCGAGATGCCGAGGCTCGGCAGCCCGTAATAGATGACGAAGATCTGCACGAGCAGCGGCGTGCCGCGCATCAGGCTCACGTATGCGCGTGCCAGCCACGCGAGCGCGTTGACCCAGATGCGCTCGAAGCCGTCGAGCGCTTCGCTCTGCCGGATGCCCATCATCGCGAGCACGACGGCGCCAAGCAGGCCGAACACCATCGACAGCACGGCGAACTTGACGGTCAGGACGGCGCCCTGGGCGAGCACCGGCAGCGATTGGACGAGCAGGGACGTTGTCGACATGGAGTGCGAATCGAATGCGTGCGCGAAAGCGCAATCATAAACCGGGCCGATAAAACAAAGGGCGGCATCGTTGCGGATGCCGCCCTTTCCGGCCCGCCGTCAGGCGGGAAATGCAGGCGTGCTTACTTGATCGGTTTCGTCACGTCGATGCCGAACCACTTGTCGGAGATCTTCGTGAACGTGCCGTCGGCCTCGAGTTGCGCCATCGCGTCGTCGATCGCCTTCTGGAACTTCGGGTTGCCCTTCTTGAACGGGATGCCGGACGGGTTCGCCGAACCGACGTTCGCGCCCGGGCGCAGCGGCAGTTGCGAATTCTTCGTCAGGTATGCGAGCATCAGGCGGTCGTTGAGCGCCGCGTCGAGGCGGCCGGCCGCGAGATCGCGCAGGTACTCGGGCGCGCCCGGGTACGTCTTCACGTCGATGCCCGGTACCGATTTCGCCATGTCCATGTAGTTCGTGCCGAGCGCGACACCGAGCTTCTTGCCCTTCAGGTCTTCCAGCGACTTGAATTGGCGCGTGTCGTCCTTGCGCTGGATCAGCTGCGCGGACGAGTACGTGTACGCGGGCGAGAAGTCGAGCGTTTCCTTGCGCTTGTCGGTGATGCCGACCTGGTTGGCGATCACGTCGAACTTGCCGGCCTGCAGGCCCGCGATGATGCCGCTCCATTCGGTCGTCACGAATTCGGCCTTCACGCCGAGCTTCGCGGCGACGGCTTTCGCGATATCGACGTCGAAGCCGACGAGCTCGCCTTGCGGGCTCTTCGAGTTGAACGGCGGGAACGTGCCCTCGAGGCCGACGCGCAGCGTGCCGCGTTGCTTGACCTGGTCGAGGAGGTCGGCCGCGTGGGCGGTCGCCGCGGCGAACGACGTGCCGATCACGCCGGCAACCAGCAGCTTCTTCAGCAGCGAAGATTTCATCGTGTGTGTCCTTGCCCTGTCCGGGTCAATGATTCTGATCGTGAAACGACGATAGCAAGAACGCTATCGATCATCAAATACAGTTTGTTTATGCCTATATTACGCGCTGCGTTCGCGGGCGATCGCCTTCACGCATTCGGATACGAGTGCCGGGCCGCGATAGATGAAGCCGGTATAGAGCTGGACGAGCGCCGCGCCGGCCGCCAGCTTCGCGCGGGCGTCCTCGCCCGAGAAAATGCCGCCGACGCCGATGATCGGCACGTCGTTGCCGACTTCCGCGTGCAGCTTGCGGATCACTTCGTTCGACGCGTCGAACACGGGGCGGCCCGACAGGCCGCCGGCTTCGTCCGCGTGCGGCAGGCCCTGGACGGCCGCGCGCGACAGCGTCGTATTGGTGGCGATCACCGCTTCGATCTTGTGGCGCAGCAGCGTGTCGCCGATTTCCTTGACCTGTTCGTCGTCGAGATCGGGCGCGATCTTCAGCGCGAGCGGCACGAGCTTGCCGTGCAGGTCGGCCAGGCGCTGCTGCTTGTCCTTCAGCGCGGCGAGCAGTGCGTCGAGCTCGCCTGCGCCCTGCAACTGGCGCAGGTTCTTCGTGTTCGGCGACGAGATGTTGATCGTCACGTAGCTCGCGAACGGGTACACGCGCTCGAGGCAGTACAGGTAATCCTCGGCGGCGCGTTCGATCGGCGTGTCGGCGTTCTTGCCGATGTTCAGGCCGAGGATGCCGCGATAGCGGGCGGCCTGGACGTTCTTCACGAACTGGTCGACGCCGTGGTTGTTGAAGCCCATCCGGTTGATCAGCGCCTGGGCCTGCGGCAGCCGGAACATCCGCGGGCGCGGGTTGCCGGGTTGCGGGCGCGGCGTGACCGTGCCGACCTCGATGAAGCCGAAGCCGAGCGCCGCGAGGCCGTCGATGGCCGCGCCGTCCTTGTCGAGGCCGGCCGCGAGGCCGACCGGGTTGCGGAACGTGAGCCCCATCACGGTGCGCGGCGCGTCGGGCACGCGGGCCGACAGCGCGCAGGCGAGGCCCGTGCGTCCGGCCGCGCCGAGCGCGCGCAACGTAAGGTGGTGAGCGTCTTCCGCATCCATTTTGAACAGGGATGCGCGGGCCAGCGGGTAGAGGGAACTGAACACGGGAGTTGGGCGGACAGCCGGAATGAATGACAACCCGCTATTTTACCGGGAGTTGCGCGGCACGGGCGTGCTTTGCTTCGTAGCCTCCGCGGCGTGCGTCAGCCCGAGCCGGAATGCCCGCCTGGCAAGGGCGCGCGCGCCAGCGCCGCGTCGACGGGCGGCAGGTCGATCCGTTCCGGATCGAGCGTCTTCCAGCGGCCGTCGATCAGCCCTTCGAGCGGGTGGAAGTTCGCCTTGTAGGCCATCTTCGGGCTCTCGCGAATCCAGTAGCCGAGGTACACGTAGGGCAGCCCGAGGCTCTTCGCCTGCTCGATCTGCCACAGGATGTTGTAGGTGCCGTAGCTCGTGTGCCGGTCATCCGGCTCGAAGAACGTATAGACCGACGACAGCCCGTCGCCGAGGATGTCGATCATGCTGACCATCCGCAGCTTGCCGGGTTCGCCGCCCGGTGCGTCGAGGTCGCGGAATTCGACGAGGCGCGAGTTGATCCGGCTTTGCAGCAGGAATTGTTCGTACTGGTCGCGGCTGTCGCGATCCATGCCGCCGCCTGCGTGGCGCGCGGACTGGTAGCGCATGTAGAGCGCGTAGTGCTCTTCGTCGTAGTGCAGCGGCGAGACTGTCGCGACCAGCGCGCGGTGCCGCTTCCACATCCTGCGCTGCGTGCGCGTCGGCGCGAACTCGCCGACCGGCACGCGCACCGGCACGCAGGCGCGGCAGCCGTCGCAGTACGGGCGGTACGTGAAGACGCCCGAGCGGCGGAAGCCGGCCTTCACGAGCTCGGTGTAGATGTCGGAATTGATCAGGTGGCTCGGCGTCGCGACTTGCGAGCGCGCGATGCGGCCGTCCAGATAGCTGCACGGATAGGGCGCCGTTGCATAGAATTGCAGCGCCGAAAGCGGTGAAAGCGGCAGCTCAGTCGGGTGAGTCATGGGCAGCTCTCGATGCAGGGAAGGAGTGCCGCGCTAGCGCTCGGTCCCGGTGGGCGCCGCCGTTTCGGCGGGGCTCGTCAGCGCGGCGAGCACGCGCTTGTCGAACTGCCACGGAATCGGCGGTTCGGCTACCGCGCTGCGCACGTGAGCGACAAAGGCCTTGCGTGCGATCTCGCGGCCGCCGAGCGACGCTAGATGCGACGTATTCTGCTGGCAGTCTATCATCTCCAGCCCCTGCTCGCGAAGGTGCGCGATGAGCGCGGCCAGCGCGATTTTCGACGCATCGGTCACGTCCGCATACATCGACTCGCCGAAAAACATCCGGCCGAACGACACGCCGTACAGCCCGCCGACGCGGCGCCCGTCGTGCCACGTCTCGATGCTGTGCGCGTTGCCGGAGCGGTAGAGCGACGTATAGGCGTCGATGATCTCGGCGGTGATCCACGTGCCGCGCTGCCCGCGGCGCGGCGCCTGGGCGCATGCCCGCATCACGCCGGCAAAATCGTGATCGACGCGCACTTCCCATTCCGGCGCGCGCAGCACGCGCTTCAGCGTCTTGCGCAGCGACGGCGATACCTTGAATTCGGCCGGCACGAGGATCATGCGCGGGTCGGGGCTCCACCACAGCACCGGCTGGCCGTCCGAGTACCACGGGAAGATGCCGCGCAGGTAGGCGTCGATGAGCCGCGACGGCAGCAGGTCGGCGCTCGCGGCGAGCAGCCCGGGCGCCCCGGTCGCGGGACCGAGCGCGCGTTCGATGGACGGAAACGGATCGTCCGGGCCGAGCCAGGGAACCATGGGTGCGGGGCTCAGCCGTTGCGCAGCGAGCGGAAGATGTCGCCGGTGTGCACGCCGTAGTCGCCGGCGGCGCGATCCGCGAAGAAGAAGCGCAGGGTCTGGCTGACGGTCGGGAACGCGATCTCGTCCCACGGGATGTCGGCTTCGTCGAACAGTTTCACTTCGAGGCTTTCCTCGCCGGCTTCGAAACCCGGATCGGTGAGCCGCGCAAGATAGAACAGGTGGACCTGGTGCACGTGCGGCACGTTGAGCAGCGTGAACAGGTTCTGCACCTCGACGCGCGCGCCGGCTTCCTCGAGCGTTTCGCGCGCAGCGGCTTCCGCGGTCGTCTCGCCCATTTCCATGAAGCCCGCCGGCAGCGTCCAGAATCCGTAGCGCGGTTCGATCGCGCGGCGGCACAGCAGGATCTGGTCGCCCCAGACCGGCACCGTGCCGACGACGTTGCGCGGATTCTGATAGTGGATCGTGCCGCAGTGATCGCAGACGAAGCGCTCGCGGTTGTCGCCCGGAGGAATGCGCGCGAGGACTTCGTGACCGCAGACGGAGCAGAATTTCATGTCGAATGGAAGGGACGAGGTGATGCGAGTGTATCACCGGGCCGCGGCATTCTCGAACGCCTGCGCATGGGGCGGCGTGTCATGCGAAACGGTGGGTGCGCGGGTGGCGCGCGAGCGAAGAGGGCGCGGCGCCCGGACGCGTAAAAACAAAAAGCCCGGCACGAAGCCGGGCTTTTTGCGAAATTCTGGACGGTTGGTTGCGGGGGTAGGATTTGAACCTACGACCTTCGGGTTATGAGCCCGACGAGCTGCCAGACTGCTCCACCCCGCGTCCGTCGAAGAAATGAATTATATGGGCTAACCCGAATGCGTGCAAGTATTTTCTGACAATCGCATGACGAGCGCGGGTGGGGCCGGTACGGGAAGGCACGTGCGCTAGAATCGAGCGGTTTGTGTCGTCATCCCGGCAGCGGCCCTGCGCGATCGCATCGGCGCCGTTGCGACTCTCATTACTGCATCGACGGATTCATGGACATCGCTCACGATCTGCAATCGATCGGCGCGCAGGAACAGGCGCTCGTGTTTCCCCATTTCGACCCGGCCCGTGCGTGGGCGCTCGGCAACCGGATGCATGCGCTCGCGACGTCGCGCGGTCATGCGATCGCGATCGACATCGTCACGTTCGGCCAGCCGTTGTTCTATGCGGCGCTCGCGGGAGCCACGCCCGACAATGCCGACTGGGTGCGCCGCAAGCGCAACGTCGTCGCGCATTTTCGCCGTAGTTCGTATGCGATCGGCCTGCGCATGCAGCAGGCCGGCGCGACGCTCGCGGACAAGCACGGGCTGCCAGTCGCCGAGTATGCGTCGCACGGCGGCTCGTTTCCGCTGACCGTGGCCGGTGCCGGCGTGATCGGCTCGATCACCGCGTCCGGGTTGCCGCAGCGTGCGGATCACGAGTTCGTCGTCGAGGCGCTGTGTGCGGAGCTCGGTCACGACTACGCGGTACTGGCCCTCGCAAGGAGCTGAGCGATGCAACTGCCTGGTTACGCATGGCTCGCGATCGCGATCGTCGCGGAAGTGATCGGCACGTCCGCGCTGCGCGCGGCGGACGGCTTCACGCGCTTGGGGCCGTCGGTGCTCGTCGTCGCCGGTTACGGCGTCGCGTTCTACTGCCTGTCGCTCACGTTGCGCACGATGCCCGTCGGCATCATCTATGCAGTCTGGTCGGGCGCCGGCATCGTGCTGATCACGCTCGTCGCGATGCTGCTCTATCGCCAGGTGCCGGACGTGCCGGCGGTGATCGGCCTCGGGTTGATCATCGCGGGCGTCGTGGTGCTGAACCTGTTCTCGAAGATGCAGGCGCACTGAGCGTGCGACCGCCGTTTGCCGGATGACCTTCATGACCGATTCCCCTTCCGCCGCCGTGTCCGCCGAATCCACCCAGCCCGACGTGCGCGCGTATGTCGCGAACCGCATCGGCTTTCTCGAACTGAACCGGCCGAAGGCGCTGAATGCGCTGTCGGTCGGCATGATCCGGCTGATGCAGCAGGCGCTCGACGCGTGGCGCGACGATCCCGACGTCGTCGCGGTCGTGGTGCACAGCCCGCACCCGCGCGCATTCTGCGCGGGCGGCGACGTGCGCTTCTTCCACGACGCGTGGCAGCGCGGCGACCGCGATGCGGTCGACACGTTCTTCATCGAGGAGTACACGCTGAACCATGCGATCTTCACGTATCCGAAGCCGTACATCGCGCTGATGCACGGCGTCGTGATGGGCGGCGGCATGGGGATTTCGCAGGCGGCGCGGCATACGGGCGGCCTGCGCGTCGTGACCGACTCGACGAAGATGGCGATGCCCGAAACGCGCATCGGCCTGTTTCCGGACGTCGGGATGAGCTGGTTTCTCGCGCGCACGCCCGGCGCGATCGGCCGCTATCTCGCGGTGACCGGCGCGACGCTCGACGCGGCCGGCGCGCTGTACGCGCAACTCGCCGACGTCTATCTGCCCGATGCCGCGCTGCCGGCGCTGCTCGACACGCTACGTACCGCGCGCATCGACAGCGGTGCGCAGGCCGTCGGGTGCGTGACCGACGCGGCGGCCGCGCACAAGGTCGTGCCGACGCCGGACACGTCGGCGCTCGCCGACGCGCGCACCGGGATCGACCGGCATTTCGCGCAGCCCGACCTCAACGCGATCCTCGCGTCGCTCGACGCCGAGCCGGATTGCGCGGCGGTCGACGGGTGGATCGAGAAGGCGACCCACGCGATGCGCGAGCAGTTGTCGCCGCTGTCGATGGCTGTATCGCTCGAAGTCGTCGAACGCGCGCGCGGCGCGACGATGGCCGATTGCCTGCGGCGCGATCTCGATCTCACGCGCTCGACCTTCGCGCGCGGCGACGTGATCGAAGGCGTGCGCGCGCTGATCGTCGACAAGGATCACCAGCCGGTGTGGCGCTTCAAGTCGGCCGCCGACGTCGGGCGCGCCGACGTGCTCGCGATGTTCGACAGCCCGTGGACGCCCGATACGCATCCGCTGCGCGCGCTGAAGGACTGACGTCGATCAGGCTGATTCGCGCGGAAGGATCGATGCGCGGGGAAGAAACGAAAAGGCCGCGTGCACGATGCACGCGGCCTTTTTGATGGATGTCGGCCGGTCCGGGCCCGAAGGACGCGTCGCCCGCGCCGGCGTTATTCGTCGCCCGCGTCGTCCGACATGAACGCGCGCATGAACACGAGCGCGCCGAAGCCCCATACCGCGTTCGCCGCGAAGCCGGCCGCGAGCACGGGCATCATGTTGCCCGACGGCCAGATGCCGCGCAGCGGATCGATCGCGAACACGCGGGCGGCCGTCAGCACGATACCGCCGAACACGAGCGCGCCGATCCACGATGCTTCGCGTTCCGGCGACACGCGCAACAACCACGCCATCGGAATCGCGCAGCACGCGCTGATCAACGCATTCGCGACAAATTCAGGAATACCGAGCGGCGCGAACGGTTGTGTCGAGAAGCCGGTTGCGGCGATCAGATCGGCCGTGTGGAGGAGGGCGAGCGTGGCCTCGCGGAAGAACAGTGCGGCCAGGAAGCCGGACAGGAAGGGCAGGATGACTTTCTGCATCGATGAGTGCACCGCAGGCGCGCACGGCCGAAGCCGTATGCGCGGAGTTATTCGGATAGGTGCGCCATTATAGGGCCCGGCCGCGGCGATATTCGCTCCAGCGTCGTGCTAATCACGAAAGCGGAAAACCTAAGCTCAAAAAAATCGTTCCAAAGCCCTGTACCGATCCCTAGACTGTTTCCTCAGAAACAGCCGTGCGATCGCGTCCTCGTCCGCTGCACGGCCTGACCGGCGAGCCATCCCGATTCGAATGCACACCATGCATGCGTCGCTCCTCCGCGACGCGAGCAGGGCGACGTTTTTTTCAAATTTCGGCAGTGACAGTCAAGCAGGAGCAGCAGATGAATGTGTTCTGGTTTATTCCCACGCATGGCGACAGCCGCTATCTCGGCACGGCCGAAGGCGCGCGCGCCGCGGACTACGATTACTTCAAGCAGGTCGCCGTGGCGGCGGATACGCTCGGCTACGACGGCGTGCTGCTGCCGACCGGCCGTTCCTGCGAGGATGCGTGGGTCGTCGCATCGAGCCTCATTCCGGCGACGCAACGCCTGAAATTCCTGGTCGCCGTGCGTCCCGGCATCGCTTCGCCGGGGCTCGCCGCGCGGATGGCCGCGACCTTCGACCGTCTGTCGGGCGGCCGCCTGCTGATCAACGTCGTTACGGGCGGCGATGCGGCCGAGCTCGAAGGCGACGGCCTCTTCGCCGATCACGACACGCGCTACGAGATCACCGACGATTTCCTGAACATCTGGCGCGGACTGCTCGCCGCATCGCACGACAACGACGGGTTCGACTACATCGGCAAGCACCTGCAGTCGAAAGGCGGCAAGGCGCTTTATCCGCCCGTCCAGCATCCGCATCCGCCGCTGTGGTTCGGCGGCTCGTCGCCGGCCGCTCACGCGATCGCCGCCGATCACATCGATACCTATCTGACCTGGGGCGAGCCGCCCGAGGCCGTCGCGAAGAAGATCGCCGATATCCGCGCCCGTGCCGACGCGCGCGGCCGCAAGATCAAGTTCGGCATCCGCCTGCACGTGATCGTGCGCGAGACCGAGGACGAGGCATGGCGCGACGCCGATCGGCTGATCAGCCGGCTCGACGACGACACGATCGCGCGTGCGCAGAAAGCGTTCGCGAACATGGATTCGGAAGGCCAGCGCCGGATGGCCGCGCTGCACGGCGGCAAGCGCGGCGGCCGCGAGGCGCTCGAGGTCTATCCGAACCTGTGGGCCGGCGTGGGGCTCGTGCGCGGCGGCGCCGGCACGGCGCTCGTCGGCAATCCCGAGCAGGTCGCGGAACGGATGCGCGAATACGCGGATCTCGGCATCGAGACGTTCATCCTGTCCGGCTATCCGCACCTCGAGGAGTCGTATCGCTTCGCGGAACTCGTGTTCCCGCTGATCAAGGGCGAGGGCGTCAAGAAGGCGGCTGGTCCGCTGTCGGGGCCGTTCGGCGAGATCGTCGGCAACAACTATCTGCCGAAGACGAGCCAGAGCTGAGCGACGGAGGCTTGCGATGACAACGAAAACGTCGACGACGGGCGTCGCCGTGGCCGCCCGCGCGTGGCGCGGCGTCGCGCCGTGGCTCGTGCCGCTCGCGTTGCTGGTGGTGTGGGAAGTCGGTGCGCGCACCGGCTGGCTGTCGACCCGCGTGCTGCCCGAGCCGGTGGCGGTCGTGCGCGCCGCCTGGTCGCTCGTGACGTCGGGCGAAATGTGGGCGAACGTGAAAGTGAGCACGTGGCGCGCGCTGTTCGGCTTCGCGATCGGCGGTGGCGTCGGCCTTGCGCTGGGGCTTGCGACCGGGCTGTCGAAGGCCGCCGAGGTCGCGCTCGACTCGACGATCCAGATGATCCGCAACATCCCGGCGCTCGCGATGATCCCGCTCGTGATCCTGTGGTTCGGCATCGACGAGAAGGCGAAGCTGTTCCTCGTCGCGCTCGGCGTGTTCTTCCCCGTCTACATCAACACGTATCACGGGATTCGCTCGGTCGACGCGAACCTGATCGAGATGGCGAAGAGCTACGGCGTGCGCGGCTTCGCGCTGTACCGCGACGTGATCCTGCCCGGCGCATTGCCGTCGATCCTCGTCGGCGTGCGTTTCGCGCTCGGCCTGATGTGGGTGATGCTGATCGTCGCGGAAACGATCTCCGCGCAGTCGGGCATCGGCTACATGACGATGAACGCGCGTGAATTCCTGCAAACCGACGTGGTGGTGGTCGGCATCCTGCTGTACGCGGTGCTCGGCAAGCTGGCCGATGTGCTGGCGAAATGGATCGAGCGCGTGACGCTGCGCTGGCACCCCGCCTATCAATCAGGAGCAAAGGCATGAATGCGACGACTTCGGCGGCCGCCTACGGCCCGCTCGCCGGCGCAGACCTCGAGGCCGAACTGGCGCAGGCCCGCGTCGCGGACAGCGATGCGCGTGACGCGGCGATCCTCGAACATGATGGCAGCGCATCGGTCGTACCGCTCGCGCGGCGGCGCGCGGGCGGTACGGCACCCGACGACGCGGTCACGCTGTCGGGCGTCAGCAAGCGCTTCGGCGCGCGCACGGTGCTCGACAACGTCGAGCTCGGCATCGCGCGCGGCAGCTTCGTCGCGATCGTCGGCCGCAGCGGCTGCGGGAAATCGACGCTGCTGCGTCTCGTCGCGGGGCTGGAGCAGCCGAGCAGCGGCGCGCTCGTGACGCGCGGCGAGGGCGGCGGCGTGCTCGATACACGGATCATGTACCAGGATGCGCGCCTGCTGCCGTGGAAGACCGTGCTGCAGAACGTGATGCTGGGTCTCGGCCGCGGTGCGCGCGACCAGGCCCGCGCGGTGCTCGACGAAGTCGGGCTGCTGGAACGCGCGAACGACTGGCCCGCGCAACTGTCGGGCGGCCAGCGGCAGCGTGTCGCACTGGCCCGCGCGCTCGTGCACCGGCCGCAACTGCTGCTGCTCGACGAGCCGCTCGGCGCGCTGGATGCGCTCACCCGCATCGAGATGCATGCGCTGATCGAGCGCCTGTGGCGCGAGCATCGGTTCACTGCGCTGCTCGTCACGCACGACGTGCAGGAGGCCGTCGCGCTCGGCGACCGCATCCTGCTGATCGAGCAGGGGCGCGTGGCGCTCGACCAGGCGGTGCCGCTCGACCGGCCGCGTGCCCGCGCGTCGGCCGCATTCGCGGCGCTGGAGGATCGCGTGCTGAAACGCGTGCTCGCCGGCGGCCCCGGCGCGGCCGATCACGACGCCGAGCATGAAGCAGACAAGGTTCGACCGGTCGGGCAGATCCGCTGGGCCGTTTAATTCCGGGCGGCTCCGGCCGCCCGTTCTGAGACTTTTTTCTTCGGAGCGATCATCCCGATGAGCATCACTGCAATCAACGTACGAAACCAGTTCAAGGGCAAGGTCAAGGAGATCATTCGCGGGTCCGTGGTCTCCGAAGTCGACGTCGAGACGCCGTTCGGCATCGTCACGTCGGTGATCACCACCCGTTCGGTGGACGAACTCGAACTGAAGGTCGGCGCCGAAGTCGTCGCGCTCGTGAAGTCCACGGAAGTCTCGATCGCGCGTCTCTGAGCGCGCGGGTCGCGCCCCCGTGCGGCGTCGGCGGGCAGTGTGCCCGGCGGCGCCGCATTGCATTCGCGCAGCGCGTTTGCCTCGGTATTCGGCTTCCGGACGAAGTGCTAGGATGGAACGACACCGATGCCGGAGGCCAACGCATGACCCCCATCCTTTCCCCCGAAGCCATCGAGGCGCTGAAATGGATCGACCAGTTCGGCGACAGCCGGCCGGTTCCCGCCGCATTCGACGACGTCGTCTACGCGTTGCTGAATGACGGGCTGATCTATCAGGCGGCGGCCGACCGGGTCGACCTGACGGCCGATGGCCGGTCATTTTTGTCCGACGAATACGATTGAGCGCGCGGCGCCGGCCGCGCAGGCGGCCGGGCGCGGCGTCGCCACGGAGCGTGCGATGGAACCGAGAGGCAGCGACCTCGGCGATTTCAGCGAGCCGTACCGCGGCTTCGAGATCGAGGTGAAGACCGAGCAGGTCTGGGACGGCGAGCATGCGCACTATCGCGTGCTGCAGGGCGATGCCGTGCGGATCGACTGGCGGCTGGTCAAGGTCGACGGGATGCTGCTCACCGAACGGCGCGTGATCGAGCGGGTGTTCGACGCGGCGCGCCGGGCGGTCGATGTGGAACTGGACGGCCGGTAGCGCGCGGGTCGGGCGGGTATGGCCGGTATTGCGGTAAAATAGCCGGTTGTTTCCGTGCCGCCTGGCCTGTACCCGAATTCCATGTCCGTTCCGTCCTCGCTTCCCCCTCGCCGTGTATCGGTCGCGCCAATGCTCGACTGGACGGACCGCCATTGCCGTTCGTTCCACCGCACGCTGACGCGCAATACGTGGCTGTATACGGAGATGATCACGACGGGTGCGCTGCTGTTCGGCGATGCCCAGCGGCATCTCGCGTTCACGCCGAGCGAATCGCCAGTCGCGCTGCAACTGGGCGGCAGCGAGCGGGACGACCTCGCGCGCGCGGCGAAACTCGGCGAGCAGTGGGGCTACGACGAAATCAACCTGAATTGCGGGTGTCCGTCCGAGCGCGTGCAGCGCGGCGCGTTCGGTGCGTGCCTGATGAACGAGCCGCAGCTCGTCGCCGACTGTGTGCGGGCGATGCGCGATGCGGTGTCGGTGCCGGTGACGGTCAAGCATCGGATCGGTGTCGATGCGGTCGAGGATTACGCGTTCGTGCGCGACTTCGTCGGCACGGTGGCCGAGGCTGGTTGCGAAACGTTCGTCGTGCATGCCCGCAACGCGATCCTGAAGGGCCTGTCGCCGAAGGAGAACCGCGAGATCCCGCCGCTCAAGTATGACTATGCGTATCGGTTGAAGCGCGATTTTCCATCGCTGGAGATCGTGATCAACGGCGGTATCACGACGCTCGACGAAGTCGCGCAGCATCTCGAGCACGTCGACGGCGTGATGCTCGGGCGCGAGGCGTATCACAACCCGTACGTGCTGGCGGAGGTCGATGCGCGCTTCTACGGGTCGACCGCAGCGGTGCCGACGCGCGAAGAGGCCGAAGCGCAACTGATCGAATACTGCGCGGCTGAACTGAAGCGCGGCACCTACCTCGGCGCGATCGTGCGGCATGCACTCGGGCTGTATCGCGGCATGCCGGGTGCGCGCGGCTGGCGTCGCGTGCTGTCCGACAACAAGAAGCTCGCACGCGGCGAGCTGGCCGTGTTCGACGAGGCTCGCGCGCATCTGAGCGAAGCCGAAGAAATTTTTGAAAAAAAGGCTTTGCAAGATTCAAAAGTGTTCGTATAATCTTGTTCTTCGCTGCTGAAACAAAACAGCGAAACGAAGCAAGCAGTATCAGTGGTGGCTGTAGCTCAGTTGGTAGAGTCCAGGATTGTGATTCCTGTCGTCGTGGGTTCGAGTCCCATCAGCCACCCCAAAGAATTCTAAGCGGTATCAAGTCGTTAGAAACGGCACTGTTCGAAAAGACAGTGCCGTTTTTGTTTTGGAACTTCACAAAATGGAATTTAAAGCGCCTCGCGCTTCACGATTTTGTTGCGATCGTAGACACGTGCGGTGGTTGCCGGATTCGCGTGAAGGTCCGGCAATGTGCCGCTCTCACGCTTGAATTGCGTTGCGTAGTATGCGCGCAGGTCATGGAAGGTGAATCGGCTCGCGATTACCTTCGCTTCAATCGCCTCGTTCATCAACCTCCCCCAGAATCTTTTGAATCCGTCGTGCGTGTAGTGCGCGTCCCGAACTTCGTCGTGAAGACGTAGAGGCACTCTTTATCGCCTCGCACGGCCGCCGGTCGGTCGAGCTGTTCAGTGAGCGGCATGCAGATCACCTCGCGCCAGTGCCGCGCGTGGCCGGGTGCCGCAAGCGTGGCGAACCCGGTGAACGCTCATTCTAGGATGCGGGCGCCGCCGCGCCGCTCGATCCCGCGCATCGCGTCCCGCGTGGCCGCGACGGCTGCGAGATTGTCCGCGATCCGCGCGGACTGGTCTATCGCCATCACGCGGGGTGATCCTTCTGAATTCGACGACCCACAGGAGCGGGTTCGTGTCCCCCCGCCGTGGCCGGCTTCGGCGTTGATGCTGCCCCAGAGCGACGCGAACGAGTCGCGCGCCCGAGCTGCGGGGAAGTGGCGGCTGCCGTCGACGCTGAAGCCGTCGGATGTCCGCTCAATTCCTTCGGAGATCGCATTTACGTCGCTGATCGATTGAAGGCGCTCCACGCACACGCCAGGCACTTCGAACAGCGTGCGCGCGGGCGGTGCTCGGCATGAAGATCGACGGGCGACGCCACCACGCCGGCAGCACACCGTCGCGTTTGGCGTTTGGCACCGCGCCGTCGAAGCGGTACTCGCGGCCGGTTTCGAACGTTTCGATCGCGGCAAGTGCAACTTGTGCCGTCAGCGCATCAGCGTGGCTCTTATCGGTGGTCATGGTGATCTTCAGGAAATCGGTGGACGCACCTATTTTTCACAGTGCGACGTAGCAGAAAGCTCGCTAATGGAGCTTCGATGCTCGGGGGTAAATGGATTAAAGACCTGCCTTTCTTAGCAATTACCTTACGGAATTCCTCAAATCAGAAAGGCACATCCTTGTGCTATTCTGCCGCTGCAACAAACTGTAACGATCACGAATCCAACATGGATTTATCTAAAACCATTACCTAGGGGTTGCTATGAGGTTTGTTACGTCGTTGATTGTTTGCTTGGTAGCTTTAATGCCGATACTTTCGAGCGCGAAGATCCTTGGCTCAAATGAAACATTGTCGGCTGGAAATGTTGTCTACTCGGATAACGGCCAGTATCACCTTGCGATGCAAACGGACGGGAACTTGGTCGTCTATGGACCGACGGGCGCAGTATGGCAATCGCAGACATCGGGATCTGGCGGCAACAGGGCGGTAATGCAGGGCGACGGAAATCTTGTCATTTATCGTGCCGACAACACGGCTGCATGGTCGTCCAAAACGGCGCATCCGGGCGCGTTCCTCGCAGTGCAGGATGACGGGAACGTGGTGATCTACTGGCCCCGTCCGGCCTGGGCAAGTAATACCAGTGATCCCGCGACCCAACAATCGGCCGAGAGCAAATATCTCGCTTCGGGCTCCACGATGTCGGCTGGTCAAACTGTCACTGTCGCCCAATACATGCTCGTGTTTCAGGCGGACGGCAACCTCGTTCTTTACAAGAATGGCGGTAATCCGATTTGGTCGACTGGCACTCAGGGAAAAGGTGCTACGTATGCTGTTATGCAGAGCGACGGAAATTTTGTAATTTATGCAGGATCGACGGCTCTTTGGTCGACTAAGACTAACGGAGCCAATGGAGCGCAACTCGTTTTACAATCGGATGGCAACCTGGTGATTTACGCGCCGACAGCGGCATGGAGTACAAAGTTTGGCCTGGTTACGGCTCCGACATCGACGTCGACATCGAATAACGGGCCGGGCAGCGGTATCTGTGTCGGTGTTTGCCCGCCGCACCCCCTCAACGGAAATCCTTTTTCGCCCGTCGGCGTTGGTACAACCGGCCTCGGGTTCCCGACACCGGGTTATCCGGGTGCCGCCTTCTGACTTTGCTGACCAAACCCTTCAGTCGACCTGACTGAGAGCGGAACAAAAGTGCCGTCAGAGTTCGTTAATGGTTGCCTCGGGCGAGGCGTAATTTCGAACTCGTCTCATTGCCGCCGCCGGCATCCAGCTCGCCAATGCTTTCGGCGGCCGGGACAACCCCTGTAAAGGTACTGTCCATTCCCGGTCGCTGAGCTGTTGCTCCGCTCGCCTGTACGGAAGCGGGGCCTTATCTTGGCTAAGGTTCTCGGCGGGCGTGCCGTTATCTGCTGAGGCAGTCCTCGTGCCTCGATTGCTGTTCCGTTTTTTTTGCCCGCTCGCGTTCCACGTACACGGGTTTTTTTCGTTTCGGGTGCTCATGATTCGAATCGCAGCTGATAAGGATGCCTGTGGGCGATAGGGCATCTAATATATAAACAATGGTTATAATTGTTGTAAATCATAAAAGAAAGTTTTGTAATAATTTCACTTAATTGGCTTCGCTGTAATATTCTTTTAAGTGTGGTAATCTCGCTATGCGTCTGGCTCGATGCAAATAAAGCGAAACATACATTTACGAGAGGAAATCAGTGAAAAAGGGGATTGTTGTATTTTTCGGAATGCTAATGCTGTATATGTCATCGGCAATTGCAACGGTGATTCCTTCTGGGGCCACCCTAAATCTAGGTGCGCAGGTTTGTTCTGAAAATGGCCAGTACTGCCTCGACATGCAAGCGTCCGATGGCAACCTGGTGTTGTATGGTCCGAGCGGCGTAGTCTGGTCCGCACAGGTTGCGGGGAAGGGTGTTACGCGAGCAGTCGTGCAGCCGGACGGAAATTTCGTTCTGTACACTTCAGCCAATGTACCTGTGCTCTATTTCAATACCCAGCACCCGGGTGCATATCTGAATGTTCAAAATGACGGCAATCTCGCTCTTTATTGGGATCGTCCGGTATGGCAAAGTCATACCAGCGATACCGGTTCTATTCAGACAAATCAGGGACGTATACTACACACCAATAACAGAATCCTCGTCGGCACGAGCTACACGGTCGGTCAGTATTTCTTGATTTTGCAAGCTGATGGTAATTTCGTTCTTTACAAGAACGGGGGGGCAATTTGGAATTCAGGAACCCCGGGCAGAGGTGTTACTGCAGCTTGGATGCAGAACGATGGGAATTTCACGCTGACCAACGACGCGGGCACTGCGATTTGGCAAACGAACACGGAAGTGAATTCCAATAATTACTTTGCGTTCCAGCCTGACGGAAACCTTGTTGTCTATGCGCCGACTGTAAGCTGGGATCGTCTTGCTCACTTCAATCACCCGGACTATCTTGATCACGGTGGTGGCAACTACTGCTTTGCTTGTACGGCGAAGCCAATCTCAATTCCGTTCTAAGGATCTGCTATTCGTACGTTGAGCCGATGGCGTGAAGATAAAGGTCCTCCGAGCGAGGGCCTTCTCGTATTGAAGCGTGGCAGCCCAAAAGAACAGGTGTGAGCCTGGGTGGTCATGCGAAAAGGTCACCCTGCTCCTTCCGCTCGACTCCGCAAGGTGGGTGGCAGAAATGGACGTCAGTCCCGATCTAATGCGCATGCGCGGCGCACAGGTGCCGATCGCAAGTCTTACCCGGCTTCGTCTGGAAATCGCAGTGGAAGCCACTCAGCACGTTGCAGCCATCGACCGAGCAGCGATGCTCGTGCTTGCGACCTCGCGTGCAGATGATTCCGGACATGCGGCCGGGAAGGCGAAAGGGGTGCAGGGCATCAGGTGCCTCCGTCTTAGAAGGTCTGCGGTACGACGGTCAGTGCGGTGGCGATAGGGCGCATCGAGACCGGTGTCGATGAAAGCTGCAACGTTTCGCCGGATTCAACGAGCAGCAGCGTGGTGCCCATTGCCTCGGCTATCTCCTGCGCGGCGTCGGGCGGCACGACGTTGCCGATACGCTCGCGCCATGCCTGGTCGGGCACCCCGTCGAGCTCGAGGTACTCCTCCGGCTCGACAAGCGATTGCAGTACCGCCAGCTCGAGCGTGGTGAACGGCCGGCGCCACGTACTATCGAGTGCGCGTATCACGGCGCCGGTCTTCTCGTTCGCAGCGAGCAACCGTCTATACCTGATCGACCTGGTGCGCGGGAAGTGGAAGGCGCCGCAACTGAAGCGGCACGGAATCGACTTCTGAACAAGCACAACGCGATCGGCGCCGGCGTCCTTGGTGCGCCGATGCTTCGCCAGATGAAGGTCGAGGATACGCGGAACCGTCGACTAGGTAGGGCATCAGCCAATGCGACGTACGCATATCCCGGCTGAAGTGGTTGTATAGCCGGCCAACCTCAATTTGAGATGAGGGTTATTGCTATATGGCGGTGCGTCGACATGAAAATCGAGCGCGTGTGCGTGTGGTGCCGGCGCGAACGTCTCAACCTCGTATCCTCGGTCGCGCAATCGCGTGACGAGTTCTTCCATATCGCGTTTTCGATAAATCACGGTCCCACCTTCGCGGGAAGTGTCGTCGTTCGACGAAAGATTGTATTCCGTCGTGTGAACCGCAACCCCACCGGGCTTCAGTGTGTCCATGCTGTTGATGACGAACTGCAGTCCGGCCTCCAGATTGCCAAGGTGCTCGAAGCAGCAGGACGACCAGTTGAAATCAAAATCGCGGAGCGACGGGGCAATGGCGTTCATGTCGCAATACTGATGCGTCACTGACCGATCGAAGATTTTATCGGCCACAATGGCCGGGAACCGTAGCTCGTCGAGAGCACTGCTATGTTGTCCGGTTTGGGACCATCCGCTAGATTGTCCGATTTCCGGCGGCGCATCAGTGGCGACGATCGAGCATCCCAGCTTCGCGAAAAGCGCCGGCAACCGCTCCTGACCCACGCCGAAACCAAGTCCGCGCCTGCCTGGTTTGAGCATGCCTAGCCGATTCAGATGATGGATGATGTATGTCCATTCCCAAAATTTTCGCTGGTACATCGGAGGGAGGCCGAGCATCGCGCAAATTCGGGCATGCTCCGGGTGAAGCATATCGGCTGCGCTGCACGTCGAATACTGCATGAACGGCGCTTGATCGTCGAAGACCGGGTCGGATGGAACGAAGATTCGTTGCCCGATCGCATGGGCAATGCGCTTGTCCAGATCGAAATGTTCGCTTTCGCACCCGCGCTCGAGGTACAGGGATTCGACCATTTTTTGTAGGCCAACGATCACCTGCTTAAGCCGTTCAATTTCTGCCCGGTCACGTTCGATACGTCCATCGATCGCGGCATTGATACGGAACTGCATCCGCTTCCAGATCGGCCTGCCGATTACCTTCAACGCCGCCTTCACCATTCCGGTCTCCATCGATGTGGTGCGGGGATGTTGACGATCTTACGTTAAGTAAGAACTATCAACAATCGACCGTCGCTATGATGGTCCTTCATTTTCGGGAGATGAATGACCGGCCGCGCACCGGCACGCGCGCATCGAGGAGCGATTGCGCGCCGAAGCGCGACCCTTTTCGAAGCTGAAATTCGACAGGTGCGCGTCCGGCCGTCACAATCGCGCGAAGTGCCGTTTTTCGTGTTCGATGCATACTGTGCGGGCATCGACGTCAGAGCGTTGGAAGTGCTCGCGATCATCGCTCATGGCCTGCTCGAATACACGTTCGTCCTCGACATTTCACTTCCACGCTGATTGCCCCCCATGAAGAGCATCCGTATCTGTTTGTTCGCTGCGCTCGTTTCGACGACCGCATTGCCCTCACATGCCCAGTTGGCGACTGGTCAATCGCAGTCGACTTCTCAGCCCGGTGCGAAGCTTTCCTCGACAACCTCCAATGCGACGCCCGCCGTTGCATCGTTCGGCAATCAACTTACCTGGCTTAACTCGTTGATCCCCTGTACCACAGCCTGCGCCCAAACGTGGTCGCAATCGGCTGGGGGCGGAATGGGTTTGCTGGGGGCAACGCGCACCTCGGATAATTCGTTGACCGGGTCGATGGCTGCTCAGGGCGTTGCCGGCTATGCGATCAATGACAATACGAAACACGTTCAGACCGCCTACGCCACCTATTCCGAAGTGCGGAGAAAGCCGGGGGCCGGGACGACGCAAGGTCATGAAATCGACGTCGTTAATCAGGGTTCCGTAGTCGGCGTTGATCCGTACAACATGTTCCGGATTGGCATTACGCCGGGGCTTTGGCTGTCATCGGGGCGTCCGGATGTGAAGACCGGTGCAGCCAACGCGAGCACTGCCGTCGGAATCGTAAACAACAACACTGCTTTCGAAAACGGGATCGTGTTTCACAGTAATGCCTTGAACGCGACGACCGGCGAAGGTAACGCAATCGCGCTGCCACGAAAAGATGCTGTCGTATGGTTCGGTAGCGCAGGGAACAAGGTTGCGGCAATTCGAAGCGATGCGACGACTGCGTCACTTCGTGCGATATTTGCGAATGGCCTTCTTGCGCTACAGAATCTCTCCGGTGTTAACGAGCACACGTTTTCGGATGCCGGGAACTATTCCGCAAAGGGAAATATTTCAGCCGCCGGGACGGGCTCAATGCCGCTGTATAGCACAACCGGAAACGGCATGAATGCTCCGCACATGGTGCAAGGGTCGGTCGCGTTGGCGTCCGGTCATGCTACGGTCAAGCTCACGGGTTTGGCTGTCTACACGTCCGCGTCGAGTTATACATGCACGGCCAACGACACGACGGAGGCAAACGCAGTAAAGGTCAGTCAAGATTCCGGGACTTCGATTACTTTCGCGGGAACCGGCACGAACAGGGTTCAGTTTCTCTGTGCGGGCAATTGATCTGGATGTTTCGAGCGTTAGGTCCCGGTGGCTTCTTTGCGTGCCTCCATCGCCGCCGCTGGCTGTATAACGGCCCTGCCGCAGAAGCAGTCGGATCCCGCCGTGAACTACAGGGGACGGGCCACTCAGGTATCGATCCGCCTGTCTGCATTTTTGCGAGGGAGGAACGGATGGCTGTCGAGATTGGATGGAACATCACGCTGGGTCTTTATGGATCATGCTGCTGTGTTGCCCCCTAAGGTTCCCGCCCGCCGTGCCGTTATCTTGCCTGGACAGCCCTCGTGCCTCGAATGCTGATCCGTTTTCTTGCCTGCTCGTGCAAAACGCGGGCAGGCTTTTTTCGTTTACGCCCGTTCATAACAGATTGATTGGCGGAATCGAACAGAGGTTTGGCACAAACCGACAAAGCGCAACAGTCTTACATGCGTGTAATGTGTGACCTTCCTCGTGCCCTCATGCTTTGCAGGGCCGTTCAATCCCGACGACCGGAGAAGGTGTCGGGATTTTTTTTGCCCGCGCGGCGATCTCCCGACGACGAGCTCCTGCGAAATGCATCTTGCAAAGCAAGATATATTTTGCGACGACACATGTCGACCAAGAAAATCTGCAGAAGGAGTTGCAACCGATGCAGGACACCCGGACCACACTGCGCGCGGCCACGCCACACGACGCGAACCACATCGCTCGCCTGCACACGCTGAGCTGGCAAACCGCCTATAGCCATATCCTTCCGGCCAGCTATCTGTCCGACGAGGTGCCGACGGAGCACGCGGTCCGGTGGCGCAAATACTTCGATAGAAACGCGAACGAGTGGGGCCTCGTGCTGATTGCCGAGTCGAATGGCGAGCCGGTCGGCTTCGTCAGCGCCGAACGCCCCGTCGATCCGGCGCTTGGTGTGTTGCTCGACTGCCTGCATGTTCATCCTTCGCATCACGGCGGCGGCACGGGCAAGCGCATGATCGAAGCCGTTCGCGCATGGGCCCGGTCGATCGGCGTGGACAAGGTCCATCTGCAGGTACTGGAGGGCAATGTGCGTGCGATCGGGTTCTACGAACACAACGGCTGGCAATTGGCCGGTGTCGAAACCAGCCGCATCGGCCAGACGGAAGTCACCGACCGGATTTACGCGATCCGGGCTTGAACGCTCGCCGGTTCGATACGAGCGACGGCAAGCGAGTGCGCCTGCGCCTGGCCGCAATGGAAGCGCCAGGTGAAAGCCGCCCGAACTTTGCCGTCACTCGCCGCAATACCGCACAAGCAAATCGGCTTCGGTCTCGTGGATTTCGACGGGCAAGATCGTGGCACCGGCATGCGCGAGATAGCGCGCGCGATGCTGGCCGTTACGGAACGATGCGACGCCGATTTTCGACAGGCCGGGAATGCCGAGCAATGTCCGCGTTCTCGTCTCGCGAAACGTGATGAACGGCATGTCCGGAATCCGCTCCCGGTTCGGATCGAGGAATTCGCGAATGCCCGCGGCCTTTCCAGGCGCCCAGTACTGAACCGACGGCAGCACATAGTCGGTGGTGTCGCGGTCGGCGCAGGCCAGCAGCTTCTTCAGGTCGATCGTCACGACCCGATGTCGAGAGTCGTCGGACGAGAATACCCGCTTGAGGTGCGTGTAGGCATAGGGCGCGTGCCCGGGAAGCTGGACGATCCAGACATCTACGCCGCTTTGTCGTGCGTGAGCGAGCGTCATGATTTCCTCTGGTGGCGCAAGCGGTCTTTGTGATTCGAGTTTAGCAGCGCGATGACGGCTGCGGAGCAGGTCGATACCGGAAACAGGAAAACGGAGCGGCTGACGGCGACATCGAAAGGGTGGAAAAAGGATGAGAGCGGTCATACGTCGACCGTTCACATCGACAATTCGCGAGAATATCGCGATAACGCCAGCGAGAATGGCGTCCCGAGTGAAATTCACGCAAGATTCACACAGTGTCGCGAAGCGCGTCAGGCGCCGGGTATCATAAAAATTGAGAGGGCGGATTGAGCGGAGAAACCATGTCGTCGAAACTCGAGATCGAATATCTCGATTACCGTTTCACCGCGACGCTCGAAATCACGGAGTCCGGTCGTACCGTCGTTGTCGACAGGCAGCTCGAATCCGAGACGCGAAGCAAGACGCTCGCGTGGATCGTGTTCGATCGGTTTCTGGCGCGCAATGATTTCGCCGGTGAAGAAGACGCACGCGCCAATATCGTCACGTGGCCGGAGCAGCTTGCTGATCCGAGGCCCGTCGCATCGACCGGGATTGCGAAGGCGAGCGCGATGGTGACCGGGACGGTGGCGACAGATTCGTCGACAGCCGGAATCATCAGCAATCTCGATTGGATCGCTTTGGTTGCCGACTGGTTTTGCAGTGGCTCGTCGTAGCGAGGAATGCGCGTTTTCGTGACGCAGATCATTGTGGGCGCGAAATTCTGCACAAAAAACGGAGTGGAAATCGCCTAGTGTGAAAAAATAGAATAATCCTGCTTTGACAATACCCGCAACTTACCGGAAACTGCGCCCGGGCCTGAAAATTCCACTTGAATTAATACAAAATAAAACGCCAGAAATGAAAAAAGAACGCTGTCGATGGCTGTCGCAATGACGACTGCCGCCGGCCTGACAGGTTGTACTGCGATGCGGTCCGAAGACGGCGGATACGAAGAAACTCGCGACCGGTTCCTCGTCAACGAGACCGACAGGCAACGCGTTGGGCTTGAATCATGACGATATGCGCCGGGACGCGAGCCTGCCGGTTGCCGTCACGTTGTCACTAAAGGGTGAGTTGCCGCACAGACCGTCGCGCGACCCGCGATCACAATTTGACCGGTTGACCGTTCTTCCCCGGCCCGGTCAACCATTTCCCCGCTCGCTCGCGCAGGAGCGGGGGCTTTTTGCCCCCCGACGCCGGAAGGTTGCGTCGGCGGAACCGGACAGGCGTTCGGCGGGCTGCGCAACGGCACTCGTTCGCACCCCGACATCCGTTCGCCCGATCCGTACGAATTGCTTTCCTCGTGCCTGAGCGAACCCTCAGGCCCATCGCCGGTTGTTGCCGGCGATGCCTTGATCCCGGCGGCGCGTAACAACGCTGCCGGGATGTTTTTTGCGTCGCATGCGTGACGTCACGTCACGCGCAACGGGCACCACACTCCGCTCAACCTGCCTGTTCGACACTGGTTTCCCATCCGTCGTAGTTCCCGCCGAGCGCGCGTACTTCGCGACTGAGCGCGACCGTATGGCGCGTGATGTCGGCGAGCGCGAGCGTGCCTTCGTGCGAAAACCGCACCGCCGACTTGCCGTCTTCGGTCGGCGCGACCGATTCGACCGGATAGCCTTTCGCTTCGGCCCAGTCCGCGAACTGGTGCGCGTCGCTCGGGTCGGGGAAGTATGCCCAGTGCATCACGCGCCGGCTCACGTCCGGTGCGTCGCCTTGCTGCCGCAGCGCATCCAGCGTGCGCATGTCGCGCATGATCTGCCAGTCGTCGTCGGTCGGGTAGAGCGTCTGCCAGTATGTCGTCTTGTCCGGATCGTCCTGGTGGGCATACTGCAGCGCGTAGGTCGTCTGGTCGGCCAGCGAGTCGACGATTTCCGCGGCTGCCTCTTCGTCGAACGGCACGTAGAAAAGAAAATCCCGGTTGCCGTCGACGGTGATGCGGCCGACCTGCACGCCGCCTTTCGCGATGATCGCGGCGTCGAGCAGATCCTCGATCTTCGCGAGATCGGCGAATTCGTCGCCGGTCGGCAGCCCTTCAGGCGACGGATGCGCAAAGGGGACCCGCACGCTGAGCAGCGACGTGCGCGGATCGCCTTCGGCGATTTCCGCGAAGCCGTGGTTGAAGCTGATGAAAGCCTGATGGTCGCCCATTCTGGCAGGGAAGGTTCCCCAGGCGTCGCTCATGTGTTTCTCCCGTACACGATTGTCTGTTGACGGTTGCAAAGCGTCCCAATGTATCATCGAAAATCGCGTTGGCCGAAGCAGCGCACGCGATCGCAGGCCGTGCGCGCCGCGCGGGCGAGATCCGGGTTGGTCGCAGCGCGCCGCGCGCCGCATGCATGCGGCCGGCCGCAAAAATTCAAGGGAGATGCCGATGTCGACGTTTGCGGTGAATGGTGTCCGAATCGATCCGCTCAGCGCGCGCGTGACGCACGTGCGCTGGGCGGCCGTGAACCCGGCCGATCGCTCGTGGGCGGCGACGCCCCGCGAGGCCCCGGTGGCGGACGTGGCGCGCGCGCTCGCGTCCGGTAACGATGTCCGCGCGATCTTCTCGGCGTCGGACACCACCGCAATCGGCCCCAGGCTGAAACGCGTGCTGTATCGCGATGCGTCCGAAGGCATCGAGCTCGACATCGATGCAACGAGTGAGTCGCGCACGTTGCGCGATCTGCCGCAGATCTGACTGCGGGCCGTTACTCAAAACGAATCGCGCGAGCGTACCCATGACCCTCTCCAGATTCGCCATCGCCCCGCGGGCATTCGCGCTCTGTCTGGCGCTCGGCGCTTGCCAGACCGCGTCCGGGCCATCGCCCGTGCAACCGTCCCCCGAGACCGCGTCGGCGACCGTTCCCGCCTCGTCGCCGCCGGCCGCGCCGATTCGCGGCATGGGCGTCGCGCCCCGTCTGGCAGGACAGAGCCACTGGGCCATCGGGCAATGCACGACCAACGGTACCGTCAAGGTATGCAATTGACCGACGTCGGCGCAATGGCGCGTGATTCGCGACATCGGGATTGGCATCCCGACATCGTGCCCGCATTGAGGAACCGACGGCCGTCGACACGAGCCCGCGTGAAATGAACGACGCACACGAAATGACGGATTCCGGCTGGCACGTCGATCCGGTCGCGGGAACGGTCACCGGTTCGTTGCCGGTCACGCTGGCAGTCGACAGCCGGAGCCTGAAAAGCAGGGCGGCCGTGTGTGCAGGGCTCGCCGCGGCGACCTTGTGTGGTTATGTGGCCGCCCCGACGCTCTGGCCGGTAGCGGCGTTGGCCGTGTTGCTGGCGCTGGCCAGTGCCGCGTTGTTCGTCTCGTCGCGGCGCAAGCTCGCGTTGCAGGTCGACGAGACGGGCTTCCGGCTGATCGGCTCCGCGCGCGAAAAACCCGTCACGCCGTGGCGTGACGTCACTGAATTCCGGATCGTCAGCGTTGCCGGAAATCGTTACATCGGCTATCAGTTCTCCGCCCATTCGTCGCGCACGAAGGTGCCGGGCGGCGTGATGCTGCCGATCGCGCGATTTGCCGATCTTCCGCTCGACACGGTGGCCGCGTTGCTGGAGGCCTGCCGCCGTCAATTCGGCCAGCCGGGCGAACCGGCCGACCGAACGGGCCGATGACGCCCGATGCGGCGTCCTGCGCCCCCATCAGTCAGGCGAACAAAAAAATCCTGGGCACCGTGTCGATTTCCGTCGGCGTCGTCCGTCGTAGCATCGGAGGCGTGCGCATCGCGCGTCCGTCCCGATTTTCGATACGACAACCGACTGAAGGAGCGACACCATGCCCACGTCCGTCAAGCCGATCCCGGAAGGGATGCGCACGCTGACCCCACATCTGATCTGTGCGGGTGCAACCGCGGCCATCGATTTCTACAAGCGCGCATTCAATGCGACCGAACAGTTTCGCCTCGCGATGCCCGACGG
>Ga0268252_1000399_pt1 | contig 28301 bp, 31 predicted proteins | sample AgamicMgSfrz_FD_200244 | JGI IMG/M metagenome (GOLD analysis project Ga0268252, IMG submission 200244) | Agave microbial communities from Guanajuato, Mexico - Mg.Sf.rz (v2) (version 3) | ecosystem: Host-associated > Plants > Phyllosphere > Phylloplane/Leaf | place: Guanajuato, Mexico | collected... | reverse complement strand
TATAAATTAGTTGATAAAAAAACAAACTAATTATTTAAAACGATAGATTGTTTCTTTTTTTAGGGCGAGATTTATCTGAGAGTGAAATGGATCATCTAAAGGAGGAATTAAAATGGATGCAAGGAAAGAACGCATAAAATACGAGAAAATGGCAAAAAACTATGACCGTATTTATTTCGTTTCGTTTTTTCTATTGATTGTACTTGTTTGTAGTAGTGTGATTATCATAGGAGCTACAGGGGGAAAATATGGAGTGTTTTTGTTGTTAGCAATTTTACTTAACGCACGTATTACGAAAGAATCTCAAAAAAAGTATGAACAGTACTCTAATAAAGGGCGTATTTAAAATGATACATATCTTGAAAGAAACAACCTTGTGATTTGAACTATAACTTTGCCGTTTTGGCAAGGTTATGGTTCTTTTTGTTTGTGGCAAAGTTATGGTTCCAAAAATGGAGTATATATCTGATGAAGAGGTTGTTTCAGCCACCAAGATGGAGTACGCCCTTGTTATTAAAGGTAATAGGATATAAAAAAGTAGCACCAGCAATTCTGGAGGTGTCTTGAAAACCAAACGCTACAGGTTTGAAAAGTAAAAACCACTCACAAAAGTGTTCTATTTGAGAGTGGTTCTTTTTTAAAGAGATTAAGTCTCTACCTTAGTTATTTTTTGCCAAACCAGTCTTAACTGCTCGTACATAATCATTCCAAGCGTGAATAGTTATATCAGCATCTGAAGGTAACATTTCAAACCCATGATAAGCTCCAGGGTATAAATGGAACTCGACATCAACACCAGCTTCTGCAAGTTTGGTTACATATGTTAATGTTTCACTACGGAATGGGTCTAATTGCCCAACACATGTGTAAGTGCGTGGCAAATTACGATAATCTTCTGCTCGAGCAGCGGCTGCATAGGCAGGAATATGATCCGTTCCATGTAATTTTCCTAAATACATTTTCCAGCCAGCTTCATTTGACTTTTGATTCCAAACAAATCCTTCTTTAATTTCATTCGTAGAAGGTGTATTATTACGATCATCAATCATTGGATAAAGTGGCATCTGGAAACAAATAGAAGGGTATTGTCGATCACGGGCTAATAATGTTAATGCTGCTGTTAGTCCGCCTCCAGCGCTCGCTCCGGCAACACCAATTCGATTTGAATCAATGTTTAATGCTTCTGCATTATCAGCAATCCATTTTAATGCTGCATAACAATCTTCAATTGGAGCTGGATAAGGATGTTCTGGAGCTAAACGGTAGTCTACAGAAACGACCACACAGCCAACTTCTTTTGCAAATTTCATACAAGGGACATCATTCTCATCTGCAGACCCTAAGATATAACCGCCACCATGTATCCATAACAGGGCAGGTAAGGATTGATCATTTGATTTTGGACGATAAATTTTTAATCGTAATGGATTCGCATCAGGCCCCTCAATAATTTCCTCTGTTATCGAAAGTGATTCATCACCAATAATATCTGGTAAGATTAGTGCGGCTTGTTCTCTCATTGCTGGCAAGTTCTCTGGACGTAACTCAAAATCTGGAATCATTTCTAACGCTGGTAATAACTTTGGATGTACTCGATTTTTCATTTTAAAAACTCCTTTTTAATTTTTTATGATATGAAAGGTGAAATATTATTTTTAGAAATTTAATTGTGACAAAATCATCAAAATTACATTGTAAGCTAGCTATGTTTAACAATTTATCATAAGCATTAATGGAAAACGACAAACAAAAATGTTTATATGTATCAAAATGAGACATATAAATCAAAATGGTTCATTTTCAAGTGAATTAGTACTGTATAAAGTACATACAGTACTAAAATCAGTATTCATAAAGTGTCTATTCTTTTGAATTTTCATATATACTTTGACCATTGCTCCTCCTTTCCGGAGGGGATGACCTATCTTGAAATAGATTATGTAGAATCTATGTGTTGTATTATAAAAAAAGCATGCCTCTTCTTTCTTTATTATGCTGCAAGAAAGAAGAGGCATGCTTTTTCTTCTCGTTCGAAATACTTCAAAAGCCAGAAAAATAAAACAAAATCAAATATAAAAAGTGGAGCAAAGTAACGTGGAGCTTGATGAAAATTTAAGGCTGTAAAGATTTCAATGCTAATTTCATATAGGTATCCATTCTCTGCTCTAAAGAGTATGCTCCCTCTAAAATACACCAATCTAATATAATCCCTCTAGCAAATGTAAAAAGATACGTTGTTATTTCTTCTACACTCATATCATTTGTTAATTCTTTTTCGAGTTGTCCTTTATAAACAAAACTATTTAGAGCTTTGTAAATTAATGAAGGCTCATATATAAATGATCTTTTGTTTAAGTCATTAAGAAGATTGATATGTAACTCTAATTTAGTTGTATATTCAGCTATACATTGGAAGAAATTTAAAATAGTCGTTTGCACTGTTTTATTTTGATCTATTTTTTCTAATTCAACATGTAGGTTTTCGTCAATTTGTTGAAATATTTTTTTGTAAATATCCTCTTTGGAAGAGAAATAATGATAAAAAGTTCCTACTGAGACATTTGCTTTTTTACAAATATCTTCAATTGTTATATTCTCAATTTTTTTTTCTTTCGTTAAATTCAAAAACACATGAGATATATTGCTCTGTGTTAGTAGAGCTTGTTGTTTTCTTTTGGTCAGATTTTTTTTACACAAAGTTTATTCCTCCTTGATTATATATTAACTGATATCTTAAAACCGAAAAAGTAGTTTGAATATTTAGGTTTTTGTTATATAATCCTCATTACACCGAATGTTATTCGGTGAATGATATTCGGTGTAATAGAAATTATTTTTTGAGGGGAGATTGTTTCAAATGAAAACACCTTATCAATCAATTGATATGATTCCTACAAGTAAGCTGATAGGAAAACGGGCTTTAGAAGAACCGTATAAACCATTTGCATGGTACAAAGAGATGCGGGAAAAGGAGCCTATTTGTTTTAATCATCAGGCAGACATGTGGGATGTTTTTTTGTACGAAGACGTAAAAACTGTTTTAGAGGATAAAGAGTACTTTTCTAATATTATGCCCGAGAAGAAAAAGTCACCATTTCCACTAAGTATCCTTGGGATGGATCCACCAAAGCATACGCAATTGCGGTCTATTGTAAATCGGTCGTTCACTCCTAAAGCATTAAAGGAATGGGAACCTAGAATCGAAAAAATTACAAACGATATAATCAATCAATTATCTAACCGTGACACCTTTGATATTGTCCAGGAGTTATTTTATCCGTTACCGGTTATAGTAATTGCTGAAATGTTAGGGGTTTCTGCTAAGGATATGGAAAGGTTTAAGGAATGGTCTGATATTATCGTAAGTGCACCGAGTCATGATGATCCGGATTATCTAACAGAATTTTTTCATACACGTTTACAAGCAGAAAATGAATTAGGGGACTTTTTTGAAGAAATTATCCAATTCAATCGAGGAAAAGCCAAAAAAGATTCAAATGACATTATTTCTTTATTAGTTCAAAGTGAAGCAGATAAAAATATTTCGGGCGAGGAATTAGTAGCGTTTTGTAAACTACTATTAGTAGCAGGAAATGAAACAACAACAAATTTACTTGGAAACGCCCTATATTGTTTAATAGAACATCCAGATGTTTATGAGCAATTACAACAGGATATATCTCTTATTCCACAAACAATCGAAGAAGTATTGCGGTATCGTTCACCAGTTCAAAGGGTTGTACGCAGAGTAAAAAAAGAGATTCAATTAAAAGGCCAAACTTTACAAGTAGATCAAATCGTTTCAGCATGGGTTGGATCAGCTAATCGTGACTCACATCATTTTAAAGATGCTGATAGTTTCAACATATATCGCAGACGAAATCCTCACCTTACATTTGGACGTGGAATCCACTTTTGTTTAGGCGCTCCTCTAGCTAGATTAGAAGCTAAAATTGTATTGACGGAATTAATAAAAAGATATAAATCATTTTCGTTTATTGACCAGAATCTTCCCACCCCTATCTCAAATAGTAGTACTATATATGGATTAAGTTCCTTCCCTGTGAATAGTGAACTACTTTATATAAAATAAGCATTTTGGCTCTGGTATAAGTGCCAGGGCCAGTTTTATTCATAAATTAGAACCATCAAGCTAAAATTTTAATTCATTTTATTTTTTAATGAGTCCAAGTCTATAGTATCCATTTCAGTTTCATAAAAAGTATTATTTTTAGGAGTAAGAATTCCATATTATTATGGATTTAGGCATACTAAAAGGAAAAAGGATCATGCAGTCTAAACTATTATAATTTCAAGCATTACTTAGGAGTTAAATATAGGAGGATACTTGAATTGAGCAATTTTACTCGTTTACGCACGCAAAACATAATAAAAGATGCGTTCATGGAATTATTAAAAGAAAAAACATTTTCATCCATCACAATTAATCATATTTGTGAAAAAGCAATGATTCATAGAAGCACATTTTACCGGCATTACGAAGATAAATATGAGCTGTTTAGTGATGCTTCAAATTCTATCGCAATTAACCTCTTTGAACAAACAAAGAAAGGTTCCGATTTAGAGCGTACATTGTTTGAGGAAATAATCGAATACATAGATGTTAATCGTACATTGTTTTTTAATATTACGAGTAAAAATAATAGCCTTGAGTTATACGGAAAATTGATTCAGTTAGGTGCAGAAAATTTATATGAAAATTCAATGAAATATAATGATCCACTTTCCAAAAGAATCCAAAACTCTGATTACCCAATGGTACTATGTGATTTCTACTGTAGTGGTTTTTTTGAGATTATAAAAAAATGGATAGGGAATGAATATCCATATTCAAAAGAAGAATTAATTAGGATTTCTAAGAATTTCTAATTAAATGAACCAATTTAAGATATTTGTCTCATTTTGAAACATATAAGCATTTTTGTTTCTCCCTTTCCTCTAATGCCTATGATAAATTACTAAACATATTAAGGTTACAATTTAATTTTGATGATTTCGCCAAATTTAGCTTTCTTAGCTTTTATTTTACGTTTTGGACAACAATATATAAAAAGGGGTTTTTAAAATGAAAAACTTAGTTCATCCAGAATTACGCGATTTCTTTTCTGCTTTGCCAGAAAGTACTATTTCGAAAGATACTGTGCATGCAATTCGAGAAGTAACGAAAAAAGTGTCGGTAGGTTTCTCACAAGGAAATGAAGAAGCTGAAACCATTGAAAGGTACGTACCAGGAAGAATAGGAGATCCTGATGTACGTGTACTGATTCATCGCCCAAAAAACCAAAAGGATGTATTACCTGGTTTATATTACATTCATGGTGGCGGTCTTGTCGTCGGAGACGCAGATAATATGATTGCTGTTTGTGAGAACTATGCAGTTAATATGCAATGCGTAGTAGTAAATGTAGATTATCGTTTAGCACCTGAATATCCGTATCCAGCAGGTCTTGAGGATTGCTATGCTGGGTTACAATGGTTTGTAGACAATGCAGCAGATCTAAAAACAAATCCAGAACATATTGTGGTAGCAGGAATTAGTGCAGGCGGTGGCCTAGTTGCTGCATTAACGCTACTTGCAAGAGATCGTAAAGGACCAAAAATCGCTGCACAATTTCCAATATATCCAATGATTGATGACCGAGTTGAATCGCCATCTAATAAAGAAATTACAGATAGTCGTGTTTGGAATAGTATTAGCAATCGAAATTGTTGGGACATGTATTTAGGTGCTTTAAATGAAAATGATGAAGTACCAATTTACGCAGCACCAGCTCGTGCGATAGATTATTCAAATTTACCTCCTACTTTTACATTTATCGGAGATTTAGATCCTTTCCGTGATGAAACTATTACGTATGTACAAAAACTTAGACAACACGGGGTTCCAGTAGAATTCCATCTTTATCCAGGTTGCTTCCATGGACATGAAAATCTAGTCCCAAATGCAACGATTAGTAAAGAGGCAAATGAGACATATGAGCGTGCTTTAAAGAGAGCTTTACATCCATCTTCTAATTAAATTGTCAATTTAATTAGAAAAAATAAGGATTTCATTAGTAACAGTTTGCCAGTTACAACTGGTAAACTGTTTTTATTTATCTCCTTCAAGGCCCAAATTTTTTCACCTCAAACTTAAACCTGTACTTCTTTTTGTTCTGGTTTAATCAACTGTTATTTATTGCGAAAAGTTTAATGCTATAGATGAATGGGAATTTATCAGCAGAATTAAAAGGAGAAATGAAATGTGAATGGAAAAGTTTAATCTAAAACAACAGTCATACCGTTTTAAAAATTTATACAGTTACATCCCTTTAGATTATCTAAAGGGATATTTATAGTGAAAAGGAAAAGAAAGTTAAAGAAAACTGGATATTTAAACTAAAAACACATATAGCTATCGTCATAACAGCGTTTGCACTGCGATGGGATTCAATAATTTTAGTTATATTTAGTTATTCCATTAAAAGGTGCAATTGTGGAGCAACACAGATAGAAAATAATCAAACTTTTTTCAAAAGGGATTCTTCTTATTTATCGTAAAATAAGGGTTGACGAGGTATTTTTGCTCAAACTTTAGCAAAAACGATGAACAAAAACGAATATATATCCTTTATTGGCCTGATCCTAATATATATAAAGTACTCCAAGGGAATTGGTGTGCAACATTCTTATATCATGGCTGTATGTAGGCATGAATTTTGCTACCGATACGTTATCCAAACGGTAATTATCGACTAGCTGGTATAGGTGATATATTTAAGTGGGCTCAAGCTGATAATAGGTATTTTTATTTTTCTTGTTGTAACATTCACGGCAATTTTATGGGTTAATAATTAATCCACGGCAAAGTTATGCTTCCTTTAGCGGTAACTTTATGGGTGAAGTCACAAACCTGGATGTACATTCAAAATATCCTTATATCATCACCTATTAACTAGTAAAAGTTACCTTATATAAATAATTTTTTAGCAATTTAGGAATAGAAAACATACCTTATTAAAATATTATTTTCGTTCCTATCATGAATTATCCTTCTAGCATATTGATAAGATTTATATCATATATTAAGAGAAAGAATGTAAGTTAGAAAGGAGTCTTTTAGAATGAGTTATTTAGAGGGAAATGACTTGAGTGAACAAAATATGATAAGTGTACCAAATCCCTACGTATATCAGACATTACAATCGGTAATTGGTAAACATGTGGTTATTGAAACTGTAAGAGGTAATGTAAGAGGCAAGTTAAAGGATGTGAAACCAGATCATTTGCTCATTGAAGATACGGCGCCATATATTGTACGCATTCAACAAATTGTATGGATTATGCCAAAACAATAATCCAATTTATAAAAAATTAATGTCATAGTCCACCAAGTAAAAACACAGGGTTTTATCTCTGTGTTTCTTCAAATTTCCGTTTTTGAATATATGCTTGAGCATGAATAAGTTCTTTCTGAAGCTCTTTTAATTCTTTTGTAGATTCTGATTCAATAGCCATGTAAGTAGTAACTAAACTAATCATCATATCCATCTTCTCTACTATATTTTGAATGACCTGTTCAGAGTGCTCTTTTTCAGGATGTTGTATTGCTATTAATACATTTTCTATATAATTGTTCTTTCTTTGCTGGATATCATAAATAAACTGTTTTGTGTTTGAGTTCATTTGTTTCCCCTCCGTTTTGGATATATTTTCATTCTATCATATTTGAATAGAAGATATTAAATGGGCCGTTCTTACTTGCAACATTCATCGGTTAGAGGGATGGTCACAAATGATTTTGGTGAAGAACTCAATTATAAAATGGTATCAAGTTAAAAGGTAGGTGAAGAGAGTATCCTAAACCTGATAGTGATGTAGTACTTCCTCTTTAAAATACCCCCACTTTCACTTTGTTTAGGAGTGAGGGATAGCCAAGCCAATTCATCTCCCACCTATTCACTGGGCTGTGACCCTTCACCCTCCTTGAAGAAAGATTCTTCTTGGCTAAAATGATAAAAAGAACCCACTGGAGTTCGGGTTCTTTCAGAAGTGATGAAATTTTTCTTGGTTTCACCAAGTGAGAAAATACAAAATGTAATACATTGAATTTTAGAGAATTTCAACACTAAAAAAATTCTTTCGGAATGAAAAAACTTATATGTAACACTAGTATCTTTTCTTATTCCTATTTCTTTTAATGAGACCATAAATTTTGTCCATAACAAACTCTTCTTTTTCTTTCCAAATAGCTTCAGCTTCCTCTATTGTAACTACTCTCACTAACTCCTCAATTGCTGTATCTTTAACTAAAAATGTAGCTATAGCCCCTGTAGCTGTTGAATATTTACTAATAACGGAATCTATAATCGTATCAATTTCTAGTAACTTATTATTAGACTCTTCTTCATTTTGACTACTGTTGGTTAATATTTTTTTATCGGAAAGTTCTTTTAAGCGGGAATTTAGAATAAATTCTACATAACCGATCGGCGAATCAATATCTGAACGAAAACGTATATCCTCAATTATCTCTAATACAATTTCTTTATGTGCCGCCCATTTCTCAAACACCTTAGGAAACACTTTTTCCTTACAGCGTTCTTCGAACCTTTTAATTTTTTGTTCGAATGTATTTGGCTGTTGAAATTTATCTAATTTCTTTTCGAAATGAACTATATCAGAATCTTTCTTTTTCTGAGCACGGATAATGAACCTAATTTTTTGTACTTTTCTACCTAATTTAATTTCCTCAAATTCAAAAGAAATATCTGTTTTTTGGTTTAATTCTTTTTGAGATGGCTTCAACACACGTTGTTTGAAATTTGCATAGTTAGGGTATACATCCATTGCATCTAAGTAATACCTTAAATTTTCCAGACTAATTGTACGTTCTTTTAAATCTTCGTATTGCTTAAGTAGTTCATAAATACGTATAGCATATGTACTTTTTAATTTAACAACATTAGCCAATCTATAACTTGTAAACTTGCTACTTAATTCTAATAAGAATGGCTTTAATAAAGGATCAAAACGCATATCAATTGTACCTTTATTTCTATTGTAAATTGCTGAAGAAAGCCAAGATACTTGTATCAATTCTTCCCCTGCTCGAATTTCAATTACTTTTGATAATAGTTCCTTTGTAATCTTACTTAACTCTGTATATTTAGTAGATCCACTCAAACCAAGTAAATCATGAAATTGTTTAATTGGGAATGTGTATGTTTTAAAATCCCTATCATTGGGTTCAATATTACTTGCCAAACAAAGTAACATCTTTTGTTCAACTAAATTCAAACGTGAATTAGCTTCTATCAAAGTATTTGATTTAGAAACTATATTATTCTCTTTAATTTGTAAGTCTTGATTTATAGACATATCTACATACGTCATTCCTTTCCTACCTCTACTGCTAAATTAACTATAACAAACAAATTCACTTTGTTATAGTTAATTTTTTTCAAAAACTTACAATAGACTTCCCACTGTAAGATATCTAAGTACTTTACATAAGATAATTATGTAAAGTACTTAGATAATGAAGCTTAATCTTTATAAAACTATATAGCATATAACCAAATTTGTTACCTTTAAATCTCTTTTCATACGATTAAGTAACCAAATTTGTTATCTTTAGAACCGTTTTCGTTATATATCGGCAACCAAATTTGTTATAATTAAAACCATTTTTGTTATAGGTAAAACCAAATTTGTTATCTTTTTAACCATTTTTGTTATGTTTAAGCAACCAAATTTGTTATAATTAAAACCATTTTTGTTATAGGTAAAACCAAATTTGTTATCTTTTTAACCATTTTTGTTATGTTTAAGTGCTATAATCCCTTATATATCAACAGGTTTCAGCTTCCTAAAACATATAAACATATAAAACATATAAAACAATTATTATATAAACATACAAAACATATAACATCATGTTGAGTAAATTAAAATATATTATCGATTTATAAACACATCACATTTAATTATTATTTTAATCTGTGATGTGTTTATAAAACCAAATTTGTTACATTTATCTTTTTACAATGTTATAAATATGAAATCGTTCCCTTGAATAATTCACTAGATGAAATATTCAGTGAACATACAATACAAGTTTTTATAGGTAGGTTTAATAATTACAAATTACTTTCAACCTCAAAATAAGAAATAAAGTAATACTAACATGTATTAAATAGATATTAATCCCCTTTTAATCCCTTCAACTACCGCCCCAACTCTACAAGGAACATCAAGTTTTCTTAATATAGATGATACATGGTTTTCTACAGTTCGGGAGCTAATTAAAAGATCTTTACTAATATCTTTATTGGTTTTACCCTCAGACATCAATTGTAAAATGCTTTTTTCTTGTGAAGTTAATAACTTTTCTCGATCAAAGTTTTTTAAATGCGGAAAAATTTTATAGCCAAGTTGTACTTGCTTAATACAATTAAGTAGACAAGAATAACTATTTTTTGTTTCTAACAATGCATAAGCACCATATTCATATGCAAGTTCCAACGACTCATTAAAAAGCTGTTCCACTAACATAATCACTTTAATGTGGGGAAATCTTTTTGTTATTGAGGATAAAAAAGTAAATCCGTTATGAAATTCATACTCTTCCTCCATTAGCACTATATCTGGATTATAAAATTTTATAAAGTTATTCAATTCTTTTGAATTTTCTTTGTAAATAGATACATCAAAAATCTTTTCCTTCGATAATAACTCCTTGAGCCCTGTAGCAAACATTTCGTGGGATTCAATTAAGACAATTTTTATTTTCTCCATAAACTCACCCTGTAAATTTTTTATATTTTTTTTAAAAATAGGTAATTTCCGAAAGTAAATATAAGGAAATTACGCTAGTTTCAACTTTTTTATAGAGTTATTCTATAAATGTAAACGCTATTAAAAAGTTTCTGGTATATTATATATCCAAATTATAGCGGTTATCAATATTTGTAAAAAAAAATCTAAATTAGAAAAGGGAGAGATTTAAAATGGAAAAAGCAATCTTAGATCTTATGGAAGAAGTAACTGTAGAAGAAATGCAACAAATGGAAGGTCAAGGAGCTACAGGCGTAGCACAATGTTCTTGGATGTTAGTTTCTTGTGAAAACTTCATTCCTGGTGGCGGTTTTGGCTGCGGTGGATATGAAATGTGTAAAGAATATAAAAAATACTGCTACTAATATTGCATGTGAGAGATTTTGATGAGAACACATCAAAATCTCTTTCCTTTTATAATAATATTCAGATAGGAAATGGTTAAATGAATATCAATCAATTACATTTATTTTTGGATAAATATTACAAAGAATCTAAATTATTATCTGACTTAAGTTTGATTTGTAATGATTATAATGATTTTGATATTAATGTAGATCAAGAAACTATTGAACAATTGGTCACAGAATATAACGAAATTAAGCAACCTAAAGTTTCTTGTGCAATCATAACTTTTAATGAAGAGAAACGCATTAAAAAGTGTTTAGAAAGCGTTAGAAAGAAATTTGATGAGGTTTTGGTTATAGATAGCGGATCTAGAGATAATACAATACATATAATAAATCGATATTTTCCCAATACTAAAGTCTATATAGAGCCCTGGGAAAATGACTTTTCTTTACAAAGAAATAAAGCTATTCAATATGCTACAACAGATTGGATATTTTTTATCGATGCTGACAATTACATAGAAAATACTGAAAATGATTGTATAAAGAGAGTTGCACAAATTGTATCCTATCTTAAGATTCAAGGTGTCGTTAGCCCTTATATAACTGAACATGATAATAGCTTTTCAGTGGATAATCGTAAAATGTTTAAAATATCGGATAAAATTAGTTTCTTTGGTAGAGTTCATGAAGAACCTTTAAATGAGAATAAAGAAATCCCTCTAAATATAGTGGCTAAAATTCATGTTTATCATGATGGTTATGATCCGAAAAAATGCAATATGACTGAGAAAACAATTAGAAATTTAAAACTTGTAAAAAAAATGATAGATGAAGACAGTAAAAATCCTAAATGGCAATATTTTTATGCACGGGCTATGTATATCCTAAATGAAGATAAACAGATTATAAAAGCTAGTTTACTGCGGGGTATGGAGTTATATAAGACATGGACGGATAAAAGATATTTTGCAAATTTACTTTCATACTTATGTAGAATTTCTTTAGAAACACAAGATTTTATGAACTTAAAACGATACACTGCTTTGCTAAATGAACAAACAAATAAGTGTTCAGATATAGACTATTATAATGCGGTGATTTTGTTTACTACCCTACAAAACAAATTGAAAGGTTTAGACAACATTCTAGATCAAAATGAAAATAAATATATAGAGGAAAATTATTTCAGTTTTATTAATGAATCTCATGATCATATTAAGACATTGCATATCCAAATAAAATTAATGTTGGGAGAATACCAACAAATTTTAAATTTAGTAAACGATATTAAAACTGAAGAAATTAAGAATCATATTAAAAAAGAAATATCTATATTAAGCCTTTTAAAACAACAATCAGATATTGATAAATCCAAATAAATAGACTAGGGGATTAAAAAGATGTTTAAGGGTAAGTTCTCACACAAGATGCAACATAATGACTATGATTGTGGAGTAGCTTGCGTAGCTACAGTATTACATCATTATAATCAATCTTATAATTTTAATGACTTAAAATACGAATTAAACACTAACCTTAATGGTACTTCTATTTTAGATATTTATAAGGCTTTTGTTCATTATGGATTTAAAAGTAAGGTATACAAAATTAAGAATGATATTGAAACGGTGTTAAAAAACGTAAAATTACCTTGTATTGCTTTGTTAAATAATGAAGATGTAAACCATTATGTCGTTATACAAAAAATAAGTAAAAATAATCTAGTTATAAGTGATCCATTAGATTTAAAAGTGAAAAAGGAAGCATTATCAACATTTAGTGAAAAATTTTCAGGTGTTTTATTACTTCCCGAGCCCGAGCTAAACAAATTAAAAGAAACCCAGGGCAACAAAGTAAAACAACATTCATACTCAAGTAAATTATTTAATTTCATAAAAAATGAAAAAGGATTTTTAATTCTCACATTTATATTGTCATTATTATTAACTGTGTTTGGCGTGGCGACTTCCTACTTTACAGGGATTTTACTCGATGGGATTATTCCTCAGAATTTAAAGGATGCATTGTACTTTGTTGCTTTGATTTTTATTTCCTTTGCGTTCTTACAAGCGTCTTTTCAATATTTTAGGGATAGGTTAATTATAAAGATGTCGATTAAATTAGAAACAAAATTAACAACGCGTTACTTCAACCATTTATTAAAAACCCCAGTATATCAAATTAAAAATAAAGAAATAGGAGAATTTATTTCTAGGTTTAATGATGCTTTAATTATTACGCAAACATTTAGTACAACACTAATAGCAACAATAGTTGACTTCTTATTAATATTTATTAGCGGGTATCTTATGTTTTATGTTAGTGGAAAAATGTTCGCATTAGTTTTAATTCCAGTTTTATTATATTCAATTATTTGCTATCTATTTTTTGAAAACTTATCAAATAAAAATAGAAAAGCAATGGAAGGGCATGCCAATGTCAATTCATTCTTTATTCAAATGTTAAATGGTATTGAAAATATAAAGGCTTTGAGTAAAGAAAAGAGTATCAGTGCAATGAGTGTATCAAAAGTCGATGAATATATTAAAAAGGTATTAAAGCTTCAAAATACAAATAACAATAGTCTGTATTTAAAAAATATAATTCAGTACATTTTTCCAATGGTTGTATTATGGGTTGGAGCGTTACAGGTAATGTCTTCACAATTAACAACAGGAGCATTAATTACTTTTTTATCATTGTCAGCATTCTTCTTCACATCTGTACAACATATAGCCAGTATTCAACCTCAAATTCAACAATCAATTATAGCTGCTGATAGATTCTTTGATATTTTAGAGTCCAGTCTTGTAGAAGACGAGGATACAGGGCAAATCATAGAAGATAAAATAAAAAATATCAGAGTAGATAATTTGAGTTTTAATTATAAGAATGAAGAGCCATTACTTAAAGATTTCTCATTTGAGATTAATGAAAATCAAATAGTAAGTTTTGTAGGGAAAAGTGGTTCAGGAAAGAGTACGTTAGCTAAGCTTTTAATTAGGTTCCTAGAAACATCTAAAAACACCATTTATGTTAATGATATTGATATAAATGATATAAATCTAAAATCCCTTCGAGAAAAAGTTTGCTATATAAATGATAAACGCTTTTTTATCCCTGGAACGATAAGAGAAAATTTAACCTTGGGGAAAGCATTTAGTGATGATGAAATTGTAAATGCATGTAAAGCTGCCTGTATTCACGATTTTATTAATGGGCTACATAAAGGTTACGATTTCCCAGTAATGGAGGATTCGTCTAACTTCTCTTTAGGGCAATCCCAAAGGCTTTCTTTAGCTAGAGCTATTCTACAAAAACCAGATGTTTTAATTTTGGACGAAGTACTAAGTAACGTAGACGAAGAGAATGCATTAAAGATTATGAAGAACCTAAAAAATATGGATATAATCGTAATTTCTATTAATCATAATTCCTGCTTGTTTGATTATTATGATCAAATATATGATTTTTCAAAAGAAAGAATATCTGAATTTAATAGAGGTGTAAATCTGTGAAAAAATATATTGTATCTTTAATTGTAATTTTAATGACATTTGGAATAGGTATATATGTGTATAGTTCAGCAATTGATAATAACCATGAATATAAAGATATGAGTTTTGAAAAATATATGGAAAAATTAGATAGTAATCAATCGTTTTTCTTATATGTTTATAGAACTGGTTGTCCAGCATGCGAAGAGTTAGAACCAACTTTGAATAAAGTAATAAAAGAGAGAAACATAACAATAGACAGTATCGAAATGTCTAAGAATAGGAACAGTCATAAAGACTATTTTGTTGAGCACAATATCGATTCTACTCCAATGTTAATTCACTACAAAAATGGAAAAGAGGATGCTCGTCTAAGCAATCAAATTATTACAGAAAAAAAATTAAACCAATTTTTAAATGATCATAATGATAAGTAATTCTATTTAGAAGATGGAGAAAAATGGGTGATAATTATGAAATTGATACGTTATAATAACTATATGTTCTTTGTGACAATGGTATCGTTCATTGGAACAGTAGGTAGTTTATTTTTAAGTGAAATTATGAATTTAGTTCCATGTAGTTTATGTTGGTATCAAAGGATATGCTTATACCCTATATTTATAATTTGTATTGTATCTTTAATTAAAAGACATTCTAATGCAAATGAATATATCAAGTATTTTTCAGGAATAGGCTTAGTAATATCTTTATATCAATACATTATACAGATGACGCAAACAAAGAGTGCCTTTTGTCATTTATATGAAGACTGCTCAGCGATTGATTTTGTTTTTTTGAAATTTATAACAATACCTTTTTTAGCAATGCTAGCTTTTTTATTAATATTTAGTATTTCTTTTCTAGTAAAAAATCAAAAATAGATTTTAATTCAAGGAGATGTTGATATGAGTTTAAAAGAACACGCAATGAAAGAGTTTCAAGAAAAAATGACTTCCAATGAGAGCGTACAAGGTATGATTACAACTTATTATGAAATGCAAAATGGTATATCTGGATTAGTCGGTGTACCAAATGGAAATTCTACTCCTGTGCAAGGGATTTTAGCATATACAGAACGACAATTGTTATTTTATAGTGAAGTGTTTGGCAAGCTTCCTATTTCATTACAAATACCTTTCCATAAAATTAATGAAATAAAAGAAAAAAAACAAGCTTTTGCCCTTTTTAAAACAATTCCGGCCATTGCAGTTTCCCATGAAGATCAAGATGTTTTTTCGACACGTGGAGATAAAGAGGAGTTTGTACGTTTAAAAGTATTCTTTGAAAAAGTTAAGTATATGTCAAACTAGTAAATCTTAATCATCACTAAAAAAGAATTAAATGTGAACTACCTAAATAGGAACAGTTTATAAACGGGCTGATGAGCTACTAAGCTCATCAGCCCGTTTGTTTTGTATATTAAAAGCTAAAAATATTTTATTGTTAGGAGCCAATTACATAATATGAAAAAATATCTTTCTATTACACTACTTTTAGTTTTATTCGGATTATTGTCCCCCTTCGCTAATATACATGCGGAGACAAATACCGCAGGCTTAAATAACATTGATCAAATTGTTAATATTTTTAATGATAATACTAATGTAGAAGAAAAAATTAGTTATATTAAGAATAGTGATTTTAATAGTTGGTCAATTAAAGAGGTTAACCTAACTTTAGACAGAATAGATAGTTTAAATTTAAGCATAATGGAACGTGCGACATTAAAGAGAGAAATAATACGTCATTTTGGTTTTTTAAATTTTGATTTCAAAGGAACAAATTCAGATGTTTTAGCGTTTAAAGAGTTGAAAATAGAAATTGTGGAGACCAATCAGCCGCTTGTACTATATAGAAGAAGTAAATCTGGAGAACCAGAGTCTAAGTATGGTCTTGGTTATTGGTGGGGGGATAAAGCTAGAAGTATTGAAGAAACCAGAAATGAATTAGCCGTATTAGAAGCATGGGGAAATCCACTTAATGCGGTATATAAAATTCAAGTGCCAAAGGGTATTAGAATGCTTAAAGGATTAACAGCCCCCCAAACTCAATATCTTAATGGGACAGATATAGTGCAAGAATATAGAAAAGGTGGAGCAATTCAATATTGGATTAATAACGTAAATAACAATTGGCTACAATGAAATATTTCTAGGAGGCCAGCATGGAAAATGATTATGAATTTATAAAGTTGATTCTAGATTGTGAGCATATTATTAAACAACACACCCCTAGTAATCCTGACGATGTTAAAAGATATCATTTAATGTTAGATGAAATGAAAGGTTTAAGAATGACTATGAAATTGAAACAATTAAATACTAGATTATATTATTTATCAATAACACAAATGCTCGAAAAAAATGATCCAGAAGAAGTACTATATGCTGTATTAAAGTTAAATGAATTTTATTGTACTCACTACCAAAATATATAGAAAAAATAATTGAAGCTTGTTTATTAGTTAAAATGGTTTATGTAAAAGACACTCGAATGGGTGCCTTTTCATGAGAAAACCCTTTATTAATGCCAGGTGGATCGGTTTATAAATAAAAAAGAGGGTATGTATGTTTTTAAACATACATACCCTCTTTTTATAATTTCTGCATAGATTGAGCTATTGTAATTAATTCTTGTTTAGAAATTCTTGAACTAAATAACTCAATCATTGTTCCATCTTGTACCCACATTAATTGTCCGCCTTGTACGTCTTTAATTCTTTTTGTTGGTGTTAACGGATGAAACACACCATTTATATTGTTTATTTTCACTCTTTCTCCATGTTCCCCAGGTTGAACATCATTGCTTGTTGCCGCACTTTCAATAATTGCAACTTTTAATTGAGTTCCTTCTCTATTCAAAAAGTGTATTTGTACTTTCTCCATATTTTTATGTACTTGCTCTGGATATTTTAATTCTATATTCCAATCTTTAGCTATCTCCTTAGGAATAAAACAATTAAAAGAAGTCTTTCCTTTTAATTCATCCAAAGAAAATCTTTTATTAACTACTTCCATACTTTCAGCATAAGCATCGACATTAAACTGGCTATCTGGCATGAATACAAACAATGCAATCATTAACTTGAAAACAATATTTTGCATATTTTATCTCCTACTACAACGAATTTTACTAATAGTATTAGATTCTATTAGTAACTTTATACTAATTAGGATCAGCAACAGAGTAACTCCAATTAAAGAGAAAAATTTGAAACCAAATATCATTGAACGGATATATAATTATTATCGAAGAGCAATCTGTAGGTCATATAGGTACACGTCAAAAGAGGAAAGCACTTATTTAAATTACTTTCCTCTCCTTTTCGGAAAAATAGGCACATTTACCAATATATGTTCCGTATATTGGTAACATATATTATATCTTTTTGATCGATACTAACTGTTAAACGTTTTTTGTACTTTATTCACTATATATCATGCAACAAGTTTGCGCTTTGCTATCCCTTATCAAAATCATTTTATGCTATACTCTTACAGAGAACGTAACGGTGACAAGTCTCTTCTATGTATAATATCTTGTCACTGATCTTTTCTCTTGTGTCTTCTTCTTGCATCGTAAAAGAAAGAGCCACAATCCCAGCCATTGGGGATTGTGGCTCTTTTACTATCTTAGTTGTTTATTATGAATTTCCTTTCAAAATAAGCTCAACTTCTTCTATACTTAATTTACTTGCTTTTGCAATTGTTTCAATTGGTACGCCAAGTTCATACATACCTTTAATCATTTGTATTTTCCCTTCTTGAATTCCTTCATTACGAGCATGGGCAAACTTTGCGGCTTCATCCATCAACGCTTTTTCCCTTGCTTCATATGCTTGTCGGAAAGAAGAATCTTGACTCATACGTTCCCATTTATTCATCGCTTTTTGTAAAATTGGGTCTTGGTTCATCGCAATATCCTCCAATGTTTGGGTTAATTGTTCATCCTCATTCGCTGGAAGTAATAACAACCAACGAACAAATGAATCTTCCCAGGGATTTACTTGTTCATTTCGCCACTGTTGCATGAGTTTTGGAATCTCTACGATGTGAACTTCGATATCACTACTTAATACCTTCTGTTGTTGTTGATTCCATAAGACTCCTGTTGTATGGAATGCTTCATATTCTGAAAACATCACAAAGTTTAATAAATTAATGGTAATTGTTTTATGAAGAGAACTATATGGCATTCCTTTTTGTAGTTGGGATGTGTATAGCCTTCCCCAATAATATAAACTCCTCTTAATCATATCATGATTATTATTGAGCTGAATTTCTATATTTACCTTTGTTCCCGTATCTAATGTTGCAGAAATATCTAAAATCGATAATTTGTCCTCTTCATGTTCCCGGTGCAAGTGTGGATCTTCTAATTGCAAAGAAACAATAGGAGATTCTAAAGAACCTTGCAACATAGCATTTAAAAAAGCAATCAGAATATCTTCATTTCCACTTGTGCCAAATAATTGTTTAAAAGCAAAATCAATGCGTAAATTTACTAATTGTTGGTTGGACATGGGTTTTCCTCTCCCCATCTCATATGATGTTTTTCTTTCATTGTACATAAAAGAGTGATCCATATGCAAACAAGCTCTTATATCCGTAGACATAAGAGCTTGTTTGCTACCATACATAATTAACAGATTAGTTGGCTTTCATAGAAATTGAAAGATTGCCTACAGTAAGGAAAACTCACGTTTAGTATACAAAATACAAATAAAAATGCAATACATAAATTGATGCAATATAGTCCAATACATTTAAAATTCTATCCAAACACGTACTGATCCGCTCCAAATTTCAAAATCAATATCAACATTACATATTTAAAAGATGCATTCCTTTCATTCTTACTCTATACTAAAAATGATCAATTAATATGTGCCTGCATTATGCGGAGTTACTATGAAAAAAGTTCCCTTTTTAGGGAACTTTTTTATTATCTTATTTAATCTTATATCGGCTATCTTCTGAAACACATAAACTAGCCGCATTCACTTTTATACTACATTTTCCTAATCGCCGCTTTACTTCCGATTGTAATTTTTCATTTGCTTCCTCTAAAGAACTTGCTGGAATAATTGTAGATTGTGAGCCTGTTACCTTGCCACTATACATCACTGAAAAGTTCAATTCATATTGATGTATCAAGATTTCTCCACTCCTTTTTTTCTGGATTTCCTCACAGATCATTCTTATTTGTCGCTTGCTCCTGTAGTTTTTGAAGATAGGTACGCATTTGCGGTACATACCAGCTTTTTCTTAATCGGATGATCGCAATTCCCACAATTAAAATCAAAAAGGCTTGTAAGAAAATATCTTGTGTTTCCCATAACGTGCACAAATACAGAAGACTTCCCGAACAAAAATAATACATGGCCAATAATAGGTTTATATTTGCGATTATCATTTGTTTCTTTACAATCGTGGCTATTCCTGCCAAAATAAGCGTACAAACTCCTATACTTAAAAAAATATATGCAATAACCTTAAAAAAAATCATCCCAACACCCCTTTTCTTCTAAAAACTCATTTAAGCCACTTAAAAGACCAAATAAAAGGTTTAATCTCATTCAATATCAAACATATTAAAAATCTCTTCAAAATCAATTACAAGCGAATCTGAAACGTCATTTTTTCTGGAATGGAAACTTTTTATGTTGAAAATCATATATACTTTGTTTTCCAACACATCCAATTGAAAACCCTGTAAAAAAAGTTGCACCTATGATTTTTAATCCCCATTGCCATGTGTTTTCCTGTAAAAAATGGTGCGAAATATAGAGACATACCCCTGTACAAATAATGATCCAGATTCCATATTCATCATATTTTCTCTGTTCTAACTTTTGTTCCTGGAACGGATATACCTGGATAAATAAAAAGGCTATCAGCAAAACTGACAGCCCAATTCCCAATACGATCATTTTTTATCGCCCCATTTCCACTCGATTACAACTCTTTATAGCGCTTCTGTAACAATTGCAGTACACGTGCCGCATACATTTTAAAATAGGGAATGTTTTGCGCGGCAACCTTTCCAAAGTCCATTTGCATTAATGTTTCTTCTAACAGTTTGAACTCAAATTCTAAGAATGTATCATGCTGTTTTTGAATCGAATGCGGGATATTATGCAAAGCATCCGCAATTTCTCGTACATATGTCACGCTGTATTTATCTTCGTTTGAATAGGAAAATACATTTCGAATTAATGCAAACGTTTCTTGCAAAACTTCATATCCAATATGATGCAATACATTTTGATTCATCAACTCCCCTCATCCCTTCTCTATGGTCCTTCAATTCCTGTATTGATTTGAAACTCGTAATTTTCTACAAACCACTTGTCACCTTCTAACAATAAATTCAATTTCATGGTATGTTTTTCTTGTTGTTCTGTTCCATCAACCGTTACAAGATAATCATATTTAACTGTTACATCCGCTTTATTATCAGCGGTTTTGATGTAGTACATATCTGTTATCTTTGCTTTCGTTTGAATGTGCATAGAGCCATCATCTTCTATATGGTTATGTGCATCCTCTGGCGCATTTAATAATTTGTTTCTTGCTTCTCCCGTTATCATTTCTTTGATCTTTTCAAATCCTGGCTTTTCTTTTTGCTTGTTATCATTCTGTATTAACAACTCTACGAACTGTTTTGCTACTTCTTGCCCTTTATCTTGGGTATTTTCTGTTAAAACTGTTACACGCTTTTCCAATGCTCGATTCTCTGTTTTTAGCTCTTTTACTTGTTCCGTCCATTTCTTTTCTGTCTGCTCAACTTTATGCTGTAAGGTGCGATTTTGATTCCATAACCATACACTGATACCCACTAGTACAACTATGATTAAACCAACGATTCCCTGTTTCATCCCTAATCCTCCCTTTCTTTCCGCTTATTTCGGCAAATAAGGTGCTGGGTCGACTTGACCAAACGTCAAAGATGTTTTGATCTCAAAGTGAAGATGTGGCCCTGTTACCTGCCCTGTTCTTCCGCAAACTCCTACCTGTTGACCGACTCCAATATTTTGTCCTTCCTGTACAGTAATGGACGACATATGACCGTATAAACTCCAATATCCATTCCCATGATTAATTACAACTACATTTCCATAGCCGCCAAAACCTGAACCGGAAGCGCCAAATTTCGCCCACTCTACAACGCCACCTTTCGACGCGGCAATTGGGGTGACACCGTCCTGGCAAGAATAATCAATACCTTTGTGAATAGTGCCCCAACGTGGCCCAAATGGGCTTGTAATCGTCGTTTGAGCGATAGGACGAATAAACCCTTGTGAGCTTGCTGATCCAGTATCTACAACGCCGCCTGGCTTTCCCGCTTCACAATTAAAAGTAAGGCCGCCCATTTGCGCCACAAACTTTGTTACTAATACAGGCCATAAACCATTTGTACCATGCGGATCATTTGCGGCTCCTGGCGGTGCATATTTCGCTCCAATTGCTTCTATGGTTGTTATCCCCATACCGATATAATTTTTATATAAGTTTCGTGCCATAGCGTTGATTCCTTCATCTAAAGTGGCAAACTTCATAAACCCTTTCATTTGCGAACTGCTAGGGTCCATGAGGCCCCCAGGGTTGTTATAGTTCTTTACTGCATTAGAAGTACCGTTACCCGTTTCCAATCTTGCAATGGCCGCTAATAAAACGGGATCGATTTGGTTTTGTGTTCCTGCATTTAAAAAGGCTTGTGCTTTCCCTGTAAAAACGCCTCCTAAATGGGGCTGTAATTCTTCTGGTGCCACTGTTTTTCCACCTGGACGACAAACCGTCATTCCATTACTTGGGATGGTTGTTGGCGCTTCCTCTTCTTTTTTGCCAATGCCTTGCCCCAAAACAATAAATAAAAGGAATCCAATACAGACGAACAATCCTATCGTGAAAGTAGAACTCCCAAAAAGAAATGTCAGTAACCAGGATTTCTTTTTCTTCTTCTTTTTTTGTTCTTGTGCAATCTCTTCTTGTATCGTTTTGTCTACAACTTCTTTTATTTCTGGTTTCATATCATCCATCCCCCCTTACAACATGTATCAAGATTGATTGGAATACTTTCAAACAATTAGCCCATATGTAAGGGCCAAAAGAATAGATATGATCGCTAAAACATGAAATAGTAACGTTAAAACAGTAGATTGCTGGTTTTGTATAAAGTCTAATAATCCAAATTGACCGATTCCTACAAACCAAATGAAAAAGGCTAGTTTGGCCCTGTCATCAATAGGGCAACGTAACTCATTATGGATAATTTGGAGAGTTAGAAGAATGAGTGTATACCAGGTAAGTAATCCTAAACCAATCCATCCTATTGAACTACCCCCACTTTCACTTCGTTTAGAAGTGAGGGATTCCTAAGTAAAGAGTTCTATCGAACTCTAGTTGATTAGGCTAACCCCGCAGTCCTTGCGGTTAGAAGCCTTATCGCTTCATTTTTTATATTGATACTTGCGTTAATATCCCTATCATGGTGTGTACGACAAGAAGGACAGTCCCATTCACGTAGGTTTAGATTTTTAACGTCTTTGTTCTGATATCCACAACAAGAGCATAATTGGCTGGAAGCAAATGTTTTCGATATGACAATGACTTGTTTGCCGTACCATTTTGCTTTGTATTCTAACATGTATCGAAATTGCGACCATGATACCTCACTAATTGCTTTTGCTAACTTATGATTCTTTAACATATTTGATACTTGCAAATTCTCAATACCGATAACATCGTGGTTTTTGATGATTTCAGTTGAGATTTTGTCTAAGTAATCTTTTCTAGCATTTGAAATGTATTCATGAATTCTAGCTACCTTTACTCGTTGCTTATTCCAGCGAGAAGATCCTTTCATTCTTCTAGAAAGAACACGCTGTGCTTTCGCCAACTTATCTTCTAATGATCGGAAAAACTTCGGATTTTCATAGTGTGTTCCATCTGACAAAATAGCGAAATTTTTTAGTCCTACATCTATTCCAATGTAAGAATGTGTTTTAGGAAGTTCTTGTACTTCTGTTTCAACTAATAGTGACACAAAATATCTACCAGAAGGGTTCCGTCTAACTGTAGCATTTACAATACGCCCATCTACTTCGCGACTTTTGGCAAATCGAACAAGGCCTAGTTTCGGCAACTTTATTTTGTTCCCTACAACGGCAATATTTTCATTTGTTTGTTTTGTGGTATAAGATTGTACGTTGTTCTTCTTAGATTTAAAGCGCGGTGCGCTGTTTTGTTTTTTGAAAAAGCGCGTATAAGCATCCGCAAGGTTGCGAACAGACGACTGAATCGCAATACTATCCACTTCTTTTAGCCAAACAAGCTCTTTCTTCATGGCAGGTAGTTTGGCAGAGCATATACCATAGGTCAAGCCTTTTCCTGTCTCTTTGTATGCGCGATCCCATAAGGATAGGAAATGATTGAATACAAAGCGAGAACACCCAATCGTTTTGTTGATTAGAATTGCTTGTGCTTGATTTGGATAGATACGAAACTTATAGGCTTTATTAATCATTATTTGATTCACCTCCATTTCGGTATATGACTATTATAAACCAAACATACATTCGACAAGTAGTGGCGTAATACTTTCTATATGTCGAACAGTTAAGATGGCTTCCTGTCATCCCTTGTTCGAAGCCAATTCATCTCCCACCTACTCACTGGACTGTGACCCTTCACGCGCTCCTTGAGAAAGGAGCCTTCTTGGCTAAAATGATAAATCTGTTGGCCACACTCTCTGTATGAAAAGAATGATTATGTTCATCCATCTCAAACACCCGATACAAAGAAAAATACTGATACTCACCATTTTCATGCACGTTAATCCCCAGTGTTTCATAGTTATCTGGCTCCTTTTTTCATAAAAAGAAGTAAAGTCCTATAAAACTAGGACTCTACTCATCTTTTTTCAGTGGGTCCAAATCATCTAAGTTATCTAAGTTTTGTGGATCAGTAGAAGGCATCCAATTTTCACTTCCAGCGGCTACAGCTCCATATTGTATATCTGGCGTATCGATTGTTTCTGCATTTTCTTGAATCGGCTCATTTGTGCTTACTTCTTTCTCATTTACTTGTGCCAAATCAGAAGTGGAAATGGATTCCGTTGGGATAAATGAGCCAGAAGAGTTTGATACTTGTACAGTTGACTCGACATCTATATCAGGTTTTTTAGCGACAATTTGCCCCGCTTCATTCACTTCTGTAGGAATAGCATCTGGAATATCTGCACTTGTTGTTTCTGGTGTATGAGGGACAATGACACCTTCTTCATTTACATCTGCACGAATTGTATCTGGTATTAAAGGTTCATTTGCCTCTGTTTCAATTGGCGTTGAAATTTCTTGTTGTGGAATATTTGTTGAAATGTCCTGTTCTGGTTGTATTTCTTCTCTTGAAATATCCATCGGAATTTCTTCTGTTGGAATGTCTTGTTGTGGGATATCGGATGGGATTTCTTCAAATGTTTCATGATCTGGTGACATTTCCTCTAATGGAAGTTCTTGTGTTGGTACTTCTGTTTGAATCTCTTCATATGCCTCCATATCACTTGAAACTTCTTCTAGTGGTATTTCTTGTTCCGGTACCTCTGTTTGGATTTCTTCATATGCTTCCATATCACTTGAAACCTCTTCTAATGGTACCTCTTGTTCTGGTACTTCTGGCTGTACCTCTTCATATACTTCTATATCAGTCGGAATATCTTCTAATGGCACCTCTTGTTCTGGTACTTCTGGTTGAATTTCTTCATATCCCTCTATATCAGCTGGTATTTCTTCTCCTGTTGGAATTTCCTCATCTTCTAAAGATACAAGTTCTGGTTGAACGTCCATTTCTGATTCTTCTACCTCTGTTCCTTCTTGTTGTGCTTCCATTTCTTGTTCTAATGCTTCCTTATCTAAGCTGATAAGGTCTTGTTGCATTGGTGCCTCTTCTTCACCTGGTGTCGTTTGTTCTTTCCCTTCCTCTTCCTGTTGTGGTGAATTCCCATCTTTATCACGATCCTGTAAGGAGATAAGATTTCCTTTCTTTTGATTCTCTTCTTTTTCTTGTTCCGTTTGATTATTTGGTAAATCATTCGGTATATTCGCTTGCACTAACGGGTTGGCTTTTGTCTTTTCGTCGTCTGTCCCTGCATTTTCTAACTGGCCGCCTGCCGCCGCTAATTCAGCCGCGCTGTTAAAATGTGCTCCCATTTTGTCTCCAATATAAGACATTGTATTTCCAGCGTACTCTTTTCCTTTATCTACAAAGTTTTCAGTCATAAGAGATATATTTGTGACTGTCTCGTACACGCCACGTGCTCGACTAAAGGCCGCAACAATATTTCCTCTAAAGATGTAACATAGAACAAAAACAAGAATTTGGAAAATCATTGTAGATACATACCCTGCAACGCCCGCTTCTGGTAACACGTATAGCAATTCTGCCACCGTAAAGATAATGACAAGCATAACTGACATAAAGATTTTTAATGCTAATGGGCGAATCCATTGTGAAGCCCAGCTTTCAATGACTCTACGATGTCCTGGCAATAGAGCCACCGCCATAACGATTGGTGAGATAATACTCATGACAAGGAACCATAATTGGAATGCTACAATCAGTAAACAAAATGCAATGACTGGAACACCTGCGAAAGTATTTACTACATAATACATGACTGTAAATACAAGGCGTTCTCCTACAGACGTAACAATCATCATTTGGTTTCCTTTTTTTATTTCCTCTTGTACCTTGCTCTCCCTATCTTTTCCTGGTGCTGTCGCTAATAATTCATCTACTCTTTTAGTACCTAATTTTTCTTTTGAATCTTCCCCATACTGTAAAAATAAATATGGTCGTTCAACTAGCAAATCCCAAATTTGCTTTTTCACTGAAAAGATTGCGTCCGCTTTGGAGCGTCCTGGATCACCCGCAACCGTTCCTGTTGCTTTTGCTAATACTATTACACTAATTTCAGAACTAATTGTATTCGCACTCTTTAAGATTGTACTTGCGTTCCCAATGTACGTAACAATAAAAGCAATAACCAATACCGTTTTTACTAACTCACTTAAACCTTTTGAGGGCTGACGTTTAATAAAGAAGATATAGCCTGCATAACAAGCCGATAACACACACGCAATACCGATAATTGCTGGGAATAGTCCAGAAGATAAAAAGCCACCTTTTCCAATACCAGCAATATTTTGCATAGCCGCACCTAATTTATCCGCAACCGTATCTACAATGTCCAGGTTCAACGCTTGATCGACTAAGAAGATTGTTAATTGACCCAGAATCACATTTAACTGAAAGGCCATATTCGCAAACCATTGACAGGTTGTATACAGCATCCTTTGTAAGTCTTTTCCTACACTATCATCACCAAATAAGTATCCGCCAACTTTTTGAAACACGTTCTTATCTTCTTCTTTTGGTTGATATGTGTCGATTTCATAATACTTATCTTTGTAAATCCCATCTGTGTACCCACTAAATAGATTTTCAGAAATTCTTGCTCCCTTTTGTTCCTGTTTTTCTTCTGTTTTTGTATCTTCCGCTAGGGCCACATGAGGCCCTAACGGTATTAAAAAGAATACAAGAATCATACAAATAGAGAAAAGTTTTTTCATTCCTTTTGCCCCCATTTATGAACATGAACTGGTTCCATACTTCCTACAGTTGAATTTAAATTGTTCCAGTTCCATTCGTAATTTTTCCATTTCTCGTCCTTTTCGTCTTTTACCATTCTAAGATATAATCCCATTTGGGCCTGTTCTACAGGATCATAATATTTAACTCTGTAATAATACTCATTTTTATCTTCTTTCAAATCATATCTAAACAAGTCATATCTTTCTTTCATTTCTTGGCTAATATTTGGATGCTCGACTCCTTCTTCCATGAATTTGTATTTTTTATATTGAAGATCGTTTAATTTTTTTGTATCCATTTCAATATAAGCCTTTACATAATCCATCGCGGCCTTATCCGCTTCTTTCATATCTCGTTCTTTTTGAATCTCTTGTTGATTTGCATTGCTTTTCGTTTCACTTGAGCAACCCGCAACCCCCGTTACCATCAACATTCCTGCTACACATAATCCAGATAACATACGTAATTTTTTCATCGTTCCATCCTCCATATACAGATAATTTAGAATACTCTTGTCTGTATTGTAATACGAATTACGCCAATTGTTGTGCGCGTTCTTCGTCTGTTTTCGTAGAGGAATCAAATGCAGTCTTTAATTCTTGGAAAACAGGATCAATTTCTACAACAGCTGTTCGGCCGAAAATATCTTGGAATAAGGCTTCGCCGCGTCTAAGTTGGCGTAGCATTAAGATATTTTCTTCTGTGACCGGTAAGTTATAGTAACGCAACATTTCTTCCGCTTCCTTATCATATTTCAGCGCAAAACAGAACTTCATCCCCACGTTGGCAACCTCTTTGTTTTCAGATTGATAATCGGATGCGTTTTGTGTTCCTAAATACAATCCGATATTGTGATAACGTCCTTCTCGAATGATTTTGTCAGAAGACGCCGCACCCTCTTTATTTTTCAAAATACTTGATGCCTCATCTTGTAGGTATACTTTGAAAATACTACG
>Ga0268252_1000396_pt1 | contig 28538 bp, 31 predicted proteins | sample AgamicMgSfrz_FD_200244 | JGI IMG/M metagenome (GOLD analysis project Ga0268252, IMG submission 200244) | Agave microbial communities from Guanajuato, Mexico - Mg.Sf.rz (v2) (version 3) | ecosystem: Host-associated > Plants > Phyllosphere > Phylloplane/Leaf | place: Guanajuato, Mexico | collected... | reverse complement strand
CACTAAGATTTCTAATCATTTGTATTAAACCTAAAGAAACCAAAAAACCGAACCATTTAATCATTAGTCGATTTAATGGTTCGGTTTTTACATAAATTCACATACTTTTGTCCCAGCCTCGTTAAGATTATCCTTCTAAATTTTGATTTTGTGGGTTTTTATTTGCTTCATTAACTCTTAATGCAGTAGCAAGCATAACAATTAAGCCACCTGCTCCAATCCAAACAAGATGTGAAACAGAATCCCAAGTTAATCCTTTTCCGAAGAATAGAAGCTCACGTAATCCACCTACCATAAAGCGCATTGGCAACCAAGAATACACCCAATCATGATAGAATGGTGACATCATTTCCGGAGCCATAGCAAGTAATGGAGCACCAAAGAAAAGCATTAAGATAAATAATGGCATCCCTCGAAGTCCTATCAGAGACAGAACTGCTGAAATCATAAGGAAGAAACTAAAGGATGTTAAAGATAAAAACAGAGCTGTATTTGTGAAATCTGGAATGTGAAGTCCCACCAGGTCACTTGCAATCCAAGTTAATCCAAATCCAACGACAAGCGTGGCAATCGCACCAATTAGAATTTGCACTAATTTTACTGCAAAGTTTCTTTTTCTATTAGCAGTATTAGCTATTTTTCTAAGAGCGACATAAATAATAGCAGCACTTGCTAAGCTCGCCATCCAAAGTGGCTGGAATAAAGAAACCGGAGCATTTCCGTTTGCGCTATTAGTACCTGTTTCGTTGACATTAGTGACCTTACTTGTAATAGGTGCTGCTAGAATTTCAGCTTGCTTTGCTGTTATTGTTGCTCCTTGTTGTTCTAATCCTTGTAGAAGCTGTGTACGAACATTATTGTTCATATTATCAACAATTCCATTCAATATTTGTCCTGCCAAAGTTGATGCCATTGTATTCATACCTTGGTTTACGTATATTTCAATTCCTGCAGGAGACGGTGCTGCAGTTTGTAAGGAAGCTTGCTTCGCACTTAAATCCTTTGGAATAACTAATGCTGCGTAATATTCCTGATTATCTAAGCCTTTTTGCAATTCTTCTGTGTTTTTCACTTCAACCCACTTTACTGTTGGGTCTTTTTGATCTGATGACGCTTTTGAGTTTTCTTTAATCATTTCCACGAGCTGTTTGCCCATATTCATTTTTGCCTGATTAGGAAGTTCTACCCCTTCGTCCTCATTAACGATAGCAATCGGTAAGTTTTTAGGCTCTGGTTGAACAGATGGAATTAGTGTTAAGGAAAAAATAAATATAATAGCCAATGCAATGATTGGTGTTAGCAACAATAATTTGTTTTTAAACATATTTGAGCTCCTCCAAAATAATAAGTTATAATAAAAGAACACCGTGTTGTTTTATTACGTTCTAAATTATAAATGTGAATGACAATCCCTTCAATAAGCAAAAATGCAAAATGTGTTGGTTACAGAACACATTCCTTAAATGTGTGGGATAAGTGGATAGGAGGAAAAAATGGCTGATAGTAAAACCGATTTACGAATAATTCGCACGAAAGAATCCATTCTTACTGCTCTAATTGATTTAATAGAGGAAAAAGGCTTTGAAACAATTACAGTAAAAGATATAACGAATCGGGCAAATATAAATAGAGGAACATTTTACGCACATTATCAAGATAAATTCGACTTAATGGCAAAATGTGAAGAAAAAGTGATGCTAGAAATTTCTAGTATTGCAAAGCAAAACTTCCCAAACGTTATCGCTTCACTTGAAATGGATTCTTCAAATGTACCACCATTCCCGCTCACTGTTTCTTTATTTGAATATCTAAATAAAAATAGTGATATTATGAAAGCTTTATTAGGTCCAAAAGGAGATTTATCCTTTCAAACAAGACTGAAAGAATTTATGTGGGACACACTTTACGGAAATAATCCAATTGCCCTTGTAAAGGAAGAAAACTTTCTTGTACCTGGTCAATATTTATCCTCTTACATGGGAACTGCCTTAATAGGAGTTGTTCAACAATGGCTTAATAGCGGCCGAAAAGAATCTCCTCAAGAAATGGCTCGAATCCTGACTATTATTAATGTCAATGGTCCCTTCTATGCTGCTGGGTTAAAAAAATAACCTTAAGAACTATAAAGAGATAACGATTATATAGTGGAGGTAATGATGAAACAGAAACAACGCTATGCAAATTTAGATAATATTGATACGAAAAAAACATTTAATGATTTTCGACGCTGGCAAAAGGAACGCAGAAGTAATAAAAAGGATTTAAAGCTCAAGATTGAACAGGCACCCATTAAAGAAGTAGAGAAATTACATAATAATGATAGGAGTGCTTCTATAACATGGATTGGACATTCTACCTTTTTGATACAGATGAATGGTCTGAATATGTTAACAGATCCTGTCTGGGCTAATAGAATGGGGTTTCAAAAAAGACTTACTGTGCCAGGAATTCCACTAGATGATTTACCTGCAATTGATGTAGTATTTATCTCCCATGGACATTATGATCATCTCGATTACCCAACATTAAAAAAGCTAAAAGGCAATCCTACTTATTATGTTCCGATCGGTTTAGGCAAAGCTTTTAAAAAGCGCGGTTTAATTAAAGTCATCGAAAGTAATTGGTATGATTCGTTCCAGCAGCATGATCTAACCTTCTCCTTTGTCCCCGCCCAGCATTGGACAAAAAGAACTATTACTGACACAAATACATCTCATTGGGGTGGCTGGATTATTGAAGGAAAGGAGCATTCCGTGTATTTTGTCGGTGACACAGGTTATTTTAGAGGCTTTAAAGAAGTAGCTGAGAAATTTAACATCCAAACAGTCTTAATGCCAATTGGAGCCTACGAACCAGAGTGGTTTATGAAAGTAAGTCATATAAACCCAGAGGACTCGGTTCGTGCTTTTTTAGAGTTAAACGGAAGCACCTTTATCCCCATGCACTATGGAACATATCATTTAGCTGATGATACTGGTCCAGAGGCTTTGGCAAGATTAGATGCAGAGTGGCACAGATTAAATGTAGATGCTTCGCAATTAAAAAAACTGCTTATTGGGGAAACATTTTGGCTTGAGTAAAAGAGCACTTCAAATTGAAGTGCTCTTTTTGTATATCATAAGGTTTCTAACAAGGGGATTACAGACGGACTACCACATCAGTTTTAAATTTCAATTGCGGAAAGCTTATTTCGGCAATCATCCTATCTCCACCTGCGCCTGCAAACTGGATACATTTGAAAAGGACTTTCTATCATTTACCGAAAGTTCTCGTTTTTTCCTTCTTAATCCTGTCCTGTCATACCTTAAGAAGCTGCTCGAGTTTGTCTAATTACAGCTCACTTTTCTCCCATAGCTCAATTAGCCTGCCTTCAGGGTCTTTAATCCATATAAACTCACCAAATTCGCTAGTCTCTTTATTTTTTTCAAGCGGAACACCAATTTGTTCAAGATGCTTTATCGTCTCGTCTAGATTAAATACTTGAAAATTCAACATTACTTGCTGTTCTGTTGGAAAGTACTGGTCATCTTCAGCAAACAAAGAAAAAATCGTTTCATTTCCTGATTGCGGTTTAATAATAGTCCCGTTCCAATCTCCTATATCCAATTTCAACGCCTCATTATACCATTTTTTCACGACATCTATATTATTAGTCCTCCAAAATATCCCGCCAAAACCTTTTATCATAAAAACATCATTCCCTTCTTCAATAAAAAGAGCCTGGGACAAAACAAAAGATAACCTTTCTAAACACGAATAATAAAATTACATCAATATTTGAAAAATGAAAAATGAAGCTTGTGGCTAAATAGAATATGGTTTCAAAATAAGTTCGTTCCATTACGCTACACCCACTCGCTTTCCACGGGGAGGAAGCTGAGCCTCCTCGTCTTCGCCTGCGGGGTCTCAGCCTTTCCTCTATTTCCCGCAGGAGTCGAGTGGCCTCCGCTCCATTCACTAAGATTTCTAATTATTGTATTAAAAACTATTAAAAACAAAAACAGAACCATTTAATAAATAGTTGATTAAGTAGTTCGATCTTTACGCTGATTCACATACTTATGTCCCAGCACTCGATTCCTTCACTATGTTTACCAAAATTCGCTTTTAATATTTGGTATTTAAAGTAATTATTACCCAATTACTTTCTAAAGCCGATTATTCTGTCTGTTGAAAACAAACAAATTATTAACATTAAATTACACTTTTTATAGTAATTTAAGCTTCCTTTCTTTCTACCACTTATAACTCGTTTTTGACTTAAGTCTTAAACCAATTATTTGTCTAGGTATTGCTAACAATATGTAAAAAGTGTCTGCTTAAATATCTTTTAAAGCACTTAAAGTCTTATTGCGAAACTGAATACGGTTCATATAGTCCTTTGCCACTAGTTCTGTGTAAATTAAATCAAAAAGTAAAAATAGAGGTAGAGTTGGAGAAATATTTTGACCCATATGCATATTACTTTTATTTGTAACCAAAAGTGTCAGATCTGCTAACTGAGACAGCTGCGATTTTTTATCACTTGTAATTGCAAGAATAGACGCCCCCTGCTTCTTGGCAATATTAATAGCATCGGTAACTTCTCTCGTTTTACCAGAAACAGAAATGCCAATGACGAGACTTTTTTTTGTGCTTAAAGCGGCATCCATCACAGCTTGATGTGGATCTGTGATGGATTCAACATGTATACCGATTCGAAAAAATTTCCATTTAAACTCTTGAGCAGCAATCCCTGAATTACCGATACCGTAAACATGAACTTTATGTGCACTGTTTATAAGTGACACGGCTTCTTGAATATCCAAAACATTCATTTTTCTGAAGGTTGTTTCAATAATCTCCAAATGGTTTTGATAGAGATTAGAAAAATAATCAATCTCTTTAATATCAGTATTCCTCGTAGGTTTGTTTCTTAAGTCGATATATCGTTTTAACTCATGTTTAAATTCATTAAATCCGGAAAAAGATATTTTTTGACAAAAACGAGTAATGGTAGCAGGTGATATGTGAATTTTTTTTGCAATTTGACTAATTGTTAATTGACTGATTTCATCAGGATTTTTAATAATATAATTTGCTAAGTCCGCCTCAGAGCTTGTAAATTTCTCCATGGTGGAAGCTATACCATTAAGAAGGTTCTCACCGAGATATTCCATAATGATTTCTCCTCTTTTAGATATAATATTCATTCTATAAACACACTGATGACCTTATTCAAAGCGCTTGAAGCAATTAGAATGCATCACTGGCAATTGATAATAAAATAACCCCATAAACCTTGATTACATTAAGTTTTTTAGTTTGGTGATGATTAATTATAACTTACTATTGCTTGAGTGGCATTCACCATTATTGTTTTATTTAACATGTTTTCTTATTTATTGAGATATCCTTCGGTTTTGAGATGATTATGTCTGGAAAGCCAGAATTAGAAATAGTTTTTGTATTTAGAAATAAAAAGGCAGCAGAAGGTTTAATGGTAATAAACCTTCTGCTGCCTAAATAATTTTCAGACTTTTTAGTATTCGCGAAACCGCTTAAGTTTATTATCTTTGCAAAGCATCCACAAATCTTTTCGTAATTAACTGTGGTCTTGTAATCGCACCTCCGACAACAACTGCATGGACGTTCATATTTAACAAGGAGCGGGCAATTTCTGGGGTTAATACATTCCCTTCTGCGATAACCTTTGCTTTTTTCACTTCTTTGATAATTTGTTTAATAACAGCATAATCATGATCATCAATTTTTAACCCCTTTGTCTCTTCCGTATATCCATATAACGTGGGTGCCACAATATCAAATCCTAACTCATCAGCGAAAATAGCTTCATCAACTGTTGAAACATCAGCCATCAGAAGTATATGAGGATACGCCCTTCTAACTTCTTGATAAAATGATTGTAAATCACTACCATCAGGGCGGATTCGATTCGTTGCATCAGTCGCAATTATTTCGGTACCTGTCTTGGCTAATGCATCGATCTCTTGCATGGTTGGCGTAATAAAAACAGGCTGGTCCCCATACACTTTTTTGATGATGCCAATTACAGGAAGAGATACTTGCTTCTTTATCTCGATAATATCAGAGACAGAGTTTGCCCGAATTCCAACTGCACCGCCTTCCTTTGCGGCTATTGCCATACGGCCCATGATAAACGAACTATGCAATGGTTCCCCTTCTAAAGCTTGACATGAAACGATTAATCCTTTTTTAAATTGTTCTAGTACTTGATACATTCCAAACACTTCCTTTATTTATTACTGACCTAAATACTCCTCTACTTCATTTTTAATAATAGTAACTTGAGGCCCATAAATAATTTGGACACCTGTTCCCTTTTTCACAATTGCTTTTGAACCAGTTTGTTTAATGACATCATCATTCACCAAGGATTCATCCTTAATGGATATACGTAAACGAGTCGCACAGCAATCGACAACATCAATATTGTGTTCTCCGCCTAATCCTTGAACAATTGTTTTAGCACGCTCTGTAGCTGCTACTTGCTCAGTAACCTGCTCCTCATCTTCTCGTCCAAGGACTTTAAAATTCCTTTTTCTTATCAAAAACTTGAATGTAAAGTAATATAAGAAGAACCATGGAATACCTACCAATAACACATATGGCCAATTTGTTTTATCGACACCTTGCAATACTCCAAATAAAATAAAATCAATAAATCCGCCTGAGAAGGTTTGACCAACAGTAATATTAAAAATATCTGCCATCATAAAAGCAAAACCATCAAAAATGGAATGTACTAAATAAAGAAGCGGTGCCACGAATAAAAAGCTGAATTCTAGTGGTTCTGTAATTCCAGTTAAGAATGAAGTTAGCGCCGCTGATAGTAGTATTCCTGCTACTACTTTTCTATTTTTCTTTTTAGAGCAATGATAGATAGCTAGTGCGGCACCTGGCAGACCAAACATCATCGTAATAAATCGGCCAGACATGAATCTTGAGACCCCTTCATAATATTGTTCAGTCGAAGGATCACCTAATTGGGCAAAGAAGATATTTTGAGTACCGCTTACAATTTTCCCGCTTATCTCTAATGTTCCGCCAAGAGCCGTTTGCCAGAATGGAAGATAGAAAATATGGTGCAACCCAAGCGGTCCCAGCATACGCAAAAGAAATCCATAAAAAAGGGTTCCAATTTCTCCGGTACTTGTTACAAGTGATCCTAATTGGTTAATAAATGCTTGGAAATAAGGCCAAATTAGAAAAAGAATTGCTCCTACAAAAATGGAAGCAAACGACACAACGATCGGAATAAAGCGCGAGCCTCCAAAGAATCCCAATACTTGAGGCAGCTGAATTTTATTGTATTTATTGTGCAAAGCAGCTGCCACAATACCAACAATAATGCCACCGAATACCCCAGTTTCTAATGTTTGTATTCCAACTGACATTCCTTGCCCTGCCCCAGTCAAATTTTCGTGCACCAGGTCACCAGTTAAAAAAAGTAAGGCATTGATGGTACTATTCATGACAAAATAACCAATCATTGCAGCTAAACCTGCTGTTGCTTTATCGGAACGAGCTAACCCAATCGCTACACCTACTGCGAATATAATAGGCAGGTTACCAAATACAATGGAGCCTGCAGCACTCATAATGGTAAAAATAGCTTGTAACCAACTAATATCTAAAAATGGATATGCTGAAACAGTATTTGGATTTGAAAGCGCACCACCTATACCTAATAACAAACCTGCTGCTGGTAATACAGCAATCGGCAGCATAAACGATTTACCAAATTGCTGAGCTTTTTCAAAAGCTTTTTTCATTGCTGTTCCCCTCCCTTATCTTGATTTTTGTTCTTTCTATATCGTTATCATATATCCGCAAATAGACTGGTTCAATGGGGTTTCAAACGGTTTCAAGCATTTTCATCCATCTCTTCCAAACTATGAAAATTGTTTCAGTTAATTAGCTCGCCACCACCAAAGGTAATCTCCATTCCTATTTTTCTCACAAAAAAAAAGCCCAATAAAAACTGATTGGACTTTTTAAAAAAATTACTATTTTTTTCTATCAATGCATGAGCCTTTATGTTTAAAACGTATATCCTTCAAAAACACTTAAGCCTTCTTCATTTAATGTTTTTTCTACTACTAATGGTGTATTTGGGCTTTTTTCGAACACTTCGCTGCATGAAATCATTATATTACTGCCAGCTATTTCTGATAGCTGATCGTGTGTGACACTGAATACTAATCTTCCTAAATTCGCCCAAACCATTGCCCCAGAACACATCACACATGGTTCACAGCTTGTGTATAACGTGTATTCGCTCAAATCAAAGATATTGTTCTCAGAGCAATACCTTCTGATTAGCCCAATTTCGGCATGATGTGTAGGATCACAGAAAGTATTTATTTTGTTTTCGCCGACCATTACAATTTCGTCGTCTTTGACTAAAATAGCTCCGAAAGGTTCATTGCCTTCCTTTCGGGCTTGTTTAGCTATATCAATTGCTTTTCTCATAAACAATTCATCTTTATTTGTCACAGTTAGAAGCTCCAATCACATAACCTTTTTTTGATTTACACTTACATTTTCTCGATAATCCCTTTAACTAATTGAATAAACTTCTCCCTCACCATTGCTGCTGTTTCTATTACCTCTTCATGGCTTAGCGGCTGATCAAGAATTCCACATGCCATATTTGTTAAGCAGGAAATACCAAGGACCTTCATTTGTCCATGAACAGCTACTATCGCTTCAGGAACGGTCGACATACCAACAGCATCTGCGCCTAATGTACGAATCATGCGGATTTCAGCTGGTGTTTCATAAGCAGGTCCGCTCCACCATGCATAAACTCCATTTTGCAAAGTCGTATTTTGATCATTAGCAACCTCAGTAGCAATTGTTCGCAAATTGCGATTATACACTTCCGAAACATCAGGAAAACGAGTGCCTAATTCAGGATTATTTGGTCCGATTAGTGGATTTGTACCGACCAAATTAAGGTGGTCTGTAATTAGCATTAAGTCGCCTGGGTTAAAGCTTGTGTTAATGGCACCGCAAGCATTTGTAATTATTAACTCCTCTACACCAAGCGCCTTCATAACACGTACAGGAAAAGTTACCTCATCCAAGGTGAATCCTTCATAATAATGAAAACGTCCCTTCATCGCCAAAACTGTTTTCCCATTTAAGCTTCCAATAACTAATTCATTTGCATGCCCTACTGCTTCAGATTTTGCAAAGTGAGGAATTTCACTATACGGAATGATAAAGGGGTTTTCTATTTCGTCTGCCAGATTCCCTAAGCCAGACCCTAGAATTAAACCAATCGTCGGGCGATAAGCCGTCTTAGTCATGATAAAATCTCTTGCTTCGAAAATTTCATGTGTCTTGTGCATTACTAATTCCTCCTTGAATGAAATATCTAAATTCTTATTGTTTAAAATACTTCTGCTATGGTCAGTTTAATAGGTTAGTCTTGAGATGTAAATGACTTTTTATCATTTTTATAAAAAGTATAATAAATAATCTGATTAACTAATATAAAATGAAACTAACATTTAAATCTTTTCTTTTTTTATAAAAAAAGTATTTTACAGATTACCTTTTTCTTTATGTTCATTTTAGATAAAATGAACATAAGCGATAGCCTTTACAGGGCCAAATTATGGGGGAAACACATGCTAAAAAAATTTACCGAATTATCTTCGCCAAAAGCCAGAAACCTAAAGCTTTTATATAGCTTGGTCCGTAAATTGGGGCCAGTTAAAATAAATAGATTAACGGAGCTCACAGGCTTTAAACATGTCACTTGTGCTCGTTTACTGGAGGAGCTTGTTGATGAAGGGCTAATCTATGATAGTGGTGTAGGCAAATCAAGTGGTGGCCGTAAGCCGTTAATGTACGTAATCAAGCCAGATGCTTATTACTTAATTGGTGTCGAAATCACCAGTTTTTACACAACCGTATTACTACTTGATTTAAAACTGAATATTGTAAGCGTTGAAAAGCTAAAAATGACTGCTGAATGTACGGGGGAATATACATTAAACTATATAACTGCCTGCGTTGATCAACTGCTGATCCAAAATAACATTCCAAAGGATAAGTTATTAGGTATTGGCGTTGGGGTGCTTGACCGTTTTGATGCAGAAAAAGGAATGATTACATCCACTCATTCCTTTCCTGCAGGTGGATGGGACATAAATTTGGTAGACTATTTAAAACAAACTAATAATGTCCCCGTTTTCCTTGATAATGGAACAGATTTAGCAGCACTAGCCGAATATAGGATGAATTACTGGCAGGATACTGACAATATAGTTTTTGTATCAAGTGATATCGGCATTCGTTGTGGAACTATTTCTCAAGGGAGATTGATTACTAACAAATTTGAAATGGAGGATGCTTTTGGGCATATCATCATAGATATTCATGGGCGTCGTTGCTCATGTGGGGCATACGGATGTCTGCAAGCTTACAGTAGTTTGCCAGCCATTCGTGATGAAGTAATACGTCTATTAAAACGTGGGAAAGCGTCTCTCCTGCAAGAAAAGCTAAGTAATATGGAGGATATTAATTTTCACCATATTTTATACGCGCTAGAACAAAATGATTCACTTTGTCTAGAAGTTGTGGAGGAAGCTGCTTATTATTTTGGTGTCGGCTTAAGTAACCTAATCTTCCTGTTACGTCCGGAAATTGTCATCTTCGGAGGAACTTTAGTTCCGAAACCTCTTTTCTTTGAAGCAGCTGCTAAAGCAGCAAGCAACCGACTGACACACTATTCAAGTGCAAAAATCAAAATGGTAAAATCATCTGATGCATACAATATTGTCGCACAAGGCGCAGGCTGTATGGTATTAGACCATTACACAGAGGAAACACCTGTATAATGGCATTAATAGCTGCTATTTCGAGGGGGATTATCTAGAAAAAGGATAATACCCCTTATTTCCAGATAATTTGCAGCTCTGTTTCTCTGAGTCAGATAATCAAAAAATTCATGTCATTGAATTTTCAAAAACTCGTTAACCGTTTTACACATTTCCTTGAAATAAGTCCAATGTAAATAATGATGGCCATCCAAGCTAACTAATTTTTTATTAGCTACATTGTTTAGTTGGTCTTTATAAAAGGTGATATTTGACTTACCTTGATTATTCAAGTCCTCCTTCGTAGTGAAAATCAGAACTGGTATATCAGCCGGAAAAGTCATTTTTTCTGTTTTATTGATGTTATCTTTAATCTCGTTTGCTTCACTCACTACATTCTTATTGTAGCCTTTCCAGGCTGTGACAGCTTTTGTTGTTTTTAAGTTTGTATTGGAATATGTACCATCTTCAGCAATCGGCAGAAAGCTATCTGGAGTTATATAGGAAGCTAACCTCGCCACACCAGTTGGGACTAAATAACTCATATATTTTGGCATAGAAGGAGCTGATTCACCGAAATAATTCAATGCCTGAGGTAATGTGGGATCAATTCCGATAATTGCTTTAACTTCCTCAGGATATGCATTAGCATAGTACATACTATAAATACCCGATATGGAGTGGGGCATCAATACATATGGCCCATTTATATTAGCTGCCTGTAAAGCTGCTCTCAACTCCCCAATTATGTTTTCAACGGTTCGCTCTTTCCCTGTTAAATCGCTCCAACCGTATCCAAAAGCTTCTACTACAACGACCTTGTTTTTCTTTGCTAATTCATTAACTAACGGCTCGAAGTCAAGAACTGGTGCGGTCGTTCCAAGTCCACTTAATAAAACAATTGTATTTTTTCCATCCCCTTTTTTATAGACATGCATATTCTTTCCGTCTATTTCGACTAGCTCTCCTATTGGAGGATATTTCTTTTTCTCGTAAATAGTTAGTAAATTACTGCATACAAACCAAATAACGAGAGCCGAAATTACCACTAACAATATAGTTTTCAAAACAGTTAAAAATCTTCGTTTCTTTTTTTTACTCAATTCCTCACTCCCTTTTTCTTATTTAACTTTTCAGCACATGATTTTTACATTATTTTCTAAATAACTCTTAGTCCATATTACTTTACATCTTAAATAAAGTAATCAACCTAAAGTAATATATCCTTGTCAGCCTTAAGATGTATTAATTTGTAAAAAGCTATTATTTCGGTACGTTGTTTAATTCAATCCTTTTTTCTTTTCATTTCAATTACTCAGTCAATAACGTTCGTTACATAGCCGCACTATTTTTGATACAAAAAAGGCTGCCAATGTAAGGCAGCCACTGATAAAATCTCAACACTATAGTCAGTATTTTCTTCTAGTTAGTTGAAAGCTTAATTTAAGCTTCCCGCACTAATTAATAACAAGATTTCTCTCCATATAATTCTTAATACTTTCTTCAACTGTTTCTAATGTAGTATATCTTGGTTGATATTCAATAAGCCGTTTTCCCTTTTCGATACTAAATTGACCACTGCGTGCAAGGTGATAATAAGAAGAATTAATATCATCTTCCTTTTCGACATGCTCACACCACTTGTCCCATGGAAGAAAACTGATTTTCGGTTCTTGGCCAAAGAAACGATACATCGCTTTTGCATATCCATATAAGGTCATGGAATCTGCAGCAACTGCATGGAAGCTTTCACCTAAAGCTTGGTTTCTATGTGTAATCGCATTCAAAAAAACTTGTGCAACATCATCTGCATGAACATGATGTAATGTCTCCATGCCTAAATTAGGAAGAAAAATTTCCTTTCCGTCAGCAATTTTTTGGAAAATGTCAGGATTGACATTTCCTAACGGACTAATGATATTCCATCCTGGACCAGAGATTTGTCCTGGCATAACCGTAGTTGCAGGGAAGCCATTTACACGATATTGCTCCTGCAAATATTGTTCACATTTGTACTTTTCGATTCCATACTCACAAATCGGCTCTTTAACACAATCCTCTATTACAGGTAGCATTTCAGCACGACCATGTGCCCAAATAGAGGAACAGAATAAATAATGAGACAATCTTGTATTATGAAGTGCTTCTACCATTTTCTTCGTATCTTCTAAAGTGAAATTGATTAAATCGATGACAATATCTGCTTCCATAGCTGCGACTTTTTCAGCAAATGCTTCATCATTGCTTCTATCTAAAATAACATTGGTAACTTCATTCCATGCATAATCACTTGTATATGGCTTGCTTTTCCCTCTGCTTATATTAAAAACATTGAATCCCGCTTTAACTAGCTTAGGAACTAAATAAGATCCTATATGCCCGCATCCACCGATAACTACGACCTTCATCAATCATTCCTCCCTTGAAATTGAATTTAACAGAGATTAACTAAAAATGAAATGGCTTTCAATCATCTTCGAAGTGTTTTCTATTATTTTCTGTGTTAATAACGATAAAACGTAAAAAGCTTTTCAATATTTTCTTAATCTTATTGCTCATCCTCTTTAATAATCTGATTATTAATTTGTCGTGTTTCCGTTCTTTGAGCTAATTTCACTTTAAAGTCATAATTTTTATCATATGCAACAGAAAATAAGCAAGAGTATAGAATATCTAAAATAAGAGAAATCGATTCAAGTGAGGCAAATCCAGCAATTTTAGTATACGATTTTTCTCTTGTTGTGATATGTAATGTTACATCCGCAAGTCTGGACAAACTGTTTTCTCCAATACTAGTAATAGCGATAATAGGGACCTTATTCATTTTTAAGTAATTCGCTGTTTCCAAAATGGATGCAGACTCACCTGAATAAGAAATACAAACTGCACAATCATTTGCAGATGTCATAACTGCTTCCTGATACATCATGCTTTCTGTAGGATTAGTGTCTGCTTTTTTGCCAATATGCCTTAATTTATAGACGAATTCTTGCCCTAAAAAAGTTAAATTAGATATGGTAAAAACCTTTACTTCACTACTGTTACTTAATAATCTAACTGCCTTTTTCAAGGAGTCATGGTGAATAAGAGATAAAGTGTCTTTCGCACTTTCAATATGTATCTGTGTAATTTTACTGGCAATATTCATCATAGAGTCTTGTTCTGTAAAAGGAGTATTTGCATCTAAATCCGTGAAATTTGTTTTTAAATAATCCACTTCTTTAAGAAAGGCCTTTTTCAACTCATTCCAACCGTTAAAGCCTAATTTTTTTGATATTCTTACTAAAATGGATGGGGAGGTATATGTCTCTTCAGCAATCATTGTTGTCGAATAATCATCAATAAGTTCTTGTTTTTCTAGAATAAAATCTAAAACAATCCTTTCATTAGGTGAGAACTTTAAAGTTTTCATTTTTTCTTGTAGTAACACTGCGATCACCTTTTCTAAAAAACTGCTTGTTACATTCATTATTTAAAATAAAATAGTTTTTGTAAAGTGTCTATACTGGAAATTCTGTTGCTGTCCCAAATCGGGGCAAAAATTCTGTCTACCTTTATTTTATAAGAAAAAGTAGTTGCAGACACCGATTTCACTGCTTTTTTTCAATTGCCATCCGCAAGTTTGCTATAACTCCAAGGAGCAAAAGGATGGAACAAAACAGCCTTTCAAATGTCGTTCCAAAAAGCTGCTGTGCGAATCCGAAGGACCATAGAGCAACAAAAAACCAGCAGACCACGGTTATTCCCCTTTTATGTTTAATCAGATTCCCTCCAATAACTAGTGTAAAAACTCCGCCAATTAAACTAATAATGATATTGAGAATAGAGATTGGCACTTGAGCTTCGAAGTCTTGAGAGCGTCCGCCATTAACAATCGTGAATGGAATAACACCACACAGAATAAGAACATGCAGCAGCAATGTCAATGTATAAAACCAAATCCCCATATTTACAGCTGTTTTCCATTTAATTAACCTTATTTTTTCTAACATATCTCAACCTCACTTCTTCATTTACCGATATGGAAAATATATATGAGTACAGTATCGATATTAACTTTATGCTTTGATAGATACACTAATGCAAACTAAAATGAATACATGGATGTAAAAAAACACAAAACACCAACCCGCGTGGGTTGGTGTTTTGTGCTGGCGATGGGTAAATTCAAGTTTCTAAAATCATCTGTTGGTTAAACTGGCTTGTTCATTTGATCGGTCAAATTAGTCAGTATTGCACTATTTTCTTGGTCTGCGTCAAACTGGACAACATCATCATAATCAAAGGTGTGTAAACTCTCCGGAAATGTTTCCTTTAAATAATCAACAAATGCCTGAATGTCGTTGCCAACATTGTTATTTTGACGGAATTCCATCAGGATTTGACGGAATTTATGCGGAGGTAAATCGCATTGAATATGATAGGATTTACTAATGCCTAAATGGTTTTCGTCTGAACTATAAAGATTATAAATGTTAGTCAAATGAAACTCCCCTTTTAGTTGGAATGAACCCTTTTATTTTACCCTGAAAAGGGAAAAATATAGCAGAATTGCTGAATTTTATTCAGTATAGAAACTATTCAGTGGCAGAAATGAGGCTTTTACATAAAACTTTTAACCACGCTAGTATTCCATCATTCCTTTATAGTAAAATGAAATAAAGTTTTTCCGAAAATTCACAAAAAAGGAGAAGGACAAATGAAATTAGGTGCATTTTCTGTAAGTTTAAACGTAAAAGACATTCATGTTTCCAAAGCTTTCTACGAAAAATTAGGATTCCAAGCTTTAGGTGGTGACATAGCTAATAATTGGCTTATTATGAAGAATGAAAATAGCATCATTGGCTTATTCCAAGGAATGTTTGAAAAGAATATTCTAACCTTTAATCCAGGCTGGGATCAAAACGCTGAAAATCTCGAATCGTTTACAGATGTCCGAGAAATTCATAACCAACTAAAGACTGAGGGAATAACCATGCTTTCTGCAGCTGTTGAAACAAAAGAGGGACCTGCTCATTTTTTCATTGAAGATCCAGACGGGAATCAAATTCTTGTAGATCAGCATCGTTGAAAAGGTTTACTGATGGAGCCCAGCTATAAAATTATGTTCGTTTCATTGTGCGCACGTCCTCGCGCTTTCCACGGGGAGGAAGATGAGCCTCCTCTAGCATCGCCTATGGGGTCTCATCCTTTCCTCTATTTCCCTTAGTAGTCGAGTGGCTTCCGCTTCATTCCACTAAGATTTTTTATTATAAGAGATATTCTAAAGCTACAAACTTTATTGAACAAGACAAATAAAGAACCCAAACTAAACCCTACTTTTAAATAAATTTCCAACTATTAGTTCGGACTTACTTTGAATAAAACTTATTTCCAACCTCTTACTCTATGTTGCCTAGATTTTTATTCTTATAACTATTAAGAAGCTTCTTCAAACTGGCTATTATAAAGTTCCGCGTAGAAACCGTCTTTGCTGATTAATTCTTGATGGTTGCCTGCTTCAATAATATCTCCATCTTTCATCACTAAAATTAAGTCTGCATTTTTTATTGTAGAAAGCCTGTGGGCGATAACAAAGGATGTTTTTCCTTCTGTGAGCTTATCCATTGCTTGCTGGATAAGTACTTCTGTGCGTGTATCAACCGAACTAGTTGCTTCATCCAGAATAAGTAATGGTGCCATTTTCACCATAGCTCGAGCGATTGTAATCAGCTGTCTTTGTCCTGCTGATAAGCTTGATTTGTCATTTAAGATGGTATCGTATTTATCTGGCAGCGTATTTATGAAGTGGTCCAGTCCTACTGCTTTACATGCTGCCACTACCTCTTGTTCTGATACGTCATTCCTTGCATAAACAATATTATCTCGGATTGACCCTTCAAAAACCCATGTATCTTGAAGCACCATACAGAAGAGATCATGTAAGCATTCTCTCGTCATATGATTAGTAGGGATACCGTCAATGGTAATTTCTCCTCCATTTAATTCATAAAAACGCATCAATAGGTTGATTAAGGTTGTTTTTCCTGCTCCTGTTGGACCAACAATCGCTACTTTTTGGCCTGCTTTCACCTTGACAGAAAAATCCTTAATAATTAATTTGTTTTCGTCATAACCAAATTGAACATGCTTAAATTCCACATCACCTTTAACATTTTCCAATTTTTCTAACCTATTGCTTTCCTTAACAAGCTCTTCTTCATTTAAAAATTCAAAGACCCTTCCACTTGCTGCTGCTGTAGACTGCAGATTAGTCGCTGCTTGGGCGAGCTGCTGAAGTGGTTGTGTAAATAAGCGGATATACAGCATAAATGCGACGATTACCCCAAACGATATCGTTCCATTGACTGCAAGGGCAGCACCAACAATACAAACGACTACATACCCAAAGTTACCAATAAACATCATTAATGGCATCATTAGACCTGACAAGAATTGCGATTTCCATGCACTATCATATAATCTTGTATTAATTAGAGAAAAATCATGTTTTGCCTGCTTCTCCCCATTATATGCTTTCACCACATTATGCCCTGAATATGTCTCCTCAATATGACCATTCAGCTTTCCAAGTTCTGCTTGCTGCTGTGCAAAGAAACGCTGTGATTTTGAGATGATAAAAACCATCAATACAAATCCAATAAAGGTTGACAGCACTGCTGATATGGCCATAATCCAGTTTGTGTAAAACATCATAATCAATGATCCCACAAACATCGTAATTGCTGAAATTAATCCACTGATACTCTGGTTCATTGTCTGTCCGACCATATCTACATCATTAGTTACTCTGCTTAGCACATCTCCTGTAGAAGTAGAATCGAAGTATTTTAAAGGCAGACGGTTTATTTTCACGGAAATATCCTGTCGTAATTGCTTAGAAACTCTTTGGGTAACGGTAGCCATAATAAAGCCTTGAACGTAGTTAAATATAAAACCCAATCCATATAAAAATACAAGTAAAATGGCAACATCGAACACAGCATCTAAATCAATGCTTCCCATTAATCCTTCTGTGATAAGATCCGTCATCTTGCTTAGCTGATTCGGGCCAACAATACTAAAGATTGCTGCAGCCATAGCAAGAATTAAGGCAATGATTATTGCTGGGAAGAAAACCTTGGAATACATTGCTAATTCTTTTAAGCTTTTAACGTTCATGCCTTTATTAGGGCCTTGAATATTAGCATCCTTTAGCTTTTCATCAGATTTTCTGTTAGTATGCTCCTGTTCAGCTTGACGTTTTTCATCCAATTTCCAGTTCCTCCTTTGACAATTGTGAATACGCAATTTCTTGGTAAACATCACATGTGTGCATTAATTCAGCATGTGTGCCTATTCCGACTATTTTACCTTCATCTAGTACTAGGATGCGGTCAGCGTCTTTAATCGTACCTATTCGTTGAGCAACAATAATTGAGGTTGCGTCCTTTATTTCTTGCTTTAATTTGGAGCGCAGGACACGGTCTGTTTTATAATCTAAGGCAGAGAAGGAATCATCAAATAGATATATTTCAGGCAATTTATAGATGGCACGTGCAATGGATAATCTTTGCTTCTGTCCACCTGAAAGATTTGTTCCTCCTTGAGATATAATTGACTCGTATTGCTGATCCATATTTTCAATAAAGTCTTTTCCTTGAGCAATTTCTACTGCTCTTTTCATATTATTTTCTTCTGCTGACTTTTTGTCGGCTTCACCAAAAGCAACATTGGAAGAAACGGACCCGCTGAACATAACTGCTTTTTGGGAGACGTAACCAAGCTTGTCTCTGAGTGATTCTAGCTTATAATCTTTTACATTAAGACCATCCACTAAAATTTCTCCTTCTGTTGCTTCCATAAAACGAGGTATTAGATTAACTAGCGTGCTTTTTCCGCTGCCTGTAGAACCAATAATGGCCAGCGTTTCTCCCTTAGATGCTTTAAAACTTATATCTTGCAAAACATATTCTGTCGCGCCAGGATATTTAAAGCTGACATTTCGAAATTCGATTTCAGCTTCTGATATGCCTTCTGTTGCACTTCCATCCTTTATGCTTACTTCCGTATCGAGGACCTCGTTAATTCGTTTTGCAGACACAGCTGCACGAGGGAGCAAGACAAAGGTGATGGAAACCATCATAAAGGCCATAATTACCTGCATCGCATAAGATGAAAATACGACCATATCAGAGAATATAGTCAGCTTACTTGTTATCGGTGCATTGTTTATTAAGACAGCACCAATCCAATAGATAGCAAGACTGATTCCAGACATTATTAAAGAAATAGTCGGCATTAAGATCGCCATTGTTCTCGTTGTAAATAGATTTGTTTCTGTCAGTTCGTTGTTTGCTTTTTCAAATTTATTCTGGTGGAACTTAGTAGAATTGTAGGCATGAACTACACGAATTCCTGTTAAATTTTCTCTTGTAACCATATTAAGATTATCTGTTAATGTTTGGATCACTTTAAATTTAGGCAATGCCACTAATACGATGATAGCAATTAATACTAACAGCACGAAGACTGCGACTCCTGTTGCAGCTGTCCACTGCCAGCTTTTGCCCATAATTTTCAAAACAGCCCAAACCGCCAGTATAGGTGCTTTCAAAACAACCTGCAAACCAAGAATAATAAGCATTTGAACCTGCATAATATCATTGGTAGAACGAGTAATTAAACTTGCTGTCGAAAAACCAGTGAGTTCCTCCATCGAAAACGAAAGGGTTTTGTCAAACACCTTTCCTCTTAAACGGTTTGAGAATTTCGCCGCCACTTTTGCAGCAAAATAGACAGTGATAATGGATGCTACCATACTTCCCACCGCACACAATAGCATAAAACCGCCTTGGGAAAGAACATCACTAATTTCACTACCTTCTGTTTGAACAAGCTTAGTAATTTCCGCCATATAATCAGGAAGCTTCAAATCAAGCCATACTTGTATAACAATAAATATCAATGCACAAAAAACTAACAGCCAATCCTTCCTTTGAAAATGGCTAAATATTTTTAACATCAAATGTCCTCCTTTTTGCAAAACCCGCTTCTTAAGGTCCGTATAATTTTAAGTGAAAAATGATCTTATAATCCATAATTATCCACGTACGTCTCTATTGTTACTGAGAGACATAGTTTACAATTCGCAAACTACATCGTACAGGATATATCGTATAACATGCATCTTATACGATATATTTTACCTTGTCAATTTTTAATAAATGGTTTTTTTCTGCTTGAAAAATAAAAAAAAACGGAACCCGTTTAGTTTCCGTTTCTAAATCCATATATTCAGCTTAGTTCCTTTTAGTGTACACATATGATCTAGTCAAGCAAGCTTCCCGACTACTTATAACTCATAAAATTTAATCAATAAAAGTATCATAAAAAACATAACAATAGTTTATTTAGATACATAGACCTCAGATAATTTTATTGATTATTATCTTTATCGGGAAAAAGCATTACATCAAAGGATTCCTTATAATTTATACCTTCTGTTGTCATTTTTTCTTTTACTGCGCCAACGAGAAGCTGCATTCCCTTCATAACGATTTCTTGCTCTTCTGCTTTTAACTGATCTAGTGCACCATTTATCATTTTATTTAAGTAAGTGTAATCTTTTTTGTTTATGCCTTCTTCAGCAGCCTTCGTTAATGTAATAACGACCGAGCGCTTGTCTTTAGGATTAGGACTTTTCTCGAGTATGCCTTTTCCTACAAGCCTATCAACAATATCTGAAACAGTACTTTGCGTCATTTTCAAATTATATGTTAATAATTTAATGTTTGTAATTTTATTTGTCACTACTTCGGCAATAACCCTAATTTGCGGGACTGTAAGGCCATACCCCTCAGCTTCTGTCTGCATACTTTTTGCTATAAAGCGTTGTAAAAAATCTATCGATTCGCGAAGATAATCAGCTCTTTCTAACATTTTTCCATTCCTCTCATTAACATCGGTTACGATACATCGCATTAGATATATTAATTAAAAAACATCTTACACGATGTATTTGTTCATGTCAATTGACTGCCAACAGTGGAAACCGGGAGCATGTTTAGGAAAAACATATACCCTTACTCTAGTTGTAATCAAACTGCTAAAAAAAGCTCGAATCGTTAACAGATTTTTGGGTGACTTTATAGCCAACTTAAGTGTAAGGAAAGGAAATATATATATTCACATAATAAAGAGCCTTTCCCAATCACAAATAGATCTAGATTGGACGCAAGGCTTATAAATTCTATAAATAATCGGTTGATTGTTTAGCAACTGCAACTTGACTGTACCTTAATAAGGAAGAAATGTATGAAAAAATTTTATCCCAAATGGATAAAGAAAAAGCAGCTTGTTCTTCATTATCACTAATTAAAAATAGTAATAGGCTAATACATCAAATATAACTAACATACTCTTTTAATAGATGAAACACTAAATCTCCATGCTTTATTTATTAATTTAAATGTCCAATAAAAAAAGAAAAAGTTAAAAACTAAACCAAATGATGCAAAAGAAAACAACCAATCACCTTCGTAATATAAAGCATCCGCTGGAAATCCAAAAATATAGTTATTATTTTCAACTCTATATCCAATACCAGGAATCATAGCAACGATAATAGTTGCTATACTACTTAATATAGTAACCTTTACCTTTAGTTTATTCATTTTTTTGATGTTCAATAAAACTACTATTAAAATCACATTGAAAAATAGTCCCAAAAGCAGACTTAACAATACATCCAACTAAAACACTCCTTATTTGTTAAAAAACATTTCACGTCATTATAACAAACATTTCCAAAATCAACATAATTATTCTTACTTTGTTTCCCCATAGATACGGCCGTAATTAGCTTCCTTCAACTCACATTCCTGCCAATTTGTTTAAAAATAGATAACTTATCACACTATAAAAGGTGATTGACATGTTCGGATTTCTCACATATACTAACTTACGAACGTTCGTCAGGGAGGTTTATCATGAAAGCAACCGAAATAAAAAAAAGTGCCTTAGCACAGTTTGTTAACAAAGGGTATGAAGCAACATCTTTAGACGATATTGTGGCTGGTATAGGTATTAAAAAACAATCTGTTTATTCACATTTCAAGCACAAGGAAGATATCTTTCTTCAAGTGATGAAGGATGTCGTTGATGAAGAAATATCTTTTTTGAAGAACTTTTTTCAAGAGCGCAAACAGGCTGAACTTGAAGAGGTTTTATTTCAACTGTTAGTAAAGTATAAAGAAAGGTATTTGCATCGAGAAGATAAAAACATTCAATTTTTGCTGCGGATGGCATTCATCCCACCGTATCATTTGCGTGATTTTGTCATAGACCAATTTAACTTTTATAACCATAATTTAGAACAGCATTTGCTCGAGGTGTTTGTAAAAGCAACAAATATCCATGTAACTGCCGAAGAAGGCACTGTTTCATTCTTGAATTTTCTAGATGGAATACTTGTGGAATTAATTTATGCAAATAATGTTGATAATAGGCTGAACATCTCTTGGAAGATATACTGGAGAGGAATCTCCAATGATATATAAGTAATATGCCTATACATAATAGAGTTAAATTATAATGTGTAGGCATAGCAATGACATTATTTCTGTCATTGCAAACTAAACCTTACGAACATTCGTAAGGTGAATATTCAAGAAAAGGTGATTATGATGAATCGAAATTGGCTGTTCGTCCTGATAGCAGGAGTATTAGAAATATTTTGGGTATCTGGTCTTAAGCACGCAGATAACTCCCTTGAATGGATAGTAACCATCACAGCAATTGCTACTAGCTTTTGTTTGTTAACATATGCCTCAAAGAGTTTACCTGTAGGTACGTTATATGCGGTCTTTACAGGAATTGGCACAGCAGGTACTGTTTTAGCCGAAATGGTAGTTTTCGGAGAACCCTTTAATATGTACAAAATTATCTTTATTGCGACACTTCTCTGTGGAGTTGTTGGCTTGAAAATATTAAGTAGTTCAAAAGAAACAACAGAAATGGAAGTAAAAGGAGGCTGAAAAATGACTTGGTTAGCATTAATAGCAGCAGGTGGTTTTGAGGTTGTTGGTGTTTTAAATGTAAAAAGACTTGGTGAAAAACAGAAAAATGCTCTTTATTACATGATATTTTGTTTTGGTTTAAGTTTTCTATTATTATCATATGCTATGACAGAAATTCCAATGGGAATGGCTTATGCTATTTGGACTGGAATTGGAACAATCGGGTCTGCACTATTAGGAATGCTTTTATTTAGTGAACCAAAGGATTGGAAAAGACTAGCATGTATCGGTGTTATATTGTTTTCTGCGGTAGGATTGAAGCTTGTTGCTTAACTAATATAAAGCTTCAAATTTTCACAAGTCAGCTGTGTACAAAACCAACAGGAGTATCACACTCCTGTTGGTTTTTGGCTATTATCTAAAATTCTCGGTAAAGAATGCTTCCAACTTGTCAAAAGGAATCAAATCTGTTTTGTCGTACAAATCAACATGTCCTGCATTTGGAACGACGTAAAGTTCTTTTGGTTCTGCTGCCAGCTCAAAAGCATCTTCACTGAAGTATCGTGAATGTGCATGTTCGCCAATGATTAATAACAGCGGACGTGGTGAAATGGATTTAATATGTGTTAACAGAGGAAGGTTCATAAATGACATACTGCTTGTTACCGTAAATTGAGTAATTGAATTCGGATGGTAACCACGCGGAGTTGAATAGAACTCACCAAACTCACGGCCAATAGGGTCTGTATTTTCATCAAATCCGATTGGTGCTCCACGCTGAGCAAGCGTTGGCTGTGCTGCCTCAAAATCTTCGTAACGTTGCTCTGCAATTGAATCGAGTATATTATTGCGATTTTCTTCAGTAAATGAGTCTTTCCAACCGTTTGACGCAACGCGAGAAATATCATACATACTTACAGTTGCAACAGCCTTAATTCGTCTGTCCACCTGTGCAGCACTAATTCCAAAACCACCACTTCCACAAATTCCGATTACGCCAATTTTATTTCTATCTATGAATGAACGAGTACCAAGATAATCAACAGCTGCACTGAAATCTTCAACAAATAAATCAGGTGAAGAAATATGTCGTGGCTCTCCACCGCTGTATCCGTTATAGGACGGGTCAAATGTAAGTGCTACAAACCCTCGTTCTGCCATGCTTTGAGCATAAATACCTGGACCCTGCTCTTTTACACCACCATATGGAGCCCCTATAATAAGACCTGCGTATTTTTTTGTTTCATCAAAATTAGTTGGAATGTAAAGATCTGCTGAAATGTTAATTCCGAACCTGTTTTTGTATAAAACAGACTTTCTTGTAACATTACTGCTTAACTCAAAAATATAGTTATCTGTCATTTTATCTTTCTCCTCCTCCTTCTGCTATTTTTATTTATTTAACAGAAAATCTTTTAATGTATGAATGGCAATCTGTTCATCTGTCCCACTTACTAGCAAGGTTATATCATCGCCACTATTTACATTTAAATCCATTACCTTCATAATCTCTTTCCCATTAGAGGATTTACCATTTTTAGTTAGTATCACATCACTGCTAAACGTTCGAGCTTTAGCAACAAATATGGTAGTATTTCTTGCTTGAAGTCCACGGTAGAGTCTAACTTTTTCCTTTGCTACAAACACCATATTCACCTTCCTAATGTTAAACTTGTTAATTCTTCAGGATGATACTTGGCTGAATACTAATCCATTATTATATTTTCAAGAGGCACTGGTGCGAATGAGAAATCTTCCGTTTTCAATTTTCATTCTCTTGCAAAAGCAATCTTAAACCTTATAGTTAACTCGAAGTCAAGCGATTACTTCATCTTTATTTTAGGCAGGAAACCATCATTATCGTTTTATTTTAAATTAGTTATTTGTGATTTTGACATACACCGATACCCGTGTTACTATTTTCGCATATGTTAGAGTTAACTCGAAATTTATCTTTAGGAGAATTGGAGAGAAAAAGATGAGTACTTATTCTATTAGTGAAGTGGCAAAGGAATTGAACCTAACAACCTATACATTACGGTACTACGACAAGGAAGGCCTTTTGCCTTTTGTGGAACGGACACCTAACGGAACACGACTGTTTAAAGAATCTGATATTGGTGCTTTAAGAATTATTGAATGCCTTAAATCCACTGGAATGCCTATTAAAGAGATTAAAAGCTTCATTGATTGGTGTCAGGATGGAGATTCCACCTTGCAGCAAAGATTTGATATGTTTTTAGAACGAAAGGCTGCTGTAGAAGCACAGATGGCAGAATTGAACAAGACAATGGAGATCATTAATCATAAATGTGATTATTATAAAACTGCTTTAGACGCAGGAACGGAAGATATTCATAAAGACGATAAAATTGGTAGCCTAAATTAACATAAAGCTGCCTATCCATCTAATACTTTGTTCTGGATAGGCGGCTTTAGATTTTTTTCCTGTTTATGAACCTTAAATTCCGTATAAATATTCACTCAAAATCTACTTAACCAATGTTTGAATCACATTCGCCAAAGCCTCCACCGTGTTATACTCTTCCTCTAACGTGTTTTCAAAACCACCTATTTCAATGACGGCAGATTGATTTAATAAATCCTGATTATAATGATTTTGATAAGTGTCATAGCTTTTCGAGAATACACCTCTCGATATTCCAGGATATTTGTCATTTATTTTCTTATGAAGCTGTCTCGCAAACTCTTGGTTTTTTTCATAATTAGAATTTCCCGCATCTCCTTCTGATACAACAATGGTAATCTTCGCATAAGCTTTGCCATCAATCTCCAAGGTTGTTACTTCTCTTCTTGCAGAATCTCTATGTAAATCAAATGCCATTTGAATGCTTTGATTCTTCATAAGTGCGTCTTGCATATTTATCCTCGATATTTTATAGGCATCTTGGTAAGGTAATTCCTTTTCCTGGAGCTGCTTTGTATTATCATTAGTATCAAGAATATTATTGATATTCCTTTGTTTTAAAGCGCTGCTTAGCCTTTGGCCGACTAATGTCATATTAATTGTTTCATGGATACTATCGTTTACATTAAAAGTTTCTTCAGGGTAAATTGCCGTTAGTTCAGGTAAAAAGGATTCGTAATTATGTGTTTGACTTATATACACAAGAGGATCGTCTGTTAGTATGGTGGAAGGTTGATACTGATTCGTATTTGTGGAAAGCTGGATTGCTGGTTCTTTTGTCTGCTGATTGAATGAGGTTAAAGCAAAGAAACCTAAGATAAAAACACTTACTGCAACTGTTAGAAATCCAACAGCCTTTTTGCTGCGAGATTTTCTTGCTTTAAGTCTTAATTTTTTTTCTGTCTCTTGAATGAAATCTTCCCTTGGCTCAAGTGAATAGGAGCTTTTTATTAATTCCATTAGCTCTTTTTCAGTTCGCATTAATAAACACCTCCACATTTTCAACATTCAGCTTTCTTCTAAGCTCCTTTAATGCTCGATGATAGTTTACCTTCACTTTTGATTCACTGCATTGAAGTATCTCTGCAGTTTCTTTGATAGAAAATTCATTAATTCCTCTTAATATAACAACTGCTCTAAATGGAGGCTTTAATTTTGAAATTGCTGCATGAACATATTTTTTCAATTCATCCTGCTCAAGCATTACATCAGGTTCCTTTTCGGCTGTTATTTCATTCCATAATACTTTTTCACTAAGATAAACAAGCCAGCGCCTCTTTCGATAATGATCAATCGCTACATTCTTTGCTATCGACATAACCCATGCTTTTAAATGGCTGATTCGATTTAGCTCGGATAAATTATGAAGTACTCGAATAAATACCTCTTGTGTAAAATCCTCTGCATCACTGCGGTTTCCTGTAAAAACAATTAAGAAACGGTATACATCTAAATAGTACATATTATATATTTCTAGTATCTTTTCTTCTTTCTCATTAGATTGAAACACATTATCCCCCCTTTTTTATTTCAATTATTAATCGTATGAGCACCATGAAAAGTTACACTTTTTTTCAAAACAAAAGGCCGTCCAGCAAGGACGACCTTTACGGTATTATGTATTATTCCTTCAAAAGGAATTATTTACCTTCTACTAAAAAATAAAATTGTGCTATTCCTTTAATTGAGTTAATAGTAGCTCCATTATTTCGGTACGTGTCATATCATTAGTAAACTTGCATTCTCCATCAACACCTAAATAATCCTCTGGAATCCACCATGAGCGTAGTGCATCTTCTCCAAACTCCGTCTTTTTTGAACGAGTATTATGACGTTTGACTGTCTCTTCAAAGGTTAAGTCAAAATAATAACTAAATGCCCTTCCTTCATAGAAATCAATCAAGTTAGCAAGCATGTCGCCATAACGCTTTTTATATAATATACCCTCTACTATTACATATTCGCATTTGCCTTTACCATATTCGGCAACTTGACGGATTAAATCAATGGAAAGATTGCCTTCTCTATCTTGAACCTTTAACATATCGCGACGAATTGTATCCTGAGAAACCAACAGAGTACCTGCACCAAAATGGTCTTGAAGACTTTTGGCTATCGTGGTTTTCCCGCTGCCTGAATTCCCGCGCAGAATAATTAGCTTTGATTCCGTATTTGAGATTGTCATACTTCGCACCTAAAAATGTCATATTCTTTACTTTTTTTGTGAAAATTTTAAGACAGCGTTTCGTGAATTAACGATTTTTTCCATACTATCTTCATAATACTTAGAAACATAGGCATAAAAGATAATGTCTACAGTTGTAAATTGTGCAAGGATAGAGCTAGTGGCAGCACTGCGGAATTGTGCTTCTGGTGCCCGAACATACTGGAGTGACAATCCGACCTTTTGTGAAAGGCTATTTTGTCCAAATCTTGATAATCCAATTGTTTGACAGCCAGCTTCTTTTGCAATATCAACTAAGCTTAAAACCTCTGAGGTTTCTCCCGTGTTGGAAACACAGAAAAAGATACAGTTCTTTGTTACGCCAGAAAGAATTGAAGCATATATATGTGCGTCTTGAATAGCAACAACTACTTTCCCAAGGCGAGACCATTTTTGCATAATATCATCGGCTACTAGAGAAGAGGCTCCTAATCCATACACATAAACAACATCAGCATTTTTAATACTTTCAATGGTTCGATCAATGATTTCCTCATCTAACTCTATTGCTGTTTCCTTGATCACCTGTACAGAATTTGAAACAATCTTCCCTTTTATAGATTGGATTGTTTCATTATGTTCTATATCGTAAAAGCCACTTTTTAAAGAATGTGATAATTGAGAGGATAAGGAGAGCTTTAATTCCGAGTACCCTTCAACCCCAATAGAACGGCATAAACGTATAACAGCAGCACTGCTTGCATTTGCTTGGGTCGCTAATTCGTGAACAGACATTCTAACAATATGGTCTGCATTTTCTAATATGTATTGAGCAACTTTTCTTTCTGAATTAGGCAGCTCATCAATAACACTCTCAATTCTCACTAATATATTAACGGAAACCATTATTCTACCTCCTTCCTAGTATTCCTTTAGCTTCTTCAAGGCTAAATAATAACCCCCTAATGTTGATGATACATCATCTGTAATGAATTTTGTTTCAGGAAGTTTTTCTTTTATTTTATCAATAAATACTGACTGGACAATAGGGATTTTTGTTAAAATACTGCCTTTTACTGCAATTTTAACGG
>Ga0268252_1000395_pt1 | contig 28551 bp, 14 predicted proteins | sample AgamicMgSfrz_FD_200244 | JGI IMG/M metagenome (GOLD analysis project Ga0268252, IMG submission 200244) | Agave microbial communities from Guanajuato, Mexico - Mg.Sf.rz (v2) (version 3) | ecosystem: Host-associated > Plants > Phyllosphere > Phylloplane/Leaf | place: Guanajuato, Mexico | collected... | reverse complement strand
GGTCATCCACAGGTCGATTCCGCGTTCCGCATCGAGCGCGCGCTCGATCAGGCGCCGCGGGCTCAGTGCCGCGAACAGCACCCCGTCGGCGCCGGCTTCGCGCGTGCCGGAGGGCCTGGCGGCGGCCAGCGGCGAGGTGGCCACGGGCAGGAACAGCGTCAGGGTACGGGCGTCGCGGGAGGTATCGTCGTCGGCAGGGTGGACGCCCAGCGCGATGTCGCCGGTCCGCAGCGCGCGTGTGAGCGGCGCCGCGTCGGACGCGCCGAAGCGCACGACCGGCGAACTCGAGACGGGGGCGCTGAGCGTCGTTGCCGCGAGCGGATCGGCCGGCAGCGGCTTTGCGCCGGCCAGCGCGCTGCGCGCCGCGGGCGTGAGCGGCGCATAGCCGATCTGCCGGACCGGCGAGCGGCCGCTGTCGAGATCGAGCGCCTCCGCGTATCGGCGCCATTGGCCGGGCGTCATGTCCGGGACGAGCCCGAACGTGCCGCGTGCGCCTTCGAGCACGGCGACGCCGGCCTGCAACTCGTGGCGCAGCATCGCCGTCACGTGCGTCGTGCGGCGTTCGAAACGCGTATGAACGGCACCTTGCCACTGCTCGCGCACCAGCAGCGCGACGCCGAGCGACAGCAGCGCGCCCGCGCACAGCGCGGCGACGCCGGCCGCGAGCGGCTGGCGTAGCATGGTCTGGAGGCGCGCGGGCCCTCGGGCGTCCCGCGTCGGGGTTCCACTGGGGGTCATTCGATGGCCATTCTGTTGTTCGGGCTACCCGGGGCACTCGGACAGCGCGGCAAAACCGGCAAAACTCGCACCGGCTGCGTGCAACGACTATTTTGAAGATGAAATTGTGCGCGTTTTACACATTTTTTGTAATGGGGTCGGTTGAAATAGCGGCAAACGGCATGAAGCTGCGGGGCGCCGGCCGCGCTTGACGCGCGTCAACGCACGCGTCGGCACGTGGGGCAGACTGTTCGGCAGGCAAGCCGGCGCCGGGCCGGCTTGCGGTAACGGGTCGTGGTTGCGCAGGGCGCGACGCGCGCCCGGTCGGAGGGACGGACCATGTACAAGCGGATTTTCGTAGGGCTCGACGGCAGCCCGAGCGCGCGTCTCGCGCTGAACGAGGCGATCCGGATCGCGACGGCATCCGGCGGCGAAGTGACCTGTGCGTACGTCGTCGAACATCGGCCGCAGCTCGTCGACGTCGACGCCGGCTTCGCCGCCGAGCGCGATGGCGATGTCGCCGCGACCGATGCCGCGACGCCAGTGCTCGACCACGCGAAAGCGGTGCTCGCGCAGCAGCATGTGCGGGGCACGGTGCGCGCGCTCGACGCGTACGGCGAGGACATCGCGACGGTACTGATGCGCACGGCGGCCGAAGCCGACGCCGACCTGATCGTGATGGGTACGAGCGGGCGGCACGGCCTGCGCAGGCTGTTGCTCGGCAGCGTGGCGGAATCGCTGCTGCGTGCGGCCGACCGGCCGGTGCTGCTGGTGCGGCACGGCGAGCCGGGCGCGTCGGCGACCGCGTAAGCGACGGCGTACGGCGGCCGCCGCTGCGGCACGAGCGCCCGCAGTCGGCAGGATGCCGCGCGGCATCCCGGATGTCTGCGTGAGCGGGCGTACTGCGCTGTCGCGTCGTCCAACACGGCGCGACGGGCGCCGACGAGACGCTCGCCTGCATGCGATTGCGCGTCGACGGTTGCATCCGGGCACGCAGTTCTGGCAGCATCGGCCGGTGTCCGCTTGTTCGCCGCGCGCATGGCCGCGGTGATCGACGCAGGGACATCCGGCGGCACCCGGTCGCCTGAATCGCGATCGGACGGCCCGCCGGATGCCGGTTTCCTACCTTACCGACGTCATTTGCCATGCCGATTTCCGCGACCGACCTGATTCGCCAGTTCGACCTGCAGCCGCATCCCGAAGGCGGCTATTTCCGTGAAACCTACCGCGCGACCGATTCGGTCGTGCGTCCGGCCGACGGTGCGCCCCGTGCCGCGTCGACCGCCATCTATTACCTGCTGTGCGACGGCGCGTATTCGTCGTGGCACCGCATCCGCTCCGACGAGGTCTGGCATTTCTATGCGGGCGATCCGATCGAAGTGTGGGTGCTCGACGCGCGCGACGGGCTGACGATCCACCGGCTCGGCAACCCGCTCACGCATCCCGGCGCCGTGTTCCAGGCCGTGGTGCCGGCCGGAAGCTGGTTCGGTGCGCGCTGCGCGTCGCCGGCGCACGTCGCGCTCGTCGGCTGCACGGTGGCGCCCGGCTTCGAGTTCGCGGAATTCGAGCTGGCCGATGCGGCCGCGCTGGCGGCCGAGTTTCCCGATTACGCGGAGCACGTCGCGCAACTCGCGCAACGCTCCGACGTGTGACTGTCACAGTCGCGTAACGCCGCGTGCAAAGCCCTTGCCGACGGCTTGCGTTCCGCGCGGTCGAGGTCAAACCCGTTTAGAATGCGTACGATGCACCGGTCGGTCGCGGACGTGCCGCGGCGGCCGGTGCGCCGCCGTACCGACGGCCCTGTCGCGCGGCCCGCATGTCTTCCAGGAGCGCCGCCGTGTGGCACTTTCCCATCGCTATTCCATCGTCGCTCGGCCCATGGGCCGTGTTCGCGAGCGTGTTGATCACGCAGCTCGGCGTGCCGGTGCCGGCCGTGCCGATGCTGATTCTCGGCGGCACGATGGCGGCGATGGGGCAGGCTTCCTGGGTCAGCATGTTCGCGGCGGCGATCGGTGCGACGATGCTGGCCGATTCGCTGTGGTTTTTCATGGGCCGCACGCGCGGCCGGCGCCTGCTGAACGGCCTCGTGCGTTTCTCGCTGTCGCTCGACACGACGCTGCGCTTCGCGCGTAACGTATTCGAAAGGTACGGCGCGCCGCTGCTCGTGCTGTCGAAATTCCTGCCGGGTCTCGGCCTCGTGTCGGCGCCGCTGCTCGGCACGACCGCGATCGGCATCGGCGTGTTCCTGTTCTGGGATCTGGCGGGCGCGTCGCTGTGGGCGGCGTTCTGGCTGATCGGCGGTGCGGCCATTCACGACCAGATCGTCCAGTTCGTGTTGTGGGTGCGCGCGAGCGGCGGCACGATTCTCGACGCATTCCTCGCGATCTTCATCACGTTCCTGCTGTACCGCTGGGTGCGCCGCGTACAGTTCCGCCGCTATCTCGCACAGGTGCGCATCTCGCCGCCGCAGCTCGTCGAGATGATGACGTCCGACGAGCCGCCGCTGATCTTCGATGCGCGGCCGAAGGCGATCCGCGACCGCGAGCCGTACCGGATTGCCGGCGCGGTGCCGGTCGATCTCGATTCGCCGGACCTGCTCGACCCGGAAGTGCTGAAGCGGCCGATCGTCGTCTATTGCGTGTGTCCGAACGAGGCGACTGCGAAGCGGCTCATCGCGAAGATGCAGCGCAAGAAGATGATCCACAACATCCGGGCGCTGAAGGGCGGCCTCGATGCGTGGGAAAAGCACGGTTATCCGGTCGAGCCGCTGCCGGCCGATCTGGATTCGTCTCGGTATTTCGTACGGCCTGAGCAGGGCGGGCTGGAAGGCGAGTATACGGTGCGGGCGACGTTGTCGAAGTGATGCAGCCAGCGTTGCTGGTTTCGGCGCTCGAAAGCGCATCTTGATTGATATATTTCCGACAAGCGAACTTTTCGATACTATCGCCCATTATCTCGATAATGACCCGGATAACAATATCATGGGCATCCGACCGCAATCGGTCGATTGGCACAGTGTCTAAAGCCGCACGGTGATTATCCCAATAAATTTGCATCCCGCCTCAGAATTGACACTCTGAAAACATTATAAAAATATTAATTCTTCCGTGCCCTTCAAAATCTCCGGGCACTTGAGAATGAAAGGCCGATGCTCCACGTATCGCATTAATCATTTCTGACAGTGCACGGTAATTGCTTCTGCTAGGATCGCGCAGTGGATAAGAAGAGACCAATTGTGAGCGATGTCTCGCAATCGCGACATGCATGAGAGGCATTGTCGCCCTGACTATCCGTTGCAAGCGCGTTCAAAGCCAGACGGCGAATTGCGTCCGGTCCTATCTGCGCTGAATTCAAATGAGATTGCATGCAGGGACGCAGTGCGCGTTACGAAGAATGAACAAGAAATGCTATCGGGTTGTGTTCAATCAAGTGCGCGGCGCGATGATGGTCGTTCAGGAAAACGGTACTTCGCCGCAAGCAGCCAGGAATTCTAAAGGCGTGAGCACGCCATCGAGCCTGCGGATCGTTTGGCAACCGATTGCAATGGCGGCTGCATTGTTGTTCGGTGTGCCGCTATTCAGTTTCGCGCAAATCGTGCCGACTCCGGGCACGAGTACGCATGTGATTCAGACGCAGAGCGGCATCCCGCAAGTGAATATTGCCGCACCGTCCGGCGCCGGCGTATCGGTGAACACGTACAACCAGTTCGACGTACAAAAACCGGGCGCGATCCTGAACAACTCGCCGACGATCGTGAACACGCAGCAGGCGGGGATGATCAACGGCAACCCGAATTTCGGTGCAGGCCAGTCCGCGCGGATCATCGTCAACCAGGTCAACAGCAATGCGCCGTCGCAACTGCGAGGTTACGTCGAGGTCGCGGGCAATCGCGCCGAAGTGATCTTGTCGAACAGTGCCGGTATTCAGGTTGACGGCGGCGGATTCATCAATACGTCGAGAGCCGTTCTCACCACCGGCACACCGTATTACGGCGCCGATGGATCGCTCGGTGGATTCAACGTGTCGCGCGGCCTGATTTCAGTCAGCGGTGCTGGCCTGAATGCATCGAATGTCGATCAGGTCGACTTGATTTCGCGCGCGGTGCAGGCCAACGCAGCCATTTACGCAAAGAACCTGAGCGTCGTCGCGGGTGCGAACCAGGTCAACCATGACACGCTGGCGACGACACCGATTGTCGGCGACGGTGCCGCACCCGCTATCGCCATCGACGTGAGCCAACTCGGCGGTATGTACGCGAACAGGGTCTTTCTCGTATCGAACGAGAACGGCGTGGGTGTCGCGAACGCCGGGACGATCGCGGCACAAGCGGGCGACCTGACGCTGCAATCCAACGGCCAGCTCGTACTCGCGGGCAAGACGACTGCGAGCGGAAATCTCACCGCAACCGCAAACACTGTTCAAAACAGCGGCACGACGTATGCGCAACAGAGTACAAACGTTTCAGCAGACGGTACGTTGTCGAACAGCGGCACGCTCGCCGCACAGCAAAATACGATGGTCAGTGCGGGCACCATCAATTCGACCGGGACGCTCGGCGCGGGTGTCAATAACGATGGTTCCGTCGGAAAAAGCGGCGATCTGAATCTGTCGAGCACCGGCCAATTGACGGCGACCGGGCAGAACGTTGCGGGCGGGAGCGCGTCGATTTCAGGTGCTGCCGTGAACCTCGCGGGTAGCCAGACGGCCGCGAACGGTAACGTGTCGCTGAGCGCAAGCGCCGGGGACCTCAACCTCTCGAATGCGACAACGAGTGCGCAGGGCGTTCTCGATGCGAACGCAGCGGGTGCGTTGATCAACGATCACGGCACGCTGTCGAGCCAAGGCAACGCGACGTTGACCGCAGGTAGCATTTCGAATCAAAGCGGCAAGATCTCGGCGCAAGGTCCGCTGAACGTGCGGTCGGACGGCGCAATCGCGAATCAGGGCGGCACGCTGGTTTCCGACAATGCGATGCAGGTGCGCGGCGGTGCAATTGCGAACAACCAGGGCACGATCCAGAGCGCGGCCGGAATGAACATTTCGGGAAGCTCGCTGAACAACAGCGCAGGTCGCGTGACGTCGCTGAATTCGGATGGTTTGTCCATTACCACGACGGGGCAACTGACGAATGCTGCCGGTACGACCGCACTCGACGCCCAGGGCGGTGTCATCGGCGGCAACGGCAGCGTGACGATTCAATCGGGCAGCGTCGTGAACCACGGCACGGTCAGTGCACAAGCGAATCTGAATGTCGGCACGCAATCACTGGACAACGGCAGCGGCACGTTGTCGGCGGCGCAAAACGCAGTGATCAATGCGGGTGCGCGGTTGACGAACGGTTCGGGCAGCATCACGGCCGGACAGTCCGCGACCGTGAATGCCGCGACGCTGAGCAACGATGCGGGTTCGATACAGGCAGCGCAGTTGTCGCTCGGGGCGACGAACTTGTCGAACCACGGCGGCACCATTACCCAAACCGGGACTGGCGCAATGAATGTCGCCGTCTCGAACGCGCTCGATAATTCGAGCAACGGCGTTATTCAGACCAACAGCACGGACCTGATCCTCACACCCGCAACGCTGATCAACGACCACGGGAAAATTACTCACGCCGGAAGTGGTGCGCTGTCGATTTCGACCGGCGCTTTGTCGAACCAAGGCGGCACGATCGCGACCAATGGTGCATTGCTCCTGAAAGCGGCAGCCGTATCGAATAGCGCAGGTACGCTGGCTGCGCAGCGACAGGCGGCGCTCGATGTGCAGTCGCTCGATAATCATGCGGGCGGCTACGTCGGTGCGGACAGCATTACGCTGAAGGCTCAAGGCGCTGTCGACAACCGTGCGGGCATGTTCGAAGCGAACAACGGCGTTTCAGTGACGGCCGACAGTCTCGCGAATGATGGAGGATCGCTTAAAAACGTGGGCACGCGCGCGCTGTCGCTCACGACGGCAAATGCACTGACGAATACAGCGGGCGGAACCATTGGCGGCAACGGAGACGTTTCGGTGTCGGCGGGCAGCGTCGATAATTCCGGCGGTTCGGTGCTGGCTGGGCAAGCGCTTTCGGTGCAGTCGAACGGCGCGTTTGCGAATGCAGCCGGTCTTGTTCAGGCGAATGGGAATCTGTCGCTGCGAGCACAGGGCGCGGTCAACAACAACGCAGGGCAAGTCGAAGCGAACGGTACGAATTCGACGCTCGCGCTGTCGGGGAGCAACGTCGACAACAGCGACGGGCGTATCGCGAATATCGGCAGCGGTGCAACGACGATCGACGGCGGCGCGTCGATCACGAACACGAACGCGTCCGGCAAAGCGGGGACGGGCACGATCGGCGGTAATGGAGATGTTACGCTGACCGCGCAAACGTTGACGAATGCTCAAGGCGGCCAGACGCTTTCCGGGCACGATCTGACGTTGAACGTTGCAAATAGCGTAAGTAATGCGAGTGGTGTGCTGTCGGCCGCGAACAACCTCAAGTTGAGCACGGCAAACGCTGCGCTGTCGAATCAGGCCGGATCGATCCGTGCAAACGGTGCACTGTCATTGAACACGGCATCGATCGACAACGCCTCCGGCAAAATCGGCAACGACGCAGGCAGCGGCGGCAGTATTTCAATCCAGACCGGCACGTTTGCCAACCAGAACGGCGTTATCGGCAGCGATCAGGACCTGACGTTGACCGCGAACACGTTGAGCGGTGACGGATCGATCGTAGCAGGCCGAAACGGTGTGGTGACACTCGGGAGCGACTACACGCAGACCACGGCGAACAAGTTGCACGCAAACGGCGACCTCACGTTTTCCACGTCGGGCAAGCTGACGAACCAAGGGGTGCTGGATGCCAACGGCGCGCTGACGGTGAATGCCGCGAACGTTGAAAACCAAGCGGGCGCCGATCTGAATTCCAGCACGACGACCGTCAACGCGAACGGCGGCACGATCGATAACGCAGGTCGCATCGAAGGCGATACGGTCGCGACCAACAGTGCGACGTTGAACAACACCGCGACGATCATCGGGCGTGAAGTCACCGCCAATGCGAGCACGATCACCAATACCGGGGCAGCGGCGGTAATCGCCGCTGCCGAACGGGTGAATTTATACGCGGCCAACCAGTTGTCGAACACGGGCGGCGCGAATGTCTTCAGCGTTGGCGACATCAATATCGCCGCGAACGGTCAGCGAGACGCGAACGGGTTTCTCGCGAACCGTACGCAAAATGTCTTGAACGATCAGTCCACGATCGAAGCGCAAGGCGGTATCGAACTCGCAGCGGGTACGTTCACGAACACGCGTCCGGCTCCCGAGATCACCACTGAAACCACGAGCACGTCGAGCAAGCACGAAACGAAGCGCCAGAAATACATCGTGTGCGCGACGATGAATGCGGACCCGAACGGCGGGTGCTCGCAGGCAATGTGGGTGAACGGCTATAAGACGCCGCTCACTTCGACCTATAGCCCTTCGCAGGTTGTATCGGAAACGTCTGGACCGAACGTGACCGACAAGGTGTTGGTCGTGAACGTGAACGGCAAGCAGCAGACGATTTACTACAACACGCTGACGACCAATGCGGATGGTACGGTTACGGTCAACTATTGGGATGCGTACGATCCGCACGTCAACTACGTTCCGGATACGGAATACACGACACGCAGCGACGGCCACAACGGCTACCAGCGTGTCGAAATCTGGCGCGACACGACGACCACGGTTCAGCAGGACAAGATTGCAAGCCAGGCGCAGCAAGCGCAACTCGTGGCTGGCAACAAGATCGTGATGAGGAACGTCGGCACGATCAACAACGAATACAGCGCGATCGCGGCCGGCGGGTCGATCAAGATTGGCGATTCGAATATGTCGGGCAGTGCAGGCTCAGGCAGCTACGGTGGTACGGTCGTGAACAACGTCGGGCGGACGCTGTATCAGTATCAGACCGACAACGTCGTATCGATGTACGCGTGGAACGAGGATACGACGCGAGATCGCGGAACGATCGTTCAGCCTTCGAAGGTGTATGCACCGGTTGCCATCGGCGGCACGGGCGGCACCATTATCGCCAACCAGTCGGTGATCATCGACGCGAAGGATGTCAACAACCAGAACGTTGCCGCGCAGAATTCTTCGACTGGCGCAACCGGCGGCACGCTTGGAAATAATTCGGCTAATGAGGGCGTATCCGGTGGCAAGTTGACGCCAGTCGGTGCCGCAGGCGGCCAATCGACACCAATTGGCGCGCAGCAATCGGTTGCGAATGCGTCCGGCGCATTGCCGATCACGTTACCGGCGAACGGTCTTTATTCGATTCACGACGCACCGGGCCAGCCGTACCTGGTCGTGGCCGATCCGCGCCTGACGAGCTATACGAAATTCATTTCGAGCGACTACATGCTCGGCCAACTGAACCTGAACCCGGCGAGCATCGAAAAGCGCCTGGGTGACGGGATGTACGAGCAGCAGATGGTGCGCAATCAGGTCACGCAACTGACAGGGCGCACGTTCTTGCCGGGTGCCGAGGATGAATATCGTGCTCTGATGACGAACGGGGCGAACTACGCAAAAGAGTTCGGCCTCGTGCCGGGGATGGCGCTGACGGCCGCGCAAATGGATGCGCTGACGAGCGATATCGTATGGCTGGTCGATCAGACGGTGACGTTGCCGAACGGCAGCACGACGCACGTGCTGGCTCCTGTCGTCTACATGGCGCAGACGCACGCGAACGATCTGCAACCGACTGGCGCGTTGATCGCGGCGGACGACGTGGAGATTCATGCGACGGGTAGCACAACGAATTCCGGCGTGATCAAGGGCGGAACGAAGACCGTGCTGACGGCGACGGATATTTTGAATCGTGGCGGTACGATTTCGAGTAGCGGCAAGAACGGCGCGACGGTCGTGTCGGCGAGCAACGATGTGGTCAATGCGTCGGGGAAGATTACCGGCGGTCGGGTCGCCGTTCTGGCAGGGCGCGATATCGTCAATACAACGCTGGTCGATGCGGTTGGCGTGAGCGGTGCATCGGGCGTGAGCAAGGTCAGTACGAGTCTGATCGGCCAGCAAGGCACGATCGCAGCGACAGGGGGTCTCGCCGTTCAGGCTGGTCGCGACCTGACGCTGCATGGAGCAAATCTGTCGGCTGGCGGCGATGCGACGGCAATGGCCGGCCGTAACATCAATGTCAATACGGTTCAGTCGACCACGAACCAATCGATGCGATTGAACGATCAACGCCACTGGGAAGAATCCACCACGAACAATGTGGCGAGCGGCATCAAGGCAGACGGCAATCTCGTCATGCAGAGCGGTAACGATACGACGCTCAAGGGTGCGACCGTTTCGGCCGGCAAAGATTTGTCGGTGATGGCTGGCGGCAATCTCACAGCGACGACGGTCACTGATGCCGCCAAACTCGATAACGTCGCGACTGACGGGCGCGCACGCAAGGAAGTCGATCATACCTACGACGAAACCGCTGTCGGCACGAGCTTCTCGGCTGGTCGCAATGCAGCACTGTCGGCCGTCAACACCGCTGATGCGACGAAAGGCAATGTCACGCTGACGGGTTCGTCGGTTACCTCGGGTACAAACAGCGCGACGCCAGGCGGTGTGACGATTGCCGGCAACGGTAACGTGACGATCAACGAAGGCCGCGAGGAACACGACAGCTATAAGAACGTCCAGACGAAGCGCGGCAGTTTCGTATCGGGTTCAACCACCAAGGAGTCGCACGACACGCAAGCTAATATCGGTGTCGCAAGCACGGTTTCGGGCGACATCGTGAGGATTCAATCCGGCAAGGACATTACAGTTCAGGGCAGCAATGTAGTCGGCGCCAATGATGTCGATCTGAAGGCGGCGCGTGACGTCCGGATCACGACTTCGCAGGACACGGTGAAGTCGGCCAACAGCTTCGAGAAAAAGGAATCGGGCCTCATGTCGAATGGCGGCATGTCGGTGTCGATCGGCTCGCGCTCGATGACGGATCAGCAGCATTCGACGGAAGTTACGAACACCGGCAGCATGGTCGGTTCGCTCAACGGTAATCTGAATGTGACCGCCGGGAACGACCTGCACGCGACCGGTAGCACGTTGCACGCAGGTAATGACGTGTCGCTCGAAGGCAAGTCTGTCAAGATCGATTCGGCTTACGACACGATGAGTCAGGCGGAACAGCAGCAATACCGACAGGCCGGCGTGACGGTGGGCGTGACAAGTCCCGTCATCGCTTTGGCGCAGACTGGCAGGCAGATGGTCGACGCGGCCGGCAAGACCAAGGGCGATGCGCGTTTGACCGCGCTTGCGGCAGCAACGACGGGCCTCGCTGCGAAGAACGCCTATGATGCAATGGGCGGCGGCGATCCCGCTGCGCTCGGGAAAACAGTCGGCGTCAATATTTCCGTAGGTGCGAGCAAGAGTGACAATCAATCGCAATCGCAAGCTAGTACGGCGATTGGTAGCACGGTATCGGCCGGACGAAACGTATCAGTGAAGGCACCCGGCGCTGGTGCGGATAGCAATATCGATGTGATTGGGAGCACGATTTCGGCTGGAGGGAATGCCAAGCTCGCTGCTGACGGCAATGTGAATCTGCAGGCGGCTGAAAGCACCAGCAGCCAGTCGTCGAAGAATAGCGGTGGAAGTTTTGGTGTCGGCGTATCGATCGGTGGCGGCAAGCAGAATGGCATCGCATTTACGGCGGGCGTCGCGGGGAATCGCGGAAACAGCGATGGTCATTCGACCGCCTGGACGAATACGCACGTTACGGCAGGCAACACGCTGACGATTCAATCCGGCGGCGATACGAACATCAAGGGTGCGGTCGCATCCGGCAAGCAAGTCGTCGCGGACGTGGGCGGCAACCTGAACGTCGAGAGCTTGCAGGACACCGACCATTACAATTCGAAGCAACAGGGCGCAGGCGTGTCGGTCAGCGTGTGCGTTCCGCCGTTGTGTGCCGGCCCGTCGAGTGTATCGGGCAACATGAGTCAACAGAAGATGAACAGCGACTACTCGGCAGCTGGCGAGCAGTCGGGTATCAAGGCTGGCGACGGTGGTTTTCAAGTCAACGTAAAAGGCAATACGGACCTGAAAGGCGGCGTGATCGCGAGTAACAACAAGGCTGTACACGAAGACAAGAACAGCCTGACGACGGCTACGTTGACGACCAGCGACATCGAGAATCACGCGTCCTACGATGCGTCGTCGCTCGGGATTTCGGGCGGCTACGGCGGAGGTATTGGCAAGAACCAGAAAGGCACCGCCGATAACGTGAATCCGGTGGCAGGAACCGACTTGCCGAAGACTGACAGCGAATTAGCCGTTGCGCCCCCTGTCGTGCTCGGTGCATCAGATGATGCGAGCTCGGTCACACGTAGCGGGATCAGTGGTGGTTCGCTCAAGATTACCGATAACGTCAAGCAACAGCAGATTACGGGCAAAACCGCTGACGAAACGGTCGCGAGCGTCAATCGCGATACGTCGAACACGGGTGGTGCACTCGCGCCGATCTTCGACAAGGACAAGATCCAGGCTGGCTTCGACATCACGAGCCAGTTCGTGAATCAGGCCGGCACTTTCGTGACCAACCGCGCGAAGGAAGCGGATGCAGCGAAAGCGGCTGCAAACGATCCGAATCTCACACCGGAACAACGCGCAGTGGCCCAACAACGTGCCGATCAGTTGACCGCAGAATGGGGGCCGAGCGGCACGTATCGTCAGGTGTTGACTGCGCTCACGGTTGCGGCCGGCGGCAACGTAACGGGAGGTATGGGTCAACTCGCGCAAAATGCGACGATCGCATACGTGCAACAGCTAGCCGCCAATCAGGTCAAGCAAATCGCCGACGGCCTCGGTAGTGACGAGGCGCGCGCAGCACTCCATGCGATCGTGGGATGTGCTGGCGCGGCGGCAGGCGGTCAAGCATGTGGCGCTGGTGCGATGGGGGCAGCGGCAAGCTCGGTGATCGGGAGCTTGATGGCTCCGACGACCAATATGTCGGCAAAAGAGCGCGAAGCTCGCGACAATCTCGTGTCGAGCTTGGTTGCCGGCGTCGCAGCGATATCGGGTCAGGATATCGCAACGGCAGCGGGGGCAGGCAAAATCGAGGTGGAGAATAATCAGGCGGCGCCGCTGCAGATGGCACCCCCACCCACGTGGTTGTCAGGGTTCAAGTTACCGGGCTATACGGGACAGGGGCGGAGCAAGGACGACAGCAGCATTGTCGACAACGCGACCGAGCTCGATCCGAGTGCGAAGGCGGGGCCGTTGATCAATCCGATGCCGGATGAGAAGACTGTCAACGACTGGGTTACGGAGCTTATCCCAGATAAATTGAAGGGGCTCGTAGACTACATTATTAATTCGATCGACGGGAAAAACGCTAGTGTTCCTCCGTCAATCACGGGAAGCGACGGAAAGCTGCCGGCCGGTATCGGGGGAGTGGGCACGCCAATTCCGATGCCACCAAGCAGTAACCCGAACGTGACCGCAGAACAATTTGCAAAAGATGCATTCAATGGCCAGACGCCTCTGAAGGTGGTCAACAATGTTACCGGGGAGGGAAGTTGGGTTGCAATTTTGCCGGATGGAACTGCGGTGACGTATCGCCCCGCTGGACAGGCATCATCCAAGACTGCTGGCGATACAGCTACCGTGGAAATAAATAACTCAGAAGTTAAGGCAATCAATAGAGGCGAGATTGCGAAATTTAAATTCCCTGGAAAGTGAGATCATCATGGATGCCTTCCCAAAAATCGATTACCAGAGGCAACTTATCTTAGCTGGACTCGATGATTTTTATCCTAATGCAGTGCTTCCTCATGTTTTTGGTGGGCAATTCGGCCCAAGCCCTGGAAAGTGGAGGCAGGCTGTCATCGAATTTCTCTGCATTAATGTTCGGGTAGGTATGCTCGAGTGTATACATCGAAAAGAAATATCTGGCGAGAATGGCGCGGTTTTTCTGAGGGAATTGTTGACTCTTGGTGACAAAAAAAACCAGATTGATGTCGAGATATTGTGGAATGTTTTATATTTCAGCTCAACCCCGAGTCTTGATCGGGCGCTGGAAGAGTTTGAGTTAAATGATTGGGAGGCGGTCAATTGTGATGTGAATTATGAATTTGTTGAATATCTCGAGAGAGTATATTGCAAATCTTAGGCCGATGAAAAGTGGTAGGATTTCCAGGGTGGCGCTTTAGTTCGCCAGTCGGGGTGAATCACTCTATGCGGTTGAGTGCATGCGTCGGGGTTGGGTAACGCGAAATGATGATGAAATCTTGATGAGGATTAATTCCATAGTGATCCGCCTGCTATCTTGTAACGGGACGCCATTTCGGATGAAATTCTCTCGGCAACAGCCAAATGGACAGTAGTGGGAAATCTAGATGCCGTTTCGCCTGAGCATATCCCGATTAATTTGTTCCGGCGAATTTATGAATTGGTCGATGCGGATTGACCGTGTATTTCGTAAAAATTTTTTTGCCGAAAATAAAGCATGATGTAAGTGTAATTATTTTTTAATAAAACACGAATATATGAGGGCGACGAATCATTCGATTTAGTCACAAGAAATGCGAGAGACCAAAAAACTTCCGCTCGTCGTTGATTTGGATGGCACGTTGACAACTTCGGACACCTTGATGGAATCCGTGATACGTGTCGTCAAGCGACAACCTACGAACCTCCTGCGCCTGCCTTTCTGGCTCGCGCGCGGTCGCGCCGCCTTCAAGGCCAAGGTCGCAGAGCACGCCGATCTTCGAGCGGAAATGCTTCCGTACCGCGAATCGCTCATCGACTACCTCACCCGAGAACGCGAGAACGGTCGAAAAATCGTGCTTGCAACTGCCGCACATTGTTCGATCGCTGAGCGTGTGAGTACGCATCTCGGCCTGTTCGATCGCGTCATCGCTACCAGTGGCGACACGAATCTCAAGGGCGAGGCGAAACTGGCCTGCATTCGCGAGCAGATCGGCGACGACTTCGTGTATGCGGGCGATAGCAGAGCTGACTTGCCGGTTTGGGCCGGCGCGAGAGGTGCCGTACTTGCTGGCGTTTCGTGTGATGTCGCCGCAGATGTTCGCAGCCACGTTCCCATCGAACACGAGTTCACGAATGTACGTGCAACGTTCTCCACATGGTGCAAGGCCCTGCGTGTTCACCAATGGCTAAAAAATCTGCTGCTGTTCGTCCCACTGCTGACGGCCTTTGCATTCCTTGACGTAGACAAAGTCGGCGTGCTCGCACTGGCGTTCTTGTCAATGTCGCTTGGCGCGTCGGCAACCTACATCGGCAACGATCTTTGGGATCTGGACAGCGATCGCAGACATCCACGAAAGCGCAATCGTCCGTTTGCGAGCGCGGTGTTGTCGATCAGTCAAGGCATCGCATGCGCAGCGGTACTGCTGACATTGGCGTTTGCATTGGCATTGGCGGTGTCAGCCGAATTTACCGGCATGTTCGTGCTCTATCTGCTCCTGACGACTGCGTACAGTTGGCGCTTGAAGTCAGTCGTGCTACTCGATGTGGTCGTTCTGTCATTGCTGTACACGTACCGAATCGTCGCAGGGGCAGTTGCAGGGGAAATTCTGGTGAGTCGATGGCTCCTTGCGTTCTCCGTGTTTGCTTTTCTCAGCCTCGCTCTCGTGAAACGTTGCTCCGAGTTGGTGTTCTTGCGTCAAAGCGACAAAAACGCGACGGTCGGTCGGGATTACCGAGTGAGCGACCTCGAAGTCCTTTGGCCATTTGGCATCGGTGCTTCCCTCGCTGCTGTGGTCGTGTTTGGTCTGTTCATCAACGCCCCGGAAACGGTAGCTCGTTACACGGTTCCGCACCTTCTCTGGTTCGTGCAGATCGGCTTGATCTACCTGTTCGGTCGTCTATGGATCGCAACAGTGCGTGGCGTCATGCACGACGATCCGATCGTCCATATTCTCGAGAATCGCGGTAGCTTCAGCATGCTTTGCATCATGGTGGCGATCGTGCTGGCCGCTCACTTCTTGCCAGCTCCGTGAGCGGCACAATTCCTATGACAGAAAAAAACCGAAACCGCGTGCTGGCGTTCTGCCGCTTCGCCATCGTCTATGTGCTGCTGTTCGTATGCGCGGGAAACATCACCAACAGCATGTTATTGAAGTGGGGCTTTCGTGACGACCAGAAAGGGGATTTTGCAACCAGCTACAGCCTCGTCGGCATGATGAACGGCGAGGCACCGAAGCCGTATGTCTATCGCTCGTCGTTCCCGCGAGGCGCAAAATGGGTAGCCGAACAGCTTGGGCAGGAAAAGCAGGAAAAGCTTTTTAAATCGATCAAACGGCATGATTCGCTGCACAACGCCTATTTCACAAGTGTGCCGGACGAGTATTGGACACCGGTCGTGGCACTCGTCTATCACCTGACGTACATCGCGGTCGTGTTATCGATGCTGTTCGCGCTGTTGCTGGTCTACAAGCTGGCCAAGCTCCACGGCCTGAATTTCGGGCAATCCGTCGGCTTTCTGGCGGCGTTCGGCTTCGTCTATCCGCTCACGTTTCAGCAAGGCGGTTACTACTACGACTTCTTCGAACTGCTTGGCGTACTCGGTGCGTGCTATTTCCTGCTGAAGAAGCGGATGCTGGCATGCACGCTGATGGTTTCCATCTTCTCCCTGAACAAGGAGACGTTCTTCCTGGTTCCACTTGCGCTGTTCTTCCTGCACGAGCGCGACGTTCCGGTATTGAAGCGAGTCGGTTGGCTGGTGCTGCAACTTGTAATCTGTGTCGGCACTCGCCATTTCATCATGAGCGGGTACGATGCGAATGCGGGTGGTTTCGTCGAATTTCACGTGTGGGATAACCTGAAATTCTGGCTTAATCCCTTGTCTTACCTGTCGTTCTACAACCTGATCGGTAAAGGCATCTTTACGCCAAGTCTCGAAAATCCGCTGATGCTTGTACCGCTGGCGGTGTTCTTCGGCTCGGCGTGGCGCGCGACGCCACATCGATACCGCATCTTTTTTTTTGCGGCATTCCTGCCGGTACTGGTGTTGTTCTTCTTTTTCGGCTACCGCGATGAGGCGCGAAACTTTTCGGTCGTCTTTCCCGCCATCGTACTGATCGCGCTCCATGGCGCGAATCGGTTCAATGTGATTTTTGATGGAAACACGGGTGTATCCGATGACACCCGCACAAACACCAGGCCGCGGCCGGATGTGGCAGTAGTGACGGAAGCCGCGCGGTGAACTGGCTGATCGTCGTCGCGAGTGGTTTTTTCGGCGGTCTCGCGAGCATATTGCTCCGAGTGGCGGCTCTCAAGGGAATCGCACTTGGTGAGTCGAGCATGTTGCCATGGATCGCCCGCGGAGCAGCCATAGGTGCCTACGGTATCGGGTTCCTCCTTTACGCAATCGCGCTGCGCAAAACAACGCTGGGCGTTGCGTATCCGGTGATGGTGGCGATTTCCATGCTCGTGGTGTTGTCGTTCACGACATTACACGAACACCTGTTGCGGCCGATGCAGGTCGTCGGCGCTGTCGTCATCCTGATTGGGGTCTGGATGGTCACGCGGTACGCGTAATCGAGAGAATCAAATACATGAAGAACAAAATCCGACGGAGTAGCCTTGTCGCCGGATCGTTGCTTATTGCATCGACCTGTGCGATGGCACAATCGGTACAGCCGCTTGGCAACGAACAACAGGCCCGGCAGCAGGAAGAAGCGCGCGAGCGTGAACGAATCGTTTCTGCGCCAAGAGTGCGTTCTAGTGTCGCTGCGAGTGCTGGCTATCCAGCGCTTCCGACCGAAACACCGTGCTTTCGCATTGACCGCTTCACGCTCGATGTTCCCGATTCCCTGCCGGACGGCGTGAAAGCACAGGGGGCATCCGTATTGCCGATGGATCGCTTCACGTTCGCGCGTGAATGGCTTGAACACTACACGGGGCAGTGCGTCGGCAAGCAAGGGCTTGATCTTCTCGTCAAAGCGTTGTCGCAGGACATTCTGTCGCGCGGCTACATCACGACGCGCGTACTGCTGCCCGAACAGGATTTGTCCTCCGGCACGTTGAAAGTCTCGCTGATTCCCGGTGTGATCCGGCACGTGCGTTTCGCCGATGAAAAACTACGCGGCACATGGAAAACCGCGTTTCCGACGCGCGACGGCGAACTGTTGAACCTGCGCGACCTCGAGCAAGGTCTGGAGCAGATGAAACGCGTACAGAGTCAAGACGTGTCGATGCAAATCGTTCCCGCCGACGTGCCGGGCGAAAGCGATGTCGTGCTCGATGTGAAGCGTGGCAAGCCGTGGACAGTCGTTGCATCGATCGACAACTCCGGCACGCGCGCGACCGGCAAGTTACAGGGCAACCTGTCGATCGGTATCGATAACCCACTCGGGTTAAACGACATCTTCAACATCGGTGTGAGCCAGGACCTCGAACTCGGCGACAAGCGCCTTGGTTCGCACGGATGGAACGGTTTCTATTCGATCCCGTGGGGCTATTGGACCGCGACGTTATCGGCCTACACGAACACGTACTACCAGCAAATTGCTGGCGTGAATCAAACATTCGTTGCAAGCGGGAATTCCAAGACGATCGATTTCAAACTGGCACGAGTGCTTGCCCGTAGCCAGAACGACGTATTCGGCGGCTATGTCCGCTTGTCGCGCCGCTTCGGCCAGAGCTTCATCGAAGATACGGAAATCCCGCAGCAGCGGCGCAACAACACGTTCGTTGAATTCGGCCTGACCGACCGTCACTACTTCGATGGGGCGCAGTTCGACGGCACGCTGGCGTACCGACAGGGTGTCGGCGGCTTGGGTGCCCAGGACGACATTCCTTCTGCTGGTGACGGTTCGACTTACCGCTTCAAGATGGCGGTACTCGACGCGAATCTGTCGGTGCCGTTTGCGATCGCGCAGCAGCCGTTCCGGTACGTGACGAGCATCCACGGCCAATACACCGGGAACTCGCTGCACTACATCGACGACTTGACGATCGGAAGCCGCTATACGGTACGCGGTTTTGACGGCGAAACGATGCTGGCTGCGGCGCGCGGTTTGTACTGGCGCAACGAACTGCAGATGCCGATCGGACAGACCGGACAAGCGATTTATGCAGGGTTGGATTACGGCCGTGTATGGGGGGCGCAACCGGTTGCGCTGGTCGGCACGCAGTTGGCCGGAGCAGTGATTGGCATCAAGGGCAGTGTAGCGACACGTTTCGGCGGCTATGGGTACGACCTGTTCGCAGGAACCCCGATCTACAAGCCGTCCGGATTCCCGACAGCGCGCGTGACGGTCGGATTTCAGGTGACGGCTCAGTTTTGAGCGGGATCGTGAGGCCCGTTGTTGTATTTTGCATATTGGCACCAACCTCCACTTTCACCCGCCGCGATTTCCCCAAAAATCGCCTGGCATGAAACCGCCAATCCTCCCTATAATCCCGCCTGCATATTGCGTGCGCGAAATTGCGCACATTCGACGCGCGTTCGTTCGCGCCGAAAGCGATGAATCCCGTTGCCGCTCGTCACGCGCACAGCCGCGTCGCGCGGGCCGCTCGGGGGTATTCGGTGAAAGGCTCGATCCGTTTTTCCGGATTGTTCCGGAAAGGTCGGATAATCCGCAGCAATTCCAACCGGATTGACGCGGTATCCGTGTCGTTTCTTATTCGGAAATCGACAGCGGCGATTATTTCGTTTTCGGCTGCCACAATCGGCATGAACGGGCGCGCATGGTCATCGACACAATGACGGCGGCCCGCTCGCGGCTGCCAAGGAGACGGATTTGAAACAACCAGAAGACCAGCTGCACCGCGGGCTGGAAGAGCGGCACATCAACCTGATGGCGCTCGGCGCGACGATCGGCGTCGGCCTGTTCCTCGGCTCGGCCACCGCGATCCGCACGGCCGGGCCGGCCATCCTGCTGACCTACCTGCTGGGCGGCCTCGCGATCTTCCTGATCATGCGCGCGCTCGGCGAGATGGCGATCACCAACCCGGTCGCCGGCGCCTTCAGCCGCTATGCGCGCGACTACCTCGGCCCGCTCGCCGGTTACCTGACCGGCTGGACCTACTGGTTCGTGTGGATCGTCACCTGCATGGCGGAAATCACGGCGGTCGGCGTCTACATGCACATGTGGTTCCCCGGCGTGCCGAACTGGATCTGGGCGCTCGCGGCGCTGCTGGCGATGGGCTCGGTGAACTTCATTGCGGTCAAACTGTATGGCGAATTCGAATTCTGGTTCGCGCTGATCAAGATCGTCACGATCGTGCTGATGATCATCGGCGGCGGGCTGATGATCGCGTTCGGTATCGGCAACGGCGGGGTCGCGACCGGCATCTCGAACCTCTGGTCGCACGGCGGCTTCATGCCGAACGGGATCAACGGCGTGATCGCCGCGCTCCCGATCGTGATGTTCGCGTATCTCGGCGTCGAGATGCTCGGCCTCACGGCCGGCGAGGCGCGCAACCCGGAGAAGTCGCTGACGAAGGCGGTGAACTCGGTGTTCTGGCGCGTGCTGATTTTCTACATCGGTGCGCTGTTCGTGATCATGTCGCTCTATCCGTGGGACCAGATCGGCACGCAGGGCAGCCCGTTCGTGATGACGTTCTCGCGGCTCGGCATTCCGGCCGCCGCCGGCATCATCAACTTCGTCGTGCTGACCGCGGCGCTGTCGTCGTGCAACAGCGGCCTGTTCAGCACCGCGCGGATGCTCTACAACCTCGCGCAGCAGGGCCAGGCGCCGGCCGCGCTCGGTCGCGTGAACCGCAGCGGCGTGCCCGTGTACGGCGTGGCCGTGTCGGTCGCGCTGCTGCTGATCGGCGTGTTGCTCAACTATCTCGCGCCGCAGCACGTGTTCACGTGGCTCACGTCGGTGTCGACGTTCGGCGCGATCTGGACGTGGTGCGTGATCCTGATCGCGCAGATGCGGTTTCGCCGCACGCTGTCGGCCGACAAGATCGCGCGCCTGCCGATTCGCGTGCCGTTCTATCCGCTCGGTTCGTTCGTCGCGCTCGGCTTTCTCGTGCTGGTCGTCGTGTTGATGGCGTTCACGCCCGATACGCGCGTCGCGCTCGTGATCGGGCCGGTGTGGATCGTGCTGCTCGGCATCGCGTACGCGCTGTTCTACGCGAACCGTTCGACCGCGTCGATGCCGACGAAGTCGTAAACGGAGGGAGCGGGCAGGGTGCCGCACGATCGTTGATCGCGATCATGCATGCGCGGGCCGGACGGCCTATGCTGAACGAACGCATTGCTTGTCCGCGCTTCGCGTGGCATCCCCCGATCCCCGCGACCGCGGCGGCTGTCCGGCCGCCGCGCGCCGCTGCCGCGCGAAGCTTCCGTCGTCGCTCAGCGACGACGCGCACGCACGGAGATCTTCGCCATGCAGCCTGCCCAGTCCATTCCGACGCTCGCGCGGATCGCGCTGGCCGTCGACCCGACGCCCGAATCGCTGACCGCCGCGCGCTATGTGCGCACGCTGCTGCGTCCCGGCATGCGATTGCGCATCATTTGCGCGATCGACAATCCGCGCCTCGTGTTGCCGGACATTCCGCGCATCGACGCGCTGCTGACGTCCGCGCGCGAGGACATGATGCGCGAAGCGCAAGCCACTTGCACGCGGATCGCGGCGCTGTTCGCCGACAGCGGCAGCGAAGTCGAACAGGCGGTCGTCGATACGTCGGTCACGGGCGGCTCGGTCGCGGACGCACTGGTGAACGATACGTCGACGTGGCACGCGGACGTGCTGGCGATCGGCGCAAATCCGCATCACGGGCTGTTGCGGCTCGTCGAAGGCGCGATGTCGGACACGCTGACGAAACGCGCGCGCTGCGCGCTGCTGATCGTGCCCGGCACCTACGCACGGCCGACGGACGGCACGCTGCAGCGGCTGATGTTCGCGGTCGACGGCAGCGAGCCGTCGCTGCATGCGGTGCGCGTCGGCCTCGGCTTCGCCGCGCCGGGGACGTTGCTGTATGCGGCGTACGTGATCGACCGTGCGGTTCGTCTGACCGATGTCGTGCCGGTGCGCGCGCTCGAGGATGCGTATCGCGCGGAGGGCGAGGACGCGCTCGCGAAGATCGGCCCGTTGTTCCACGCGACGGGCAATCCGACCAAGCGCGGCATCGTCGAAACGCATCCGACCAGCGACGACGTGGCCCATGCGCTGATGCGCGATGCCGTGCACTGGCGGGCAGAGTTGCTGGTGGTCGGCACGCATGGCCGTCGCGGCATCGCCGCCTGGCTGATCGGCAGCGTCGCACGACGCGTGGCACACCTCGCGCAGGTGCCCGTGCTGCTGGTGCGTGGGGCGGAATGAATCGCGCGTCGTTGCGATCGATGCGGCTCAGGATTGACCTGCATCAGAAACGCGACGCGCATCGCGTGAGACAGTGATGGAACGTCCGGTGACGCGGCGGGTCTGTCGTGCTTGCACACGATCCCGCGCCTGCATGCGGGTAGCCATTTCCGCCGCATTCGCTTCCGTCACATCATTTCAGGAGCCGCGCCACGGTTTATACGGCGCGTCATCCGACCGGGAACTCTCTGGCACGAGGGTAGGCAACCGACGGTTGCCTTGGAGGACGGGCGGGGTGCAAGTCACCCCGTCCGCTTTCCGCCTGGCCCCCGTCGAATCCACTTCCCGCAGCAAAGGGTGTTGAATGCAGCCGCGTCGAGCGGCGCATCATCGCGCGCGTTCGCTTCGATATGGATCGAGACGAACGTGAACGCGTGCACGGCAGCCCGGCATGGCAGCCGCGCCGTGGCGCGCGCAGCCATTGCACGGCACCGCACCGTATGTCGCTGAAGTATGGAGATCAAAGGGTACGAAGAATCGATCGCAGATCGTGCCGACGGCCCGCGCCGCGTCGTACCCGCACATGCGGACGCACGGCATGCAGCGGCGCGCACGCGCTGCACGTGCGGCTACGCAGACGATTCGCATGCGGCCAGCCGGGGCGCGCCTTGCGACGCAGCTCCGATCCGGCCGGTGCATCGGCCGCGTGTCGCGCGCAGAGCGCCGCGGCGAACCGCTGCAACGCGAGGACGGACCCCGCGACGCTCTGGTATTTTTCGCGGCCGATCTGCCCGTCGAGCGTGACGAGCAACCCGGCCTCGCGTGCGAGCGCGAGCAGGGTGTCGAGATCGTCGGACGGACGGTTGCCGGCCGACGCGGCCCGGGCGGGCAGGGCGCGCGCGTTGCCCGACGCGCGCCGCTGGCCGTCCCGGCCCGGTAAGTTGCGATGTGCCATGGTTGGTCTCCTGCGCCGGACCCCGCGTGCCGGCTCGACGGCCGACTGAGCGATGTTCCGGTATGAACGCCTGGTTCATGTGATCAGTATCGTGTGGCGAGGGCGCGCTGCCAAGCGGCGCGCGCTGAAGTCGCTGTCAGGAAATTGCGCGACGCGTATCGGAATCCGCTGACACGCGCGGCGGCCGGCCGGTCCGGCGCGTTCGTCCCCCATGAATGAACGGCACGCGGCGGGCGCCGCTTGACGCGTGATTTCGGCCGGTCTAAGTTCGCTTCTGCATCGGCGTCGCCCGGCGTTCCACCCGCCGCCCGTCGCCAGTGCCGCGCCCGGGTGGCGTGGCAGGGCTTTCAGTTTCGTTCGCGGGCCATGTGCATCGCGAACCCCGCGCGGCCGGTTCGGCACGGCCAATTTGGCAACGAATCGGCGCGGCGGCACGCAATGTGCCGTTGATCGCGCGCAAACACGCGTCGGCGCATCGTACGCCGCCCGTCTATCCAGTCTTTAAGCTTCCAGTACCGTCATCTTTTCGTTCCTCGACCGTCAGGAGTTCGTCGATGTCCAAGGACAATTTGCTCGATTCACTCAAGGAAGCCGCCGAACAGCGCGCGATCGGCGCGGATCAGCTGCGTGCGATGCTCGACGACGAAGTGCGCGCGCTGTCGTCCGGTGCGCGTGTGCACGACTACATCCACGTGTTCGCGATCCGGAATCTGCGCGAGCGGATGCGCCGGAAGGACGACTTCGACCGCGACACCCGGGCCGACGCAGCGCCTGCGGACGACGATCCGCGTCCGAGCCATCGGTTGTAGCGGAGGGGGGCCGGGCGCCGAGACCGGCGGGCGGCACGTCCATCGAACCCGGCCATCCTGACGATTCGCCGACAGGCATCGACGCGTTTCGTCATACGTTTCATTGAATTGTCACAACGACCTCAAGTAAGCGGTGCGATTTGCCGTTTACCCGGTGAATTCGTCCACCGGACGTTCCCGCTCCCTTACCGAGTCGTTGCCATGTTCTCGTCCATTCGCGCCCGCATCCTCGCCGCGTGCGTCGCCATCGTCGTATTCGCGCTGGTCGCGTCGACCCTGATCAACTATTTCATCGCACGCTCGTACAACGACGACGCGATCGACCGCAACCTGACCTCGGTCGCCAGCGGCCACGTAGTCGGGATCGCCGACTGGGTCGCCACCCGCAGCCGGATGATCGCGTCGCTGCAGGATGCCGCGCTGACGCCCGATCCGCTGCCGGTATTCAAGCAGATGGCCGCGGCCGGCGGCTTCACGAACGTCTATGCGGGCTACGCCGACAAGGCGTTCCACTTCTCCGACCCGACCGGCATCCCGCCCGATTACGACCCGACCGGCCGCCCGTGGTACAAGCAGGCCGCGCAGGCCGGCAAGCCGGTCGTCACGCCGCCGTACGTCGATGCCGGCACGGGCAACCTCGTCGTCACGTTCGCGGTGCCGATCCTGCGCGACGGCGCGCTGAAGGGGGTGGTCGCCGCGGACCTGTCGATGGACAGCGTGATCGCCAACGTGAAGTCGATCCGCCCGACGCCGGCGAGCTTCGGGATGCTGGTCGACAGCAGCGGCCACGTCGTCGCGCACCCGGACGCCAAGCTCACGCTGAAGCCGGTCGCCGACGTGTCGCCCGAACTCGGCTCGCTGGGCGTGGCCTCGATCGCGGCGGCGAATGCGCCGGTCGAGGTCGGCGTCGGCGGCGACGCGAAGCTGGTGCGCGCGAAACCCGTGCCGGGCACCGACTGGTACGCGCTGGTGCTGCTCGACAAGACCGAAGCGACGGCCGGGATGCGTTCGCTGTTGACCGCATCGCTGATCACGCTGATCGTGATCGTCGGCGTGGCGTCGCTGATCATCGGCGCGATCACCGCGACCGCGTTCCGCCGCCTGTCGCAGGTGCGCCAGGCGATGGCCGCGATCGGCTCGGGCGCCGGCGACCTGACGCGGCGCCTGCCGGCCGACGGCCGCGACGAAGTCGCCGATATCGCGCGCTCGTTCAACAGTTTCATCGACAAGCTGAACGACGTGATGCGCCAGATCCGCGACGCCAGCGAATCGGTGCGCACGGCCGCGAACGAGATCGCGGCGGGCAACCAGGACCTGTCGTCGCGTACCGAGTCGGCGGCGGCGAGCCTCGAGGAGACGGCCGCGTCGATGGAAGAGATCACCGCGACCGTCGGTCAGTCGGCGGCGGCCGCCGGCCAGGCCGACGAACGCGCGGCGGCCGCGTCGCGGATCGCGTCGCACGGCGGCGTGGTCGTGTCGGACGTGGTCGCGACGATGGGGAAGATCGAGGAAGCGTCGGGCCGGATCGGCGACATCATCGGCGTGATCGACGGGATCGCGTTCCAGACCAACATCCTCGCGCTGAACGCGGCCGTGGAAGCGGCCCGCGCGGGCGAACAGGGGCGCGGCTTCGCGGTCGTCGCGCAGGAAGTGCGCAGCCTCGCGCAGCGCAGCGCGCAGGCTGCACGCGAAGTGAAGGTGCTGGTCGAATCGACGGTCGCGAGCGTGTCGGCCGGGTCCGGGCAGGTGCGCCAGGCCGGCGACACGATGCGCGAGATCGTGTCCAACGTGTCGAACGTGACGACCATCATCTCCGAGATCACGCACGCGGCGAATGAGCAGACGCGCGGTATCCAGGAAGTGAACCGCGCGGTCAGCCAGCTCGACGAAATGGTGCAGCAGAATGCAGCGCTCGTCGAACAGTCGACCGCGGCGGCCACCGCGCTGCAGTCGCAGGCGAACGCGCTGGCGACGACGGTCGGGCAGTTCAAGGTCGCCTGACGCAACTGGCTGCTGGCGACTGTCGGCCCGCGGCATGCGGGCCGCGCCGCTCACGAATCGTCCTGGTCGCGCATCAGCGCGAGCCGGTTGTAGAGGGTCTTCAGGCTGATGCCGAGCGCCTTGGCCGCGCGCGGCTTGTTACCGTCGAAGTGACGCAGCGTCTCCGCGATGAAGCGTTGCTGCGCATGGTGCAGCGTCGCACCGACCGGCAGCGCCATCGCGCCTTCCGACGTGCTCTCGGCTGCCGGCAGCGCCTGCTTCGGCAGCGCGACGTCGATGCCTTCGTCCGCCAGGATGTACGCGCGCTCGATCGTGTTGTGCAGTTCGCGCACGTTGCCGGGCCACGAATACGCGCGCAATGCGGCGATTGCCGCGTCGGTCAGCCGCTTGTGCGCGCGATGGCGCGCATTCAGCGTATCGACGAATTCCTGCGCGATCGTCTCGACGTCGCCGTCGCGCTGGCGCAGCGGCGGCACGTAGATCGCGAACGCGGCGAGCCGGTAGAACAGGTCCTCGCGCAGCCGGCCGTCGCGCACCGCCTCGGCGGGATTGTGGCGAGTGGCCGAGACGAACCGCACGTCGAGCGGAATCGGCTCGGTGCCGCCCACGCGCACGATCGTGTTCGACTCGATCGCCCGCAGCAGCTTCACCTGCAGCGCCGCCGGCATTTCCGCGATTTCGTCGAGCAGCAGCGTGCCGCCGCGCGCGGCTTCGAAGAAACCTTCACGCTGCGTGATCGCGCCGGTAAAGCTGCCTTTTTCGTGGCCGAACAGTTGCGCCTCCGCAAGCTCGGCCGGGATCGCGCCGCAGTTCATCGGCACGAACGGGCCGTCGCGCCGCTCGCTCAGATCGTGGAGCCGACGCGCGACGATATCCTTGCCGACCCCGCTTTCGCCGGCAATCATCACGCTCGCGCGGGTCGGCGCGATTTTCTCGATACGGCCGAGCAGCGTGCGCATCGCGGCGGACCGGCCGGACAGCCGGCGACCGTCTGCGCGCTGCTTCGTCCGGTTGGCGGATTCACCCATAGGCGTTCGCGGGCCGTTTTGAAAAACGGCATCACACGTCCCGTTGATTGCAATATTTATCATCGACAGCGAAACGACCGCGAAGGTGCCGCTGAATAGAAATTTCCAATGTGCGCGGCGTGAACGAAAGAAATGGGCGATCACTTTTTTGCAGGCCGTGCCGTGACGCCACGTCCGCGTCAGAACCGGCGCTTTTTTACAGAAACCCGATGAAAAAAGCGGCCGGCCACACATTACGACGGCGTGCGACGGGGCGGGGCGAGGGAGACGACCCACCACGCAGCCAGTGCGGGCGCAGCGCCCAGCCGCCATTGCCGCGACCGTGAGGTCCGAGCGCCACCAGGTACGTTGTTTGCTGGCGTTTTCACGCTCGCCCGGCGCGTTCGACGGCACGCCGCATGGCCGACAGGGGCATGCCTCCGCACGACGGCAGCCGGCGCGATCCAAGGATGCAATGACGACTCTGACCCGTGAGGTGTTCCGGCAAGGTGCATGGGTCGTACTGGCCGTCGGGCTCGCGACCGCGCTGCAAGCGTGGGCGATTCGGGCTGTCGGCGAGCACGCGCCCTTTGCGCCGCTGCCTTTTTACGCAGGTGTGGCGGCCGCCGCATGGCTGACGTCGTTCGGCGGCGGCCTCGCCGCGACCGCCGCGAGTGTCGGCGTGATTGGCGCATTGTTGTGGCGCGACGCGCCGCTGGCGACGCTGTTGGCGCAAGCCGGCGCGTTCGTCGCGATCGGCTTCGTCGAATGCGTGCTGGTGGCGGCCGTGAAGCCACTGCTCGCGAACGATCGGTTGCGGGAGATCAGCGACGACGATAGCGATCCGTACCCGCCGCACCGCGAGCCGTCGTCCGTCGTGAGCCTCTCCGACGACGGGCTGCTGCGCCGGGTGGTCGATGCGTCGCCCGATGCAATCGTCGGGACCGATGCCGCGCGCAGGATCACCAGCTGGAATCCGGCCGCCGCCAGCATCTTCGGCATCGATACGGCCCAGGCGAACGGCCGCGATATCGTCACGATGATCGCGCCGCGCTGGTTGCGCCGGCACGCGGTGCCCGCGTCGTTCGCGGACCTGCGCGCGCCGGTCGGGCCGCTCGACGTACTGTGCGTGCGCTCCAACGGCGGCCGTTTTCGCGCCACCTTCGCCGCGTCGCCGATCATCGACGCGCAGGGCCACTGCGCGGGCCTGTCATTGACGCTGCGCGACGCGGGCGAACGCCGCCGCAACGAACGCCACCACCTTCGCTCGCTGCGCGGCGCCCGCGACGCGCGCGTGCAGGCCGACGCGTCGAATCGGCTGAAGGACGAGCTGCTGGCGACGGTGTCGCACGAACTGCGCACGCCGCTGAACGTGATCTACGGCTGGGTCGAGGTACTGCGCAACGCCGACGGGCAGGGCTTCGCGCAGCAGGCGGTCGACGCGATCGATCGCAGCGCGCGGTCGCTGTCGCACATGGTCGCCGACCTGCTCGACGCCTCGTCCCTCGCGACCGGCCGGCTGCGTCTCGAACGCGTGCCGGTCGACCTCGTGCGGATCGTGCGCGACGCCGCACGTGAACTCGACGCGACCGCCCAGGCGAACGGGCTCGTGCTGTCGACGGAATACGCGATGCCGGCCTGCGTGATTCCGGCGGACGGCGAACGGCTGCGCCAGCTCCTGTCGAACCTGCTGTCGAACGCGATCAAGTTCACGCCGCCGGGCGGCCGCATCAACGTGTCGCTGACGCGCGCCGGCGAGCGCGTGCGGCTGTCCGTCTCCGACACCGGGCAAG
>Ga0268252_1000392_pt1 | contig 28684 bp, 22 predicted proteins | sample AgamicMgSfrz_FD_200244 | JGI IMG/M metagenome (GOLD analysis project Ga0268252, IMG submission 200244) | Agave microbial communities from Guanajuato, Mexico - Mg.Sf.rz (v2) (version 3) | ecosystem: Host-associated > Plants > Phyllosphere > Phylloplane/Leaf | place: Guanajuato, Mexico | collected... | reverse complement strand
GTCTTAAGACCTAACAAAAGCAATATTCATATTAGCACATTACAGTAAGTATTTCTATGTCTTTTTTTGTCGAAATTTCTACCTCAGTAAATGTAACACTCTCTTTCCTTATATAAATTGCTAAGGGGAAATTAGGAACAGAACACCTTCCAAGCCAAAAAAGAAGCTTTTCAGAACCTAAAAAGAGCAAACAAAAATAAGGCGCCGAAACCGCTTTGGTTTCGACGCCTTATGAGAAAGCTTGCCTGTTATTTAAGAAAATAGGTTAATTACTTCCATAATAGTAGTAATAATTTCCTTCTTCCATTTTACGATTATTCAAAACCGCTCCAAGCAATTTTACGTTTTGCAAAAAACTGTTTTATAAGTTATCTATTGTAATTTATAGGTTAGTATCCTTCTTACTGAGTTAACCTTTTAATTATCAAATCATATTTAATAACCTATCAAATTATTAAGTCTTTATTTTTTATGCTTGAACTTTTTCTTGTTTTAGTAACTCTTTCATAAACACCAGAAGGTCTTCACGTAGATCTTCATGCTGGAGAGCAAATTCTAAAGATGTTTGGATAAAGCCTAACTTTTCACCTACATCGTATCGTTTGCCTTCAAAATCATAAGCAAATACGCGCTGAATTTCATTTAATTTTTGAATTGCATCTGTTAACTGGATTTCTCCGCCCGCTCCTACTTCTTGCTCTTCTAAGAATTTAAAGATTTCCGGTGTAAATACGTAACGTCCCATGATCGCCAGATTGGATGGTGCTGTCCCTGGTTTTGGCTTTTCTACAAATGAATTTACTTGGTAGCGACGTCCTTTACTCGAATTAGGATCCACAACGCCATAGCGATGTGTTTCATCATCTGCAACCGTTTGAACACCGATAACAGAAGATAGCGTTTCTTCATACTCATCCATTAGTTGACGTAAACCAGGTGTTTCAGCCTGTACAATATCGTCTCCTAAAAGAACAGCGAACGGCTCGTTGCCAATAAAATTACGCGCACACCACACCGCATGCCCTAACCCTTTTGGTTCTTTTTGGCGAATATAGTGAATTTCTACATTTGAAGACTGACGAACTTTTTCTAACAGTTCAAACTTTCCTTTTTCAGCTAAATTCTGTTCAAGCTCAGGTGCATTGTCAAAGTGATCTTCTATTGCACGCTTACCTTTACCCGTTACAATAATAATGTCTTCAATTCCTGATTCAATTGCTTCTTCAATAATGTATTGAATTGTTGGCTTATCAACAATTGGAAGCATTTCCTTAGGCATTGCTTTTGTTGCAGGTAAAAAACGTGTGCCTAATCCTGCTGCTGGAATAATAGCCTTTTTCACTTTTTGCATGTTCATTTCTCCTTTTAATTTTTAATAGGTATTATGGTATATATAAAGTTATTTAAAAGATACCTAAAAACTTTTTCTTTTTTATAACCTCTGGCAGTTCCTTATAGCACATTTGACCATTTATAACGTATTGAGCATTTTCTAGAAATATATATACTGTATCTTTTCCATGTTCACTTTCCATTACTTTTAAAGCCTCATGCATGCGGAATGAGCGTCCCTCAAGGTTGTGGGCATCGGAAGATACAAAGTGTACAAGATTTGATTGAATCAACTGATGAGAAAATTTCTTGATTTTTTTCCCAAAATGTCCTGTTACACTGCCTGCTGTCAATTGAGCAAGTGCACCATTTTTAATAAAATTATAAAGAAGATCAGGTTCTGCTAGGAAGCGGCTATTCCTCTCAGGATGCACAATAATAGGAATAAGTCCTTTTGATTGAATGTCAAATAACAATCTTTCTGCGTAGTGAGGAACCTGACTCGAGGGAAATTCTATGAACAAGTATTTACCCGTGTCATTTAATGTTAATATCTTCTCTTTCTCATAATCATTAAGAATTTCACCGTAAAGACGTATTTCTTGTCCTGGCAGAATAGTCAACGGAACCTGTTCCTTTTTTAATAAGTCATTTAACTTCTGAACATATTGTATGATGTCTTTTTTTTCATTAAGATAACGACCATTTTGATGGTGAGGGGTAGCAACAATTGTATGAATACCTTCTAAAACAGCTCTCTGAGCCATTTGTAAGCTCATTTTATTATTTAAAGCCCCGTCGTCAATACCAGCTAAGATGTGACAGTGTAAATCAATCATCTACTATCCTCCTGCCTTCTTATCACTCTTGAAAACTAATCAAATTAGTGCCTATGCTTACATGATTTCCGTTATGCCTCCATTTATTTTTTCACTATCACTATATAATGAATTAATTTGATAGATTAAAATAATATAAGAATAAGACCTCGAAACTATTAAAGCTTCAAGGCCTCAAGACATATACTCATTTCTAAAGCAAGATAAAAAGTTTAGTTACTTCCATAGTAATAGTAATAATTTCCGCTTTCTACTTTACGGTTATTCAAAACAACGCCAAGAAGTTTTGACTTAGCGTTAACTAGTAAATCCTTCGCTTTTAATGCTGCTTCTTTATCTGTTTTTCCACTGCTCACAACTAAAATTGAAGCGTCTACTTGATTAGCTAAAATTTGAGCATCCGCTACTGCTAAAATAGGCGGTGTATCAAAAATGACCATATCAAACTGTTGTTTCATTTCTTTTAGTAATTCTTCCATTTGATTAGACGATAGCAGTTCAGATGGATTGGGTGGAATTGGACCACTTGTTAACATATAAAGATCTCGAACTTCAGTCTCTTGTACTGCTTGTCCTAACGTTGATTGTCTTGTTAAAACATTTGTAAGGCCAGCATGATTCTCTAAGCGAAACGTATAGTGAGCCGTTGGCTTACGTAAATCAGCATCAATTAATAATGTCTTTAGCCCTTGCTGAGCATAAACGGTGGCCAAGTTTGAAGCAGTGGTTGATTTTCCTTCAGCCGGACCACTTGACGTTAAAACAAGTGACTTAATCTCTTGGTCCGCACCAGAAAATTGAATATTTGTACGAATAGTCCGGAACTGTTCAGCAACCGGATCTTTTGGGCTGTTATGTGCAAGTAATCGACGTTTTAATGTAAGTAATTTATCATTTTTATTGTCTTTTCCTTTACGAGCCAAATGTCTCACCTCTTTGTGGTACACGAGTAGTCATATCCGACCGTTGTACATTTGTTGCTTTGGGTACATCTTTAATATTTGTAATAATACCCATTATTGGAAGCTCTAGAACATTTTCAATATCTTGTTCTGTTTTTAAGGTATTGTCTAAGTAATCTAATAGAAAGGATAGAACAGTACCTACTATTAGACCAAGAACTAAGGCAATTGCAATATTTAAAACTGGCTGTGGTTTGATAGGACTTTTACTTGTTGAAAGATCTGCTTTAGAAAGAATGCTAACGTTATCAACATTCATAATTTTCGGTACTTCTGTTTGAAAAACAGCTGCAGTGGTGTTAGCAATCTCATTGGCACGTTTTGCATTAGTATCTTCAACCGTAATTTGTGCAACTTGTGAATCTTCGGAACTTGTTACTTGAATTTGATCGCTTAAAGAATTTGCAGAGCTGTCTAAATTTAATTTACTGATAACTTTATCTAAAATAGCAGGACTTTTAATAATATCATTATACGTGCTAATTAATTGTACATTCGTTTGCACAGCCCCTGCATTGTACAATTGCTGTTCTGACTTAGCCTGGTTCACCAGAATCTGTGTATTTGTTTGATACACAGGAGTTAACACAAAAAAACTAATAACTGCACTAATGGTTGCTGCGATAATTGTAATTAATGCAATAAGCCATAAACGCTTACGCAGTACTTGAAACAAATCTCGCAAACTAATTGTTTCTTCCATAATTGACCTCCGAACGTAATAGCTTGTAGTAACATAAACTTATAACTTATTATACTTGACAAAATATCCAATTACTATATGGTTTCGTCAATATAGTCATTATTTTACTTCTCATTTCTTTATATCGGTGTTGATAAAAGATTATTTACACTTTCCATTACTTTTTCCTCTAATATTTTTAGAGCTTTTTCACTTTCTTTTAAAGAACCTGTCTTCACTCCAAAATAGAATTTTGCTTTTGGTTCTGTTCCAGAAGGGCGAATTGTAAACCAAGAGCCATCTTCCAAATGATATTTCAGTACATTTGACTTTGGTAACTGAATGTTCTCAACAGTTTGACTTAATGTATTCGTTCTTTCCCTAGAGAGATAATCTTCAACAGCTACTACTCGCACATCCGCAATTTTGGTTGGATGATTCGTCCGGAATGCTGTTAAGATACTAGCAATCTGTTCTGAACCATCTTTTCCTTTTAATGTTAACGACTGCAGGGATTCTTTATAAAACCCATATGTTTCAAAGATTTCTAATAAACCTTCATATAATGATGTCCCTTGTACTTTGTAATATGCTGCAACTTCAGCTGCAAAAACTGCTGACTGAACAGCGTCTTTATCACGCACAAAATCCCCAATTAAATAACCATAGCTTTCTTCATAGCCGAATTGAAATTGATATTCTTGCGTCTGCTCAAATTCATTAATTTTTTCACCAATAAATTTGAATCCTGTTAATGTATCAATGGTTGGTAAACCAAAGCTCGAAGCAATAGCACGACCAATTTCAGATGTTACAATAGTTTTTACCACAACTCCATTTGCAGGTAAAATACCTTGTTTAGCTTTTTGTTCTAATAAATAGTGAAGCATTAAAGCTCCTATCTGATTTCCTGTAAGTACTACGTATTCACCTTTTTCGTTCTTTACAGCAACCCCTAATCGATCGGCATCAGGGTCAGTTCCCATAAGGATGTCAGCATCGATTTGTTTACCATATTGGATAGCCAATTTAAAAGCCTCATGTTCTTCGGGGTTAGGTGATGTTACTGTCGAAAAATTCGCATCAGGAAGTTCTTGCTCTTTTACAACTGTCACATTCTTAAAGCCAAATGCTTTTAACCCATCATGAACAGGTTTATTAGCTGTGCCGTGTAAAGGTGTAAAGACAATTTTTAAGTCCTTCCCTACTTCTTCAACAATTTCACGATTTAATTGGATTGTCTGCAGTTGTTCAATATAAGCAGCATCTACTTCTTCACCAATGTAAGTTAGTAAGTTGTTCTGAAGAAGCTTTTTTTCTTCTTGAACGGAAATTGTTAACTCATTTTCTACTGCATTAACATATGAAATAATAGTGTCAGCAGCAGCTGGAGGAAGCTGTCCTCCATCTTCTCCATACACTTTATATCCATTATATTCAGAAGGGTTATGACTTGCTGTAATAACAATGCCAGCAAAAGCATGTAAATAACGAACAGCAAAAGATAACTCAGGCGTTGGACGCAATTCATTGAAAATATATGTCTTAATATCATGTTGTCCTAACACTTTTGCTACCTCTAATGCAAATTCAGGAGATTTATGGCGAGAGTCGTAAGCCACAACAACTCCGCGCTTCTTAGCTTCTTCTCCGTTTGCTTCTATATAACATGCTAGTCCTTCTGTTGCTTTGCGAACCATATAGATGTTCAAACGATTAGTACCTGGACCAAGTTCTCCTCGCATTCCACCTGTTCCAAATTCTAAATTTTTATAGAAAGCATTTTCTGCTTTTTTTTGGTTTTCTTTCATTGTTATTAATTCATCTTTTAATTCTTTATTTAAATCATCAAACGTTAGCCACTTGTCTAGCTGTGCTTTCCACGTCACGTTGACGACCTCCTTTACTGTTTGGATGTGAGGCTATTAATTGAACATCACCTCTAATCGTGAAAGACTGCATTTGGTTTGGAATAATGAAATGATCACCTGATTTAATTATATGGTCTGTATCTTCAGAAATTATTTCTCCTTCACCGCTGATCACACTTGCTAATGTGAAATGTGCTTCTTGAGTTAACGACAGCGAACTTTTGATGTCCCACTTGTATACGGTAAAATAATCTTCCTCAACAAACGTTGTAATACTACCTCCAGAAGTTTGAGCAACTGCTGGCTCTACTTTTATCGCAGCATGTGGAACCGTTGTTACTTCAATTGCTTTATCTAAATGAAGCTCCCGAGGCTGCCCGTCTTGTCCAGGACGATTATAGTCATAAACGCGATATGTAGTGTCTGAGCTTTGCTGCGTTTCTAAAACGAGTGTACCTTTACATAAAGCATGTATTGTGCCACTAGGAACATAGAAGAAATCACCTGGCTTAATCTTTACTCTTTGCAATAAGCCATTCCAATTTCCTTCTTCAATTAGCTGGATAAACTCTGCTTTTGACTTAGCATGATGACCATAAATCATATCTGCATTCTCATCACAATCAATAATGTACCAACATTCTGTTTTGCCAAGCTCACCGTTCTCAAATTCACTTGCATATTCATCATTTGGATGAACTTGTACAGATAGATCATCATTCGCGTCTAAAATCTTAGTTAATAGCGGAAAACGATCACTATCAAAGTTCCCAAACAGTTCAGGCTGTTCCTCCCATAGTTCTCCTAAGGTTTTTTCTTCTAAACAACCTGACGCGACAACGCTTTGGCCATTAGCATGAGCGGAAATTGCCCAACATTCTCCTGTTTGTGATGAGGGAATTTGGTATCCATACGTATTGCTCAGTCTTTCTCCTCCCCAAATACGCTCTTGAAATAGTGGCTTTAGAAAAATAGGCTGTTTCAACTTTTGTACATCTCCTCTAAAATTACATAATAAATCAATTTTTAAATCGATAAGAGTGGAAATAATCCCACTCTTCAGATATTATTAAGCCCTTTTTGCACCTAGTACATGATCCTCAATCTCTTGCCAAGACATAAACAGCCTTACAATATCTTCTTCAATTAATTGAGAGCCTGTTTGCACTTCAATAATTTCTAAATCCGTAATAGCTTTGACTGCGTGCTTATCTCCGGCTTGAATTTGGATGACATCACCTGTTTTAATTGGGCGAATCTCATCATTTAAAACAAATTCACCTTCACCTTTAATAACCGTCCACACTTCATCTCGATGGTCATGCAGCTGATAACTTAAATTTTTACCCTCAGCGATGCCAATACGTTTTGTCAAAACTTCTTTTCCTTCTTCTAGCTTTGTATAGTCAAGTACACGGTACCATCCCCATCTTCTTTCTTCGTACATAGGGCGGTTTTCGAATTCTCCCACTAACTCTTTAATTCGTGGACTAGCCTCTTTGTCCGATACTAAAATTCCATCAGGACTCGCTGCTACGATTAAATTAGAGCCTCCTAATACCGTTACTGGAATATCTAGTTCATTAATTAAATGAACATTTTCACTGTCTGCACTGATAACACCTTTACCAATTTGAGTTGTGGCCATTTCTTCAGTTAACGTATTCCAAGTACCCAAGTCTTTCCAATATCCACTATAAGGAAGAACAACAATATCTTTAGTTTTTTCAACAACTTCATAATCAAAACTAATTTTAGGAAGTGTCGCATATTGCTTTAACAGTTCTTCGTAATCAGTAGACATACCTTTTTCTTCTAGGATCGATATAACATACCCTAGCTTAAATGCAAATACACCACAGTTCCATAAAGCACCATCTTCGATTAAAGAAGCAGCTTGTTTTTCAGTAGGTTTTTCAGTAAAGCGACTTACTTTACGATATTCACTCCTGCTTTTTTCAACAGTAGGTACGATATATCCATATTTAGAAGAGGGATATGTAGGAGTAACACCAATTAAAGCTAGCTGAGCATTACTGTTCTGTACAACCTTTTCTAAGTCTTGAACTCTACTAAAAAATTGATCATCTACATATGGATCTACTGGTAAGATAGCTACCACTTCATCTAAGTCCGCCTTTTGTACACTGTAGACATAAGAAGCGGCTAAGGCAATGGCAGGAAACGTATCTCTTCTGCAAGGTTCAATAATTAAGCCAGCTTGGTTATCAAGCTGGCTTTTAATCATATCTTCTTGTGATTTTCCTGTAGCAATAACTGTTGAATCTGCTAAACCCACATTACTAATTTGGGTCCAAACACGTTGAACCATGGATTGTAAATATTGATCTTTATCTTCTAATACCTTCAAAAATTGTTTTGAACGCGAATCATTTGATAATGGCCATAAACGTTTTCCAGAACCACCTGATAATAATACTAACTTCATTCTCTTACACCCCTGCTTTCACCAGTTTTTTTTCTTTTCTTTCAGCCACTTGCTCTTCTACAAAACTTCGAATTTCTTCCCTAAAGCGTTCTGGAGAAAAGCGTAATGAGTTTTCGCGGCAATCTTTAGGTGAAAATAAATGTTCTATCTCTTCATATTTTTGGACAGCTTTTATTATGGATTCAGGAGTTTGTTCTGTAAAAAACAAGCCAGTGGGATTTTCACACTCACCAAAACCATTAACCGTTTCCAAAGCTCCTCCTTTTCCATAAGTAATAACAGGTGTACCACAAGCTTGTGCTTCCACTGGTGTAATACCAAAATCCTCTTCAGCGGCAAAGACAAATGCTTTGGCTCTCTGCATATGATCTTTCAGTACTTCAAAGGATTGATAACCAAGCATCTGAACATTTGAGCCAGCTTTAGCTTTAATTTTTTCGAAATCGGGTCCAGTGCCAATAACAACTAATTTTTTATCAGGCATTTTACTGAATGCTTCTACGATAATATTAATCTTTTTGTAAGGAACCATTCGAGAAGCAGTTAAATAAAAATCTTCTTTTGTCTCTCCTAAAGTAAAAGAAGAAACATCGACTGGTGGATAAATTGTAGCCGATTCACGTCTGTAGACTTTCCAAATACGTTTTCCGATGAAATCTGAATTAGATAAGAAATAATCAACACCATTCGATGTACGATAGTCCCAATTTCGAATCTTGTGTAACATATATTTAGCTAGCATACCCTTCAAGCCTTTATTTAACCCGGCTTCTTCTAGATATTGATGCTGTAAATCCCATGCATATCTAATTGGAGAATGAATATATGAGATATGTAGCTGGTCGGGTCCAGTAATAATACCTTTAGCTACGGCATGTGAACTAGAAATAACTACCTCATAATCTGAAACATCCAACTGTTCAATTGCAAGGGGCATCAAAGGTAAATAACTTCTATACTTTTTCTTTGCCATAGGTAATTTTTGAATAAATGATGTATTGACTTTTTTATTCAAAATAAAGTCACGCTGGTCAGTTGGTATATAATCAACAATACTAAAAAGTTCTGCGTTAGGATAAATTTTTAGTATTTCTTCCAGTACTTTTTCACCGCCTGCATATCCAACAAGCCAATCATGAATTATTGCTACTTTCATTTTTCTTCATCCCTCATATTTTCTAAGAACTCTTTTAAGCCAGATTTCCAACTTCTTGGTTCTTTAAAATTATTTAGTTTTACAGATAAGTTACCTAATACTGAATATTTTGGTCTTTTAGCAGGTCGGATAAAATCTTCCGTCGTACAAGGTTTTACTTGTACTTCCATTTTTGATATTTTAAAAATTTCTTTTGCGAATTCATACCAAGAGCAGCTTCCACTATTAGAAACATGGTACACCCCATATTTTTGAGTATCTACTAAATCTAGAATAACGTGAGCTAAATCTAATGTATAAGTAGGGCAACCTATTTGATCAGATACAACTGAAAGCTCTTTTTTTTCTTCACCTAGCTTCAACATAGTTTTAACGAAGTTAGTCCCATGCTTACCATACACCCAAGAAGTTCGCACAATAAAGAATTTAGAATGTAAATCACGTACAAATTGTTCACCGGCTAATTTAGATTTCCCATATACCCCCAAAGGAGAAGTAGGAGAAAATTCGCTATAAGGTTCATCCGTTGTGCCATCAAATACATAATCCGTACTTACATATACAAGCTTTGCTCCTACTGCATCTGCAGCTACCGCAACATTACGTGTGCCGTATGCGTTGATAAGGAATGCTTGTTCAGGCTCTGACTCAGCTAAATCTACTTTTGTATGAGCAGCTGAATGAAGTATAATATTTGGTTTCAAGGTACTAATCACTTCTTGAACCTGTGCTTGTTTTGTAATATCCATCTTATCTCGACCGAATCCATAGACTTCAAAACCTTTGGCAGTAAAAAGCTCCACTAACTCCTTACCAAGCTGTCCATTCGCTCCTGTAATTAAAACTTTTTGACTCATTATTTATCACCATATTGTTTATTGTAGTAGTTTACATAGTCACCTGATTTAATGTTTTTCCACCAGTCTTGATTATCCACATACCATTGAATCGTTTCAACGATTCCTGTATCAAACGTGTATTTTGGCTTCCATCCAAGCTCTGTTGTTAATTTAGTAGGATCGATTGCATAACGACGATCGTGTCCAAGTCGGTCTTCTACAAATTTAATTAATTCTTTTGGGGCATTAAGTTTCTCTACAATTAAATGTACAATCTCATTATTTGTTCGTTCGTTGTGGCCCCCTACATTATAAATTTCTCCTGGCTCTCCTTTATGAATAACCAAATCAATAGCTGCGCAATGATCTTTTACATGTAACCAATCACGAACATTTTTACCATCTCCATAGATAGGAAGTTCTTTTCCTTCTAGAGCATTCGTCACCATTAATGGAATCAATTTCTCTGGAAAATGATAAGGACCGTAGTTATTTGAACATCTTGTGATATTAACATTCATACCAAACGTTTCATGATACGCACTCACAAGCATATCAGCCCCTGCTTTACTTGCAGAGTAAGGACTGTTTGGATCAAGAGGCGTTTCTTCTGTAAAATAGCCTGTTTCGCCTAGTGAACCATATACTTCATCCGTTGATACTTGTACATATTTCTTGAGGTTATTAGCTTTTGCTACATCTAAAAGTGCTTGTGTACCTAGTACATTACTCTTAATGAAAATATCTGGCTCTGTAATACTACGATCAACATGAGATTCTGCTGCAAAGTTCACAATTACATCAATATTATGATATTTAACTGAATGATCTACGAGTTCTCTATTGTTAATATCACCTTTTACAAACGTATAGTTTTCATGACTTTCAATATCTTTTAAGTTTTCGAGATTTCCTGCGTATGTAAGTAAATCATAGTTCACAATACTATAATTAGGGTATGTTTCTACCATATGGCGTACAAAGTTACTTCCAATAAATCCTGCTCCGCCTGTTACTAAGATATTCATTAATTAGATCACTCCCAAGTAAAATTATTATCTGCTTCTGCTAAAGTTGGATGTTTTGTATCTTTGTCAGAAAGAACTGGACTATTAAACGGCCAATCAATATTTAAAGCCGGATCATTCCAAGCAATGCCTCTATCATGTTCTGGAGAGTATAGCTCGTCTACTTTATATTGCACCTCAGTATTTTCTACAATCGTACAAAAACCGTGTGCAAAACCTTTTGGTACTAAAAGCTGACGTTTGTTATCTGCAGATAAAATAAAACCTTGCCATTCTCCATATGTAGGTGAACCCTTTCGGATATCTACAATAACATCATAAATCGCACCTCTTGTTACACGTACAAGTTTCGTTTGTGCTTTGTTATTCAGCTGATAATGCATGCCTCGCAACGTGCCTGGTTGCTGAGATAATGAATGGTTATCTTGAATAAAATCCATATCAATTCCATTTTGTTGAAACATTTCTTTGTTATAGCTTTCTGTAAAGAAACCTCTATGATCACCAAAAACCTTTGGTTCAATCAAGACTGCATCTTCAAATTTTGTTTTTATAATATTCATGCTTTTCCACCTACTAATATTTTTTCTAATGCACTTTGATTCGCTAAACGTAGCATGTATTGGCCATATTCATTTTTCTTTAATGGCCCAGCCAGTTGAACAAGTTGCTCTTTTGTAATATATCCTTTTCTAAATGCTATTTCTTCCAAGCAAGCTACTTTTAAGCTTTGACGCTTCTCTACAGTTTCAATAAACGTAGACGCTTCTAATAATGATTCATGAGTACCTGTATCAAGCCACGCAAAGCCACGTCCTAGTAATTCCACTTGAAGCTTTCCGCGACGTAGATACTCTTCGTTAACAGAAGTAATTTCTAGTTCACCACGAGCTGATGGTTTAATAGATTTTGCAATTTCTACTACATCGTTATCGTAGAAATAGAGGCCTGTAACAGCATAAGTTGATTTTGGAGCTGCAGGTTTCTCTTCAATAGAAATGGCTTTACCTTTTTCATCAAATTCTACTACGCCAAAACGTTCAGGATCTTTTACGTTATACCCAAACACTGTAGCCCCTTCAGAACGGTTTGCTGCACGCTCTAATGTTTTGGTAAATCCGTGACCATAGAAAATATTATCTCCTAAAATCAAAGCCACCGAATCATTTCCAATAAACTCTTCACCAATAATAAATGCTTGCGCTAAGCCGTCAGGTGAGTCTTGTACTTCGTAGCTTAAATTAATACCTAAATCTTTTCCATCTCCAAGCAACTGTTCAAAACGTGGAGTGTCTATAGGTGTAGAAATAATTAAAATATCTTTTATACCTGCTAACATTAGGACAGATAATGGATAATAAATCATTGGTTTATCATAAATAGGTAGTAACTGTTTTGAGACAGCTCTTGTTAGAGGATACAACCTCGTTCCACTACCGCCTGCTAATATTATACCTTTCAATAGAAAAACCTCCCTAAACTCATAATTAATTTTGTACGTATAAATCTTAAACACTATATGAATTACAATAAAAAAAGAAACCTCCATTTAAGGTTTCTTTTCAAGCTTTTTTAATATCAATTTTAATTTAATAATTTCTCTATAACTTTAAAAGTTTCAAATGAACATTTTTCCCACGAATATTTTCTTGCTTGTTCCTCACCTTTTACTCTTAGTCGTTCAGAATATTTTTTATCATTTACAAACTTCATTAAGACTTCTGCTATCTGATTAACATTATAAGGATCGAAATACAGAGAGGCCTCTCCACATATTTCCGGTATAGATGCTTGATTTGAAACTAAAGTTGGTGTCTTACAAGCCATAGCTTCTATTGGAGGTAAACCAAACCCTTCATACAAAGATGGGAAAACCATAGCTGAAGCATTTTTAGTCAAAACTTGCAATTCAAGATCGGAAACGTAACCAGTAAAAATGACCTTGTCTTTTAATTTCTCTGCCTTTTCATAAACTATTGTGTCAGAAGTTATAAATCCTTCTTTTTTACCTACAATCATTAACTTGTGGGGAATAGTTTCATGTATCAAGTTAAATGCATCTAATAAATTAGCCAGGTTTTTATGTGGTTTGACATTCCCTACGTAGATAAAATATGGATTATTATGAGTTTTTTCAGGATTTTCTTTAACTTCAAACCAACTTCTGTCCACACCGTTATAAATTACATTTATTTCATTTTTTATCACTGGAATATATTTAATAAGCTCATTCTTGGTGAAATGCGAAACACATATAATTTCTGCTGCTTTTCGCCCTACGGCATTAAACATTATTCTCGCATAGAGTTTTTTTATGAATCCGTCTACGAATTCTTTTTTTGCTAAATGAAATACATCATGGATAGTTACCAATAATTTCCCTTTATAAAACAATGGAATATTGTAGTGCGGTGACCAAAATAAGCTAGTTCCTTTGGGTATAATTCTTTTAAGTTCTAATTGTTCTTTAAATGAGTAAATTTTTGCATACGCTGTTATTATATTTACTTCGCTGGAACAGATTTTCTTGATAGATTCTATTTCATGTTTGTAACAGATTATGTTAACATCTATCTTTTTTGCCTGACACTCTATCAAAATTGTGGGTAAAACATTTTTGATATACGTACCTATACCAGAGAAAGTGATCATTCTCGCATCTATTGTTAAGGATTTTTTTTCTAATCTAATCATCTAACTTTGAACTCCTAACTGATTTACTAAACTTACTATATCCCAAAAAAACACCTAAGATTAGTGATAAAATAGATGACTCTATAAAGTTAAGTGTCGCGCCATAAGTACATACTGAAATGAACATTAAAATAAATGTGCTTTCTTTATTACTTTTAAACTGTAAAGTTATTAACTTCAAAAGAAATAGAATCAATATAATAACAAATAACATTCCAAATGTTATAAATAGATAAACAAACACATTATCTCCGGGATTATAAACTATATCAAACTTAGACTGAGCTGCCCCTATGCTACCGATGCCTTTTCCTATAAGAAGTTGAACCAAGTTTTCAATTAAATTGAACGCATTTGGCCAAGTATTTAATACTCTATCTAAGAATGAAGAAAAAAATTGAGAAAGTACCTCGTTTTTAAAACTCATTAGCTTAACTGCAGTAGCTGGGTTGTACATTGCGAAAAAAGGTGGTAAAAAGGCTAATAGAAATACTGATAAACCAATGATTTTCAAAACTATAGATATAATTAATTTATTCAATAAATATTCTGTTCGTTGATGTATGTCTAATAATAATAAAGTTATGCATAGTATAATTATAGAAAGATATGAAACTTTCGAAGTTGTTAAATATACCCCATAAAATGTAAGCAACAATAACAACACCGAGCTTAAATTAAATATTTTATTTCCCTTTAATAAATTGGATGTCATATAAAGTAAATATAAACTGTACAAGAGTATAGCACTATCAAAAGAACTTCTTTGGAAACCAGCTAGCCTTTCAACTCCGAAGGTTGTCCATTCCCTATTTCCTTCGACATTAAAATCTCCTATCGAATATGAAAGTCCTGCCCATGGTAAACTTAATTTCAAATCTAAAAATAGTCCAAATAAAATTATTAGTATTAAAAAATAAGATGTCCTAGAATTCCAATGATTTAAAATCCCAAAATAATAGCTAGCAAAAAAGCCAGCAATTAAAGGTAGAAACATTTTTATACCAAACAAGACTTGATAGATATTTAGTCCGTTAAACAATCCACTTAAAACCCCTACAAAGATTAGGCTTAAAAGCAATAACAACTTTATACTTATTTCTTTTCTTTGTATCACTAAGTAAAGTCCAATAAACACACATAACAATAAAATAAAATCTTTAATGTATATTAGTTGTGCCAGCTTCATAAAGCTGAATATTAATCTTAGTGGAGATTCAAACACTGCAAATAATATATATACTAATACTAGATTATTAACGATAGAATTTCTATTCTGTACACTGTTCATTTATAATTGCCTACTTACATTAAGAAAATTCTCAAACATTATTCGAAAACACTTCATTTTTTGCTGTTGTATTAAAATTCACAATTCTTCTGCCAATTGAATGGTATTCTATATTATATTTATCTATATGTGCCAGACTAAAGCAGTTCCTTCCATCGAATACAATAGGATTTTTCATCAACTTTTCAAACTTTGTTAAATCTATATCTTTAAATACGTCCCATTCTGTTATAATTAGTGCCGCATCTACATTATTTAATGCAGCTTCCAATGTTGATGTATACTTTACTTGCTGTGGAAGAACCACCTTAGCATTTTCTATTGCAATAGGATCATATGCCTGAATCAAAACACCTCGGTTTATTAATTCTTGAGCTATAACAGCGGACGCAGCCTCTCTCATGTCATCAGTGTTCGGCTTAAATGCTAAACCAAGCATTGCAATTTTTTTACCTTCTAATTTCCCATCAAACCTCTGAGCTACTTTCTCCACCAAAATTTTCTGTTGACGATTATTAACCTCGATCACTGACTTTAATAGGTTGAAATCATGTTTGACTCCACCAGCAATTTGTATAAGGGCTTGGGTATCTTTTGGAAAACACGAACCTCCATATCCTATACCTGCATTCAAAAAAGAAGTCCCTATTCTAGAGTCCAACCCCATACCTTTTGATACATCTTCTATGTCAGCTTCGACCTTCTCGCATATATTGGAAATTTCATTGATAAAGCTTATTTTAGTGGCCAAAAAGGCATTAGAAGCATATTTAATCATTTCAGCGCTCTTTATATCTGTATTAAAGACAGGTAAGTTAAAAGGCTCGTATAATTTCTTTAAAATAGAAGCTGTTTTTTCATTCTCAGTGCCTATGACAATTCTATCACCATTAAACGTATCATAAATTGCTGAACCTTCTCTTAAAAATTCAGGGTTGGAAGCAAACTCAATATTTAAATTTTCATTAGATAAATTATTCAAAATCAATTCCTTAACATACTGATTAGTCCCTACTGGAACAGTGCTTTTAATAACAACAATAACATCATTACTAACATAAGAGGCAATAGCTTTAGATACTGACTCAATATACTGTAAGTCAGCAGATCCATCTGGTAGTTCAGGTGTTCCAACAGCAATGAATATAACCTCTGCATTTTCAAAACCATTTTTGTAATCTGTGGTAAAATTTAAATTTCCACTTATTAAATTTCGTTTTATAAACTCTTCAATACCTGGCTCGAATATAGGTGATACACTTTTCTTTAATTTTGCTACTTTTTCTGGATTTATGTCAATACAAGTGACCTCATGTCCTATGTCAGCTAAGCAAACACCTGTTACTAAACCTACATACCCTGTGCCAACAATAGATACTTTCATATACTATTCCTCCTACAATCAATTAGTTTTCCATAAACTTCTAAATAATCTTGAGTATTATCTAAGTATTTTTCTGACGCCTGAAACGCTTTTTCAGCTTCTTCCTTTCTTGCCTTATCATCATAATCAAAAAAACTTTTCAACTTTTCTTTTAAAGCACTTTTTTTACCTTTTTCGAATAAATATTTAGAGTCATAAATTATCTCGGGAATTCCACCTACTTCTGATGCTAGAACAGGTGTAGATTGTCTATAAGATTCAATAATAACTCGCCCAAAGGGCTCATCCCACTTAGAAGGAACTACTGTTAAATCTACTTCACTCATATTTTTTTGCACTGTAGAATGATTTACTTTTCCTAAGAAAGATATTCTTTTATCTTTAGCTGTCCATTCTTCTCTTAAGCTTTCTAATTGACTTCCACTACCACAAACAATCAATTTACCAATGATGTGTGAAGGCAATTCATGAATAGCATTAAGTAGCGTATCTATGCCTTTATTTTCTTCTAGTTGTCCAAAGTAACCTATGTTCAATGGCTTATTATTTTCAATTATTTTTTTAGAGTACACTGGACTATCCACAATATTATGAATAGTATGACTAGATGCATATTTAAAAAAGCCATTATCTCTATGTTTCATTCCTATAAATTTGGAAATACCCACAGCGGATAGAACATGGTTGCTTCTTTTCCTATTTTTAGAAGCTATTATTCTGTTAATTTTGTTATTATTCACAGGTTCAAATAGATTATAATCTCTTACAGTGTGTACTATAGGAATAGATAAAGAATTGGCAATTCCCCATATGTACGTTCCTATTCCACTTAAGTTTTGTGTATGGATCAAATCGGGGCTTATGTCTTTTAAAAATTTCTCCAATAACCTTTTTTGTATGGGGTTATTAGTATTAATCCCATGCCATATTAATTTTAAAAAATTATTTCTTTTTTTATTTTTATCTCCAGGCCAATATACATTATTGCAAGGGATTCTATGTACTCGAACTTCATTAATAGTCTCTTCAACTATCTTCTTATTGTAGGGACCGCTTGTTAAAACGTGAACCTCAAAATGAGTTGTCATAGATTCTGCTAACAATTGAGTTGAAATTTCTGCCCCTCCTATAATCGTTGGACTATAAAATGAATTTACAATAAGAAGCTTTTTCATAATTTCTATACCTCTTTAAATTTTTATTTTTTTAAGAACATTTTAATTTTCTTTGTCTCTAGTTCTTTAGTAATAATTAATAAGTATAAGTATAACGCCACATATACTATGCCATTAATTGCTATTCTTAAAAAAATTATATTTATAACTAAATACGATTTAAGTAATGTAATAAATAATATACTGGCAATAGAACATCCTATAATCTTACAAGCGGACGAATAGTTAATTTTCCATTTTATACCTTTTTTAGAAAAAATGAAAATCAATAATGGATATAGCATCATACTAACCATTGTTGCTAAAGATGCTCCCCTGTATCCTGAAGAAGGAATAAGTAACAAGTTAAGAATTATATTCACTACTGCTGCAATAAAGACAAATAAAAGCATCGTTCTAGTTTTTTCAGTTATTTCGTATCCTTTGTGTCCAAACATTGCTAAATTCCAGAATAGAGTTCCAATAAACAATATAGGTATAATAGTCGAACCAGATCTAAATTCTTCCCCTAACAAAAATATTGCAATTTCTCTGTGAAATGCAGTAACAAAAAAGACTAGAGGCACTGATAACATCATGTATAAATTTGAAAAAAAAGAAATAGTATTTTCAATTTCTCTTTTTTCACTTTTTTCTGTATATGGCATATTCATGATAATAGGATGCGCTGCACTTAAAAGTGGTGTTGTTAAAAGTCCTAAACCAGCAGACACAATGGAGTAATTTGCAGAATATATCCCTACATCTCGACTTGATCCCAAGAAAGCTAACATATACCTGTCTGATAGATTTAATACTGTATTTCCTAAGAACCACCCTATCATTGGAAAACCATAGAAAAAGAATTGTTTCAAAAACGAAAAGAAAACTGAAAAGTTAAGTGACTTAAAGTCTCCCCTTAATATTTTTGTTTCTTTAAGCATAGGTGTTAACAGTAATAACTGGGATATAACTAACCCATAAAGGATACTTATTGGATGATTTTTAAAGAAATAAATTAATGATATTGCCAATGATATTTTAAGTATAGCATTCCATAAATTAAAGTTTTTATATTGTTTAACCTTAAAATCCGATTGCAATTGCGCACTCAGAGTCAAAAATAAAAATTGTGTAATAATTAACAATATAGAGGCATTGTAATATGTACTGTAAATACCTAATAAAGATTTAAAATGCTCTAGTACTATCCCTAATATAGTAATAAAAAATAACATTGATATTAATAATACTGTTAAATTAGCATTAAACATAGGTAAGTTATCATTTTTTTTATATGTCGGTCTGTACCTCTGAATTGACTGCTGAATCCATTGGGAAAACAACGTTGTTATTAACAAAGTTGTTGTTAACACTAAATTATATTGACCAAATTGCTGAGTTGAAAAAATCCGTGTATATAAAGGTAACGACACAATCCCTAACAATGCGGGTATTATGATAGCTATAGCATAAACTATAGAATCCTTTTTTAGCCTACTTAAATAATTATTCATACTCTTGCTTTGCTCCTATTTCTATTTACGACTGAATTAAGTGTTTAAACTCTTCTCTAATTTTAGGGATACTACATTCTTCTTCCATCACTCTTAAAGCATTATCGCCTAAATGTTTCATGAAGTGTTTATCTTTTTTAAGTTCCATCAAAGCATTAGCTAGCTCTTTGTAGTCATTGACCAGAAGCATGTTCTCCTTGTGCGTAAATATACTTTTTATCCCTTCAGTATTTAAAGTAATAATTGGTTTTCCACAAGCAGCTAACTGATAGACTTTATTAGGTACTACTCTGTGAGCCTTTTCTGTGTCTCCAAATATACCTAAGCCTACATCAAAGTGACTAATAAATTCCGGCAAATGGTTGTAGTTAATATAGTCTATAAATTTTATATTTTTCAACTCTAATTTCCCAACTAGATTTTCAATACTTTTTCTAGTTTGTCCATCTCCAACTAATGTAAAAGTAATGTTTTCACCTTTAAGTAACTCCGCAGCATATATAATTTTATCAATCCCATGTAAAGGACTAAATCCTCCATAGAAAAGAACTTTCAGTTCATTTGGATCAGTATTAATCGGTGAAAATTTCTCAAAGAAATTTTCGTCTGCACCTACTGGGATTACTTTAAATTTTTCTTCTTGCCCATTAAAAGTATCTATAAAGAATGTTTTATGTAACTCAGTATCACAAATTAAATAATCCGAATACTTAATGCAAAAATTATCAAACCAATAAGCTTTTTTAGCTCTGATAGACTTGGGAGAAACCAGTTTACGATCTTGGACAAAAGTATCATAGTCGGAAACTAAAATATCTAATATAACTTTTTTTCTAAAAAATTTAGAGAGTAATATTACTATAGGTGCATGAGACTGATTAAAAGCAGGTATATAAACACACTTAGTTTTATATCTAATTAAACCATACATAGTTTTGAAAAATATTTTATAACTTCTTTTGAAAATATTTTCTTTTGTAATGACGACTTGCTTATAGAGATGTTCATGTTTATTGACTAAAACTTTATTTCTGGAATAATCTTGTTCCCAACCAACCATTAAAAAATCAAGCATTTTTCGCAACCTTTCTATAAAGCTTCTTTTTCTAATATGCTCCTTTTTTAAACACTACTGCCTGTACTGTTTTGAAAAAAATCTTTACATCAAATACGATTGATTGATTATAAATATAGTGTAGTTCAATTTCAACTCTTTTCGGATAGCCAACGTCACTTCTTCCACTGGCTTGCCAGAAACCCGTCAAACCAGGTTTAACGCTTAAAAAGTCGTGAACTTTCTCACCATATTCAAGAAGCTCTTCTTTCACTACAGGTCTAGGACCAATTAAACTCATTTCTCCTTTTAACACATTAATAAATTGGGGTAATTCATCCAAACTTGTTTTTCGTAAAAATCTCCCTATACTCGTTATACGAGGATCTTCATCTTGCTCTAATTTGTAATTATTTTGTAAATATTTTTTGTATAATGCTTCATTAGATTTCAATTTTTCTTCCGCATTTAAAATCATTGATCTAAATTTATATATGTGAAAAACCCGTCCGTTCTTTCCAATTCTTTCTTGTTTAAAAAATACTGGCCCTTTAGATTCACCTGCTAAATATATTAAAGGTATTATTATAAATATAGGGGTAAATATTATTAGTCCACATAGGCTCCCTAAAATATCAGTAACTCTTTTCAAAAACAAATAGCTATTATAATCTGATGTTAATTTCTTTTGTTTATATGGACCCACCTCTTGTTTATCACTAGGTACATCTATTAAATCTGACTTAAATTCTTTATTCACTTAATTCCCCCCTTAAATAATATATATCGATTTAATTCCTCAAAATCCAAATAACATTTAAAAAGTTATAATTTTCAAATAAAGTTATTAATTTCACAAATAAATCCAAGAGTTGGTTAGCCAATAACTTCGTGTTAACTTCTAAGAGTAATGCAAATGATTTATTCACTATGTGAACTTTCATGTAGGTTCCATCCTTATTCACAAAATTCTTAAAATCTACATTACTACTCCTTTTTAATGAATATAGTTAAATATTTAAAATAAATTTTTTAACAAAAATTAAAAACATTTCTTATACTGTCATTTTCAATATCTTTAAAAAGCATGTATCTAAGCAGGAATTCTGGATAATTTTCTTTTTACTTTACGTATTTAGCTTCACCTTAAAAATATTTCATTTGGAAGAATAAAAAACAACTAATACTAATACCCCGAAATAAATTTTTAATATTTTTATAATTTTACATTTGGGCATCTAACCCCCCCTCACATTGTACTATCGACAACAAATGTGTCTAAGGTGTGCTTACAATTGCCACCCACAATACAGCCGAGTATCTCCGTTGATAAAGGTTAGGAGATATCACCATTAATATAAAAATCTAGCTCTTGGTGAACATTAATCTACTAGTTGTAAAAGAAAATACCGTATTAGATTTTCTATTAATACTTGTCTTTTTATTACTTTAAAATCCAATTAAACTTTTATGATCACTTTTTACATTCTCCTTTATTAGTTTTTTAGATCAAAGGGGCTTGAAATAAACTTCTATTTTACAACCATTATCAATAGAACATTTTTTTATTACATATTAACTACTAGAAGATCTAAAATAGTTCTAAAAGCACGTTTCAACTATTAGGAAATATTAGCATAACAATCCAGTAGGTTCAATGTCTTATTTTGTCGAAAGATACCAAAAGCACTATTATGAGAGTCTTATGTTTGTTTTCCAACTCCAATGGTTCTAATTATTCATTATTAATATAATAATTTCTTTCTAAATCTTCTCTTTATTTGGATTATTTTAGTTAGTAATCTATTAAAAATAATCCAAACTAAACTTATCCTTAGATAAAATAATACCAATAAGGATATTACTTATCTTGAGTCAACAGTCTTATTTATTCCAAATATTCTATTTTTTTCATCCTGTGATTCCGCATTTTTTGATAGCGCTACCAATACTATTTTTATAAAGTTTTCCATATCTGCCAAAGATATAAAAGGATCGCGAATACGTACTTTATACCCTTAAAATAACTAGGTTATTTTACCTGTTTTTAATTACTGAATTTTACAACAAACTAAACTTATTATTTCACAGAGTTTAAGATTGAGGAAAAAACACTTTATTTGCAATTAGATTCTGGAGTTAGTATAGGCTCATGGACGCCAGTTAATTAAGTCCTTACAATTATTTTTGAAAGGATGTGTCCTAAATTGCACGCAAACGTGCAGGCAAAAAATATAATGATGAGTTTAAGAAAACGATTGTGGATTTATATCATGGAAGAAGTTCATTTAAAGAATTAAGTAGCAAATATGGATACCAGAGATACAATCTATAAATGGATAAAAGTACTTGTTAAGCTTATAATTTTTGAAAGAGACTTTCTAACATCGAAAGGATTAGCTTAGATTTAGGAGAAAGAGTGTTAGCTCAAACAAAGATTAGACATTGTAAAAAGTCTATATCTATATTTGTAAATAAACGTACTGTACTTAATTCTAATTTTGAAAGAGAAATAAAAAGCAGTGTATGCTCCAAAAATCATGTGGAATGTTAACGATTCTAAGAAGTAGCTCTCCACCTTTTTAAAAAGACACTGGAAAATCGCATCCAGAAAAATGAGGAACTCATGAAAAAAATCAATGAATTCATCTGAAAAGTAGAACATTTCATTGTAATCCAAAGTTCATAAAATTTCAGTAAACGATGGGTTCTATCTAGCTTCTAAGCTACATTCAGCACTTAATGAAAAAGTAGGAGCTAGTTATATTTAAAGAAAAAATACAGTTAGTATTCATAAAAAGAAAAGGTTATAGAGCTGAACGATTTGTTGAAACAAGATTTTTGCACCCAGAAGATTAATGAGGATTGGGTAGCAGATATTACGTAGATTCTACGATAAAGACAGTTTGTTCTATTTAGTCAAGAAAATCGCTGTCTATTCTCCTTCTTGTTCAATGTCATCTGAACCTAGCCTTTGAAGTATTAAAGAGCTCTTAAGCTCCTCACGATTGTCGAAAGGGCTTGGTTTTTCACACGGTGTTGGCTCACAAGGTAATTTTACTCACCATGTTTATAAATGAAGTCTTTCAGCCAAACAGGCTAACTTAATACTTGTACAGGTTCGTTTCATGGCATATTAATGAAAAAAGGTGTTTATCTCAATAACCCGACTATTCATTTGCAAAGTTTGCCCTCTTCCAGCTTATAGAAGGATCGTGTAACTAAACAAAGTTTAGAGCATTCTCAGCTATCCCTCTCCTCAAGCCATTTTGGATCAAATAAAGAAAACAACTTATGGCTTAACTTTTTTGCATCCAAATTATTGACTCAAATCCACAAAATAAAAAAGGTTTGTTTATAATTCATATATTCTTTTTTCATCTAAAAGGAAATATAAGCCAAAATATATGAAGAGTGATTACGTATAGACTTGGAAGTTATTTAAAATATATTAAGCCAATATTTCTAAAGATTCTCTATAGCTTCTCATTTTTTTATTATAATATATTTAGGTCTGTCAGAAATCTCTAAAGTAAGTAAAGTTCCTTGTTTGATAGTTCCTGCTTGTTCTCCATACATTGTTATTATTTTTGCTTCTTTATGTTTTAAAGAAAGATTTATTTCATGTTCATTTCCTACGGTCCAAAAAACAATTATACTTTCTTTGTTCTTATTGGTGAATTGAACCACATAATCCTCGGGACTCTCGGTTTTAATCCTTTGGTGTTTATCAAATCCTAATAATGTATAAGACAAGTTATTCATTGCTACATATGCTTTCTTAGAAACAGTCACATCATTTTGTCTTATTCCAAAATTATGTAACCAATTAGAAGGATCATTTTCTGTATTTTTCCAATCATACCATATACTAATTGGTATACTAGCTTCAATATTTACTAAAAACATTCTAACTAAATATTTAGCCTGATCATCTTCACTTAATTCTAACCCATTCCATCCTTTAGTCATTGAATACCCCCACTCACCAGATATTATAGGAATATCTTTTTCTGTATAATTATGAATCATTTTTTTCAATTTATTATAATCTCTTAAAACTGTTTCAGGATTTTGAGCTCTATAAGGGTGAACTGAAACTGCATCGATGTACTCTAATATTCCCTGCTTAAAGATTTCTTCTAACCATCTCATTGATTCTTTATCTAGCCTTGACAAAGCAGGAGCCACAACAATCCCACTAGGATCATTTTTTCTTATAATTGTTGATACTCTTTTCACTAAAGAAGAGTACTCGTTAAAGTTAGGCTTAGGTTCCCAAGACACACCGTTGGGTTCATTCCATATCTCCCAAATAATACCGTTATTTTTATACCTCGATGTTACCTCTTCCACATACTTCGCAAAAGCGTCTTGTCCTTGTTTTGTGGTAATTGATTTATTTTTTTCATATAATCTATTACTATAATCTAATATGTAATATGGTCTTATTCCATTCTTAATTAACCCTTCGGTCAATTCATCGTAACCTGTAGTTACGAAGTCAAATTCCCCTTTTTCTTTTTCTATATTTCCCCAAGTTATATCTTGTCTAACTACTGTAAAGCCTGCGTCTTTTATTAAATCTATATCTATTGGTGTTCCTACAAAATGAATATTAACTCCGAATCCATCAGACACTGTTTTAGAAATTACTCTATTTTCCTCGTCACTGACTTTCTTATTATTGAAATCAATTTTCCATACATATATATAGATAACTAATATAAGAATGCTAATTGCTGTTATATATGTTTTTTTCTTTTTTAATTTAAGCAAATTTCCCACCATCATAATCCCACCTCATCAAAACAGAATTTATCTGCATATAATATGTATACTAATCTTAAATGAAATTTTTTATAACATTCTTTTGTTTCAATAAAATTTTAAATTTCATTGATTTCTACTAATCAATTCTTATTTTAAAGTTACTTACTCGTAAAAACTAATAATAATTCAAAATAGAGTTATAAAAGATGAGAATTAACTAAATAAAATCACCTGAAAATATTATTTCATATTTTTATTTTAATATTTAAACTTCGATCGTATTAAGGAGATAGAGTTATTAATTATATAAATTAAAATAATATGCTTCCTGTGATTTAAATAGTTTAAAGAGGAGGAAATTAATTATAATATATTATTTTAATGACTTAATCTATCTAATTAATGGTAACAAATGACTATCAACTTGACACCTGTTAATATTAGAAAATAAAAAATTCCAATTAAATCCTTGCATTTTTCATCATCTTTTTTTATCATTAATTGAAAATTTTGTAGAGAAAAGAGTTTTTTAATGATCTTAAAACGTGTTTTATTAGTTCTTTTGCTATTATCTATTTCAAAGTTCTCCCACACTCCCCATTTAGAAGTAACGGATCCTTCCAGCTGGACAAATCCGTCCGCTTGGGATCACAACGCTACGCTTTGGTCTGTACTGCACCCTGGCAGTGAATTTTTCACAGCCTACAGCTATGGTTTTAACGTTGAGTTCATTGTGCGAAAAATTGCCCACCTTTCTTTTTTCGGCATGCTAGGCTTACTTTTTTACTGGAATTTAAAAAAGCAGAGCTATCGTTACATAAAAGCATGGCTGTGTGTAGCTGCGTTTGCATTTATAGATGAAGTGCATCAGGCGTTTATTATCGGCCGAGATGGTCGGATTATAGATGTAGCTGTTGATTCACTAGGTGCAGCCATTGCTTTATATTTGTTATATCGGGCGAGAAGAACGAATGTAAGAGTACCAAAGTAAAAAAAAGCATGCCGCTGGCATGCTTTTTTTTATGCTGAAAATCTCGTATTCTTTTATTTTACGGTCACTTTCGTATACGTGCTGTAGCCTCCTTGCCCTTTCACTAACACGTGCAGAAGTGTCCCGGATTTTTGCTTTGGCACGGTGATAGAAAAGTTTCCTGCATTATCCGTTTTTCCCGTCGCAATGATATCTGGCCACACTTTTACATAGATAGTCGAGTTTGGCTCTGCACTTCCTGTAAGTTTCGTATCCTGGCTTGAAACAGCGTTAACTTTTGCTGCTTTCGGCGCCTGATCTGTTTTCACAAATAGTTTTGTATATTTGCTGTATCCGCCTTGACCTTTCACTAAGACGTGAAGCTGTCTGCCCGCCGGCTGCTCTGGAATTGTAATCGAAAAGTTTCCTGCATTATCCGTTTTTCCTGTTGCAATCGTATCCGGCCATACTTTTACGTAAATAGTCGAATTTGGCTCCGCTGTTCCCGTTAGGTTTGTATCGCCTTCATTTAACTCATTTACTTTTGCTGCTTCAGGGGCTGTATCAGACTGGACATAAATTTTTGTGTACGTACTGTAGCCGCCTTGACCTTTGACCAGTACGTGAAGCATTGTTCCCGCTTGTTGTTCTGGCACGTCGAATGAAAAATTCCCTGCAGCGTCTGTTTTTCCTGTCGCAACCGTATCCGGCCACACTTTTACGTAGATGGCTGAATTAGGTTCAGCTGTTCCTGATAGTTTGCTATCTCCAGCCCTGATTGGATCTACTTGAGCTGGATCTGGAATAGTAACTCTAGGGTATTTGTCCGCGTAATGAGAGACTAGGCTTACGCCTGGATAATAAAAGTCTAGAATGTCGGTATATGATTTTCCTTGAGCGGCCATGGCGTTTGCTCCGAATTGACTTAAACCGACTCCATGCCCGTTTCCTTTTCCTTCAATAGTAATTGTGTCCCCCAAAAGATCTTGTTTAGTAATCATCAGGCTTTTAAACCGCGTTCCGTCCAGCATAAATCGAATGTTATCTGCTTTATCTCCAGTTCGACTCCATGTTTTAACTGCAAGCTTATTGTCTTGATCTACTTCGCCTTTCATCACGTAGGTTACGCTGATATCTCCTTTGCTCATACGCTGACCTGACGTTGGCTGATAAAGGCTAATTTTAGAAATGCCTACAATTTTAATATCTTTCCCTTTAAACTGAGCTTCCGTTTGCATTTGCGCTTTAATTTTTCCTGCGATTATTTCATCTGCTTCTTTTGTTTGACTCCACCAAGCGTCTGGGTTTTTTAAGTCTTTTGTAGATAGGTCAATTTGCTGTTTTTGAACTGTTAATGACCATTTTGTTTGAGGATCATACGGATCAGTTTTTACTTGAAAGTAAGGATGAGAAGCTTTTCCCCACGCATTGTAGTCGGATTCAATAATTCCGCCGTTACTTGAAGAAAACACGGAGTTAATTAATGCACCGTTGTACTTTAATACTTTTCCAAACGTTTCATCAACTGCGCTGTTGGTGCTGTTATACCATTCATATCCTCCGTATACTTGATACCTCGTCGTATCGTCAATTTTGCTACTGGCATAACTTAATGCGTATGTTCTTGCAGCAACAGCCTGAGATTTTAATGCATCAGCATGCCAAGACGTATACACTTCTTTTGGAATAACGCCTTTTAAATAATCTTCCATCGGAACTGTATTGATGGGTCTGACGTATTTACTGCTTTCGTTGGTAAACTGGACGTTTCCTAAGTAGTTTCGGTTATTAATAGAAAGGAAGGCTTCGTATGTAGAAGGTTTTACACTAAAGCTATCGAATTCACCAAGCACTTCTTGGTTATGTAGTAGCTTGACTTTGCTCCCCGCTACTTTTACTTCATACTCTGTATTAGCTTGAAGCATTACTTTGCTGTCTGCAATCGTATAGGACTGCGATGGCTTAATTTTAATACTGGATTGATTGCCTAAATAATTTTTTAATTTTACGGATACCGTCGGCTCTGTTTCAGCTGCTTGTACAGGCTTAATTGCAGCACTATAGCTAAACGTAACCAGTAAACTTAGCATGAATAAAATGGGTAAAATCTTTCTCATTCTGTCTACTTGTCTCCTTGTCTATTTTTCTGTTTTCCTTCGTTATATCGGCAGACTTTCGACAATTTTCAACCTTTTTAGCTAAGTTTAATTAAAATTTTTCTTTGACAGAACTCAATAAAAAAGGCACTAATATGTATCAGTGCCTTTTTTGGTATTGAACTATATCTTTTTCACTAGATTTATAACACTTGCTTTTACTTCCTTCAAACGCTCTTTACTTTCATTTTCAGTTCCTTGCCTTACTCCAAAATAAAATTTCACTTTCGGCTCTGTGCCAGACGGACGGATCGCAAACCAAGAGCCGTCTTGCAGCCAGAATTTGAGTACATTGGACGAAGGCAAGTCCATCCTTTCTTGCTGAGCGGTAAGCAAGTTAGTTCTTTTTCCGCTTTGATAGTCTTCTATTTTCTCGACTGCTACATCTGCTATTTCTGTCAGAGGCTGCTCACGGAATCTGTTCATAATATGGCTGATTTGTTCAGCTCCGTCTTTTCCTTTTAAAGTGAAAGACGTGAGAGACTCTTTGTAGTAGCCGTATTTTTCGTAAAGCTCTATTAGTCCATCATAAA
>Ga0268252_1000391_pt1 | contig 28798 bp, 24 predicted proteins | sample AgamicMgSfrz_FD_200244 | JGI IMG/M metagenome (GOLD analysis project Ga0268252, IMG submission 200244) | Agave microbial communities from Guanajuato, Mexico - Mg.Sf.rz (v2) (version 3) | ecosystem: Host-associated > Plants > Phyllosphere > Phylloplane/Leaf | place: Guanajuato, Mexico | collected... | reverse complement strand
TTTATAGAGGTTTATTTTTTTATGTTTAACACTAACAAAAACAATGAAAATATATTCACAAATATATTTTCATCTAAATAAATGGCAGTAATTTTTTGATATTTGTAAAAGCGTAGGTATAAATTATCTTTGATGTGGATTAAGGGGGATTTTATCAATAAGCCGTTTTCTAGATCTCATGTGATTTCCACACAAAGGGCATTTCTGGTGATCGTCATAGGAGAAATCTTTTCTCATCCATCCCTTACACTCTTCTACTGTACATTCCCAAACTTCTATTTGTTCTTGAGCTAAAGGTTCTTGATTTCTATTATTGTAATAGTACATACTAACATCACTACTCCTCTTATTATAGTATACCATATAAAGAAATAAAGTTCTGATGCAAAAATTACTCGTTAGAAACATAGAGTGTGAGTTTCCTTTAAATTACTAACTTATGAAGCTAATCCAAACAATTTATAGATAAATTCTTTTTGCACCAGAGCCGGTTTCTATAATACTGATTGCCTCCAAGAAACCATAGTTCTCCCTCTTTTAATTTATTTTTGATAGATGTTATTGATAATTCGTTAACTCAATAATATCAAAGAACCGAAACCTTATCATTAGGGCAAACCCTATTGATAAGGTAGCCATTTATTGATTTTTAAGGCTTTAAAGCATTCTAGGTATGGGGTTAGTCTTGTGAATAAAAACCTTTTTACAAGGGAAAAAGTCATATGTTATAATAAATTCCCATGGCATTTCTAAAGTAAAGGGGACTTCCTTATTCAAGGAAGTCCCCTTTACTTTTTCATCATTATACTTTTTGTATTTCTCTCCATATTATTCTTTTAAAACCGTCCGTAAAAGTATACTTTTACGGACGCGAATTAATTTTAAAAAACCCTTATCTGAGCTTGATGACGACCTTTGTATCTTAATAGAGATAAAAATATAACCTCATTTATTTTTAAATACATTTATAAAAAGGCTGAATATACTTTTGGGGTTCTGTACTTAAAGAATTTTGGAGAGAAAAATCATTATCCCCTCTTCTTTATTCTATTGTGAGAGGTTCTCTAGATGTTTAATGGCAAGAGAAAGAAATTCTTCCCCTCCAAAACTACCTGATTTCAAAACTATTAGCATATGACGACCTAATGCAAGTCCTGATGGTAAACCTGTTTCAATCTCCTCTAATACATAATTTCCTTTTATGCCCAATTTCCTACTGACTGTTCCGGAAGTATCCCCCCCTGCTACAATGAGTCTTTTTAAATCGATCTCATCCACAATAATCTTCGTAACATCTGAGATTGCGGCGGATACCATCTTACTAATTGAAAGAGGATCAATGCCTAAATTTTTGCCCATCTCCTTAGTCTCTAAGATAATATCTTGGTTGTTGGTGGCCATAATTAAAACATTATCTCCATGAATTAGTAGTTTTTGAGCTTCTAAGGAAACTCGCTTAACTTCTTCAGCATATTCAGTTGGTGAGAATACTTTTCTAGAGTCAAAAACTTTACAAGGCACTCCAATAGAAATGAGATGTGCTATTTGAGCTTTTGTTTGAGGCGTTAAGCTTCCTGAAACGACAAGTACTCCATTTTCATCTTTGATGTTTAAATCTGTTAATACCTTATTAATAGGCTTTGGTCCTAAAAACTTAGGTAATTCTTCAGCAATGGCTGAACTTCCACCTAAAACTTTATAGTCATGTATTGCTTCAGCTACAATAGTTAAATCAGATTGAGTTTCACTGTCAATAATACAATAATTAAAATGCTTTCTTTTTTCCTCAATGGCCTGTCGTAAAACTGTCGCACCTTGTCTTACAACAGATAAGTTTATGGATGTTACTTTTCTGGCGGTTTGCTTTTGTAAGATGGATACCAAATCCGATTCCCTCATGGGATGTACAGGATCATTAGCAAATGCTGAACATTCTAATGGCTGTCCATAAACAGTATGCATTCCTCCTATTGTTGTTCTCCCATTCTTCGGGAATGCTAAACTGATAACAGCAAATTCTTCCTCAAGCGCATCTAACATAGCGTCAAACTCTTTGCCAATATTCCCACGAAAAACTGAGCATGTCTTCTTAAAAAACATAGAGCATCCAGTCTCTTGCAGTTTTTTTGTAGCTCCATACACTTTTTGATAACTTAGATTCCCCGAATCTAATCGACTATCTGTATCTACAATTACAACATCGACATCTGCTTCAATAGTCATTTCTTCCTCAAATATTTGAACTTTAGATGTGTATCCATTATTACTAAACATAATTCCTATATCATTTGCTCCCGTGGTATCATCAGCTACTACTCCTATTATTTCTCCCATTACTATCCCTCTTTTCTATCTCTCATTTATCACTAGGCTTAATAGAATAATTTATTTTCTTTCTTGGTTTATAAAAGGACTCATTCAGAAAACTTTGTACAGTTTTCTGTGGAATTAAACTAAGAGGAACCCCTGATTCTTTTGCTTTTAAGATCATACGACATGTCATCTCTAAAGTTTGTAGTCTCATTTGAGCTTCTAATAAAGACTCATCAAATACTACTACCCCATGATTTTTCATAATGATGATATTGGCGTTAGATGCTTGAGTAGTTACAGCCTCAGCTAATTCTTGTGAACCAGGGTGAAAATAGTCTACGTAAGCAATATCCTCTAGATAATACATCGTTTCTACAAATAATTCGGAAATAATGGTTTCATTACTACAAGCAAACAAAGTCGTATAAAATGGTGATGAATGTAAGACTGCGTTTATGTCTTCACGCTTTTGATAAATCCCCAAATGCATAGGTGTTTCCTTGGAAGCTTTTCTCTCACTATAATTTTGACCCGTAAAAATATTAAACTTTACAAAATCATCTTCCGAGAGATTAGCCATGTATGTGCCTGAAGCCGTAATGAGCATTTCACTTGAGTCAGTCCTAACACTTATATTTCCTGATGTACCCCATGCCAGATGATTTGAAATAAGATACTGTCCTGTATTCATTAATTGCTGTTTGTAATGCATAAAAAAACTCCTTTTATGAGATAAACTTTTAGATGGAACACCTTCAACAGTCTATTAGTTGTTTGATTTTACAGTCATACTACTGCTCATGTAGATCACATATTATTATGATGCAATTGAAATAGCCCCTGTAAGTAAGGCAAACACGATTAACATTAGTGATAAAATAATAACTGGAATAAGCGCATAACGTTGAAATGCTCCTAAATCTCTCCTGACAAGTTCCAATAATACCCATAACGGGGCGGAAGTTGGACCCATAGAATGTAAAGGCTGCCCAATTACTCCTGCCCTTGCTATTTCCATAGGATTGATTCCATATTCAGAAGCTGATTGAGCCAAAACAGGCAAGGCACCAAAGAAGAATGCATCGTTTGACATAAGAAAGCTTAATGGCAGACTAATTAATCCAACAATAATCGTGAAGAAAGGTCCTAAGGATTCCGGAACGATTCTGAGTAAATCAGACGCCATTGAATCTACCATTTTTGTTTCAGATAATATACCTGTAAAAATTCCAGCTCCTAACACTAACATGACAACTGGCACAGCATGACTAGCATTTTCTTTAATTACACTTTTTTGTTCCTTAAGATTAGGATGATTGACAGAAAGAGCGATTACAAAGCCAATAATAAATAAAATAGGAAGAGGTGCCAGACCTAAAATCAGGGCTATCATAAGAGCAAGCGTTAATAGAAAGTTAAACCAAATTAACTTAACATTCTTAGGAGAATTGTCCGCAACAGTAGCGGCCATTTCATTGTTGCTCTCCATACTTTTACTGATTTTTTCTAAATGTATAATTCCAATCCTTTTTCTCTCCATTCTCCCCATTACATAGGCGGTCAGAATAATCCAGGCTGCACCACATACAATGGCTGGAATTAAGGGTGTAAAGTACTCTGTAGAATCCAGTCCTAAGACACTTATTGCCCTTGTTGCAGCTCCTCCCCACGGTGTCATCCCAGAAACAGTACCTAAAGCCATAACAGATATAGTAGCCAATACTAGTGGATTAATGCCTATTTTTTTATAAATTGGTAACAAGGCGGAGCAAATAATCATGTAGCTAGTGGTTCCATCCCCGTCTAAAGCCACTAATAGTGCTAAAATGGCTGTTCCTATTACAATTTTTACGGGATCACCTTTAGCTAGTTGTAATATCTTTCTAGAAACTGGATCAAATAAACCTGCATTCATCATAATTCCAAAATATAAAACGGCAAATAAGAGAAGGATCGCTGTAGGTGCTACCAGCTGTATTCCTTCTAACATCATGGAACCAAGGTTTTTCCCAAAACCTCCTATTACAGCAAATATGATAGGAGAGACAATAATCGCAACAAATGCGGACATGCGGTTTGTCATCACTAAAAACATAAAAAGTATAATAGTAGAAAACCCTAATATAGATAACATAATTAACCTCTCTTTTAATTAATTTTTGTAAATTACTCCTAAACTTTGAGTCTTTACTAAAAATAAGGAGCTAATTTATACAATGTATGGTTGTAGTCTCTTTTAGCGACATAATTTGTTATCTATTTCTGCTATCTCTGTATGGATAAATGGCTCATTATTATTTGTCACTCATGATTTGTAAGCGCATTCAAATAACTGTATAAAGACTTTATATAATATTTGAAATCCCCTTAAAATAAACAAGAGGGGGGTGTTCATCTAAGGGGAAATCAAATTCTAATTTTTATGTTTTTATTAATTAAATCAGTAATAAGGGGATAAGGATACTACTAGAAAATCAAATAGCAGTCCACCCACCATCAACACGGATTGTTTCTCCAGTAATAAAGTTAGCCATATCGGACGCTAAAAATAATACTGCACCTGTTACATCATTTGGTTTAGCTAGTTCTCCTAATGGAATCCTACTTAGTACATCTTTGTGGAAGTCTTTATTATCAAACATCTGTTTTGTGAAATCTGTTTCTATAAAGGTTGGAGCCACAGCGTTTACTTTAATTTGTTTATCAGCCCATTCAATGGCCAGTGCTTTTGTTAATTGCACAGCGCCTCCTTTACTTGAACAATAGGCTGCACGTTTAACGTAACCAACAAAAGCCATTTGGGAAACAATATTAATTATTTTTCCTGATACTCCTTGCTCAATCATATACTTCCCTGCTCGTTGAGAACAAAAGAAAGTCCCTTTCAAGTTTGTGTCTAACACTTGATCCCAATCTTCCTCTGTAACTTCAAGTGCTGGTTTTGGAATATTAACTCCTGCATTGTTAATAAGGATATCAATTCTCTCCAAACGTTCATATGCCTGATCAATCATGTTGTAAATTTGGTTAACATTTTGAATATCAGCTATCAGATAAGAGCAATTGGAGTTAAATTCAATAAGTTCAGCCGTTGTTTTTCGCAAGTCTTCTTCGTTCCTACCCGTAATAATCACATCTGCGCCTAGTTGGACAAAAGCAAGGGCTATGTCTTTTCCAATCCCCTTACTTCCACCTACTACGAGGATTTTTTTTCCTTTAAGTTCAGAAAAGTAATTCATTTCCTTGCCTCCCATTTTGATAGACTAAGAATTTAGGCTCCATTCTTTTATTATGTTGTGGCTAAGGATGGAACTTCTGCCGTTCCGTATGCTTCCTCATAAATCTTCTTAATTTCTCTAACGGTTAACCATCTAGGGTTATTATGAAGTAGTCGGTCAATTTTGCTGGCTTCTTCTGCTAGGCCTGGAATATCTTCAGCTGTAACGCCTACCTCTTTAAGGGTTGATGGAATCCCTACATCCTGTGATAACTTAGCCAATGCTTGCACAGCACAATCCGCAGCTTCACGTAAAGAAAGTCCCTCTATATTTTCACCCATTGCCTTAGCCACTTCTGCGAATTTTTCTAAATCAGCCACAGCGTTATATTTCATTACAAATGGAAGTAAAAGAGAGTTTGCGACTCCATGCGGTACTTTAAATTTCCCACCCAGTGGGTATGCAAGAGCATGAACAGCACCTACGCCAGCATTTCCGAGCGAAATACCTGCAAGCAAACTTCCCATTGCCATGTCTTCACGTGCTTTCAAGTCTTTACCGTTATACACAGCTTTACGTAAAGAACGAGAAATGAGTTTAATAGCATGTAGGGCAATTCCATCCGTTAGTTCCCCTGCACGGATAGCTGTATACGATTCAATTGCATGAACAAGAGCATCCATTCCCGTTGCAGCTGTTACGGATGGTGGGACAGTTAACGTTAGTTCTGAATCTACGATCGCTACTTTAGGAAGTAAATAGGCACTTACAATTCCTTTTTTAACTTGATCTCGAAGATCTGTGAAAATAGCATTGTATGTTACTTCAGATCCTGTTCCAGATGTGGTAGGCACTAAAATGGTAGGCACTCCTTCATTTTGGACCTTTTCAATTCCTACGAAGTCTCGCACATTTTCTTTATTAGTTAACATAATAGAAAGAACCTTCGTAATGTCGAGGGCACTTCCTCCTCCTACACCCACGAGAAGGTCATAATCTTTTCCTTGAAGTCCGGTAATCATTTCTTCTAAGTTTTCAAAAGGAGGTTCCGGTACTACATCATCTAGAATGTCTATTACTAAACCAGACTCCTCTAAAGGGGCTATTACTTTAGAAAGCAATCCTGTTTGACGAATGACCTTATCCGTTATAATCATTACTTTTGTTGCCTTTAATTTTTGAGCTTCTTCCCCTATTTTTGAGATAGAACCTGTTCCTGTAACTAAAGTTTGAGCTGTACGAAAATAAGAAATTGACATGTTGCTTCCTCCTTAGCCTAATTTAATCCCAACAAATTTAATTTCCGTCATATCTTCAATTGCATACTTTACGCCTTCTTTTCCAATGCCACTTAGTTTTACACCACCGTATGGATAATTATCTTGTCGATACGTAGATGTTTCATTAATCCATACACCGCCTGTTTCCATTTCTTCAGCCACTCTCATCGCACGATTAATATCTGACGTAAATACGCCTGCTTGTAAACCAAATTTTGAATCATTTGCCATGGCAATAACTTCTTCTTCTGTATCGAATGGAATAACGGAAACAATAGGGGCGAACGTTTCCTCACACACGACTTTCATGTCCCGATTTACATCTACAAGGACTGTTGGTTCAAGCAAGGTTCCTTCACGATTTCCTCCTGTCATAATATTCGCCCCTGCTTTTACTGCTTGGTCAATCCATTCATGGGCTCTGATTGCTTCTGCTTCACTAATCATAGGACCTATATCTGTCGTCTCTTCTACTGGATTACCAATGACTAACTTTTCAACTAGAGGAACATATTGATCTAAGAAATCTTGATAAACATCTCTTTGTACATAAATCCGTTGGGCAGAAATACAAACTTGGCCAGAGAATGCAAATGCCCCTCTTACCAGTCCTACTGCTGCTGCCTCCACATCCCCATCATTAAAAATAATATTTGGAGAGTTTGATCCAAGCTCTAATGTTACCTTTTTCAATTCGGCTTTCTTACGCAAGTCAATCCCTACAGAAGGACTTCCTGTAAACGTTATTTTACTAATACGTGGATCTGTTACTAAAACATCTCCCACTTCCGATCCCTTACCAATGACTAGATTTAGAGCTCCTTGGGGAAGTCCAGCCTCCTCAAAAAGTTTAACTAGCATATAAGCTGATAGTGGTGTTTTTCCTGCTGGTTTTAAGACTACTGTATTCCCTGCAGCAAATGCCGGAGCCAACTTATGTAGTGCTAGGTTCAACGGAAAATTAAAAGGGGTTATAGCTGATATCACGCCAATAGGATGACGACGAACCATACCAAGTCGATTCTCTCCTCCAATTGCCGCGTCCATCGGAACCATTTCTCCTTCAATTTTTTTTGCTTCATCTGCTGCAAAACGGATAACCTGAACTGCACGACCTACTTCACCTCTACCGTCGCGAATAGGCTTTCCAGCTTCTAATACAAGAACTTTTGCAAACTCTTCTGTTCTTTCTTCTAATAAATCAGCAGCTTTACTAAGAATCTCTGCACGGCGGTAAGCTGGCATTCTTTTCATGGTTTTATGGAAAACCTGGTACGCTGATTCAATCGCCTTTTCAGCATCCTCTTTTGAAGCTAAGCTTACTTTTCCTACGACTTCTCCGTTAAAAGGGCTAATAACTTCCATTGTTTTTTCTTGTTCCTGGATAACAGATTCTCCCTCTATAAGTGAAGTAACTCTCATTAATTCCGTATTTATCATAAAACTACCTCCCTTTTTGATATTTCATGAACAATCGCTTTTACACTTGTTTGTGGACTTGTTAGGATAGGTGTTGTCACGTCATCTATCCTTTTCAAAGCTCTTGCCATACTAAATTGAGCAAAAAGAATAACATCACAATTTCCCCTCAGCTCTTCCACCTTTTTATGGATTAATTCATCATGTTTTACAGAATCTCGATTCTGTAACGCCTGAAATGCATCTGGAATAACCTCTGTTTTAATAGAAATCTCTTTCCCCTTTTCTAAAGCTCTCTTTTCTAATAATTTTGTTGTGGTTGGACCAGCTGCCTCTACGGTAGCAATAACCCCTATTTGATGGCCTATCTCTATTGCATTCTCTAACATACTTAAATCTGCAGTTAATACAGGAACGTCAAATAAATGGCTAATCTCTTCCACAACAGGAGTAAAGGATGAGCACGTTAGTAAAACCCCATCTACACCACTTTTCACTGCCTTTTCTACTAAATTTAATAACCGTCTTTTCATATCCTTTGTAACAAATCCTGTTTCGTTTAATTCAAAAATTAGACTTTCATCCATGAAATTTATTAATCTAACTTGGGGTTCATGAACTTGAAAAGCCTCTAAGATAGGCTGAACAGAGTTCATCGTTGCATGAATGAGACCAATTTTATAATCTTTACTCGCCAATTTCTTTACCTCCTAACCAATCATTGAATTCGCTTTCAAAAGTTACTCAAGAAAATAAGGTTTATAACCTTCTGTTGGGTACAACTGAAAATAAAAGTTGTAGTAGTGATAAAACAAATGTATTACAATTATAGAAATTAATAAAATATTAAATTTCTATAAAAACCAATCAAAAAAATTAATTATAGAGGAGGAGTTTGCTTATGGATAAAAAGGATTGGCGGATTTTAGAGGCCGTTTATGCAGAGAAAAACATTACAAAAGCTGCTGAACGTCTCTATATTTCTCAGCCTACTCTCACATACCGTTTGCAACAAATTGAAAAGGAATTTGATATTAAACTTTTCTACCGAGGAAGAAGAGGAGTTGATTTTACGGATCAAGGAGAAATCTTAGTGAACTATGCTAAAGATATGCTGAAGCAAAGACAAAAAATAGAAGAATTACTTTGGAACTCAGGTAATGAAATACGGGGAACTTTACGATTAAGCGTTTCAAGAACATTTGCCTTCTATCGCTTGCCACAAATCCTAAAAGCTTTTAATAAGAAGTTTCCTAAAATTGAATTTAATGTGAATACGGGGGTAAATATTGAGGTTCTTCACTCGATATACCAACAAGATTCACATATTGGAATTGTAAGAGGAGATCATAGTTGGCCAGGTAAAGCTGTAACCTTAATGCAAGAGAACATCGCCATTTTCTCTTCAAAAAAGGTTAATTTGGAGGATCTTCCGTCTATGCGTAGAATTAGCTACAAAACGGATCCTACCTTAGAGATGGTCATTGATAATTGGTGGAAAGATAACTTTTCTACTCCACCTATTAGTCATATGAATGTTGACAATGTAGAAATAGCTAAAAGAATGGTTTTTAATGGATTAGGTTATTGCATTGCCCCAAGTATTGTACTAGAAGACCATGATGAGCTACACAAAATTTTCCTTAAGGATGCGAATGGACTTCAGAAAATATGGAATACCCGTATCTTATATAGGGAAGAACTTCTAGAATTGGAGATGGTAAAGGAGTTTGTTCGCTTTATTCAGGAATATCATCAAGATTAAATTCCTACTTACAGTTATTTTATGTAGAGGATAAATACTATTTTAAGTTTGATGCAGGGGTTAATATATAATTGAGGTAATATAGAGAGGTTGCTTTCCGATTAACCTGTTTTATAAGATTCTAAACATTACCTTATTTATTTCCAAATTCACTTGAGTAACTAAATAAAGTGACTTTTATCTTTTAACACACTATATTTTGTATTAAAGCTCTCCCTTTAAAGTTAGAAATTGAAAATTCCTATTTATAAACATAAAAAAATAATATTTTATTAATTTCTATCTTCGTATTACATTAATAATATAAAGTTCAAGTTATTACAGAACTACTAAATCATTAATCTACTATATAGTGAAAGGATTGTTGAAAAATGACCACTTATCGTCTGGGAGTATTAGCTGGAGATGGAATTGGGCCTGAAATTGTAAGCGCTACAGTTGAGGTATTTAAAACAGCTGCAGATAAGGTTGGAGTAGATATCAATTGGATTGATTTACCAATGGGATGGGAAGGAATAAAACAATATAATGATCCTCTTCCAGAGTTCACTACAACTGCTTTAAAGGATACACATGGATGGTTACTTGGACCTCATGATTCTGCTGCCTATCCAATGGAACATAAAGTGAAACTGAATCCAAGTGGTGCCCTCCGCCATACGCTCGATTTATTTGCTAACATACGTCCGGCTAAAACGATGCCAGGCATTAAAAGCGTAGTAGGAGAAGCGGATTTAGTCATCTTCCGTGAAAACACAGAAGGGTTTTATGCCGATCGAAATATGTATGAAGGACACGGGGAATGGCAAATCACAGAAGACGTTGTCGTGACTTCAGGTGTCTTCACAAGAAAAGCTGCGGAACGAATTGCTCATGCTGCCTTTAAAATGGCGATGAAACGTCGTAAGAAAGTAACTATTGTTCATAAAGCCAATGTTCTTCGATTAAGTACAGGGTTATTTTTAAACGTTTGTCGTGAGGTTGCGAAACAATATCCTGAAGTCACTGTAGATGATTACCATATCGACGCGATGGCAGCTCATTTAGTACGTCGTGCTAAAGACTTCGATGTAATTGTGACAGAAAATATGTATGGAGATATCCTTTCGGACCTAGCAGGTGAACTTGTTGGAAGTCTTGGATTAGCTCCTTCCATTAATGCAAATGCAACTGTAGCTATGGCACAAGCAGCCCACGGTTCTGCCCCAGATATTGCAGGTTTAAACATTGGTAATCCAACTGGTATGATGCTTTCAACTGTTATGTTAATGGAGTGGCTTGCTGAACGGCATAATGATAACAATCTTGAAGAAATAGGTAAATTGGTTGAGCAAAGTCTTTATCAGTCCCTTAAGGATGGAATTAAAACAAAAGATTTAGGAGGCAATGCTTCAACTTCAGAATTTGCAAAGGCTATCTCAGAGAGAATTAACCAAATCTTTGTAAATTAACATAAACATTTATAATCCCTGTCTAGTTCAAAAATTAACTTTTGGATTAGACAGGGATTTCCACTTCTTCTATACTGCTACGATGGTTAAAAATTAGATGATTAGCCTATGTTATATTAGGTAGAACATAAATTAGAACCCTTAGCACAACTAAGGGTTCTAATCTGTTTCTACATTTTATAATATTCTTGTCACCTGTTTTTAGCCATTAACCTATTTATGTTATACACAATTAAACTATCATTAACATTAATCTAAATCTAACATTTTCGCAGGATTTCTCTTGGTCATTGTATCTATTGCATACTGTGGAATATGATGATCCGTTAAGTATTGAATATATTCTGTTAAGGCTTGACTCCAAATCGGGTTTTCTACCTGTCCTCCATCAGTTGAAACGATAGTTGATTCATATCCCACTTCCTCAATAGCGCGTACATTATCAGCAAGATTAGATTTATATTTCCCTCCCCCAATTGGTTGGGCATAACAACGTTCTAAATATACTTGATAATCCTCTACCATTCTTTTTTGTTCTTGGATAGACATATTTACAACAAAAAATTCGGGATGTGTAATTACAATTTTTTCAACACCTTGCTTTCTAGCTTCTTCCACCACCACAAAGATTTCTTCAGAGGATAAATGTCCCGTAGCAAGGATAGCATTCTTTTCAGCAATTAGTTTCAATACATCAACAAGAGCAGGAACAACCTTTCCATCCCTTACAGTGTCTATTCCTCCACTTTTCCCTGTTAGTTCACGATGTTTACTAGACCAAACTGTAGGCATCCAAACAATTTTAGCTCCTAAATTAAGAGCTGTATCTACAGCGTAGGGATTAATTCCTCCTACAGGGTGATTTAAAGTAATACTTCCGAACATTTTCACGTCAGGGTTTATTTGATTTACTAACCAAGCTCGATCCATTGTAGGAACAAGATGGGATTTTATAACGATAGCTCGGACTCCCACTCGTTTTGCTTCTCTTGATAGTTGGATATCATCAAGAGATCTTTTTCGAATATCTGGTGCAGAGTGAATATGCATATCAATAACGCCAGTTAAGTCTATTTTACTCATTAAGTTTTACCTCACATTCTACTAATTTTTAACTCTAAGATGATAGGATATAGATGATTAGAAACGCTCGAAATATTAATGTAGCCAACGAAAAAGGATAGTTGCAATGATAACGGTAATGGCTCCACCAATCCTTGTAGAAATTTGGGCAAATGGCATTAATGTCATTCGATTAGCAGCTGTAAGTATAGCTAAGTCACCGGCCCCGCCCATCCCACTGTGGCAAGCTGTTACTACAGCGCTTTCAACAGGATACATTTTCATCCATTTTCCGACATAAAATCCTGCACCAATCATGGCCAAAACTGTAGAAAAGACGGTTAGAAAATAAGGAACACTTAAAACAGAAATAAGACTTTCCCATTTTAGTATGGAAACCCCTACTCCAAAGAGTATTGGAAAGGCTAGAAGTGTTACGAAAAAACGTGAAATCATACCAGCCCCTTCCTCTGCCTCCTTTGGTAGGATCCCTGATACTTTTGCTACTATAGCAAGAACAATCATGATAATAGGGCCTGGAATGCCAATAAATTCACTTAAATACGTACCAAGTAGGTATAAACCTATCGCAATCATTAACCCTGACATTAACAATTCATAGTTCATTGTTTTTTCGGGTTTATTATTTGGAATAAAGAGTTTATCATCTGCTGATTTAATCAATATACCATTCCCTGTAAGTTCAGGTCTTTTTTCCCCAATACTTTTTAGTACTCCAGCTAATGTTATAGCTGATAGGCTTCCAAGTATAACTGCAGGTAAAATTTCATTTAATATATCTGTACTAGGAACCCCTAGTATGTAAGCATATGCAAATGACAGGGGGATAGCTCCCTCACCCATTCCTCCAGCCATAATAGGAATTACAATGTAAAAGAATGATTTATAAGCCCCTATCCCTAATAAACTTCCCACTCCAACTCCTACAATTACACTGGCAATAGTACCAGCAATTAAAGGAACAAACATACTGATGAAGCCTCTAATTAAAATGGTTCTACTCATTGCGAGGATACTACCCACTGTTAATACAGCAATATTGACGTATAAAAGATTCGAACTTTTCATAAATGTAGTGAGAGAATTTACAATGGATGATGGAATCCAATTCATATAAATTAAAAATGGGGGGAGAAACATAACTAAAATAGACGCCCCACCAATGAGTTTAAGAATAGGGGTCCTTCTTCCCATCTCTCCCAAAGTGTATCCACCAAGAACTAACAAAGGGAGTACCCCTAATAAGTCAGTTGGATATGTACCTTTACTAATTAAAACAAGAACTAGTATCAACATAGGAAGATAAATATAGAATGGAATAACCATTATCTTAAAACGTAGTATATTTACCCATAAGGATAATTGTTGAGGGTTTTCATACAGATTACTTTTTATATCTTTTAATCTATTCTCCACTTACTTTCCCCCTCTTTATTAATACCATCTAATTTATTTTTCTCTAGCTTTCTATCATCTTAAAGATAACGCTTACAAAACGATGACTTGATTGATAAGGAATCTAATTTTCTTATTTTAACTTCTTCACATCCTTTAAATAATAGTTAGGCATAAATAAAAATGGTTTAAGGCTATAAAAATAATGTATGATAATTCATGAAATTAATAAAATATTTTTTTTAAATATAAATAGATAGAAATTTTCAATAACAAAGACAGCCCACCTCTAGTTAGGATTACCAACTTAATTGGTACTGCATAATCTCTTAATAATGTTGGGTAAGTTAGGGGCATCGCTGCCCCTCGCTTACCCTATTAAAAAAATTAAAGAGCAACATTTCTAATTTTCCTAATTTAATAAGCTTAAAAGGATATTTAGAGACCTAAAGGATAGATGGTATATAAATAAAGGTAATAACTAGGTATAAACTGCATATGTACATGAGTCCATAAAACTGGACAAACTATTAATGTATTCTCCCAATCCATATAAATAAGAAAATCCTTTGCTGTTCATGAGCAAAGGATTCCTTTTTATTAAGACTATTTACAATAAACGAGTTTATATAAAATATGTTAAAAACAAAAAAATTTTTAATTTTTTTGTTTTTAACATAATTAGTAACTACCACTCTTACAGTCTTGCAATTTACCGTTGATGGGCCCTATCTTTATATATGATGAGTTTCATAACAACGCAAAAATAGAGAGGACCTCTCTGTTTTCTCAGCTATTAGACATCTCAGGTTAATTCCGATGGCCTAGGGGTATTCCTTGCTTTCTCTTATAGCATGTAGTGTTTTCTAAATTATTATTAACTCTTTCTTAATTGTTTCGGAATTCTATCTCAAAACAAAGAGAGGTACTATAGGCCCTTCTCTTCGCCTTATTTCACAAATTCACTGTATTTTTTAGCTTATCTGAGGATAGTTCAATAGCCAGACTGTTATATGAATACAAATGGGAATTTTCCCCTTTAGTATATGTTTTAAATTTAAGATTGTTAGCTCATTTTTTCCTTTCAGCGTGTGTCGAGCGAACGACTCGTCATTCAAAAATTGAAACAAGTAAAAAAACTAGAAGAATACGATACAGGGTTTTATTTTATTCCAAAAACGGGAAGATGGATGACTTAAAGTTCTACTTGAAATGGTCTTCAGGCACCTTATTTTTGTCCCCATAAATTCGGTCCAGATGATCTTCTCCCCATAGACAGATACGATCTATGATGTCCTTTAACGTGTAACCATACTCGCTAATTTCATATTCAACTCTAGGGGGAATCTCAATGTAGTCGATCCGATGTATAAGTTCATTTTTTTCAAGATCACGAAGCTGCTGAGTAAGTACCTTTTGTGTAATTCCTGGAATGGAACGACGCAGCTCGCTTGTTCGTTTTCTACCTTTGAACAGCTGATACAAAATAAGAATTTTCCACTTGCCTCCAAACACTTCGAGCATAGCCTGCACACCACTTTGATATATTTTTGAATTTTCTTCCATATTAGATCCTCCTGTTTAATCTATTTCAGTTACTTATAGTAACACAGGAACATTGATGTACCTAGAGAACCTGAAAGTGCGTACTTCCTATAAAATTCTCACACACCTATAATAACATTCGTAAGGATATGTTATTACAAATAAACGTACAAAGGTAGGTAGTTATTCATGAAAGTAAAATTGGTCGTTACGCATCCACGAAAGGATTCCCTTACATTTGCAGTTATGGATCACTTTATCGAAGGGATGAAAGAGAATGGGCACGAAATAGATGTTCTGGATCTTTATAATGATGGGTTCAACCCTTTATACAGTGCAGAAGACGAGCGAGATTGGCAAAAGCCAGATAAAGATTTCTATCCTGCTGTTCGGAAGGAAATGGACCGTGTACTCGCAGCTGATGCTATCGCATTTGTGTTCCCAATCTGGTGGTATAACATGCCCTCCCTCATGAAAACGTATCTTGATCGTGTGTGGAACATTGGAATATTCGGCAAGCTTTCTGACAAAAAAGTACTCTGGATCGCACTCGCAGGAGGAACTGAGGCCGTATTCCAGAAATATGATTACGCAAACATGATCAATCATTATCTGAACAACGGCATCGCAAAATATGCTCGCATGAAGGAATCCCGCGTTGAATATCTATATGATACTTTAAGTCAATCCAAAGAGCATATTGCAGGCTTGCTCAAACAAGCCTACCATATCGGCAAAACGTACAACTAAAACAAATTAATTGTTTTGTTATCAACAATGTATATCGTATCATGTTAAGTTAACATAATCTTTATTACAGGAAGTAATAAAAGCGCAAATTTGTTTAGTAACAACAAATTTGCGCCTTTTATTTACCTCATGTACAAAAGTCTTATAAAAAACATAAAATTTAATATAAATTCCTCTGTTATGAGTTACCTCTATTAACTTGAAAATTTTTGTGGACGTGTATTTTCTATTTGAGATTTCCTATCGTCAACTTTCATAAATAGAACCATTAGAAAAGATATCAATAATAATGAACTTAAAAATAGTAACCCTACTTTTATATCATGTGTTGCTCCGTTTATAATTCCAATTGTGTATGGGCCTACGAAACCACCCAAATTCCCTACTGAATTAATGGATGCTATAGCTATCGATGCCGTTGACTGAGTTAGAAATAGGGAAGGTAAAGCCCAGAATGGTGCTTTAAAACTGTACATCCCGGTTAGTGAAAGTGTTATTAACAAGATAGCCAAATAGGGATTACCCGTTAAACCAGCACCAACCAAACCGATAGATGCTAAGAGAAGGGGTATTGCCGAATGAAGACGTCTCTCACCTTTACTGTCGGAGTGACGTGACCAAAATATCATTCCAATTGTAGCACCAATATAAGGAATAGTAGCAATTAAACCAATCTGTATATTCGTTAATGTATCTGAAAAACCTTTAATAATCTGTGGCATCCAATATCCTACACCCAGGCTCCCTGTTTGATAAACAAAGTAAATAAAGGATAAAAACAATACTTTAGGATTAATCATAGCTTTCATAATACCCAAGTGTTTTACATCTTTTCTTGATTCTGTATCCTTTTTCAACTCTTGTATTAACCATTCTTTTTCTTCAATTTTTAACCACTTTGCATTCTTTGGGGAATCTGTTAAATAGAAGTAAGTTACCACCCCAAGTATTACAGCTGGCAATCCCTCTAATATGAACATCCAGCGCCATCCAGATATATTCATCCAGTTAATAGAATCCATAATCCAGGTAGAAAGTGGGGCTCCAATAATATACGAAACTGGTATAGCTGCAGTAAATAGAGCAATTGTTGTAGCCCTTTCCTTTGATCTAAACCAAAAAGTAAGATACATGATAATCCCTGGAAAGAATCCAGCTTCTGCTACACCAAGTAGAAATCTTAAAATGTACAGATGCATTGCGCTCTGAATGAATCCTGTTATAACTGCTAGTATCCCCCACGTAACTAGAATTCTAGCAATCCAGACACGGGCTCCAAAACGTTGCATCATTACATTGCTAGGTACCTCAAATAAAAAGTATCCAATGAAGAAAATCCCAGAAGCAAATCCAAATACTTCACTACTAAGTGCTAAATCTTTATTCATTTCTAAGGCAGCGTACCCCAAGTTTGCTCTATCGATATAAGAAATAATATAACAAATGAAAACAAACGGAATAATTCGCCAAGTAACCTTACGAATAGTTCTCTTTTCTAAAGATGGTTCTAAGTGGCTCATTTACATCCCTCCAAAGGAAAGCGTTTTCAAAAAGAGTGAATAGGTATAGAAATGCCCTAATCAAGAATATTTTTATAAAATTAAATGTTTATTTGCATAATATTAAACTAAATATAATAAATAATAGTAATTTTTATAGCCAGTAATACTACCAGTCACATTCTAGAAGTTTAAATAAATTACAAGGTAAGAGAAATAAACTCAATTTCAAGATAAGCAGTCCAAAAAACTTGTAACGACTTTAGACTGCTTAAGTTATCTTGGTTCACCATAATGTAGGATTAATTTAAACTACCTTTAACAGAAAAATAGTATGGTTAATCTAATTCCCAGATTGAAATTTCACTATTAAGATTTAGGGTGTTTTTCAACTGTTAAGAATCTACAAGAGAGGGGAGAATACAGACAGGACTTCCTGTTTGTACAACTTGACCTGTGAACATTAGCTTTCCATCTTCGTCATTTAATTTAAAAGATACTATTGTATCACTGTCTTCATTAGCAACAAATAGAAATTGACCAGATGAATCAAATGTAAAAAATCGCGGAGTTTCCCCCAAAGTTGGTTCCCAACCAACGGGCGAAAGTAACCCATTACTCTGATCAACTTTAAAAATAGCTATACTATTATGCCCACGATTTGATACATAAACAAATTTTCCTGATGGAGATGTGAAAACTTCTGCGCATGTATTATTAATAACACGTTCCGGTAAGGTGGAGAGTGTCTGCAAATGTACCAAACTTCCTTCTTGAACGTTAAAATAATATGTCGCTACGGTAGAGTCTAATTCATTGGCCAAATATAAGTACGGCAGAGAAGGATGAAAATCAACATGCCTAGGACCAGAACCTTTTCCAGTATCTACATATGGTGGATTGTTTACTACGAGTTTTCCCTGTTCACTATCAAGGGTATAAATGTACAATCTATTTAATCCGAGATCCGGTACTATAAAGAAACGCCCTGTTGGGTCTAAGGGGTTATGATGTGGGTGAGGTATACCTTGTTTAGCATATAAATTAACATTAGGGTCTTCTGTTCTCTCAGGAAGCTCCGTAAGATTACAGAGTTCTTTTAGGGACCCATCAACATTGATTGGGAGTACTGACAAAGTACCTGATATATAGTTAGAAACAACAATATATTGATTAGTAGCATCTACAACCAAGTGAACTGGATTTCTTCCTCCTGTAGATTGCTTATTAATAAAGGTTAATTTACCAGTTCTTTTGTCAATTTTAAACGCACTAACTTCGCTACAATCTCCATGAACCGTATATAAGAAATTTTTATTACGATCAAAGGTTAGAAAGGAAGGGTTAATAATATCTTTCACAAGCTGAATCTGCTCCCAATTTCCAGACTTATGGTTTACCTGAAATACATTAATCCCTTCTCCCCGTGCATTACGTTCCTTGGTCGTTCGGCATCCAACGTAGACAACACTTAATAAACTCGAAGAGTCTCTGATTATTCCCTCCTTTTTTCCTGAGTCCTTCATTCTTTCGCTTAATTCTGTTGATGAATATAATGTAGTAGAATCGCCATTAGAACTTATTAAAGACATATAATCACTCCAAATTAAACATTTTTTATTCTATGCAATCGTTAGTAATACACTTTACCTCCCCTTTGCTCTGAATTCTCATTTTCTACTCTAATCGATACACATAAGAAATTTATTCCTCAACCCTTTGCAACGGTATGTAATATATTTTATCTAATATTAGAATGTTTGAAAAAATCGAAACAATTCATATTTGGATATGAATTTTAGGAATATCTATGTATTATTACTTTTAGATTTTTTTATTGATAGCCTAATTCTAGGTAATAAAGGTACTCTATATTTAGAGAAGAAAAAGCGTAAAATTGGCCGTATAGAACAACCAAAAGGTTTTATAATAAAGGCTATTCCAAACCTTATAGCAGCACTAATTTATATCGTTAATTAATATGTATATGATATATAAACCAAGTGAACATAAATATGTTACCACTAGTAAAGATGTATCAAAATGTCTTTTTTCACTTCTCTTTTTAGAAAAAGGAAGGGTATCAAATTATAGATAAAATAATTTGATACCCTTCCTTTTTCGTTTATTCAAACTCTTCTATAGCAAAATTTTCTACTTACTTTCAACTTCTCTTGTATTGTCCCCTTCACCGTAAACTTTTAACTTCGCTGTTAAAATCGTACACAACATAATTAAAAGTGCAGATAGTCCGTAAACTCCAAACAGTGTGATAGAATTAACTATAAAACCAGAGACAAGTGTCCCGACTAATATGCCTCCCATTAACAAAGGAGTAATAACTCCATTTGTTCTCCCAATGTATTCTACCTGTACTTCTTTAATCATAAGGGTACTAAAGACAACCTGAAAGAAGGCTGTCGTAACCCCAGAAATAATGCGCACCCCAGCTGTTAAAAGAGGAAATATGGATAATACCTCGATAATGGTTATGATTGACCATAGAATTAACGTGCTTGTTATGACATTATTACGATGTCGCTCTACCCATTTTGTAATGGTAGCTGCTAAAATTCCACCAACAAGCATGCCTACTCCTTCGCAAGCTGCAAACCATTGTACGGCTTCTTTAGGTAATCCCAAACGCTCCATTGTGACAAATACATCTAACGGTTGGGTTAATCCTATTGCCACTCCTGTAAGAAGAAACATCCCAGCAATAAGACGCAAGTTTGAATGTTTAATTACATACTGGATGCCGCCTTTAAGATCCTCCATAGCTGAACTTTTTTCAACTGTTTTCTCTCTTGATGAAGGAGGTAAAAATAACTGAATAAAAGCTGCCAGAAGAAAAATTACAAACAATATAATGAGAGAGAACTGAAGTCCTAACTGGGTATATATAAATGTGCCAGCAATTGGGCCAAATATCGTAAATACAGACATAAGGCTTTGGGTAATCCCAATAGCTGCCCCAACTTGTTCGGCTGGTACATGTTTCCTAAATAATACAGAGGAAGAAGGCTGAGAAAATTGGCTAACAATTGCTGATACTACGGTAGCGGCGAATACAGCCTGCCATAAACCTAATGATACGAGAGCTAATATTACCACCATTGATATTGCACTCAATGTATCCCCTAATATTACAGTTTTTTTCGGATTCCAACGGTCAGCAAATGTTCCACCTATTAAGGAAAATACAAAAATCGGAAGATATTCAAGTGCCGTAAGTAATGAAACAGCTGTTGGATCATTATTGGTTTGGTTCATAATATAAAACAGCAAGGCCATATTCCTAATCCATATGCCGACTTGCTGTAATAAATCGGCTGTTGCAACAATTACAAAAACCCTATTTCTTAAAAGTTGATTCAATAGATAGACCTCCTTACGTTGCATTTCTATTCCACTGGTTATATCGATTAGCTAGCATGACCTCTATTATTATCATCCTTCGAATAGAGGTGGCTACCATAATCAAACCAAAGTATTGTGATTATCAACTACATACCAGGAAAGTGTAGTCCACAAACTAGAAAGGCTTACACTAAAAGGTGATTTTGTTGCCATGAGAAATGAATATTACCTCTTAACTCTAAGTTCAGTTAACTAAACTAAATCAATTGACATATGATAAATACTATAAAACTTATCTGTTAGTTAAACTTTTATCAGATACAATCAGTATCATAAAGTATACAGTTACCGTATAGTCAAGGAGGTATTCATGATTGAAGATAAAAAGATATTTTATACTTTTTCTAAAGATTATCCTCTTACCTCACATAAGGTGCATTATCAGAAATAAGAGAAGCACAAATCCTTTAATTGACAACGGACGTGTACTCTTTCTTTAATAAAGAATTCCTATCATCCTTCCAAACGTAATAAAAATAAAGCACCATAGAAAGGCACCAATTGCAGCGAATAGGGTATATGTCTTCAATTCCATCTTGCCAATACCTGAGAGGTAACACGTTACATGTCTGATTCCTGGAATGAAGTATCCAAATATCAGAGAATACGGTCCATACTTTTTTAGCCAATTTTCTACTTTCAGCATTCTCTTTTCTTTCAGACCAACCCATTTCCCGAATTTATCAATAAAAGGACGTCCTGCTTTTCTACCGATGAGATAACTAATCATCATACCTAACAACGCCCCAAAAAAGCTTACTATAATAGCAAGGGGGTAGTTCAATATGTCAGTATGAGTAAAGAAACCAACGATTGTCATCATCACTTCATCTGGTATAGGTAATCCTACAATTCCAAGAACTAGCATTAAAAAAATAGCGATGTATCCATAACCTGTAATAATTTCTTCAATTTGCTCCATTTTTAGACTCCAAACTTTCCATTGTATTTTTTTTGAAATGTGGGAATTTGATGTTGCTTACCATTAGATAAGAAAGAATACTTATCCCTACTACCACAAGTATTTGATTATGCATAGCACTCAATGTGACAAGACAAATTCCTGCAAGGGGAGTAGGCATTCCAATAAATGTAGAGATCGTACTTTGTTTAACATTAAATTTAGCGAGACGAAGTATACTACAAATACTATAAATTAACATGCATAAAACTCCGATGATGGGTAATTCATAAAGACATATATAATAGGCAAATATGGATGGAGCTACGCCAAAGGTAACCAAATCAGCCATCGAATCCAATTCTCTACCTATATCCGAAACAGTATTAAGCTTCCGGGCAATCATACCATCAAAGAAATCAAAAAACAGACCTATAAAAATAAGAGTTGCTGCAGTATAAATATCCTGAACTAATAATGAGTAAATGGCCAGGAGCCCACACAATAAATTACCAATTGTAATCATATTAGGTATATAAATCAAATATATTTAACCTCCTTTCTAATTAAATAATTAATATTTTAAAAAGAAATTATAAAAATCCTTAAAAAATAAACAGACCGTACGGTTTATGATAAACTAAATAACAAAGTTTTCAAACTATAAAGTTCTATAACTAGTTCCTCACATTCTTGAAATAAGGAATAAACAAAAGATTATTTCAAATAAGAGGGTGATGTTGATAAAAGAAGGAGGGTTCACTTTTAGTAAAGATAAGAGGATTACCTAATTTAAAGGTCATTTTTGACTCCCATTACTTATATTTAATCTTTCACACTGTCCCGTGTATCTTGTTAGGAGGAAATATTTTGTTTAAATCAAAATTGCTATTTTGGACGCTTGAATTCTTATTGATCGGTATCCTTATTTATGTTAGTACAAAGATTGCATTTTTATTTAATCCTATTGTAACTTTTGTATCTACATTGTTTTTTCCAATCGTTATTTCAGGCTTCCTTTTCTATTTATTAAAACCTATTGTTACATTTTTAATCAAAAGAAAAGTACCAAAGGTTATGGCCATTCTCATTATTTATCTTGTTTTTATTGGATTGGTTAGTCTTCTAATTGGAACAGGAGTACCATCGTTATTCAAACAGATTAACCATTTTGCAGAAGAACTCCCTGTTTATTTAAAACAAATGGATGAATTCATCAACAATCTAGTGAAATCAAGATGGTTTAAGTGGACAATGGAACAGGATTATATAAATGTAAAAAATATAGTAAATACAGTACAGAATTATGTTATGGAGATACCAACTGCTTTAACACATGGATTGGCTTCCATTCTAGGAATGGTTAAAAATATTACGGTAGTAATTGTGTTAGTTCCATTTATACTGTTTTTTATGTTGAAGGATGGAGATAAACTTCCAGGAGCTATTCTGCGTTTTGTACCACGCTCATATCATGCTCCCGGTCTGAAAGTACTAAAAGAAACAAGCACAACGTTAGCTACTTATATACAGGGACAATTACTTGTCTGCATGTTTGTGGGTGTTGCAAGCTTTATTGGCTATTTACTTATTGGTCTTCCTTATGCCTTTTTGTTTGCTTTAATTAGTGCTGTGACAAATATCATTCCATATGCAGGGCCCTTTATTGGTTTAGCTCCGGCTTTTTTCTTTGCATTAATTTATTCTCCACTTCAAGCCATTCTTGTTATAATTATCGTAATTATTGTCCAGCAATTAGAGAGTACTATACTTTCTCCTCTAGTAATTGGCAAGAAGCTAAATACACATCCGGTAACAATTATTACCCTTTTACTTGTTTCCGGTAATATTGCGGGTATCGTTGGAATGATATTGGCAATACCTACTTATTCAGTTGTAAAGACGATTATCTTGAATATTACTGCATTTATTAAATTGCAGAAAGTAAAGGTAAATAATTGATAAGGATTTGTTTTAATACAAGAAAAACAAAACTTAATTAGCTCCATCATATACAAGACATATATTCTTTAAAAAGATATTTTAAGAATTTTAGAGATACCAAACCCCTTTATACTTAAGGGGTTTATATATCTCAAGTTATCACTCCGCGATCAAGTTAACAGAAGTAAATACCCTTAAAATACAAATGTATGTTCTTTTTATCAATAGTTGTTTTATATAATTTAATCCTTCTTCCAGTTTTTCCTCGGATATAGATCTAGAAGTCTGAATTTTTTCTATGTACTTAGAATAAATAAGATTTCTGAGGTTACTGTAATAAATGACATCAAAGTAAAGATTATTTTAAGCCCTCAATAAGTATTCTTGCAGACTCTTGATAGAGTTTTTTCTTTTCTTCATCTAAACTACCTTGAGCTGTAATCTCCAACCCATAGAATAGTGAACTCACTATCTGAGTAGTTAAATCTAAATTAGAAATTGACCAACTACCATCATGGTTTCCTTCTTCTAAAATGTTTCTTATCATCTTAGAATACTGGGTATCAATTTCAAGGATTCTTTCAATCACTTCTTTCGATTTAAAAGCACTGGCAAAAAATTCTTCAGCCACATGAATAAGGGGAGAGTTAAAATCCATTTGAAGTGAGAAATTAGTGAGATCATAAAGCTTTTCAATAGCATTCCTACAATGACTCTCTCTTTCTTTCCATTGATGTTCCCATTGAAGATAATCTTGTTCAATAATATATAAATAAAGAAATTCTTTTCCTTTAAAATGGTGGTAAAGGTTTCCCTTACTGATGTTTCCAGCTGTTAGAATCTCTTGTAGAGAGGTCTCCGAGTATCCTTTTTTAATAAATAATTCTCGTGCTACCTTTACTATCTTATCTTTTGTTTTTTTACTTGCCTCTGCCTGACGTGTCATGGTTGCTCTTCACTTCCTATCTAATTGTAGAATGTTATTCGTAGTAAATGCTTTCTATTTATTATATCGTGATATTCAGCAACGTGTATCTTCATAAAATTCTAAAGGTTTTTATATGCAGGTGTTACAATAAAAACCAATACTTACAATTAGTTCAAAATAAATAGTTCGTTTCAATTCATCTATACCCCTGTAGTTATTAATCTCACTCAATTTGAACCTGAAGGTGAATTTTTGTGATTTGATTGTCGAAGCCATCTACCATCATTTCATTAATCATATAGTCCTCATATGCATATTCGCCCATCTTTAGTCCCTTATTCTTAATAAATTCAATTATTCTACTATAAGCTACTTCAGCTTCCTCACCTTTTTGATATCCGACAACATACAGCCCTTTGGGTCTTATATGGGAGTCCATATCTTCTCTTCCATCTTTTATTTTGAGATAAAAATGTCTGTAATTATAGAAGTCCTTTTTTAATATTTGTTCACGTGCAAAAATGGCCCCAACTGAATATCCCATATCAACTTTATGTGATTGAGCATAATGAATAAGATCTGAAATAGCTGTAATATATTTTCGTTCAGGTAAATTTAATACCTTTTCTCCTATCATGAATTCCTCCTCCTCTAAATACTGAAGAGAAATTGAAGAAAAGTCAGTTTGCATAGCTTGCTCTACTAGTCCTACTTTCGTTTCTATAATCGTTTGAAGTTGTTGAAGTCCCTTGATTTTATTTTCAATTTCAATGGATTTTTCTTTAAGAAGATTAATCATAGTTCCTGGTGTTTTTCCCTTTAAAAGTAACTTTATTTCCTTTAATGGAATACCAACTTCTTTGAAGGAGCTAATAATTTGAAAGAGCTCAAATTGATTATAAGAATAATACCTATATCCGTTTTCTTTTTTAATTTCGGGGGATAAAAGGCCAATCTCGTCATAATGAAAGAGGGTTTGTTTCTTGACACGACAGAGGTGTGCAAATTCCCCTGTTGTAAAATATCTTTTTTTGTCTTCGATCATGAATATCTCCTTTACTATATGGTAACCATATACTTTATGCTGTTCATTGTAACGAAAAAAGGTTTAGTACACAATGAAAGTGAAGATAAAAATGATTTTACTATTAGACAAAGTGAGCAAGCCCAAGCCATCCCCACTATTTTTATCTTATTTAATTCCCTCTGCTATAGGAGTGTTTTATAAGCATTGATACTTTAGTAGATAGTTTATTTATCAGCCATGTGTTAGGGGCAAAAGCGCTAGCTGCTGTCAACATGATCATCCCCATTTACTATGTGTTTTATTCCCTCACACTCGAGATTGGAATTGATGAGGGAGCACTTTATTCTATTGGCCTAAGAGAAGGGAAAATAAAAAAGCTCGGAACGTTTCTGTTCATCCCCTGGTGATTATCATCATATTAGTAACGCTTACTTATCCTTACGCTTAGTCAATTGACCTAGCACTTGGATCAACAGGCAAAATCCATCCTCTTGCATCCAGTTATTTCAAGATTATATCGCTATTAGTCCCTTTTTACATTGTAAAAAATATATTAAGTATTTTTATTCGTAATGATGAAAATCAAGGAAGCAACATATGCTACCGGGATTGCCACAATTCTAGAGTGATTTGTTCTACTGACTCATTTTTTAACTGGGGATATATTGGATAGGGAAACATATACTCAACTTAAAGGGTGGAGGGTTGAAATTATTCAGAATTAACTATATAATAAACCGCATGGTCGGTATTTTTTAACAAAGGGGGGTGATAAAAGAGAATCAAGTTGTAATTATAGGCGTAGACATTGCAAGTATCAATTGGCCATTTTCTTAAAACAAAAGGAATTAAATCCTCTGTTTAGGAGAGCTATCCGGATGGGAAAAATGCAGGAGCAACCTTTCTAGTTAATGCTAGTGCAACCAGAGTGTTAGAACAATTAGGGATAAGAGATAGGGTTTTACAAAATAGTTGGGAAACAAAGACTATTGGGAGAAGAAATATGAAGGGTTCCCTCATGCCTTTAAGTTATTTTATTGATGAGGAAGATAACAAACATTCTATTTTTTACGTAGCTAGCTCTTATTTAATAAACGCTCAGTCTATAAGGGGGACATTGAGGTGCATTATGGAAAAAGGTAAGAGAGATACATCAACGTGAAGATCTGTTATGACTATTTTTAATTTTGTATCCCTTATAAAAGGGTAACGACTGTTGGATATTAAAGAAATGCCCATTCTAAGCTTCCGTACAATAAATTGACTTGAAGTCTCCATATACTCAGCTTAGTTGAATAAATAGACTTTATGATTAATCATACGCGAAGGTGAACGAAAGACGTGTGATAAGAGTAATATAGATAAATTTTGAATTTTCTATTCTAGATATACGAGGTGTATTAACATGGAATATAAATTGTCAGAAGATTTTTTTCAAGATCCGTACCCCTACTTAACAAAAAAGAGAGAACACTCCCCTATACACATGTTAGAAGAACATGAGGGACAGAAAACTTGGCTTTTAACTAAATATGAAGATATTGACTATATTCTTACTGATCCTAAAAAGTACTCAAGTGACTCAAGAAAATTCATGTCTCCAGAAGAAAAAGCATCATTTTTTATTAGTAAAGAAATAGATTCACTATATGGAAATAATATGTTAGAAGTCGACCCCCCTGATCACGGTAGACTCAGAAAGTTAGTTCATAAAGCCTTTACTCCTAAAATAATTAAACAAATGGATTCTAGAATAAAGGAAGTTTCCCTTAAGTTAATAGGAGAAATTAAAAATAAAAAGGAATTTGATTTAATTAACGACTATGCTTTCCCTCTCCCAATTATAGTAATAAGTGAAATTTTAGGAATACCATATGAGGACCATCAAAAATTCCGAGTTTGGTCAAATACATTAATTAAATTTGATAGTATACTTCACTACCAAGATACTCCTCTTCTCCAAGAAATCCAGATTACAGCAAAAGAATTCACTGATTATTTATCAGAACTATTTGATAAGAGGCGTTCTAACCCACAAGAAGATTTAATTAGCAAACTTGTAAAAGTAGAGGAGGAAGGAGATTCGCTTTCTGAAAGTGAACTCTTTTCAATGGTTGTTCTTTTAATAGTTGCTGGACATGAGACAACAGTTAATCTAATAGGTAATGGGTTACTTACATTATTAAAAAATCCAGAAAAGATAGAAGAACTAAGACATAACCCTGACTTATTTGATGCGGCTGTGGAAGAATTACTAAGGTATGAAAGCCCAGTTTCAATGGATTCTCGTTTTGTAGCAGAAAATCATATTTACAAAGGGGTTCATTTTGAAAAAGGTGATCTACTGTTACTTTCTCTCGGATCAGCAAATCGCGATCCCGATGTCTTTAAAAATCCAGATCAAGTGAATTTTCATAGGGAATCAAACAAACATCTTGCTTTTGGAAAGGGGATTCATTATTGTTTAGGGGCTCCCCTAGCTCGGATGGAAGGTAAAACGGCATTAGAGCATTTCATTGAAGAACTTCCAGCAATAAGCTTTAAAGAACCTCAGCAAGAAGTAGATTGGAGAGAGACTTTATTGTTTAGAGGGATGAAGTCTCTATCCTTAGTATGTACAAATCCTTAAAAACCCTGAAGATAGATATTCCAAAACAGAATATTACAAGGTTACATTTCCTAAGAATTCAAAATGAAGATGGAAAAATTAAATAGGCTATGTTGATGTGCAATGGAAAACACTACTGACTCCAGGGGCTGACCCCATAGAGTGAGACAAATAAAAAAACACCTTTAAGTAAAAAACGGGTATGTAGTACCTAACAATAACTTGGAGGTGTTTTTTCTATGGGAAGAAGAG
>Ga0268252_1000387_pt1 | contig 29015 bp, 35 predicted proteins | sample AgamicMgSfrz_FD_200244 | JGI IMG/M metagenome (GOLD analysis project Ga0268252, IMG submission 200244) | Agave microbial communities from Guanajuato, Mexico - Mg.Sf.rz (v2) (version 3) | ecosystem: Host-associated > Plants > Phyllosphere > Phylloplane/Leaf | place: Guanajuato, Mexico | collected... | reverse complement strand
TTTCGCGATAATCACCAAACACATATTTATCTTGTGTAGGGTCCGTAAAAGATTCATCACCAGCAATTACACGTGCTTCAAGGTATAACTTAGGTGTGAATCCTGTATCTTTGATTCGAATCGTATCTCCCTCATTAATTAGTTCATGTGCTAGTCCGAAAATACGTCCAATCGATTGTGCTTCTACTTCATAAGAAACTGAAGAATTGACACGCTTCTTTAATTCCATCTTCATCAAAGTCATTAATCGCTGCGGTGTCATATTCTGGTCTTCTGTTTCCGGAGTGTAGAAACCAAATTTATGCTTACCATGCGCATTCCAGCGTTGAAAGGCATCACTATCTGAAATATAAAGATGCCCGTTATTAATACTCTCAATGGTGATAAGTTTGTCACCTTCGCCCCGTACAAATCCGACTAAGGCGGTACAAATATCCCTGGAATGTTCAATGCGTCTAATGCCTACTATGTCTTTTCCCAAGGTTACTTCCTTCCCTGTTTCTCTCCCTCGTTTCTTTATCATATCGACGTACCATCCAGTAATTTGAGAACCGGATACTTCAACTCGATATTGGATTTCTGACTCAAACAAAGCCGCGATTTTCTTTAAAAAAGTGAGGGGATCGATGAATTCATCAATCGTCATCGTGTGGAATGAAGAATAATCCGTTATTCCACGTTGCCATTTTGAATCGGCAAGAGCGATATCAATAAACGTATTAACTGTTTCGCTCTCTATACGTTGAGGTTTAATAATCCCATCTTTGGCTATTTGAACCCAGGCACCAGAAGCATGTACAGTGAGCGATCTATCATCAGAGTCTTTTTCTACTTCATTATTGATAACATATGGAACAATGCGACCATCACGCACTTCCTTTAAAACTAAGTTCTGCTGCTGTAATGTAACTGCATGTGGAGTGCCGTCAAAAGTTTTGAATTCTAGCATATCAATGTTATTTTTTATTTCCCAATGACGGTTATCAGCCCAGTAGTCCTTTGGTTGAATAGCTGATATAATCTGATCTGTTTTGAAATCAACAACATGAAGTATTCCGCTTGGTGTTCTCATCTGAATCGCTCCCTGTATTTGACCCTTGCTGTTCCGATATCAGAAGGCATAATCTCAAGTTTATTAGTGCCTCTATTGATAACAGGGAAATTACTGAAAATGTCCTTAATGTTAATCGCATTCTTTCCTTCAATTGTTACATGACTATTTTCTGTGTCGATCACGACTTTATCACCAACATCTACTATATAAGGCGGTGTATTTTTCGTATTTAAATTCACTTTCCAAAACTTCAAATCACTAACTGACATCGCTTCTACTGGTGGAACGTCTTGAAACTGCATGATGCTAATCTGAATTTGTGCTGCTTTTTCCATATGATAGTTTTTTTCATCCGTCCAACGTGCAAATCGTTCTGAATCATCTTTTTCTGTACCTGGAAGGAATTTTGAAATATACGCTTCCCATACATTTCCTGTCCTAGCTATCCAAAATCGACCAAAATACTGATTCCATGTATTCGGATAATCGCCACTCTCATAAATTAAACCTGTTTTCCCTGGCTTATTGTCATATCCAATTACCATTGTCCCGAAATTTTGTTCAGCTTGCCAAAAGAGATCGTTCATAGCAATTTTTGAAAGTACCTTGCTATTTTCATCCAGTATCGCTATCTCAACTCGTCCCATTTCATTGATTTTTTTACTCTTACATGTAACGTAGGCTTGCATAATAAAGTCTTGTACTGGACCGCCAGGGATACTCTTTTTAACGGCTGCGCCGTGCCAACCTTTACCCGCAGTACCAAAATCAGAACAATAGAATTGGTATTTATCTGATTTCATTTCACCTACTGGTTCACCATCTTCCATCGAGCTGACCTTACTCCATCCTACAGTGGTAGCCATTTCATCCCATATAAGCCTTTGATTTCTTTCTACAGGTGTTTCCACAGTTTTTAACGGCATTCCGATACGAAAATAATCCCGGTCATTTAAAGATGTCTCGCCGAACCATACGTCTAGAAAAGTGTTTGGTTTCGTAATATCAATCTCAATGATAGGGTTAGAATGAACAGTTCCTTTATTTTGGACATTAGCAACTAACCCACTAAAATCTTTTTTAAAGTCAACCGTTTGCTCTTTTCCTAACTTATATGGCATTGGACAAATGAAAGTTAAAGTACCTTCACCTAGATCAACTAACTGGTCTAAATCTAAAGTTTCATCTACGACAGCTAAAAACGTACGATCTTTTTCATCATCAAAAATAAGCTCGCACGGTTGATCCGTAACGAGCCAATCTGCTATTTCTTCTTTTAGTTTTTCAGCTTCTTCAGCTGAATCATATAATAGTGCAATAGGAACTAAAATCTTTCTCATTTTAGTTTGTGTGCGTAGTAACCTACCTCCTGGATAATGCGAGACTTCAAGAAACATACGATCCAAAGGAGCCCATGCAGGGCGCTTTTTACCCTGCAGTGGAATTACATTTGGATTCCTTTTCCCGTTAAAACTAAAGAAACTAATTCCTGCCATATCATCACCTACCTAAAATACTTTGAGTCTTTCTTTCTCGCGTTCTTGAAATTCATTGACATCTGAGTAAATTTCCTTCGCTATTTCTCTTCCATTTAAATTAATTTGTAAAACAGTGGGACCTTGTGATACATATTTGGCCCCTTGCTGTTGATTTAATGGTAATGAACCCATAATTCCATTCGCAATCGCGTCAAAGGTTTGCTTACGTAAAGGTAAAACCGTTTCATCATACCCCCTTGCGTCACCACAATTGTTATGTTAAGGCTCTTTATCCTTAACTCTCCGGTTTTCACTGGAGTATCGGACTATATCATCACCCATTCATCGGGTGTCGTGCGCTCTTGGATATTTCGCCATACTTTTAGCTTAGGCTACTTTACCTAGTCTCTACACCTTCCTGTCGTTTCCGTACAGGCTTGGCTCGGGATTGCCATATTTTATCAACAAAAAAAGCACTCATAATAGAGTGCTTACCTTCAATTCAAGTATTGGTTTTAATATATCTTGCTCTAGGTAAGAAATTCTAATCAATGGGATATTGTTTCGTTTGCAATATGCATTTTTTATTGCATCCCTTTTCTTAGAATCTCGAAATTTAGTATTTCTTGTATCTTCATCCCTAATATATTGAAAGGGTCTGAAGTGTTGTTCTCCGTCATATTCAATTAAACATTTAACATGTTCATCTGAATCTAAAACAGCGAAATCGAAGGCTAAGCTCCTTTGGTGTTTACAATCAGGGAATTTGTATTCTTTTTCAAATAGAACATCATGTTCAGTTAACCAGCTTTCAATTTCTTTACTAGCTTTGGATGAACGAAAGTCGCTACAATTAGGGCAACGTCTATTTTGGTTTAAAATCTTATCCGGCGCTACATAATATTCATGACCACAATCGTTATGTTTTACAAGAATCTTGTCTCTCGCTGTTGTATATTGACCAAGTACAGAATACTCGTCTTTTAATAGCTTGTACATTCTTGTTACAAATTCATTGTGATTAGATTTATTATATGGCCCTTCAGATTTAGGTCTTCTCTTTGCCAATAAAGCTGCTGTTTTCCCTGTGTTCTTATTGGAGCAAAAATTACATCTTCTTTTTCCGCTATTTTTAAAAGAGTCGAATGTGGTAACAAATTCGTTTCCGCACCTACATTTAAGTTTAATAGGTGTTTTACAATTTGTGTATTCGTTGCTAATTAAAGTGCAACCACTGTCGCTTTCGAGATCAATAAAGGCTTTTATCTCGCTATAAGTGAATATCTTATCTTGATTGCATCTTTTGAAACCGCACTTATTACATTTACGTTTCCCTTTCCTAAATTGATTGAAAGTGGTTATAAATTCATCTCCGCAGTCACATTTGAACTTCATTTTTTCACGATTGCCAACATATTCATCTGAAATCAATGTACAATCACTATTCTCGTTAACGAAAGAAATAGCATCTTCTAAACATCTGACTCTTTTAGACATAACAAATACCCCTCCGACAGAGTTTTTATCCGATTATTTAATTTTCAAATGAGAAAAAAGGTGTCGGAACATTCTTTCAATTCAGCTAACTAATCCAAATCTATCTCTCTCCTATATTATACCATACTTGAAATTGTTGATAAAACTTAGGTTTCCCCGAATTCACACGATATTTTATGCTGCCGATTTCTCGACAACCGGGCTAGATTTAACCCCAATTAATGTAGGATTACCGGGTTTAATTAAAGCGCCGTTTGCCGCCCACTTAACACTGAAAGATGGTAAACCTTCGCTTGCCCAATTAACAGGGTTTAGTGAACCGTTAACACTAATCTTAGGGACAGGAATATGAATACCGCTAAACATATTAGCAATTCCATTTCGTATTTTATCAATCCAACCCATAATCCCACTCCAAGCTTCTTTAATAGGATTAATCAATTTATCTTTAATTTTCATAGCAGCTTCACCTATATCGATTGCCATACGAACTACAGAAGCGATTGGTTCCTTGATAAATGTTTTGAAATATCCAACTACAGTAGACCACATGCTACTAATCGTAGAACCAAAAGAAGATGCGAGCCCTTTGACTGCACCGAAAATTTGTTTGACAAACGAAAATTGGATAAGCCCCCAAATTAGCTGAATCGCACCATTGAATATCTGTTTTATTCCTTCCCACATCCCAGAAAAATCACCAGTTAAAACAGATGCAAAAAATTTAATAATCCCCATAATGAGATTTACGGCTCCCTGGATAATGTCCTTAATGGCACCCCAAGTAGATTGCACAATAGACATCACCACTGGCATCACAAAAGAAATTATTGATTGGATAATTGAAAAAGCGTTTTGTACCGCTTGAACTATCTGTGTTCCGTTTTCTTTCCAAAATGCAGATATTTGAGAAATAATGCCATTCACAAAGTTAAGAACGTCAGTTAGCAACGGCATTACATAAGGAAGTATTGTAGCCCATACATTTTTTATGAATTCTACAGTCGCGCCAATGATCCCCATAATTACTGGGGCGGCAGCCGAAATTAGAGATTGTACATTTTCTATAAAGTTACTCAATTGAGCATGAACATCTTGAACAAACATAATAATGTTAACTTTTTGTTCAGGGGAAAAACCTAACTTATCTAAGAAATTACTAGCAGCTCCCCAATCGCCAGATACGAGGGCTTTCATAGTTTCTACACCATACTGCACTGCCGCTGTAGTTTCTTGTATAAACTGAATTGAATTAGCAGAGAAACCAAGTTTAGTAAGAATGTCATATCCCTCAACCATGGCATTTCTATCACCAGAAGCTGCGAGCCAAAAATCTTGAATTGCTTTGGTTATTAACTGGATATTATCTATATAATTGTTTAAATCTACAAATCTTTTAATTGTACCGTCAACCCACCGGACCACCTGAGTTAATCCAAGGACAATAGCAGCTAATGCAGGAGCGATAAGTGTAAAAATCGTTATAGCTAAACCTTCTAGCGCAGATGTGAATTCAATCCACTTTCCTTTTAGATTGTCATTCATAGTTTTAGCCATTTTCGCAGCTGCACCATCAGCTTTTTCTAATGCTTTTGTATTTTTCTCTAATTTCTCGCTACCTTCTTGCATTAAAGCTGCCCAGTTTTTATATGCTTCTGCACCAAATAACGTTGTTAATGTAGCTGATTTTTGTTGGTTTGTCATACTACCTGTTTTATCTTCTAATTCTTTTATAATCGTTGGTAAAGGTTTAATTTTACCTTGCTGATCAAAGAAAGATAAATTCAACTCATCCATAACTTTTCGCATTTCTTTTGTCGGTTTAGCTAAACGCCCTAAAGATGTAGCGAAAGCTTGTCCTGCAACTGATCCTTGCAAACCACTATTTGCCATCGCCATAATTGCCGCTGATGTTTCTTCCATACTGAAACCGACAGTATGGGCAGTTCCAGCAGCATATTTCATCGCTTCGCCCATTTGTGTTACATTTGTATTTGAGTTAGAAGCAGCCAACGCTAATACATCTGCTGTATGGGTCGCTTTATCAGCTGACAATCCAAAACCACTCATGATATTAGACGCTATATCTGCTGCTGTACCTAAATCAAGTGCACCTGCCGCGGCTAAATCTAACATGCCAGGCATTGCTTTCATAATATCGCCAGTTTTAAAACCAGCTTGCGCAAGGTACATCATCCCTTCCCCAGCTTGTGTAGCGGAGAATTGAGTTGTTGCACCTAATTCTTTAGCTTGAGCTTCCAATTGCTTCATTTCACTTCCGGAAGCACCGGAAACAGCTGCTACTTTTGACATGATTTGTTCAAAGTTAGCACCTGCGGAAACAATACCAACAAGTGCGGCTCCTGCCCCTAATGCCATACCTGCCATACCACCAATAGCTATAGCGGAAGTCCCGACAGCTGCCCCCATTGAACCAGCCATTCTACCGACGCTACTAAAACCTCTATTTAAAATCCCTGTAGTTCGTTGACCGTGCTGTTCTGCTCGGTTCAATCCACCTCGTAATTCATCATCACGCAAGAATATTGAACCAAACATACGAAATAGTTCCATTTATTCACCCGCCTTTCCGCGGATTTTTGCAACTCGAGCAAACACTTCTTCTTTTGTAAGTTTCTGCTTCGGTGTTTGTTCGATTGAATCGTTGTATTGTTTTACCTGTTCTTGCGTTGGATTTTCGCGCTTATGTTTAAATTGAGGAAATGTTTCATCGCAGTACGGTTGTAGGGCACACCATTCCTCCCATAACATGCGGTCCATCTGTTTCTTCTTTGCGGTGAGATACAAGTTAATAACTATCTCTGCATCCAAACTCCTTATATACTCCATATTTGGATAGCGAGAAGCTAACGTATCGATGAAGTCTATTTCATCAAGTTCACCGCATTGGAAAAAAGCTTAACCAGCCCAACTTCTGAATCTTTAATTGCAATAAATAATCGAACCAACTCTTCTAGATTTAAAGTTTGAATCGTTTCCCAACCTGGTGATGTTTTTTTGCCACCTTCATCTTCATGAACTAAAAGTCCGGCTACAAACTCAAAAAATTCCTGTTCTGCTTCTTCTAATCCGAAGATAAACTTCATGATAATGTCATACCCGAAAGTCTCTTGTGCAGCTAATACATCAGCTTGAGTTGCTCCTTCTTTATTTCGTACGCCCATCATTAAATCTTTAAGTAAATTAATATCAACCTTGAATTTCGATTTCTTCAAAATACGAACTACAGAAAATAAATCTCCACCATGAATTTGTCTCACTTTATATTCTTTTTCTTGAATTGCAATAGTCATATTTATTCCTCCTTAAAATAAAAAGAGCAGGGATTATCCCTACTCTTTAATCTGCTGGTATTAATTTAGCTGCTTCTGTCGCTGTTAAAATACGCATCTTCCATGGTACTTTTCGAATGTTTTCTGGGTCACGGTGTCCAGTGAATGTAACCTCTGGAACTACCTCACTTTCATTTTCAAATCCCATTTCTAAAGAACCATCAGATAACGCGTTATATACGATAATCTCAGCGATATCGCCACCTAACGTTTCACCAACCCACGCTACATTTTTAAGGTAGCTTTCTTTCGTAAGGCGTTCCGTCGCTTCAATTACATCGTATTTGATAGCTTTTCCGTCTTTTGTAACGGTTTCTTCTAAAACTTTTAATCCTGCAATAAAATTTTTGATTTTTTCTTTATCCAAAAATTCAAGTGTCTTAAAACTGATTTGAGTTTTTGATTTAGTGATACGCTTCATCCCCATAGTGTCACCAGGAGAACCATCATACTCAATTTCTTTAAACTCTGGTTCATACTTAAAAGAACCGCCACCTTGCGTAGCGCCTACAGGAAGTTCGTCTTTTTCTCCATAATTAAAGAAGAATGCACCCCAATCTCCGAAGAGGACATTTTCTGGTTTTGGTTGTGGAGCTGCCATATACTCAATCCTTTCTATTGTTTAAAATAAGTTCGTAAAATGAAGCGTACTTCTTTACGTCTAATATTCGGGTCTGGATCCGGTACTTTCTGACTCGAAAGATAAGAAATAGCAGCACCAAATTCAGCGCTGTTTAATCTTTTTCTATGAAGATTGTTTTCTAGTTTTGTAATAAGTTCATCTATTTTAGCAAGATGAGCAGAAGTACCGTAAATATCAATTGTAAGCATGATATTCTTTCTTCCCCATGGTTCTTTATCATCATTTACCGTATACACCAGATAAGGCATTTCAGCGGTTGTTTTAGCGATTTCATAGTACGATTCTTTATGAATCCGTTTCAATTCACGGTGCAATATATTTATAAAGTCATTCATGCTATCTACCTCATTAATGACGAATATGTTCGTGTGCCAACTTGTGTAATTTGTGGTTTATTATTCTCTGCTGCAGGTCTAAGGAATGGTTGAGCATGTTGTCCCTGAGTTCTAACCATCTTCCCTGTTTTGGGATCGCGATACATCCAAGGACTTTTACGGCCATCCCCATCAACTGCATAGATTCCTGTACCTTTCTCAACGTAAATGCCGTAATCAGAAGATGTACCAATAACAACCTTTTCTTGCTCTGCTTTAGAACTAATGCTTCTTCTTAGATTTCCAGTATCTACAGCAGCTAGTAATTTAGCTTTAGAACTAACAAATTGACCGACAGCGGTATGCGCTGCTTTCTTTGCGGCTAAGTGCCTTGCCATTACTGCATCTCTATTTGACTGGAATTTCATGCTCATATGGCAACATCTCCAATTCTATTTGAAAGAATCTACCCGCATTCATTGGATCGCCTGGATAAGTAACACTGTATACCTTCTTATCAATAACTAATCTATCTTGAATAGTTACATCAAATGGTAAGCAATAGAAGAAATGCGTGCTTTTCTCCTCTACTTTCTTATTACGGGCGTCCTTTGTTCCTTGAATGGCATCTAGTACACCTTTAACAGTGTTAATTTCTTTCCATTCTTCATTTGGATAAGGTCCATCATCGTCAGAACCGTCATTACGAAGTACTGAAGAGTCTTTACCAAACTTACGAATCATTGATTGAATCATAAAACACGCAACCTCACTTTCAACCCTTTCGTAACGCTTGCTGGATAATCTCCCACGTCGTCATAAGTAACAGAATAATTCCCTAACGATTCGCTTTTCTTACCTTCTCTTTCCTGATCCTTATATTGATGAACCACCATTTTAGCAATAATACCAGGATAAGCAGGAGGGAATTCAGGTATTGTTCTATTTGTGTACTCAGCAACCATTAACATTGTATCTTCAATACTTATTAATAAGTTCTCCTCACTTATATTAGACACTTGTATTTTGACACGTTTTAGGATTTCTACTTTCATATCCATTTACTCACTCGTCTTTGTGGGAGCATTTCTTTTCTTTTTAGCTGTTTCTGGTTTTGGTTCGTCTATTTCTTCATATACAGGGTCGTTTTTACAACGCTTTACATGATCTGCATCCGTCACTTCCCATTTAACATCTGTTTGTGTGTTCAAAAACCAAGGCATACTATCTCTCCTTTCAAAAGAAAGAGGAAAGGCTTACGCCTGTCCCTCTGATTTTTCTGGTGTAGTTGGTGCGATTGTAGCTGTAAGTACTGCTAACGCTTCTGGGCGAAGCACACCAGCCCCATAAACCATAAGACCACGAACGCCATCTGCAAATGAATTTTGAAGGCGTTGCGCTTCTGTTTCGTTTAACTGTTTACCATGACCGATACCTGACTTATGAAGAGCAAGAATTTTATATTTACCGGATGTATTGTGAATCTCTTCTGATACAACGATTTGTGAACCATTGATTATTTGTCCTTCTACAATGCCATTTTCTAAAATGACAGGTTGCTTTGTAAAACGGTCATCTTTAGATAGTAATCCGAGAACTTGAGAATTGATGATTGTGAAACGTTCAGTTTTAGGTACCTTTTTCACGTTTAACTTTGTATTAAGATCAACAATGTAGTCGTATGCATTCTTAGGTGATAATTCGATTGCTGCGGAATCTGTACCAATTACATTATCTTTATGGGCACCAGTGTAAAGTCCTAATGTAAATGTATCGACAGTTTCTTGAAGTACCGCTCCTGCCTCTTGTGTATGTGGGTCGATTAAATCTCCAGCAGCCTGAACTGCATCTACATCATCAACTTTGAAAGCAAAATACTTTTGTTGATCCATATTGATTTCTACTTTAGAAGGGTTTGTGTCATCCCATTCAACAGAACCAGAATAGTCTTTTACATTTACTGTACCGACACGGTTAAAAATAATTTTGTTACCTTCAATTTTTGCTGGCTTTGTTGTGATTAAATCCGCGATAGAACGCTTGTGGAAATTCGCCATTAAACGAGCTTCCCAAATTGTTGGAATAAAAGTTGCTACTGACATATATTAATTCCTCCTTAATGTTCTTCCATAACAAAAGAGACCGCTAAAATAGCAATCTCTTTGTTCGTTTTATATTTTTTTAACCATACTACTTAATTTTTCTATTACTACTTACCCCAACTGCGCATATCCTTCTGAATTTGTGCCCAGTTCGCATTAATTTCATCCTGACTCATTGAATTTACTTGTTCTCTTGTAAATCCAGTCCCAGTTCCGCCACTAACATGAATTTCTCGGCCCGCAGCTTTAAATCTTTCGACTACTTTTGCTTCTAACGCCGAAGAGAACAAATCATTAAACTTTGATACTCTAGATTTTGTATCCTCTACATCTGAACCAATAACAAAATCTACAAACTTAAGATCTAATCCAATCGTTGATAATCCATCTGCTGCCGCACTTTGCATTTCTTTCTGATGAAGTATTCTTTCCCGCTCTTCAAGCTGTTCCTGAAGTTGCTTCATCTCATACTCAGCTTTTTCTTGAGCGGTCATAGAAGCGGTTTTGTAGTTCTCTAGTTCTTTCTTGGTTGCATTAAGTTCTTTCGAATATTTTGAACGAACTCTATCTTCTGCTGATTGCACCATTTTCTCAATAAATGTTTTTGTTGCATCATCTAATTTCGGCTCTTTCTGTCCATCAATTGGCGCCTCCTCTTTATCGTCTGCAGGTGGCATTTGTTCGGTCGGTGGTGTATCTTCTGCTGGTGGTGTATTAGGATCAGAGAAGAACTGCATACCTTTCAAGCGTAATGGCGCTTTTATTGTTTCTTTAACAAACTTTACTGGCAAATCTTTAACTAAATATTGTTTCATCATTTTTCCTCCTTTGAGTTCCTATGAATACGCCCTGCTTAGTTCGTAATCTATAAGCCCTCAAGTGTTTTATTTTTATTTAACAGAGTCTTTCCACTCTTCATAACTAACTGCTGTAATGACTTCATTCCTGCCTGTTGTCGGGTTTCTGGCCCTTCTCTCGATGAATGGACTAACATCTGCTACTTCGGTAATGAAAGTACAGCGGCAGCGTACAACCTCTTTAGCAGGTAAGTTGCTATCGTGTGGATATTCACAGCTATAGCCACCGACTTTAAATAATCCTTTAAACGGTACCTTCTGATGATCTGCGGCTTGATGAGTAGGGCGTGTACGTTTATCTAATGTAGAAATCCAAATCTTCTCCATTGATACACCTTCATCGAAAGCGTGAGAGGCACTGTCATAAGTACCTAAGTTTTGTACCCTAGCACTTTCTGTCCATGCAACCATTTGTGTTTTCTTTGCATCACCATCAAGTATTGGTTTAATACGATTAGCCATTACTGCATAACCTTCACCTTTTCTAAGGCCGATGGATAATTCTTTGCGTATTCGGCTAATTATTTGTGCTCGATGTGTACTTAACCTTTGATTGAGCGTCATTTTATCGATTGGCATTTGTACCGCACGTTTAATGACGTTTGGGTCAATCAGCCCATATGAAAGAGATACACCAACCTCTTTCTCAATAAGATAACTCGTGTAATAAAAAGACTCTCCATACTGAGTGGAGAGTTTTTCATTGAGAGTTTTCTTTTTCTCATATGTTATTTCGTTAATAACTTGCTGCAGTTCGCTTTGCATGTTTTTATATCGATTGAATCGACGCATTTCCTGCATACTTAACTGCTCATTCACCGCATATTTTGCATAATGAAAAGCCAGTATTCCTCTGACTTCTTCTAAAGCATCTTTATACAGGTAGAGAATCGCCTTTTCCAGTTCGTCCTCTATCTTTTGGAGGTGTTTCTGCTTCTTGTCCCATTCCATCGTTTTCACCGCCTTTATGTACAGTGTCTAAATCGATAGAATCAATCTCTTCTTCCTTCATCTTTTGTAATTCTGCCTTTGGATCAGGAACAACAGATAACATAGATAATCGTGTTTCTTCGCTTATTAAACCTTGTAGTTTAGACTGAACATCAGCTTCATCAGATAAGTTGGCTGGAAGATTACGAGTGAATTGGAATGTCATGCAAAGATAATCAAGCTCAGCTTTGTTTGAACGTAAATTCCAAGCGTCGAATAGTAACTTGAATTGTTGTCGCAATGACTTGGTAAACTTCATTTCTAACGTTCCTGATTTCGTTTCTAATGCTAGTAGCTTATAACGAATAGCAACCCCAGTGAGGTTACCACCGAATGATTCATCAGAAAGATTAACATGCTTTGTAAAACGGCATATATTCTTTTCTAATCTATCTAGATGATGTTCCAAGATGTTGTCATTAAGATCCTTAGTTAAAAATGAAGCCTCGCCATTCTCACCTACATCAAGAGCTCCAGTTTGTTTTAACTTCTCGATAGTATCATCATCTATATCAACACCTTTAAAAATCATATAAGCCAAGCGGAACTGCTCAATTTCACTGTTCACATCAGAAAGTGCTCTGTCGTACCCTTCAATAAGCGCAATAGCTTTATCAACATCCCCCTGCAATTCTTCATTGTTAGGAAATCCGATAAGTGGTACACCTTTGTATAAATTAGTGATTCGATTTGTTTCTTTCAGCTTATCTAAATCTTCACCAGTGTACTCAATGATTTGCGTACCATTGTAAAATTCCACTTTATATCCATCTTTAAAGTCATCACCGTCAATTACTTTGACTGGATAACAGCGGATGGCGTATTTTGGCTCTGCAATGCTTGTATTCGTAAGGAAGATAGCTTCATAAGGTTTTATATTCATAACCTTTTCTTCACCATCTTTATCATGGTAAAGCAGTCTTGCCCCATACCCACAAATAGAAGCAAACTTTCCTGTTTCCGCATCAGCATCTTCAGTATGATTTGCCTTTAAGAAATCTTGGATACGTTTTAATACTTCCTCATCTTCATGATCTAAGCTATATGAAACAGGTAATCCAAACATATACCCTATCTTTGTATCAATAATTTCAGAGAAGAAGTCATTGTTCAGCTTGTTGTTAACCTTATCCTTATTTCCATCACCTTTAAACTCACGAGTAAAGATAGGTAAGCCTGTCTCACTTGCTTTGTATCGTTCGTACCTATTAATCATTCGTTTTTTTAACGGTTCAAATTCATCAATAATCTTTTTGAGCAGCTTGGGTGTAGGCTCACCATTTTGTTCATCCAGTAACGGAATGTAATGTTCAAACATCGTCTCACCTCCTTAATAAATTGACTTAACTGCTCTAGCTTTGTTATTAGACATAATTACGGTATTTACAAAATAGCGATCAGCATCCATTTGATGGTCATTCTGCTTAATTGGTTTGTCTTCCCCGCGTTCCATTGCCTTCTCATCCCATACATAAGAAGAAAACTCACGCAGCGTTTCTCTACAACAATCGCAGAATTTAATTAATTCCGTTGTTAATGCAGTTGCTACATTTCGTATTCCATCTAATACATCGTTCTTTGCTTTTTTTACTTTCCAACCTTTTTGTTTCAGTAAAATAATAAATGAGCTTGCCGATGGGTCTACGATAATACGCTTGGTTAGACCGTTTGCAAACTCAACTAAATCATCATAATATTGTTCATCTGACTTTTGTAAATTCTTCTTACGAGCGTCATGATGGTATTCTTTCACCTTATACCAAATGCCACCACATAAGCCCCATAAACCAAAAGCCATAGGGTTTTGTGTACCGTAATCGCAGGAGATATAGTACTGTTCGTATTTTCTTGGATGCGACGGTACAACATGTTCCTCTTCATTAAACATACTATATATTAAACCTTCCGCCATTACCCATAAACCTAATATATAGCGTTGATAGAACACACCACTAAACATACGTTTAAAGCGGTCTTTTACTTTCTCAGAAAGAGATAAATTATCATCCATTGTAAATTTCAAATGACAAACTAACTTCTCTTTTTTCTTATCGATAAGCTCTGTTTTTACAAAGTGATATGGCGAACCAGGGTTGCAGTTCATAAATATCTTTGCGCCATCAACAGAACACCGCCCAATCATTTGATCTATAAATGATTTAGGAAATAGCGCAGCTTCATCAGCTAATGAGCCAGCAGCAGTTAAACCTTGTAACGTATCCTGCGAATTCTCCTTATTAGCTCCAAACAAGTAGTACGTATTCCACCCAATTTGCAGATAGTTTTCAGAACGGTTGTAATCATATCGCCAACCCCATGCGGTAAGTATTTGTATCATAGGGTTGATTACGTTACGTTTTAATGAGCCAATTGATTTACCAGCAATGATAAATGACTCACCTTTAAACTTTTCTTGTGACCATTGCAAGAAACTACAGATCATCGAAATTGTTTTACCAGAACGAATTGCTCCATCTGCAATAACGATGTCATGATTCTTATATGGCGAACCATCTCGCCACCACCACAATAATTGTAATTGTTTATTTGAAAACGGCTGGAACTTAAACGATTTGTTTTTCCGCTTTTTAATCCTCGCCATCTGCATCACCAAATACTTCTTTCATCTTTTTTGGATCAGGAGCAGTTGCTTGTAAAAAATCTTGAATTGCTTCTGCATTATCATCATCTTCATCACCAGTTAAATTTGCAATTTCAGCATTAGCTTTCTTTATGTTCGCTTTCTGTACTTCCATATGCATCTTGTGACGCTCTTCTTCAATTTTTCGCTTGAAGTTATCAGGCACTAAATCAAAGTACATCGCCAATTTATCAAGTGCTCTCATCTTGTCAGCAAGCTTGATAGAAACGCCTTCTTTGCCTTTTTTCACTTCCGCAATGATAGAGCCATCAACCATATCTGATTCATTAAAATCAACATAACTTATGGTTCTCATGACTGGCTTTCCATCTTCATCTTTTACAGGCCCAAACGGTCCCATCACTTCTACATCTTTTTGACCAAAGGTTACGTAATTTGTAATATCAGCAAAAGCAATTTTGATGTACTCATTCAATACATCCATCGCTTCAACAAAAACATTCTCAATCATTTCACCTTTAATCTCTCGAATGTAGGCTGCCACACGTTCTCTTCGCAACAAACGACTACTCGTAACATGCGCGCTCCCCTTTGCATAACCAGCTTTCAGTGCAGCTTGCGTACCGTTAAAATACTTTACGTAATACAAACAAAAGAGCCGTTCTTGTTCCGTCAGCTCTTCATCATCTAGCATCTTTTTTAACTTGGCTTTTGTCTTGGGATTTTTAATATTGGTAACGCTCATTTTTGCAATAGTAACGTTACCTTTCAATTGGTCATCCCATTTGTCTTGTGATTTCCACTTTCTGATTTGAGATGGCTTTAAGTTCAATTCCTTCGCAATCTCAACAAGCGGCTTCGTACCATTGCTTGCATTGTATATTTTAAATGCTTTATCTCTGTCTGGGCTACGTTGTCTAGCCATAACCACCACCCCGCGGTAATTCTTGAATTATTTCGCAGAAAATTCAAATAAATATTTTACAAATATGTCCAAGTTGATATAATAAAATTAACATTGCCATCTGGAAAAGTAATTCGCCCCCGTGCGAGTTGCTTTTCCTTTTTATATGGCTATTGTTTTAAGAATTCATCTACCGTTTTACCAAGCAAACTAACCATTGCTTCTCTTCTTTGCTTTGGTGTTGTGTTATCTTCCATCTCATTAAAGATAGGAAGCACACTTTCTAATTTTTGTTTATCGATACGCTCATTTACAAGATCTGTTCCTAACATCGAAATGAATGTGCTGATTATAACTGCTTGTTCTTGTTTATTTAGTTTCATTCTCTCTCCGCCTTCTTTCTAATTAACGATCTAGATAATCTCCTCGTTTCTTCTACATCTACAGATTTGCATTTCAGACAAGCTACATAAACGCCATCATCACCCGGAATACGAATATTAGTCCACTCGTGCTCACATTGATTATCCTTCATTCATCCTCCTCCAAAATAATCCTATTTTAGTCTTGAAATTTTCTAAAACTCGATGTATTATATTTTCGGGTCTTGCTCCATAAATCATTATCAGGAGAATCTGCATGTTTGCAGGTTCTTTTTTTGTAAAATAAAAAAGCAGCTGTTAGGCTACTTTAAGTTCATCTTATCACCAAATAAAATGATATATATATTCTCCCGTTATACTTTCATCAACTCCTGCAACCCTAGCAAATCTCACGATGTCCGCCCCCTGAACGAAATACATCGTTAGCATGACTGGCACCCGTGACCACATAAAACGATAAAGCTCATTCACTCTTTTCCTGGTCGTAACAATCAAATCATTTGCAGGTCCATTAATCCATACAGTTGTTCTAACTGAAGTAAACGGAAGATCTATCCCATTAACAACTACTCTTGCCATACTTTGAGTTATGTCCACATTGATTACCCTCCAGCATCCTAAGAATCAAAACTGTTTCTATCCCCATATTTACATAAGTATTCTTCGCTATAATAAATGTTTAAAGTGAATTTTTATCTACAAAATAAAAAAGCACCCGAATGGATGCTTTTCTTACAAATATTCATTTATGCTTCAATTGTGGTACGTGAAGTTTTATTCTTTTTCCAGTTACCTAATGTTTTTGCACTCATCTGCGCCTATATTATTAAGGAACTGGAAGAAGAGCAAAAACTCTTCCCCGTTTACACAACAGATTTTGACTTCGGAATTGAGAACAAGAAACAACATCTCATTTAATCCTCTACCATCACCCATAGCCTAACGATCCATTTGAATTATAAAGGAACGTGAAAAATGTTTTCCGCCACTTCTCACAATACAAATATATCATGTTGATTCCAAAACAACCGGCACATTTCCTGCCAAAAAGCGGTCACGACTCTGCCACTTATTTTTAAGTTGGTATTTATGCTTACATATTATCCTCGCTCCTTACTTAAAAAATAAAAAGCACCCGAATGGATGCTTTCATAAATAATTAATTTACACTCTCTAATTTTATTTTCTCTTTTTGCTTTTTTATTATATCTATTAAATTATTCACATCTATACTTCTAATGAATTCTGAAGAAGGATCTTCAACAAATTTTTCCAATATATCTTTATATACTGTTGATAATTCAATAAAATCTTCATGATTTTGGGTATCGTGTAAAAAATTACTTAGTAAACGCTCAATTTCATCAAATCCCCTATCAAGATATGATTCCTTTAAATGTTGAGTGTTTCTCAATTCCCTTATTTGGTCTCTCATCTCTTTAAAGCCTAATTGAAGAGACCATGATTTAATCAATTTTTCATTTTTAATTCCTCTATCTAAATCATCTTTTATCGCTTGCTCAACTTCCTCATTAGAAAATAAAGTGATAAATTGTCGAGGTGTTACAACTTTTAATGTAAATCCACTTAATCCTTCACGTGTATAAAATTCCTCAACAAGCTCCCTTCTTGCCCCTAAAACCTCATCATTTACTTTATAGACCCAATCCCCCTTATTAACATCATTGGTTACAAAGATAACATCATTTTGAATTTTAGATATATGGTCCCAAATTATCAAATCACCAAATTGGTTTACTTTTTTTGATGAATCTTTATAACCAGGTGGAATTTTATTTTGAATTCTACGATTCCATTCTTTCTCTAATTCGTCCCCTGCCAGTAGGCCTTCCGGTTCAAAATAACTTTCTTTAATAATATCTTGATAATGATTTAAAATTACATCATGATCTATATATTGGCCTAATATTTGTTGTAGTTGTGTTAAGCCATCAACATATAAACCTCTCAATTTATTTAATTCCTCAATACATTTATTATATTTATCCTCTAGAGTAATAATCTCACTATGCTCTTTTTCTAAAATAGAAAGTGCAGGAATAACTTCTCCTAAGGATGTTTTATTACTAACTTTACTCCCTAAGTTACTCTTTACATTATGTATTTCCCTAGACAGTTCTTCAATTTTATTCGGTCTCTGTTGAGAAAACTCCTTAATAACATGAGAAGGAATTTTCAATCTTCCATTTTTGGATAAAGGTTTTAAAACCTTTAATACACTTTCAAAAGTAATATTTTTTGATTGATACCCCAGCAATAACACATTTGTATCTATAACAACAGTCGCAGTACCTTTTATTTGTTCCAACGTTTTAACATCAATAAATAAATTAAAATATGAGGTCTCCATATACTCATCCTTTTTATACCAAATTTAATAATAACATTATAATATCACTTTAGTTATTTAATTTAAATATAAAATATTAAGTTCCCAACTCTTTTATTTCAACTGCGATAATGAAATTCCATCCTGTTTACAATCCGTCATTAAGTAAATGAAAGAAAAGAAAACACACTCTCTCATAACGATAACATTCAATCAGTATCATCTGCTCCCGTAATTCTGAAACCGTTTAGACATACATACTATCAAGGAATCTTTGTCAGTTGTGTTTTTCGCCACTTTTCATAATACAAATATAACACGATACTTTCAAAACAAATGGCACATTTACGGCCAATAAAATGTCACGATTCTGCCACGTTTTTTAAATAAATTATACTTCTCCAAAAAAAAGACTCCAACGATTTGGAGTCTTTACATGACAGCACTCTTGGTTTGTATAATATTTTGAAGCTGAACCTTTACTTTTAATATTTCATCAGGTCGATGATATATTGTTTCTTCCGAATTTCCAATAACTGATTTTAATGTTATTAAATGATCATTACCATCAAAATGGTACATAAAAATTGCATTTTCACCATCTTCTAGGACACAAGAACTTTCCACATACAATCCACCATCTTCTGATTTGGTCATATTTACATAATTATAGTTACTCAATTTTGCATTTGAAACCAACTCATAAGGTGTAACTTTTGGTGAGTAGAGCTCTTCATAAAGTTTTTCCATTAGGCTCTTCATTTTATATCACCTTTCTAAATAATGATTTAGAGATGAGCGCAGATAGCTAACTATGTTTTCCAGCTCGGCTTCTGCTCTTGGCCAATCCCCAACTACCCATTCGCTTCTTTTTCCACCGATAGCATCATTAAGTTTATTTTCAATAAGTATAGCTAAAACCCCTGCATTTTCCCTAGTTTTTTGAGGAATCCATCTGTATTTTTGTTTAAATAAAAAAGGAATTTTCGAAATTTCGCTCCCTTTTATATCTAAATTATACTCAAAGAGTAAATCTGGAACAATTTCCAACTTGATTTTTTTATCAATCTTTTGTCGGATCCTTTTAACATAAAGATCAGGTCTAAGTAATCGTTTTTTATCTTCACTTTGTTGACTTTGCTTTATAAATGTTATAGCTTGATCCCTATCAACATTTAACATACTCATCATCGTTTGAATTTTTTCTTCCTCTTGTTGAATTCTTTCTTGCCTTTTTTCAAGTAATTCACTCTCAACAAATGAATCCACATCTAAATAGTTTTCTCCTGATTCCATAACAACCCCAAAAGAAGTATCCTTTGGTGGCCCTACTTCTTTTGGGTTTAATTTTACATCTTCTCTTACCTTTTTTATCATTTCTTTCTTAATAATCTCTTCTTTATAATACTGCCAAAGTTTATCTAGCCCTAATTCTTGATGATAAACAACAGCCGCTATATTATCATCTGGAACAACTTCTTTAATATCAACAGTAGGTTCTATAGATCTAAGAACTCGCCCGACAAATTGAGCATATGGAAGAAGATTTTTATACGGTCTAAAAATTGCAGCTACTGAAAAATACTTATGATCATACCCTTCACCAAGCATTGAAACATTTATTACTACTTTAACATTATTTTGATCAATCTTTTCCATTTCTTTCACTCTTGTTTGTTTATCAAGTAAGCTATGAACTAAAGCTACATCGTACCCTTTTTCTTCATATAGCTTTTTCAGCTGCTCTGCATGCCAAATACTACATGCAACAGCAATAATTTTATGAGGGAATTTACTTACTGAAAGTTTTTCTTCTAAAAGCTCAAGGCTTTTATCAATGATTGCCTTATTACTTTCTGGAGATAAGGCCACCGACCTATTTATCCAATCTTCTTCTTTGATCCCCAACTTTCTAATTTCTTCAATAGTGTATTTCGCCTCCTCATCTTTGTCAATTGATAAGTATAATTTATCTGGTATATGCTTAATTCTTTCTAATTGTTTAACGTAGCCGTTTAACATCGCTTCGCGTAATTTATACTCATATATTGTTTGACCTTGAATTTCTTTTCCATCACTTCGGAATGGAGTACCAGTCACCTTAACAATCTTTGCCTCATCAAAATAATTAATAGCTTCTTGCCATGTTTTTGCTTCAGCATGATGGGCCTCATCAATAATAATTAAGTCAAAAAAATCTTTAGGCACTTTTTTCAATAGTGATGAACTCAGTCTTTTTTGTAACTTATGTATATTAACAATAACTATATTGGCGTATTGCAGCATATCTTGTGATTGATCAGTTTCATATTCAATTACTGAAGGAAGATCTTGTCTTGAAGTAAATACCTTAGTCATCAACCAAAAATTCTTATCATAATCAGGGTCTAAAGAGCCTAATACAGAATCTTTTATTACTAATTGAGGCGTAATGATTAATACCCGGCTTTGTGCAAGTCCATAAGGAATAATACCCATTAATCCTGTTTTCCCTGTACCAGTTGGTAGGACAACCAACGCAGGATCAGTACTCTTTTCCATCAAAAAATGATCCTGGACTGCTTGGTAAGCTTGAATCTGAGGCTTCCGTAGCAGTTCATTACTTAAGATTTCCGGTACTACTTTCATAAAATGATCAGTATCTATTCTAAACATAATATCCCTCCTATTTTTCTTAACTACTAAAATATGATGTATAAATACTTTAATGAATAGCTATCATATTATTTCCTAACAATTTACATATCCCTATCATTTAATGTACTAGATACAACCAATTTTTTCTAGCATTAATTACCCATATCTTATATTTTGTTTAACCGCTTAAATCTTTCAACCTCTTTATATCATTAACTTTGTAACGTTTTATATTTCGAGTTACACAATTACTACGATTTGATTAAGTGCATTTATATGAATATTATTTTTAAAGATTTACAAAAGAAAAAGCACAAATCTATTTTCATAGATTTTGTGCTTTTCTCTATTGCTCAAGATATTTAATTTGTAAATATTCTATTACTATTAGAAAACTCTAACTTTCCATCCGTACTCTCCACCTCTTGTGTCTGAAGGAGAAAAGATTTTCACTTTATATTTTCCATATCCATAAGAGTTTAAATCTACATTTAATTTGTAGTTAACAGCTCCTGAAGCATAAACCTTAGAAGGGGACAGTGTTTTCCCATTTGGTGTATACACTTTGAATTGCAAGTCAGTATTTAATACCGTATTATCTAACCAAAAATTAACTTCATCCCCCATGCTACTTTTAATATTATACGTTATATCTTGACTTGTCCCATTATTAGGAAAAGAAAATTCTCCTTCATCAAGAATAACTGCACCAGCAAGAGTTTGAACATTAGAAATAGTTTTCTCCAATTGCGCTGCACTTACATTTGTTGATGTTAACATGCTTAAACCGCCTAATCCAATTGTGGCAGCTAGTGCGATTCCTACAAATTTTTTCATCTTTTTCATTTTAAAATCCCTCCATATTTAATTGTTGAAAGGCTTATTTCCCTTTACAACTCACAGTTTAAGGATTACCAACAAAAGAGTAAATATATAAAATATTACAAAATATTACATTTTTCTTGAATTTCGTATATTTATCGATTGGGTATAAATGATAAAGTTCTAAATACAGAGATATCAATACAAAAATCAATACTTTATGCAAAAGAAGTATAAAAATTTATTATCTTAATATTCCGCACTAATTTGATAAAATATTCCATTTAATTTAATAGCCTTATATTTTAAATTTACTCATTGCTTTATCCATTACATCTTGGTTTACTCCTATATATCTTAATGTTACTCGTTCGCTAGAATGATTGAATATCTCCATTAGCAAAGCAATGTTCTTTGTCTGCAGGTACATGTGGTATCCGAATGTCTTACGTAGTGTATGCGTTCCAATCTCATCTAATCCAAACACTGCTGCTGTACTGCTAAGTATTTTATACGCCATACTTCTTCCAATAGGTCGATTCCTTCCTTGCCTACTCTTAATTAGATATTCATAATCTGCCATACCTTCGATGTACCATCTTAGCTCTCTTCTTAGTGCTGCAGTAATTTGGATACGTTTCTGCTTCCCTGTCTTCATTTCACGTATGGAAATATGACTTCCCTTTAAATCTCCAACCTTCAATTTTAGAATGTCACTTATACGTAAACCTGTATTGATTCCCATTACAAACAAGATATAATTACGCTCACTCTTTTCTTTTAAATACTCTTTAATTTGTTGTATTTGCTCTGGATCACGTATCGGTTGAACGAAATTCATTATTCATTACCTCCCGTTTCTTCTGTCTCGTAAACTTCTAATCCAAGTGCAAAAGCAAGTTTATAAAACGCTTTAGACTTCCAACGTCGATAAGTACGCTCTGACATCCCTATTTCGTTATAAACCATGTAATCACATACGTCTTCTTCTTCTAAATAACGTTTATAAATAATATCTCTTTGAATGCTTCCTGCACGTCCGTTCCCTAATCGATTTAGAAACTGATCAATACGTACTGACATTCTTTCAAGCCACTCTTCTCTTTCGCTTTGTTGAATATTTGCTATAGCAACATCTTCTAACGGCTTACCCACTGCATGTGTAGGACCGTGCTCACGTATTTCATAAGAAGGAGTGACTTTCATTTCTTTACGCATCATCCCAAATTGTCTATGTATACGTACGCTTTCCAACACGCCTTCTAATTCCTCTTGTGTCGCTGTTCTATCAATTTTTGGTAAGAAAGATAATTGTTTAGTCATGTAAGACCACTCCTTTTTATTTTTAGATTACTTTTGTCTTATTGCTCCACGTCTTCGTTCATAACAAGGTCTATGCATCCCCATTAAATCCTCAATTTCACGAGTACTAAATTTCTCTTTTGATTTTTTCTTATTTTTCTTTCCTTGCTTGGATTTCTTTTTCCATCCACGTAACTGATCCTTTAACGCCTTCATTTCCCCATCCCCTTTTCAAAATAAAAAGGACACCTATTCCTAAAACAGCTTTAATTGCTGCTTTAATGAATTGGTGTCCTCTAGTTTTCTAGCCGGACTATATTCGAATGTCATTTTAAATATCCCAATAGTCACTATTAACATCATTAGTATATTTGCTGATTTTCTTCTCTTTCCCACACTTTTCACATTTATAATAACTAACTATCCCCATCTTACCACTTTTAAAATCTTCATTGTCATGACTTTTAATAAGTTTATATCTATGTATACATTTAGGTTCTTTTAATTTATCAAACCACTTTCCTAACATAAATTAATCCCTTTCCTCTCGAAAATATTCTTTTTATTCCCATCCCCTTAAGCATACATTGGAAAAGATTCCCAATCAATGAAACGTGTTAGCTTGTTTTTTTATAAACAAAAGGATTATTTTGTTAAGTTTCTACAAAATGGTAATTGGTATATAATTAAATTATTAAAATATTAGGTGGTGATGTAGATGACTGAAACAATCCGAATTGCTCTTTTCACTCTTGTAGGAATCAGTGCTTTATTCTCTGTAATTAAAGAATTTCAAAAACCAGAAAAAAGAAAATTTTGGATTACATTTGAAACTTTAGTTCTAATCGGGGCAGCCTGGATGTTAATAGGACTTCTCATGTAACCTACATAATTAGTAACCCCCCTGAATGAAACTCAATATTCCGTCAATACTATAGACACATGGTATCTTTCTCCGATTTCCTTATATGAGCAGTTAGCTTTTGCTAGCTGCTCTTTTATTTCGTTCCTGCTCTTGCTTCTTAAAGAATTCTTTAACTGCGTTTTCCCAATAAGTGCACATTATTCATTCCTCCTTGAATAAATTTCTAAATCTTGTCCATACTATAAATACACTTGAGTTCTGAACTTCCTTCTTAATGCTTTTCTGGAGAGCAGTTAGCTTTTGCTAGCTGCTCTTTTTACGTTTTAAGTGAATAAAATTCTAAACATTGTCTAACACTGTAGACAAGACTTTAAAAAGTCGATTTCTCCCACTCTAGCTTTCTTGGTCGAGAGCCGAGCGGTTAGCAAAAGCTAACTGCTCTTTTTTTAATTGAAGGTTTTCTATAACATAATTTATCTGTTTTATGATTAAACTTTCATGATTCTATCTATACTAAACTTGGGCTTTATAGCTCAAATAATCTTTCATTCACTTGGCGGACAGTTTATTTAATAAATTGTCTGCCTAAGCCATTTAATAATTCTGCTTTATATTAAAATGAAATTTTTATTAAGATCATTATTATTTCCACATAATACTTTTAATTCTGCTTATACTATAGCTGTAACTTAAAGTTACATATCATTTACTTGTAGGGCCTAGTTTCTTTTGTACAACAGGTAGTTAGCTCATTAAGCTAGCTACTTTGTTGTGCAAAAGAAAGTTTTTATTTAGTTTACTTTCCTGCATAACATTTTCAAATCTGTTTATACTATAAATGTAACTTGTGGTTACAATTTGCGTATCCATGTGGAATAGTATTTACAGCAGGCAGTTAGCTACTTTAGCTAGCTGCTTTGTTGTGCAAAATAGTGTTTTGGTTCAAATTCTTTCTTCTTTTAACTCATACTGCAATTGTTGATTTTCTTCCCGTAATAATATAATTTCTTCAACGAGCCGTGGCACTGAATGAAAAACATTTAAAATTCAATCTAGATTTTCTAAAACAAAATCTTCATCATCGTATTTATCCATTAAATCGTTGTAAATTTCTATTGTGAGTCTAAGATCATTCAGTTCTTGCAACTTTTTCAAATCCATCTCTCATTCTCCCTTTCAAATAACGATTTTGTTAGGTTCTGCCCCATCCATTTTTTATACGTCTTTCCGCTAAACACATTTTTCTAGAAAATCCTATATTATTGAACAGAGTTATCGACTTTCAACTTGAAAATTTTTACTTTTGATGATGTAACCACCTATAATGGAAATATACTTTTTTTCAAAGGAGGTATCTAATGTATACATCAAATAAAATTGGCTTATTTAGCTGGATTGCAACTTGTCTATACTTTTTAATTGAACCTTTCTTTATTTTCACTTCTACAGCACCTTATAACTATTTGCATCATGCAATGAGTGATCTAGGTGTAACAACCTGCGGAGAATTCACCTACGAAATAGCTCCGTATGAAATATGCTCCCCTAATCATTTTGGGATGAATATACTCTTTATTGTTAATGGAATAACATTTTGTATTGGAGTACTATATATTTCACAACATCTAGAAAAAACAAGAATTAATAGAATAGCAACATTTTTTATACTTATAATAGGAATCTCTACTATAGTTTCAGGATTAATTCCTGCAGATGTAAACCTAATTGGACATTCCATTCTAGTTTGGATAGGCATGCTTACGGTATTTCCAGGACTATTTATTTTTGCTAAGAATCTTAAAAAAACTAGAAAATGGACATATTTCTGTTTACTAAGCTTAATAGTAATAACAATCCTTATCTCACTTGTTTTTCTTTTCCCCTTACCTGCAGGTCTACTACAAAGACTTTTTTACTTGGTTCTTTTCGTTTGGGGAACTGTATCAACCTATAAATTGATAAAATAAAGATTTTATATAAAAACTGCACATATACTAGAAACATACATACAATACTCATAATCATTTCAGAATTAGCCATTGAGCACCTTTTACGGCGCTCTTTATTTGTACTAAATAATAATTTTGTTAAAGAAGCGAATAAAGTTAAATAGTCTGCCAATGCTAATCACAATACAATCTGCTTCTTACCCAGGTTGTATCGAATAGAGCAGTTATTATAAATAGCTGCTCTTTTGTATTGAGTTAAAAATAAGTTTTAGGTCTTATTTCTTTTTCACGCCATATAATTTTAACCTAAACATCCAGCTCAAAGTGTTACCTCCTATCTTAAAGAGCACTTATGCATGGTGCTCTTTTTTATTTTTTTCATTTCTGCATAATGTTTTCAACCCTGTTCATACTATTTTTGTAACTTAAAGTTACAAACTATTTCTGTAAGCGTAGCGTTTCTTTTGTACAACAAGCAGTTAGTTTTATTAACTAGCTGCTTTGTTGTGGAAAAGAAAAATTTTGTTTAATTACTATTAACGTTTTAGATTTCTTTGAATACATTAATATCAAAAGAGATTCTATATGGTGCTCTGGTCCAGTTACCTTGAATTTCTTGCAGACCTTGTGTGAAGAATCCGTTTATAACAAACGGGTTCTTTTATTTTGGGTTATAAAATAACTATTTTGTTAAAAATCTTTCTTCATTCTTTTTAGTTCAAGTAACATATCTTACTAAATAAGGATATATTCCATAAAATTTTGAAAGGAGGACTTTTTATTAACACTACTTTAATTTCTCATTTTTATAACGAAGAGTATCTGCTTCCGTGGTGGTTAATGCATCACACAAAATTATTTGATCATGGCATTCTTATTAATCGTGGGTCTACTGATCGTTCGGTTGAATTATGCAAATTATTTGCACCTCATTGGGAAATCCGTGAATCAAAGGTATTAGAGTTTGATGCCATTTTAGTTGATCAAGAAGTAATGAACATAGAAAAAGAAATTACAGGATGGAAAATGGTGCTAAATACCACCGAATTTCTTTGCTGTGTTGATAAGGAAGCCTTTTTCTCATCTCTTGCCACTTTAGGGCAAAACATGTATGCTATTAGGACTATTCTGATGGTGGATGACCCTGCTCACGGTTATACCAATCCGAGATACGGAATTCCCCTTGTCAAACAGCGTTATCATGGGAGAATAATCCCCCCTAATCCACCTGCTCCATACTATGGCGGTAGATTAATCCACCATTATTCGCATGGTAACTATTGGGCAGGGCGGCATTGGTCACCTCATCCATTTATCGTTTACATGTATCCTGCTTTCATTTTAAAATTCTTTTACAGCCCCTGGAATACAGCTATGAAAAACCGAAAATTACAAATTGGGCCTACTCTTTCTAAACATAGCATCCAGCGTGGCTTAGGTACTCATCATCTGGCAACACTAGATAAATTAGAAAAAAATTATATACACTTTACAATCTCAACTACTGATCTTCGGTTAAACCCGGAATATCAAGTTTTATTTCCGGATTTATGTTTTCCTAACTTACAGTAATGTCCTTAAAAAAACATTCATATATATTTATCAGATGCACTTTGAAATCCCAGAGTATCGAATACTTTTATGAGTCGACTGACCAACAATATTCGATTTATCTTTAAAAATTTATTAAAAATAACTTAGATACAAAAAAGCTATGTTTTATATAGGATAAAAAATTATCTTTCGCAAAGGAGCTTGATTATTTGTGAATTACCATAATGATAACAACTCTAACATTCACAAACCTTGCACTTGTCCATCCCCCACGGCTAACAGTTTAAATGTTGTTCAAACTACCCCATCAATAGTTTCTGTAAATTCCGCGATTCCACTAGATACCGTGGTAAATTCTAATGGTACGGCAATCTCGTTCACACCACCAACAACTGTTTTACTTGAAGGTGGAAGAACCTATTTAGCAATCTATGAAGTGCAAGTTATCATTCAACCAGGAGGTAATTCGGCAGGTATCACTATGTATCTGAATAATAATCCAATCATTGGATCTGGTACTTCTCTGGGATATACTGCAGGATTCACTTCTGTATCAGCACCCGCAATTTTCACTACACCTTCAGGTATAACAAGTACTCTTACTGTTAATGTAGGACCTTATTCTAATACATTAAATACGTTGGGCTTGACTCTTGCTGTTGTAGCATTAACATAGTTAAATCTAATACTTTCTAAAATAAAATTCTTTGTCCTTTAACTGCGGTTTGGAGTTAACCTCTAAAAACTCACTATAACTACATATAAAAAAGAATATTATCTGGATCGATAGTACTGGGTGACTCGGCTGACACAATTGCTGAGTCACCTATTTATCTATAAATAACGTTTTGGTTAAAATTTTTGATTTTGCCATTCAGTAATACAAGCTGATTCAATTTCTTCAAAACCTCCTTTTTCTTCATCAAAATAAATGACAGCATAGCTGGGAACTACTAAAAATTCTTTTCCATAAACGTTACAAGAAGGATCATCAAATGCATAAACTCCTTTAATTGTGTCTGGATTTTGCAAATCATAATCAGCATTTTCGAAAACTACAAGACCATTACACCCTTTAACATTATATCTATGTGCTTCGATAGCCATTTCTCATTCCCCATTTATTAATAAAATTCAAATTGCCCCAGCCACTTATCGAACTGCGTAGCCGGGATTTCTTCACCTACTTGGTGCATCTTTTATGTCTATTACTATGTAATTTACTAGCAGTAATCATTTAATTTAACACAATCACATCACATTCTCATAGCATATTTAATCATTTTCATTAAACATAAAATATAGTATAGTACCGAAAATAAAAAACATTAAAAAAAGAGAATGTCTTCAAAAGTTAAT